>Ga0208938_1000025_pt1 | contig 175515 bp, 147 predicted proteins | sample AD_UKC125_MetaG_FD_184434 | JGI IMG/M metagenome (GOLD analysis project Ga0208938, IMG submission 184434) | Active sludge microbial communities of municipal wastewater-treating anaerobic digesters from USA - AD_UKC125_MetaG (SPAdes) (version 2) | ecosystem: Engineered > Bioreactor > Anaerobic...
CTGTAAAGTGAAAATATTTTTTCAAATTGCGGTAGGGTTAAAAATTTTTTTCACCTATTTTAATGTGATAAAATAAGGGTAGATTTACCTAAATTAAAATGAAAATCTACATCTTTGTTTTCTAGTATAATTTCTCCACATTCTTTTATTGCTTCTTTCACTACCTGTTTTATCATTTCCTCATCAAGACCTTTATCTCTTCGCCCTATATAACTTAACACCGCCTTAATTACATAATCTGTTTTGTACTTTTGTAAAGAAAGTATGTTATATACCTTAGCATCATCCTCCCTATCCATAGAAAATGAGAGGTTTATCCTTTTTGTTGCCATAAACTCACCTTCTTAGTTCTTGCTCTAATAGGATTTTAAAACCTTTGGCATTTGCAAACTGGTCAAGAAAGTCCGTGTACTTTACTCTATTTGACTTTTCAATGTAATCCTGAAGCATTATGCTCCCTCCCCCTGTAAAAACAGTAGGATTGTGAAACTCAAATCCATATTCTTGAATTTTCGCTAATATATTTTCTACATACTCTTCTGACATCACTTTAATTACTTCCTTAATATCTGCCTCGAAAAGAACAGGTTCTTTTCCTGTGATAATCTCCTGTATCTGAGTTTCCGTAAGTCTGATATTTGTTTTAAGAAGTTCCTGCTGTATATTGGCAATTAATGTGATGATTCCGTTGGGAAGCGAATAGCATGCTGAAACATCTATGATTCCATTTTCTACTCTGAAAAAATCAATTGTATATCCACCAATATCGATAACATTGCATAGAAGATCCCTGTAACTGTTAAACACAGTTATTAGTGCGGAATACCCTTGAGGATAAGTACGGCAATCAACTATATTAATTGCATAATCCTTTTTGTTAAAATTAAACTTTATATCCTGCCTTAAAAAATATTCCCGAAACTTTTTCTTAAGTGTTCCATAACTTATAATTGGAAGTCCTACTCCCAGAATTACATCTGCTTGGCCTTCCATTCCTGCTTTGTTTACCGCATCTGCTATTGCTGGCAAAGACAAGATGAAAGCATCCTGGTTGATTGTCTTGTCCATTTGAACACTTAACCTCTGGCCTCCGATGCTATAAAATTTACCTTCATAAATTAAAAGATTGCTTGATGAAATTGGTTCAGTATTTGATTTAGTAAAACCTGATTCGCTAATATAACCTTCACTTGTTTTTGTACATTTGTTACCATTATCAAGACCTAATAAAATCCTATTTCTCATAACAATTCCTCCAATCTTGTGGTTTTGGTTCTTCATAGTTCTTTTATTAAATCACTTTTTATAATTTCAAGTATTTCTGCAATAAAAAAATTGCTTACCTGTTAACCAGGTAAGCGTAGGAATTTATCTTAACGGAGGTATATAATGTCAACTTATATAAAATACCTTATTATAAAAGACAATTCTTTATAGTAAATCATCTATTACAAAGTCAAGTATTTTTGTTTTTCTTTATATCCTATATCCTCTTCCTCCTTATCACTTTACCCTTCTCTAAATTATATATGTATTTAGTAAATCCCCTCAATTCATTGATATAACAATGCTTTAATATACTTTTAAGCGTCAAAAATCATGTTAGGATATTAATCCTAAGTGCAAATGTTAAGGACTAATTATGCATTATAAAACTCCTTAAGCCTTTTAACTATTTGAAATAATTTTATAAAAAATTCTAGTATAAAAATTTGACTTACGCTTAACAATCTGTAAAATGTGGAAAAATCTAATATTTGAAAGGATGAATCTAAATGAGCAATGTTTTAGTCATAAGGGATTTTAAGACACTTAAAGTTTGGCAGAAGGCAAACGCTCTTGAACAAGAAATAGAAGCATTGGTTAAAGCATTTCCAAGCCATGAGCAGTATCGGCTTACTGACCAAATCATTAGAAGCAGTCGAAGTATTTCCGCAAACATAGCCGAAGGAAATACCCAACTGTTTATAAAGCGGGAATTATTCCATGCCAACGCTGCTCTTGGCAGTTGTGGCGAAACGAGAAACCATTTACTTACCGCATATCAGAACAACTATATAAGTGAAGAACAATACAAAATTTTAGATGAGAAATTCCTTGAAGTAATAAAAATGTTGTATGGCTATATAAAGATGCTAAAATCTAATTTAGATAATGAATCAGTTACAATTGACACCTAATACTTTAAAATTTTTACATACTCCATAATATTTTCTCGCCTGCAATCCTTATCCCCTTTTATTATCACTATTGGATATCGTAAAATGTTATTGGAAAGGAAGTGAAGATGTGACTCCTGAAAAGAAGATAGTAAGCCTTAAAAAATTTTTAGAAATGGATAAGGGAGAAGATAGGCTTGAATATTTTAATGGTGAAGTAATCTATCTTCCTTCCCCATCAGTAAAACATCAGCGAGTTTTATTAAATATAGGAGCAGAACTTAGGAATTATTTTAAAGGCACATCTTGTGAAGCATTTGCACTAATAGATTTATGGTTAATAAACAAAGAAAAATCCATGAATGTCAAAGTTCAACCTGACCTTATGGTAATCTGTGACAAAACAGGATTAAGAGAAAATTTATATTGCGGCACGCCTGCTTTGATTGCTGAAATAATTTCCTCATCGCATGAAAGCCATGACAGAATAAGAAAGTATATTACCTACATGGAATTTGGCATAAAAGAATATTGGATTATAAATCCCAAACTTAAAACCGCTGAAGTTTATGTCTTAGAAAAGGATGAATATAAACAGGTTTCTATTTACAAAAGCGATGATTGCGTAGTATCACATACTTTTAGTGGACTTAAAATTCACTTACAAGATGTTTTTACAAATGAATAAGTTTTAACTTTACAGGCTGTTAAAAAAAAGCCTTGGAAAGACCGCCAAATCTCCAAAGCATCCTCAAAAATCCTAATAGCCCTATACAACTAAAAAAACATTCCTAAAGTCAAGGTGTTGGCGCACCTTGGTTTTTATATACCTATACATATTATATCATATCTTTCTCCTAATTTTCATATCTGCCTATAAATTCCCATAATGTGCTTTAAGTTCCGCAATGCACCTGAATTTCCCGTAATGTACCTTAAATCTTTTAACCTAAGGATGAAAGATACAACATTCTTTTTGCTATTAAAGCAAATATAAACTATTGAATGATAAGATTATAATTCATAATTACAAAAAATACAGTTCACATGATATTGGTATATCACAAGAACCGCTTTCCTGATATCTTCAATATTATAATTTATTCTAATTTCCACACCACCTATGGCATAACCTTCTCTTTTTCTCGCAAACTACTTCCTTTGAACCACAGGAAGGACAAGTATGCTTATCATGTTCATAATTCAAATCATAAACCTTACCACAATTTAAGCATTTTAATTGACATAAACCCGAAGTATAATTCCCTCCGCTTATGTGTATTGCATTGCCTTGCGTTAGTGCTATCGCTACTTTCTTTCTTGCACTGTCTATGATATTTTGAAAAGTCTGCCTTGAAACCTGCATCCTCTCCGCACACTCTTCCTGACTAAGCCCCTCTATATCTTTTAATCTCATGGCTTCAAGTTCTTCTATCTTAAGAGTAATTTCCTCTACCTCGCACTTTCTTTTGCCTAATGGCATGAAATAAGTATTTTCTGGTAAAAATTCAACCCTTCTGCATTTTACCGGTCTTGGCATTTATTTACCTCCCTGCACTTTTTACATAATCCAATGAACATTATATCTATATCATAAATTTCTAAATCATTTATATCTTCTACGGTCTTATTTAACTCTAAATATTTTAAAGCAACTTTTCTTTCATCAATGTCTATTATATCATTACATTTGACACACTGGAAATGGATATGCAGGGGCTTTTTGCTGTAAATTTTCAATTCATAGTAACTTGCTCCATCCACAACAATTTCTTTTACTATACCAATATTACTAAATATCTTTACATTCCTATATACAGTAGCAAGACCCATACTGGTTTTTTTCAACCTTTGGTATATCTCTTCCACACTCAAATGCCTGTCAGCAAGGAAAAACTGTTCAAGTATCAATTTTCTTTGCTTCGTAAATTTATAACCGTTTTTCTCTACCAATTTTCTGATTAGAGAGAACTTATCCTTTGTCAGAGTATTATTCTTTACCCCCTCCATAAGGACACCTCTGTTATTTATTCATGACAGTGACCTTCATGCTGATGTTCTCTGCATATGCTTCCTGTGGATTTTAACTCCCCTTTTAAATATTGCTGGACAACATCATCACAAGAACCTTCTGCTCCTACAATCACATCTATATTGTTTTGGGCAAATAACTGCTGGGCTGTTTCTCCCATGCCGCCAGAGATGACAACGTTTACTCCTGATTCCTTTAGGAAGTTAGGTAGGAATCCTGGTCTATGGCCTGGATTTTGTATGAAATCCTTCTTTAACCCTTTACTTTCATCAACATCATACACTGTAAATCCTTCACAATGTCCGAAGTGTCCGCTAACAAATTTCCCTTCACTTGCAACTGCTATTTTCATTTATTAATGCCTCCTTAAAATTATTGATTTAAATATTTTATATACTTACAAATGTTATCCCACATCTGCCTTATTGCCTGATTTGCCTTGCTACCCTCATAAAAAACAATAGGCTTTAGTTCTTTAATTGATTTCATAACCGTGTCATCAAAAGGTATTTTCCCAATTAAATAAACATCATTTTTTCTGCAAAAATTTTCAATCTCTTCTGCCTTCTTCTCGTTGATATCATACTTATTAATACAGGCGAAAGTAATTACTCCGAAATGCCTGCATAACTCCATCACCCTCACAAAGTCCTCCAGACCTGACTGGGTAGGTTCTGTAACAATCAATACCGCATCACTTCCCGTAATCGAAGATATTACAGGACAACCAATTCCTGGAGAACCATCTATAATGATAAGGGCATTCCCATCTGCAAACTTCCTGGCATTACTACGAAGCATAGTTATGAGTTTTCCCGACCCTTCGCTGCCCACCTCCATCTGTGCCCTTGAAATAATTCCTTTATTAGTTTGGGTGATATAAACATCAGCAGTTTTCTTTTCTTTTAAACTGATGGCACTATGAGGGCAAACCAATATGCAAGCACCACAGCCCTCACATTTAAAAAAATCCACTTTACTATCTTTGATTGCGTCAAACTGGCATACTTTTTCACATTCATTGCAGCCTGAACAAAACTTTTTATCAATAACTGCTTTCTTTTCTCCATAAAAGTATTCCTTTCTTATATCTCTTCCATCGTAAAAAAGGTACAGATTGGGTGCATCCACATCGCAGTCTGCTTTTACTGCATCTTTTACAAGTTCAGAAAGGGCTAAGGCTATCGTGGTTTTACCCGTACCGCCCTTCCCACTTATTACTGTAAGTTCCAAGGGAACACCTCCCTCAATCTTTCTGCAATCTCCTCAAATATTTCTTTATATTCAGGCAGTTCCACAATCATTTTTCCGGAAGAATATACCTCTGCCGCTTCCCTTCGGTACGGTATAACCCCTAATATTTCTATATTTTCTTTTTCACAGTATGTCTGAATTCTGTCATCCTCGGTATTATGTTTATTGATAACAACACCAAAGGGAAGATTGAAACTCCTTACAAGTTGCACTGCCATTTTTAAATCATGAAGCCCAAAGGAAGAAGGTTCCGTTACCAGTATTGCACCATCTGCATATTGAAGGGAACTTACTACATTGCAGGAGGTCCCCGGGGCGCAATCAATAAGATTTGTTCCAGTGGGAAGATTTTTTAGTAATCTTCTAATAACAGGCACTGCCATAGGTTCTCCCACATTTAAAATTCCTCTTTTGCAAATTAGGTTGCCATATTGGCCTTCCTCAATTGTCCCTATTATCCGTTTACCAAAAGTTAAAGCACTTTGCTTACACACTATCCCGCAGGCATGGCAGCCATGACAGAGTTTTTCAAAGAGCATAATGTCTTTCTTTGTTTTTACCAGTGCATTAAACTGGCACACTTTTGCACATTCTCCGCATAAGGTACATCTGCTGCTGTCCACAACAGGATAATCCACCTTAACTTCTTCTCTTTTTATTTGAGAGGGCTTTAAAAATATAAACCCATTAGGCTCTTCCACATCGCAGTCAATGTAATTGGCACCTGTAATAACAGAAAGGTTGGTGGATATGGTAGTTTTCCCTGTCCCTCCCTTTCCGCTTAATATGGCTATGTTCAACCTACCTTCCCCCTCTGAATCTCCTGCCTGTTCCCATGCCCATCCCTGCATGGGCAGGACCTGCCTGGGTTAACTCTTCTAACTTCCCTTCTTTGAACAGTTGTACAGCCGTTTCAACCTTAATGCTTCCACATCGGTAGACTTTAATATCCGAATTTTTAAACAGGTTAAAGGCATTGAGTCCCATATTTCCAGTGATAACGACATCCACATCTTCATCAATGATTTGCTGGGCTGCTGCAATTCCTGCCCCGCCTCCTGACATTTGTCCCTTATTTTCAATTGTCTTTACCAGCCCTTCTTCAGTGTCATAGATTACAAAGTAATTACATCTTCCGAATCTCACATCCAGCATGCTGTTTAAATCCTTGCTCATCGAAGAAACTGCTATTTTCATGAAATACCCCTCCAATTATCTTTTTATTTGTTTTCATTGACTGAAAGCATTATCCTTTCAACAATATTACTTACTGTTTCATCCAATGATGCATTTTGTATTGTTTTATCTTTCTCGGAAAGATTGGCTATATCACTACACATAGGCAATTCCCCAAGAAGTTTTAAGTCTAATTTGCTTAAAAACCCTTCTGTGTTTTCACTATCAAATATTCTGATTTTTTTGTTGCAATCAGGGCATATAATATAACTCATGTTCTCAACTATACCGATAACCCTAATATCCATTTTTCTAACCATATTCACTGCTTTTGCGACTATCATGGATACTAAATCCTGAGGTACCGATACCATCACTATCCCATTAATGGGAATAGACTGCATCACCGTTAGCGCAACATCCCCTGTCCCTGGAGGCATATCTATAACCAGATAGTCAAGGTCACCCCAGAAGACATCAGTCCAAAATTGCTTTACTGTTCCTGCAATTAAAGGCCCCCGCCATATAACAGGCTGCTCCTCATCTTCCATCAGTAGATTCAGCGACATTACCTTTATTCCATTTTCATTTGTCACCGGTAAAATTCCCAGTTCATTTGACCGGACTTTCTTGTCTTTTACTTTAAGAAGCCTTGGAATACTGGGTCCTGTTATATCCGCATCCAGGACACCTACTTTATAACCTTTTTTATTTAATTCTTCTGCAATAAGAGCGGATACCGTTGATTTGCCAACACCTCCCTTCCCACTCATAACGCCGATTATTTTGTTTACAAAGTTATACGGATTGTTTTCTATCATGCATCCCTCTTTTGTTTTGCAGTCCTCTTTTGTAGGACAATTTTCACAGTTAGACATTTTAAGCGCCTCCTTATGTAATTGGCATTTGCCAATTACATTATACATCCATATTATGTTATTGTCAAATGCCATTTATTCATGAATTTTATATGGATGATTTAAAATAAAAAACCTTACAGCAAATGTGACCTTTCTCTACATTTACTGTAAGGTTAAATGACTTAACACAATTCATAGTTTCCGAATATCATTTAAAACCTATAGCCTTAACAGGACATTTAGCGATTACTGGTTTTAGTTCATCTATTTGCACATCATTTAGGATTGACTCCTTCCATTTTGCTTTTTTATCAATCACCTCAAAATGCCGGGGCAACAATTTTTCACATAATCCACATCCAATACAATATTGTTCTTTAATATCAATACCAGTTACTTTACCAATGTCCTGTTCATCCTGAACAGGAATATCTTTCTTTTTTACAAATATAGTCATCAGATATGCTATTATGATTATGGCTATAACTGTCAATATCCACCTTGCTCCCATGAACTGTACCCCTAAAAACTTTGCTTCATTAGCAAGCATGGGGACTTTTATGACCGCCCATGCACTTAATATAATGACTACATTTGCGATGCTGGCACCTTTCTTTAAAAGCATTTTACAGATTGGAAATGCAGCGTAGATAGGTCCTGCTGAAAAACTGCCCAATAAGAATGAGAATACACTCCCCTTTATTCCTGCTTTCTCTCCAAAACCTTTCATGATTACTTCTTTAGGAACCCATGCTTCTATAATTGATGTAAGTATAAATATCACAGGCATAATTTGCAACATCTCTATAATATAATACATGCTGTTTTTAACAGATAAATAAGCCTTATCGGGTATTGCGATAAATAGAATAACATACGCCAGAGATACTGCTGTCAGCAGTTTGTTCTTTTTAAATATTTCGATTATCTTCACATAATCACTCCCATCGCCAATGCTATCATAATCGCAAATACAAAACTAAAAATATTGCGTATGGTTGCAAATTTCAAACCAAATTCCCTCTTTTCCAATGGGAATGTCACCAGTCCGACCATTGTAAGAGTAGTTAGGAAAGCAACTGCCGGAATAATACTCGCACCTGCATCTACAAGAGAGCCTACCAGAGGAAACGCTACAAAGGCCGGAATTAATGTAATGCTGCCGGCCAAAGCAGAAACAATGGTTGAAATAAATGTATTAGATTCTCCTAGAGTACTCTTTATAACTTCAGGCGGTATGAAGGTCAAAATCAATCCTATAAGCAGTAAAATGCCTATTATCTGTCCGACCATATTTTTCATCATACCTTTTGCCATTTTCATTGAATTGAATGTCTTCTGCTTATCTTTAACAAGGGATGCGATAAACGCAGCCCCTGTTATTCCCCATAATGATGCTGTAAAAATATCCACCCCTCATCACTCCTTCTCCTTGTAGTTTTTAGGATTGGGTGACTTTACTACAAAGAATTCCAATATTTCTTCGTCTTGATTTTTGACATTCATTTTTGTTTTATATGGGATATTAATAATATCTCCCTTGGTATAAAGATGTGGTTCCTGTTCATTTAACTGCAAAGTCATTTCCCCACGTACAATTATCATATAAACATTGGAATTGGAATAGTGCTCAGGAAGACCTGTTCCTTTTACAAGAACCATATGATTTAGGTTAATATTCTCATCATCTACAATCTTTTCGATTATTTTGTCATCAGTAATACTGTATTCATATTTTTTCTCCACCATAAAAACTCTCCTTTCACTATGTTTAACTCCATATTATAATAAATTACAGTGACATACAGTTACCAAGGTAACTAATTTTAAGAAAGGTGGTATTTATGAGTATAAAAAATCATCTAAGTATTTTAAGACTGACAGAGTTATTTAGTGGATTTTCTACCGAAGAACTGCTTAATCTTTTCAAAGCGCAAAATTACATTATCTCGAAATACAATAAAGGCTGCATTATCCATTTTGAAAGTGAGAAATGCAATTATCTGGATATTATTTTAAAAGGGCAGGTGTTTATTCAAAAGATTGATGAAAAAGGAAATGTATTAACTGTTGCAGAATTTAAAATCGGAGATAACTTAGGAGGAAATCTGTTGTTTTCAAAGTATCCTTATTATCCCATGAGTGTAATAGCAAAATCAGATACTGAAATTTTACATATTCCTAAAGATTTAGTACTGCAACTTTGCCAGACCAGCCAGGACTTTTTAGTTAAGTTTTTAACCTGTATATCAGATAAAACTGCTATTTTGACAAGTAAAATTAAATCAATCTCCATGAAATCTATAAGGGAATCTATTATTGAATTCCTAAATTATGAGTATTACACTCAAAATAGTAAAAAAATAAAACTTAATATGACAAAGAAGGAATTAGCCGAAAGGTTAGGGATTCAAAGGACTTCTCTTTCCCGTGAACTCAATAAAATGAAAAAAGATGGGCTGGTCGATTATGATGCCCATTCTATTACCATCTGTGATTTTAACATTATCCGCAAGCCATAAGAAATAAACAGGCATAGTTTTTCTTCGTTTCAGAAATAATTATCCTACCTTGTAATCTTTTACTGCATATAATATTATTGGTCACGCCTAAAACTAATTAAAGAATCCACTTTGTTTTAATGTTTCTCAGGCACAAGTAAAATAACAAAGTAGTAAAAACTAACATGACAGAGATATTAAATATAGCATTAAAGATAGAGTTTCCCGTAATCGCACCATTAAGTATATCTGTTCCGTAGGTCAGAGGTAAACAGAACGATATCGGTTTTAATATGACCGGCAACTTATCAATAGGTATAAACAGGCCGCATAAAAACAACATCGGAAATCTGAAAAAGTTTGAAAATGTTTGGGCTTCAAATACTTCTTTTGCAGATACGGCAATTAACAAACCCAGTAAAGCAGAAGTAATTGCTATTAAAATTACTGCAGCAAGTGTAATACCCCAGTTAATTCCACTTAAATTTATGAAGAATGCTGCAAAGATAACCGGTACAAATGCATTGAGAATTCCAAATAAGATTGCTCCTAGAATTTTAGCAATGACTAACGTACTTATACTTATCGGTGCAATTAACAACCTGTCAAATGAACGGCTTCTTCTCTCAAATGTGATTGTAACAGCCAGCATTGAAGTAGTCCCAAACAATACGCTCATCGCCATCAAACCTGACAGCAACTCTTCAATTCCAATATCTCCTTGTGAACGGATAAGTTGCATTAGTGTCCAGGAAAGCGGAAATATAATCCCCCAACTTATATTTGGCGGTTTCAAATAATAGTTTTCAATGTCTTTTCTTAAGATATTCCAAAATGCAATTAAAGTTTGCATTCTATTTCCCCACCTTTTCTTTTTCCTTTTTCAGTTTTGAGGCTTCAATGCCTGTTACTTTAACAAATACATCTTCCAATGATGGCTTTATTTCTTTTGCTTCGTAAACAGAAATTCCTTTACTGTCAAGTAGTTGTAAAATAGGAGATAAGGCTATGCGTTCTTTAGAAATAACCAGGCAAGAATTTTCTTCCGGAATCTCTACCCTGCAATTTTTAATATTATTTTCCAGTTCTTCCTTTATGTCTTTTATGCTTCTGTCAAGTTGTAACCTAATTTTATGCTCACGTTCTACGCTCTCCATCAATTCAGTTACCGTACCAATTTTTACAATCTTGCCATTTACAATAAAAGCAATCCTGTCACAGATTCGTTCAGCCTCTTCAATATAATGGGTTGTAATAAAAATAGTTTTACCTTGTTTTTTTAAGTCCAGTATTAGTTCTCTTATTTGTCTTGCACTTTCTATATCTATGCCTGTTGTAGGTTCATCCAAAAATAATATTTTAGGATTATGTATAATTCCGGCGGCTATTGTAAGTTTTCGTTTCATTCCTTTTGAATATGTTTTAAAAGGTCGTTTTCCTGCTTTAGTTAGATTAAATTGCTCCAACAATTCCATTGCTCTTTTTTCACGTTCTTTTATACTTATCCCATATAATGAAGCACAAAAGCAAAGATTATCGAACCCATTCATTTCATCATACAAATTGTTTTCGTCAGGAACAATTCCTATGATTCTCTGGACTTTCTTAATATTTTTTATCGCATCAATCCCGTCAATAATAATTTGGCCGCTGGTAGGTCTGGACAAACCAATCATCATATTGATGGTTGAAGTTTTTCCTGCTCCGTTCGGCCCTAAGAATCCAAATATTTCGCCTTTCTCAATGCTAAAAGAGATGTCATCAACTGCTACAATTTCCCCATATGACTTTTTAAGATTTGCGACATCCACAATTCCCATGATTGTCTACACACCCTTCCTCTCTATTTTCACTATGAAAGGTCTTGACTTCATTAGAACACTTATAACCACTTTTTTGTATATGACACATTTTCCGTTCAAAAGATTCACACCCTGCGTTTTCAGGATTACAAACTTCCCTTTCTATTGCAGCAAGTTCTTCAATTTTAGAAGAGAGTTTATGTAGGGTGCTTCGGTCCACATCATAGTGCATATAATAACCCTTTTTCACTCCTATAAGAAGGCCTGCTTCCCTTAAAACTTTTATGTGCTGTGATATTGCCGATTCCGACAACTCAAGTTTTCTTGATAATGCTCTTACGCAATAATTATGTTGTAAAAGCAATATAAGTATTCTAAATCTTGTATCATCGGCCATGGCTTTAAGTATCTTAGTTATCTCCATGCTTAACATCCACCCTATTTAATTAAGTGTATACTTAATTAGATTATACTTCTATTTTTTATTTAAGTCAATACTTAATTAAAAGTATAGTAAAACAATTAGTTATAGGCTCAACATAAAATGTTCCTAATAAAAAACGGGGATAAAAGATAATTTTCTCATCTTTTACCCATAACTTTGAATTTTAATTTTAGGGATAACTTTATTATTATAGAACCAACTTTATTATCACAGAGTCAACTTTATTATTACACAACATCTTCCTTTTTCCTTATCCCTAACTATGTATATTTAAAATAAACTCCGCTCCAAACGACTTTCCCTCAAACCCTTATCCCTTCTCGCCTTATGCTCATTTTCCTAATTCTTTCCATATAATAAAGTCGGTTCAAAAATTCCATATTTTCATTCCATTTAATAACATTTATTCCTTAATTCTTGTAGTAATTTTTAAAATAAAGTCGGTTCCAAATAGGGATAAGGTGAAAGGAAAAAGGTATAAGGTTGCATCTTCTCATGTGCTTTTTCTTGTATATTTAAAATAAACTCCGCTCCAAACGACTTTCCCTCAAACCCTTATCCCTTCTCGCCTTAACCCTATTCTCCTAATCTCTTCCAGATAATAAAGTCGGTTCAAAAATTCCATATTTTCATTCCATTTAATAACATTTATTCCTTAATTCTTGTAGTAATTTTTAAAATAAAGTCGGTTCCGAATAGGGATATGTTGAAAGGAAAATAGGAATAAGTTTCATGGGTTAAGGGTTAAGGTTTTATTTCACCCTTTCAGTTGCTATATCAATATTATCTTCAATACAGTAGTCAATACTTCTCTCAATCCCTTTAAAATCAATAGTTTTAAGGCTGTAACCAACAAATAATTCTAATCAAAATTCTAATGAAAAATCTAACCCCTTAACCCTTACTCCTTTATCCTCCCATCCTATTATGCAGCCAATCAGGATTTCTCCTGCATTTACTACGGGATTTTGGAACGAACTTTATTTTTATAGAGCGAACTTTATTTTCATGGAGTGAACTTTATTTGAATTATACAGTTAGAGTAAAATGCCTTATTATTCGTAAACGTTTATCTTATATTAAATCATTTTATACAAAGTCAAGTGTTTTTCATCCTCTCTTTTTATCCTAACCTAATCCCTTTCTTCTTTCTCCCTTTTATCCTTCCACTTATATATATGTATTTAGTAAAATCCCTTAACCCCTTGAAACTACTGCATTCATATAGATTTTAATGCGACAAAAACTAGTTTAGGTATTAGGCAAAAGGTACATAGGCTAAGGATTAATAATGTATTATATAGCCCCTTAACCCTTTTACCTTTCAAGGATTACTTTACAAAAATTCTAGCATTAAAATTTGACTTTCGCCTAACACTCCGTATAATTTGGAAAAATCTATTATTTGAAAGGATGAATTTTATGAGTAAAAGTTTAGTAATAAAGGATTTTAGGACGCTTAAAGTTTGGCAGAAGGCGAATGCTCTTGAACAAGAAATAGAAGCATTGGTTAAAGCATTTCCAAGCCATGAGCAGTATCGGCTTACTGACCAAATCATTAGAAGCAGTCGAAGTATTTCCGCAAACATAGCCGAAGGAAATACCCAACTGTTTATAAAGCGGGAATTATTCCATGCCAACGCTGCTCTTGGCAGTTGTGGCGAAACGAGAAACCATTTACTTACCGCATATCAGAACAACTATATAAGTGAAGAACAATACAAAATTTTAGATGAGAAATTCCTTGAAGTAATAAAAATGTTGTATGGCTATATAAAGATGTTAAAATCTTGTTTAGATAATGAATCAGTTACAATTGACCCCTAATATTTTATAATCTTTACATACTCCATAATATTTTCACCTGCTATTTGCAAAGGCGATGATTGCGCAGTATCACATACTTTTGGTGGACTTAAAATTCACCTAGAAAAAATTTTTACAAATGAATAAGTTTGAACTTTACAGACTGTTATAAAAAATGCCTTGGAAGACTGCTAAATCTCCAAAGCATTTAAAAAATCATAATAGCCCTATTTATAGAAAGGTTCATATGGTCAAGATGTTGATGTGCTTAGGCTTTAATCTTCTTCTATATTAAATCGCACATTAGTCCTATCATTTATTCACAATTCTTATTTTTCTCAATCGATTCAAAAAATCGACGTAAATTTTCCGGTAATTGATATGCTTCCTTACCAACTCTATTATTTAACTGTGCTTTTTTGTCACTATATACTTCACGAAGTATGGCATCAATTATCATTGCTTTTGGAGGAACATTATATTCTTTACCTTTGTACACCCATACACGGCAGTCCACTTCATCCCCGCACAAATCGCCACATGATTCACAAAGTGATTCTCTCATTTCCAGTTGTATATCATTTCCATTAATACGGATAGTAGGTGAACTCTCAAATCTATACTGTATGGCCTTTTCCTTACTATCAATATGAATTTTATTTACAACAACTTCTAGGCCCGCTAATTCAAGCACTTTAGCAACGTCCTTAATGGCTTCTTCAAGACTGCTCTCCGTGCCCTGGCATCTTGTACATATACTTAAATCTAAAAACAAAAAATCAATTATTATTTTTTTCTTTTCTTCTTCATAATTTTGCTCTTCACACCCGCAACTCGTACTACAGCATGTATTATTTCTTTGAGTTTCACAACATCCCATAATAAAAGCCTCCTTCTTTATAACGCCTAGATTCATAAGAAAATTTTTCGGTTGTAGTAAAATTTTCTTACATTAGCGGCGTTTCAATGAGGCGGAAATATGCTCCCGCCTCGTTATAAATATCTTTTAATATCCTCTACCGACGGAACTCTTCCCATAATCTTTACCTGTTCATCTACTACAAGTGCAGGTGTTCTCATTACACCATATGCCATAATGTCCTTAAAATCCTCTACTTTTTCAATAGTGGCTTCAAGTCCCAGTTCCTTTACAGCCTCTCTGACATTAGCCTCTAATTTTTTGCAATTACAACATCCTGAACCTAAAACTTTGATTACCATAATAAATCCTCCTCATCAATCAATATTTTTTCCGTTATTATCGTCATTCCACAATTTTCTTTTACACAGATTTCACATCCTGTGCATTTTACAAGACTCATCATTTCAGAATGAATCTCTGCTTTACACAAAAATATATGAAAAAGCATTAAATAAGTATCCAATAATAATAATCCCTGCTGATACGATAGATACAAAGATTGCTAAAAGTTTAGGCTTTACCACCTTTCTGAGCATAATTATGGAAGGCAGAGACAGGGCTGTTACTGCCATCATAAATGACACTATAGTCCCTACGTCCACTCCTTTTGCAAATAACGCTTCGGCTATTGGAAGAGTACCGAATATATCAGCATACATTGGAATGCCCACTACAGTAGCAAGCATCACTGCAAATGGATTATTACCTCCAACCACATTTTCTATGAATGACTGTGGAATCCAGTTATGAATAGCCGCCCCTATGCCTACACCGATTAATACATATAGCCAAACCCTTTTGATAATATCTCTGACCTGTTCCTTTGAATATGATATTCTTTCCTTACGAGTCATTTCAGGCACTTCCGCATCAACATTTTCAATTTCCCTTACATATCCTTCTACATATTTTTCAAGTCTAAACTTTTCTATTAAAGTTCCTCCAATAACTGCCAAAATTAAGCCTACTACAACATAGGCTATGGCAATTTTAAGACCGAAAAATGAAATTAACAACATTAATGACGCCAAATCTACCATTGGCGAAGATATTAAGAAAGAAAAGGTTATGCCTAAAGGCAATCCAGCCGAAGTAAAACCTATAAAAATTGGTATACTGGAGCAACTGCAAAAGGGAGTTATCGTACCAAGCAGTGCCCCAAGTATATTCCCTTTAATGCCTTTTATCTTTCCGAGAATCTTCTTTGTCCTCTCTGGCGGAAAATAACTCTGGATATAGGATATGACAAATATTAATAGTGATAATAATATAAATATTTTAATTGTATCGTATATAAAAAAGTGAATACTTCCGCCTATCCTTTCGCTAACAGGTAAACCAAATACTTTTTCCACAAGAAGTCTTACCAATTCTGAAAGCCATCTCATTTTTAATAGTTGGTCATTTAACCAACAGAATATCATGGCTAATATGTTCATATGAAAACATCCCCTTTACCCCTTACACACTTCAAGTTATTTTTCAACATGTTTGCACTTTTCAACTTCACTGCAATTCTCTTATTTTGATTAATTACATACCGCTTATCAAATCTGATTGTTCTTTACTCTCTGTATTAAATCCTCGACTTTTTCCTTAATTATATCTCTTGTTTTTCTGTAATCCTCTATTGGTCCGCCTGACGGGTCACTAAGCCCCCAATCTTCTATATGCTGGCATGGTACATAAGGGCATTCTACATTACATCCCATCGTTATTAATATATCTACTTCCGCCGGAATATCGCTTAATAGTTTCGGATGATGGTCACTCATATCCACTCCTGCTTCTTCCATTACCTGTACTGCTAGTGGCTTCACTTCAGGGTATTTTTCCGTCCCTGCCGAATATGCTTCTAATACGTCACTTCCCAACTTCTTTGCCCAACCTTCTGCCATTTGAGAACGGCAAGAGTTGTGGACACATACAAAAGCAACCTTCTTTTTCATTCGATACCACCTTTTTCTACAAGGTTATTGAAACCAATGCCTTGTACTATTTGCAATCCTGACCAATGTAAGCATGACCGGGACTTCAACCAATACCCCTACAACTGTTGCAAGAGCGGCTCCAGATTCCAGTCCAAAGAGTGAAATTGCCACTGCAACTGCAAGTTCAAAGAAATTGCTTGCTCCAATCATTCCCGCAGGTGCTGCAATATCATGGGGAAGTTTCCATATCTTTGCCCATCCATAAGCAATGAAGAATATAAAGAATGTCTGGATAATTAATGGTATGGCAATTAATATAATATGCAAGGGATTACTTAAAATTATTTCACCCTGGAACGAGAAAATAATTACTAAAGTGAGAAGCAAACCTACGATTGTTACATTATCAAATTTCTTGAGAAAAATGTTCTCGAAATACTCTATACTCTTATGTTTAATGATGTTCCTTCTAGTAAGGTACCCTCCTGCCAATGGAATAACAACAAACAGGATTGTTGATAATATCAGCGTGTCATAAGGAACGGTCACATTACTTACCCCTAATAGGAATGCAACAATTGGTGTAAATGCAAACAATATTATCAGGTCATTCACTGCTACCTGCACTAATGTATAAGCAGGGTCGCCTTTTGTCAGATAACTCCATACGAATACCATAGCGGTACATGGTGCGGCTCCTAATAATACTGCACCTGCAAGATAGTCTGTCGCTAAATCCGGACCAATCCACCTACTGAACACTACTTTCAAGAAAAACGCTGCAATAAGATACATTGTAAAAGGCTTGATAAGCCAGTTTGTTACACAAGTAACTATTAGTCCCTTCGGTTTTTTTGTTGCCCTGACAATGCTTGAAAAATCAATTTTCAGCATCATTGGGTAAATCATTAGCCATATGAGAATAGCAACAGGAATTGATACATTTGCATATTCAAATTTGCTTAAAGTTTCAGGGATTGAAGGAACTAATTGTCCTATTGCAACTCCTACTATAATGCATACTGCTACCCATACTGTAAGGTACTTTTCAAAAAAACCTAATCCTTTATTTTCTTGCATTGTTTCTTTGTCACTCAAGTTTTATGCCCCCTATCAATTTAAATTATCTTGTTCTTACTATATGATTATATTCAGTTATAATCATATAGTGACTAATTTAAAGTTTTTACAGAAAAATAACTAAAATCAGTTTTCTATTATTAATAATTTTCATTAATTGTTATTGCACTGCTCTCGAAGATACTTAAGAACCTGACTTTTATCTTCCCGTAGTTGCTCACATGTAAAGTTACTGTTTTTATATTTTTTAAGTGTCTCTATATCTCTTAACAATTGTGTATTTTCAGCCATCTTGTTTTTAATAAATTCATACAGTAGGTTATTTTCTTCAATAAACTTGTTATCTACTCTGTAATAGACCCATTGAGATTTCTTTTCACTGGTTATAATACCTGAAGTTTTTAATTTATTTAGATGTCTTGAAGCATTAGACTGCGTCATATCCAGCACTGTTTCTATCTCGCACACACAGAGTTCCTGTCTTATTAGCAAATTGAGTATTCTAATTCTGTTTTCATCTCCCAACGCTTTAAAGATTTCTATTAAATCCAATTTATCACCACCATATGATTATATTCAATTATACTCATATATATAATAGTATTGATTTATTTCTCTGTCAACAATAAATACATTATCTTATAAATCAAAAAATATGTTTTTTATATTTATCACATAATTCAAGAATACGTTCCCATAACATACCCCAAACCTCCCCTACGATGTGAAAATCTAATTTTGGGAATAACTTTATTATTTTAGAACCAACTTTATTATCATAGAGTCAACTTTATTATTTCTAAAACATTTTCCTTATTCCTTTTCCCTAAAAATCCATACCCCTAACTATGTATATTTAAAATAAACTCCGCTCCAAACCGAAATCCCTCAAACCCTTATCCCTTCTCGCCTTATGCCCATTTTCCTAATTCTTTCCATATAATAAAGTCGGTTCAAAAATTCCATATTTTCATTCCATTTAACAACATTTATTCTTTAATTCTTGTAGTAATTTTTAAAATAAAGTCGGTTCCAAATAGGGATAAGGTGAAAGGAAAAAGGTATAAGGTTGCATTTTCTATTGTCTTATTTCAGTGTTATTTCAATCAACATATCGTTTTCAATTCCTTTAAAATCAATACCTTTAGCCTTATTACTTACCCCTTAACCCTTTCTTACAGAAAACAAACCCCGCAGCAAATGAAGATTGCTCCTGCATTTACTACGGGATTTTGGAACGAACTTTATTTTTATAGAGCGAACTTTATTTTCATGGAGTGAACTTTATTTGAATTATACATTAAAATCAATCTCTTTCCTGGCTCTACTCAACAGTCACACTCTTTGTCAAGTTCCTTGGCTTATCAACATCGCATCCCTTCACCACAGCCATGTAGTATGCAAAAAGCTGCAATGGAGTTACTGCTGCAACAGGCGCTATGAAAGGATCAACATCAGGTATTGTGAAAACCTCATCTGCAACTTTATGAACTTGTTCGTTGCTCTCCCTTGCTATTGCTAAAACAGTTGCCCCTCTTGCTTTAACTTCCTTTATATTGCTTATCATCTTATCCATAAGGTCATCCTGGGTTACAGGACATACAACCAGCGTACCATCTTCAATAAGGGCAATGGTCCCGTGTTTTAGTTCTCCTCCTGCATAAGCCTCAGAATGTATATAAGATACTTCTTTAAGCTTTAAAGAACCTTCCATAGAAAGTGCATAATCAAGACCTCTTCCAATAAAGAATATATTTTTTACATTGCAGTGGGAAGAAGCAAATCGCTGTATCGCTCCCTTGTTTCCTAATATATCTTCAATAGCATCCGGAATAGTCTGAAGGCCTTCAATTATATTTTTATACTGCTCTTCACTCATACAACCTCTCTTATACGCCAATTCCAAAGTCAAAAGGTACAATGCACAAAGCTGTGCATTATAAGCCTTAGTTGAAGCAATTGCAATTTCCGGTCCCGCCCAGGTATATAAAACGTCATCCGACTCCCTGGCAATTGTACTTTCTACAACGTTAACTATAGAAAGTACCCTCGCACCTTTTTTCTTTGCCTCTCTCAATGCAAAGAGGGTATCTAATGTCTCACCTGACTGGCTTATTATAATAGCCATATCTTTATCTGTAACAATAGGATCCCTGTACCTGAATTCAGAAGCAACATCCACTTCCACAGGGATTCTTGCTGTCTTTTCTATTATATATTTAGCTATAACTCCTGCATGATAAGCCGTTCCACATGCAACAATGTGTATTTTCCCTATATTTTTAACATACTCTTCGGTTAATTCTATATCATCCAACACTACTCTTCCGTTTTTTATCCTAGGACCTATTGTGTCCTTTATCGCCTTAGGCTCTTCACATATTTCCTTCATCATAAAGTGTTCATAGCCTGCTTTTTCTGCAGCTGCAACATCCCAGGTTACCTTAAACACTTCTTTTTTTACTTCAACACCAAGATTATTATAAACCTTTACATTATCAGCAGTCAGCACTACAACTTCTTTATCATCTAAAATATAGACATCCCTGGTATAATCTAATATCGCCGGAATATCAGACGCCACATAATTTCCATCTTTTCCAAGTCCCACTACCAACGCACTGTCCTTTTTTACTGCCACAAGCATTTCAGGACAATCGGTACACATAATTCCAAGGGCATATGAACCCTCTATTTCATTTAAAGTTTCAATAACAGCTTTTACTAAATCACCTTTATAGTTGTATTCAACTAAATTTCCTACCACTTCAGTATCTGTTTCAGAAACAAATTCATATCCTTTTGTCTCTAAAAACTCCTTTAGCTCTAAATAATTCTCTATTATGCCGTTATGTACAACGGCTATCTTTCCTGATTTGCTAACATGGGGATGTGAATTTATATCACTGGGTTTTCCGTGAGTTGCCCATCTGGTATGACCTAGTCCTATAAACCCCTTAGGATAATTTTGAGACATTTTTTCCTCTAAAATCGCAAGTTTTCCTTTGCATTTTAATACCGTCAAATTACTGTCATCTAAAACAGCCATCCCTACAGAATCATAACCTCTGTATTCCAGTTTCTTAAGACCGTTTATAAGTATTGGCGCTACCTCTTTATTACCTACATATCCAACTATTCCACACATAAATACCTCTCCTTTACATTTAAAAGTCAACCAAGCCTCTCTTCTATGACCTTTGCCAGTTCCTCTGCCTTTTTTGTAATGTATTCCTGGTCTTTTCCTTCGATCATTACACGTATGAGTGGCTCCGTGCCAGATGCTCTTACCAGCACCCTGCCTTCACCTTTAAATTCTTCTTCTAATTTTTTGCACATATCAGAAACCACTTCATCATCAAGATATGAGTTCTTTTTTTCGTTTTTGACTTTTGCATTTCTTAGAACCTGAGGCAGTACTTGCATTACAGAAGCAAGCTCCGACAGTTTTTTCCCTGAAGATTTTAAAACATTCAAAAGCTGTACACCGGTTAAAAGTCCATCTCCTGTAGTATTGTGCTGCAAAAATATAATATGACCTGATTGTTCGCCGCCTAGTACATAGCCGTTTTCTAACATGCATTCCAAAACATATCTGTCCCCTACTTTTGTCTTAAGAATATTTATGTTTTCCTTTTTTGCCATCATATCAAGACCCAGATTGCTCATTACAGTTGCAACAATTGTATCTTTTGAAAGCTTCCCTTTTTTCTTTAGGTCCAATCCTAAGATAGCCATTATTTGATCCCCGTCCACAACGTTGCCTTCTTCATCAACTGCAAGAACCCTGTCTGCATCCCCGTCAAAGGCAAGACCTGCATCCGCACCGGTCTTTTTAACAAACTCCTTCAGCTCTTCCATATGTGTAGAGCCGCAATTTTTGTTTATGTTAATTCCATCCGGTCTTTCATTTAAAACAAAAACCTCTGCCCCCAATTCCCTAAGCGCCTTAGGTGCTGCCTTAAATGCCGCTCCGTTAGCACAATCCAATGCAATTTTTAATGTTTTAAAGTCACCGTCAACTGTACTTTTTATGTACTCAACATAGTCATCCACTGCAGTTTCTACTGCAATTTCTCTTCCCAACTTATCACCTATAGGGAGGGAAATTTCTTCAGAATTATTAAGAATAATTGATTCTATCCTATCCTCAATCTCATCTGGCAATTTGTAACCTTCATTATTAAAAAACTTTATTCCATTAAATTCATAAGAGTTGTGAGAAGCAGAAATAACAACACCTGCATCTGCTTTATATTTTCTTACAAGATATGCCACAGCTGGAGTGGGTACCACACCAAGATATACAGCATCTGCTCCTACAGAACAAAGACCTGCCACAAGAGCTGATTTTAACATATCCCCTGATATTCTTGTATCCATACCCACAAGCACCTTAGGACTGCTGTTTAACTCAGAAGTCAAAACATAAGCACCTGCCTGACCCAGCTTATACGCCAGTTCAACAGTTAAATCCTTGTTTGCTACACCTCTTACACCATCAGTTCCAAAAAGCATTCCCAATACATTCATCCCCTCTACATTTATGTTAGTCTGACTTATACACCTTGTATACACTCTCTTTAAGGATTCATCCTATTTACAAGTATAATATATTATATACACTAAGTAAATACCATGACCCTTTTTTACAATTTATACTTTTTTTATAAACTTTCATTAGAGTAAGTTTCCATTATCTTTTCCGCTATTCTTATGCCATCTACAGCTGCACTTACTATACCGCCGGCATAACCTGCCCCTTCCCCTGCAGGGTAAAGTCCTCTTATGTCCAAAGCCTCTAAATTATCATCCCTTAAAATCCTGACCGGCGAAGAAGTCCTGGTTTCAACCCCCGTCAAAACAGCATCTTCAATGCCAAACCCATTTATTTTTGCATCAAAGAAGGCAATGGACTTTTTTAATAAATCTGTAACATAAGGCGGTAGACAATAATTCAAATCTGAAAACTCCGTCTTCCCTGTATATGAAGGCTTAACACTACCTAATTTCCTTGTCACCCTGCCATTTATAAAATCTCCTAGCCTTTGAACGGGAGCCGCATAATTTCTCCCACCACATTGAAAGGCCAGCCTTTCCCATCTCCTTTGAAACTCAACCCCGGCTAAAGGATGGGAGTTTTCAAAATCCTCAGGTCCTACCGAAACCACCAGTGCACTGTTGGCATTTTCCCTGTCCCTGGCAAACTCACTCATCCCGTTAGTTAAAACAGTTTCAGGCTCTGACGCCGCCCCAACCACAACCCCTCCAGGACACATACAAAAAGAGTATACCGTCCTTTTGGAAAACTTTTTAAATATCTGATAATCTGCAGCCCCAAGTCTTGGATGTTTTGCAGCATCTCCATACATGGCATAATTAATTAGCTCTTGTGGATGCTCGATTCTTACACCTATGGAAAATGGCTTTTGAACAAACTTAACACCTCTATTATAAAGCACTTCAAAGGTATCCCTTGCACTGTGACCTATGGCCAGCACCACAACCTGGGAATGAATTTCTTCATAATTATTGACTTTAACCCCTTCAATTTTGCCGTCCTTTATTAAAAAATCCGTTACTTTTGCATTAAACCTTACTTCTCCCCCAAGGTCTATAATTCTCTTTCTCATATTACAAACCACTTTTTTAAGTACATCGGTGCCTATATGTGGCTTTGCCTTATACAGTATTTCCTCAGGAGCACCGGATTTATAAAATTCCTCCAAAACCATCTCTGAGCGCTTATCATTTATTCTGGTGGTAAGTTTGCCGTCTGAAAAAGTTCCTGCCCCACCTTCCCCAAACTGCACATTTGTCTCTTCATCCAGCTTCCCTCCTGCCCAAAATGAATTAACTATTTGTGTCCGTTTTTCCACACATTCCCCTCTTTCGAGTAAAAGAGGCTTATAGCCGTTTTGGGCCAGTATAAGGGAGGCAAACAAACCTGCAGGCCCGGAACCTATAACTACCGGCCTTTCTCTAATCTTTATGCTCCCGTAAACAAAAGGCTTTTCCAAGACATCCTCTAAAACCCTTATATCGCCCTTTGAAGGAATTCTTATTTTTCTGTCCGTTTCAACCATGACAGAATAAACAATATTAATATGAGGTTTTTTTCTGGCATCAATAGATTCTTTAACTATTTTAAATGAGGCAAAATCCCTCTCACTAACTCCTATTTTTTTTGAAGTGACTTTTTTTAAATCATATATTGTATCATCTAAATTCATTTTTAAATTATATACCAGTATTTTCATTATCCTTCATCCAAATCTTCTTTTTTTTCAATAATAACTTCTACTTCATAGTCCTCTAAAAGGTCTACAGTCCTTGGAAGCACAACTTTTAATGTTCTCTTATACCTGCCTTCTTTAAGACCTTCCACATCTATACTTGGTTTTAAATTTTCCACTGAAATCCTGTCAAGTTCTTCTTTTCTTCCCTCTATACTAATATTTATATCCGTTCCCGGAATCTCATATATTAGTGAACCATCTATAACTGCATTTTCAATTGCTATATCCCAGCTTTTTATTGTAAATTCACGCACCGCTACTTTTTCAATAACCACATCAACATAAACATTTTCTGGTGTTTCAATTAAGCGTACCCCTTCCGGAATATTCAGCTCAACGGTTTTTGTAACGCTTTGGTTAGCATTTTCTATATCTATTTCTTGTGTTTTTACATTGTCAATCCACTCAATTATATCCGGCGGACCTGTTATAAGAGCTTTATCAGGTGAAACCTTATGAACTCCGTCTATATAATTTCTAGCCGGTTTCCCCTTTACAACAGGAACTATAGGCACTTCCTTTGCCATTTCCACTTCTACATTTACATTGAATATAAGCTCTTCATCTTCTAAAACTTCACCATTTACATCATAGACAACACACTCTTTTTGTATAACCATCTCACTTGTTATATTGCTAATATCAACAAAAACTTTAATCTCCCCAATGGAGTTAACCACAGAATCCGTTGCTTCTACAAATATAGTTTCAGGTGTGGACGATACTCCAATAAGCTTATAATTCTCTTTTGGTTTCCCCTCTATAACTATATTCACAGGAAAAGAATTTTTTTCTACTTTCTCCAATTCAAAATTTACCACACCCGGGGTAATGCTTTCTATGGAAAAGCCCTCCTTATGTATATATACATCAACATGAAGGCTTTTAGTCTTAACATCATCTATTTTTTCTAAATCAATTATAGCCTCTATATCATTTACATCTAAAGTGCTTATTTTATTCTGCCGCCCTTTTACACTAACAGAAATATTTCTGGGAAAATTTTTATTTACAATAACAAACCCTTTTTCCTTTAAACTCTCTTCATTTTCAATTTTCAGAGGTATATTAAAGTCATAAGAAATTACAGGGTTTGAACTGTCTAAAACAAAAAACCACAAAACAACTGCAAAAAACAATGATATGATTTTTATACCTATATCCTTTTCAAATAATCTACTCATTTTTAGACTTCACCTTCCATAACCCCAGCTTCTTGTTGGGCGCTTCCATATTAAGAAGATTTTTATTTAGGGCTTTTCTTAAACTATCACCGGTAAGGTTTCTTGTTAACCCGCCATTTAGTGCCACTGAAATCTTTCCGGATTCTTCAGATACAACAACCACTATTGAATCAGATACTTCTGTTATTCCTAAAGCTGCCCTGTGTCTCGTTCCTAAATCTTTACTTATATTTGGATTTTCTGTAAGCGGCAGAAAACAAGCCGCCGCTTTAATCTTCCTTTCCCTTATAACAACGGCACCATCATGAAGAGGTGTATTAGGAGAAAAAATATTAATTAAGAGTTCTGATGTAACATTTGCATCAATTTGTATGCCGGAATTAACTATATCCCCAATTTTTGTTTCTCTTTCTATAACAATAAGGGCACCTGTATATGTCTTTGCCATGCTGGTAACTGCTTTTACAATCTCTTCTATTAATGCCCTCACTTTAACTGTATCTGTTTCTTCTTCGAATGAAAAAATATTCCTGAACCTGCTTCTGCCTATCTTCTCTAAACCCCTTCTCAGCTCCGGCTGGAACAATACAATTAATGCAATTGTTATGTATTGAATGATTATTCTCAAAATAAACGCAATGGTCCTAAAACCTAAAGCATCACTTAATCTGGCAGCAATAAGGATAACAAAGACACCCTTTAATAGCTGCCACGCCCTAGTTTCCCTTACAAGTTTTATAAGCTTATATATTACATAAGATACTATACCAATATCTATTAATGATTTAACAATATCCCAAGGACCTTTAACGTCCAGCAAACTTAAAATAACAGAATCAAAAAACTCTTTAAAATTTTGTATATTTAGCAAATTCATTCAACAACCTCACACTCTTAAAACTTTTCTCACCTTAAAATTATAACGTTTTTTTATGTTCTTGAAAATATTTTTTTAAAAAATAAAGAATATTTAAATATACATTAAAAAAATTTATTATACATTGCCAAGATATACGTAATTCAAATATTTTAACGCCTCTTTTCTAGCATTTTCAAGAGTCTGTATGGGTGTAGGCATCCTATTCCTCATTTTGTAATTAGGGAAAAATCTTGTTAAATGAAGGACAATATCAGGTGACAAAGATGAAAGCCATTTTGAAGCTAAAGCAATATCCAATACAGAATCATTAAGTCCGGGGATTACAAGCATAGTCACCTCCACATGACATTTTGAAGCTGCAAATTCTATAGTGTCCTTCACATGCTTCAAATGACCTTTACAAATATCCCTGTAAAAAGAATCGGTATATGCCTTTAAATCAATATTCATTGCGTCAATAAAAGGAATGAGTTTTTCCAGTGGCTCTCTTTCAATATACCCGTTTGTAACAAGCACATTAGATAAACCCGCTTCTTTTATCAATACAGACGTGTCGTATACAAATTCATACCATGTGGAAGGTTCATTATAGGTATATGCAACACCTATATTTCCTTCCGGTATAAGTTCCACTGCTTTATTTTTAAGCTCCTCAGGCGTTATTTTGTAGTGTCTTGGAATTTCATGGGCAATGGTCCAGTTTTGGCAAAATGAACATTTTAAATTACAGCCAAATGTACCAACGGATAATATCATACGTCCTGGCTTAAAATTGTTCAAAGGCTTTTTTTCTATAGGATCTAATGCAATGGAAGTAACTTTGCCATAATTTAGTGTATATAAATTCCCTCCAATATTTTTCCTTGTACCACACACCCCTGATTTATCAGGAGCTAAAACGCACCTATGTGGGCATAAAGTACATTTAACTTTTAAGTCCTCCTCTTTTATATAAAATACAGCCGGCTTTTTAACATCCAAAAGTTCATCACCTGCTTTTTAAAAAAATTTTATTCCCCGTATCTTATCACTTCAAACCTTTCCATTGAATAATTTTCTTTAGGGCTTATTCCAGCTTTACGAAGGGCTATGCTAACTTGTTCCTCAGGAGTGTCCACCCCTTCTAAATTAGGAAGAAGCAGTCCTGTACGAAAACCTGCCCTTACAATAACCCCGTATTTTTTTACATCCAAATCCTCTATTGAATCAATGGGCTCAGGCTCTAAAAGCACATCCACCGAATAAGAAAGAGAATCCAATTCATCTTCTCTCACAGCATTAAATCTTGGATCCCTGGTTCCGGAACTTATTGCATTGCTGATTATCTCCAATGCTATATTCTCTTTTGTAGGAAGTATAGTACCGATACATCCCCGGAGCTCACCGTTTTTCTTAATGGAGACAAAAGTACCTGCTTTATTTTTCAACATCTCATCCGGCAAATCATTCGGGACACCTATTATCTCTCCTGTTATTACATAGGTTTCCAAAGCTTTTTTGGCAAGGGACACATATGGATTTTTATCATAAATTTCAGTTTTTTCTGCTGTTTTTTCTTTTATTACATTAATTCTTGAAACCATATAACCTACACCGTACGGTCCTTCATAAGAAAAGAATTCCGGCTCCGTCTCATACCTATCCAGTGCCCCCAGCATTATCACAATTGAAGCTAATCCGCATTCACCGGCCTCTTCCCTAAAATCATCATCTATACTCAAAATTTCTTTAATATTCTTTTCCTTTATACAATCTACAATCAGATTATCAAACTTTTCCCCATACTCACTATAGCCATACGGCCCGTCATGGGTTAATCTGTGGGAAAGGTCACTGCTGGCAACAATAACCACATTTTCATCAGAATTTTTAACAGCTTCACTTATACATGTACCAAATTTATAAAGTTTTTCTAAAGGATAATTTGTTATTGACATGTGAACAAGCTTAAAATCCTTGTATTCTTTGTCTATATAGTATAAGGGTACAATGGCGCCGTGGTCTAGCTTATTTAAATCCCAAAATCCCCTGAAAAGTCCTGGCTCAATTCCCCCTGCGCTTATACCATGCTTTTTAGATATAGAAATTATCTTTTCCACCAAATCCAAATTATTTTCATAAGCTAAACTTACATCTTTTGCACGGAATTTTTCTAAATTCCCTTTTAAAACTTTTGCATCAGAAATATAAATATACTCCTGAAATAACGGAGCATGGGGGGTTATCACAATTATTGTTGAAGGCTTTTTCCCGGCAATACTCTTAGCAGCTTTTTTCGCAGCTTCAACTGTTCTAATAACTCTTGCTTCTGCTCCCTGCCCAACCTCCGGCACAATCAAAGGAGGATGGGGAAAAATATAGGAGCCGATTATTTTTCCCATATTCTCCTACCTCCCTGCAAAAATTGAAACAACAGCCGCTGCAATAGACGATGCCATAAGAATAAATGCAGTAACTGCAGCTACAAGTTTTACATGATTTCTTTTCATATCTTTTCACATCCTGTTTTTATTTTTTTATAAAATTTGCTTTTTTATCTAATTATAACATACAGTCTTTTAAAATTAAAACTCAAAATCTGTCTTAATCAACATTGTATCTTATTTATAATTGAAATTAAACACCTTTTTTAAATATGTGATTAAAAATATATTACATTATAATAATCTGCTTTTCATTTTTGCAATTGATATACTCATGAAATTTAACACCACAATGCTAATTTAAAAATTAAGTGAAAACATAAGAACCGGGTACCTATTTAAAGTAAATCAAATATAATCCTTTTTTTCTTCTCAAAGCACCCTTTTTTTAAAGTATACTAATCCACATAAAAATGTTATAATAAAAATGTACATTATACTCCCCTTTATTATTAGGTATAAGGAGATATAAATAGAGACTTATGAAACAGGGCAAAGTTGTCGAAAGGCAACGACGCAAAGCCACGGGTCTAAAGCATCGCAGATGCGGTGTTATGATGGCTGGGCTACCATAAAGGTTCTGTTTATACTCTTCTAAAGGTAAAGAGGAAGTAGGTCCCTAGATATTTCCTTATACCGCCTATTTTATAACAACACGGTATAATGTACAAACAAAAACTATTTCCTTTAATGAAGTATCTTTAAAAGAGATACTTTTTTTATGCCTTTTTAAACCTTTTTAAATTTTTCAACATCAACTACAAAAATAGTTGCCCCACCAACATTTACTTCTATGGTATTTGACATAAATACATTACCTGCATCTACAGGGGTAACAGGAGCATTTATCACTTGTTTTCTGCTTTTAGAGTTGCTTTCAATTATCTCTAGTACTTCTTCTAACTTTTCTTCTTCCACACCCACCATAAGCGTTGTATTTCCTGTTCTTAAAAAACCTCCTGAAGAACAAAGTTTTGTAACGCTAAACCCTTTTTCATTAAGCTTACTCATTACCTTGTTTCCGTCTTTATCATTTACAATAGCAAAAACAAGCTTCACCCCTCACCGCCTCCTTAAAACATATATATTTTATTCTAATTTATTATATTTTTCACCCATATATTCATATCTTCAAAGCCGCCGCAAATATTACTATTATTAATCAATCTGCCTTTGTAATGATACCCCTGTTTTCTTAAAAGTATATTTATCCCTGGATTTATTGCCCTAGATAAACTATATAGGGTGTAATAGCCTTTCTTTCTTAAATCATTTTCCAAACTATATATCAAATTTGTCAAAAGACCCTGTCCCCTGTATTCAGGATAAGTGGCACAATCTGTTATTTCTGCATTTAAATTCTCCTCATCCATATCTGCTGATGCTATACTTATTATTTTACCATTTTTTAATATAGCTTTAAACAACATTTTCTCTTTTATCATTTTTTTTAAGTAATTTGCATCAAAAACAGGCGACGGGTATGTTTTAAAAATATCTTTAAATATCTCAATCATTTGTGGTATTTCTTTTTCACCGCAATCTATTAATTGATATCCTTCCTTTAGTTCCTCCGGCTGAGATATCGGGATTTTATCCATACACATTTTCAGAATTTTATCTTTTTCCTCTACTCTTTTTGCCTGTGCCCTTTCCTTATCTATAAAAAACGATACGCATTGGGCATCTTTGCCTCTAAAGAAACCATTTATAACACCTTCTACTACAAAACCTGCTTTTTTTAGAACGTCCAAATCTTCTTCCCTGCAGTTTATAATTACTTTCCCTAAATTTTCTCTTTTTGCATGCCTCAATATCTCATCTGTCAAATCATTTGACAGTACATTATATTTTAATATTTTAAGCCTTGAATTAAAATAATCAAAATATAATAAACAATCCTCCAGTTTCTTATGCCTGTTATCTGAAAAATTAAGTTTTTGAATATACATTAAAACTCTTCCTCCTATTTAATCTTATATTACTTCTTGGTATTAAGCTTATATTCTCTTCCTCATACAGTTGTTCTATGCCAACATTGTCTTCATTTCTGTATTTTTTACATAATCCACAGTTTTTACACTCATGAGTTTTATCTTTTGGTTCAGAATATGAACATATTACACCTTCAAAATTTCTCAATATTATTTTTTCCGGAGACTGGGAAACAACATATTGAGGGTTTACAGGTATCTTACCTCCCCCTCCGGGTGCATCCACTACAAAGGTAGGTACGGCAAAACCGGACGTATGCCCTCTTAACATTTCTATTATTTCAATTCCTGTTGATACAGATGTCCTGAAATGTTCAATTCCTTCTGACAAGTCACATTGGTACAAATAATAAGGTCTTACTCTCATCTTTACCAATTCATGAACCAGCTTTTTCATTATATAAGGACAATCATTTATACCTTTTAAAAGAACAGATTGATTCCCCAGAGGCACACCGGCATTTACAAGCATTTCACATGCCTGTTTTGCTTCTTTTGTTATTTCATTAGGATGATTAAAATGCGTATTAAGCCAAACCGGATGATGCTTTTTTATTATATCACAAAGTTCTTTTGTGATCCTTTGGGGCATTACAACAGGGGTCCTGGTTCCGATTCTGATAACTTCAACATGCTTAATTGCACGTATGCTTCCTAAAATATAGTCTAAAGTGCTGTCAGAAACACATAATGCATCTCCACCTGAAAGAAGCACATCACGTATTTCTTTATGTTTTTTAATATACTCAATTGCCCTTTTTATATTTTTTAAAGGCATTGCTTTGTCATCATGCCCTGCAAAACGCCTTCTTGTACAATGCCTGCAATACATTGAACACTGATCGGTAATAAGAAGCAAAACCCTGTCAGGATATCTATGGGTAAGTCCCGGTAACGGTGAGTCAAGACCTTCCTCTAAGGGATCTGTCATATCTGAATTGGAAAGCTCCGTTTCATAAATAGTGGGCACTCCTTGTCTCCTTATTGGACAATCATAATTATCAACATCCATGAGTGTTGCATAATAAGGTGTAATAGCCATCCTTAAATATTTAAGGGACTTTTTTACCCCTTCCCTTTCTTCATCCGTAAGATTAATAACCTGTTCAAGTTCTTCTAATGTTGTTATTCTGTTAGAAATTTGCCATCTCCAATCATTCCATTGTTCCTCACTGACATTTTTCCATATAGACATATTTTTGTAGCTTTTTTCATATCATGCCCTCCTTTTTAAGTATTCTTAATTTATATTTTTTTATATTTCTCCTTTTATTTTTAATGCTGTACCGGAGAAAAAAACAAAAAGCCACAGAGAAAAACCTGTGGCTTTCTAAACACCCACACATCTCTCTCAACGCTTACGAGGTTAGCTGACGGATTCGGATCGAAAGAGCTGACCCTACTTAACATACGTTAAGATTCACCCCAAAACATGGTTCCCCCGTTCAATTATGATTAAGCGCTTATTATAAATATTGAATTGTTACAAAAAATACTACTTTTTAAATATTTCCATAGAAATATTTGATATAAATCCTTATTTTTTAAGATTCCTTGTTAACAAGGAGAAGACTTTCCCGTCCATTTTTCCTTGTGGAAAATATAAACGATAAAACTTGACAATAAATATTCTTCACCCATGAAAATTATACGGCAATTTTTCAAAATAGTCAAAATAGTCATTGTTAACTACAATAAATATCTTATCCATTCTTAAATTTCATTTTTATTTTTGAAAAAACATATACAAATCCCTTTATTAACTTATAAATTATTATAATTATTTCTAAAATAATAAGTGCCGCAATTAAAAAGGTAAGTTCCTTATACTCTTTCAGTTTCCTTATTATATTTGAAAGCATGCTTACATTAGAATATACATTATCTTTAGGATATATTTTTACATCAATAAATGTATCATCCATTAAAATATATCTTACAAACCCAACTTCCTGTTCCTTTGTAAGCGGAGGCTCTATAATGTCTTCTATATGGGTTTCAACTTCCTTAACATAGTCAACCCCTATAGGATGGACATAGTAGTAATCGCTTTTACTAATCAACTCTACAACTTCATCCCCAACAGACAGCATCCTAAAGCGCTGCTCCTTCTCAACTAAAATACTTCTTTTAAAATTGGCAAAACCATAATCCAACAGCTTATTCACATTTTCATCAAGAGTTGCCTCAGGTGAATCAAGTACAATGGCTACAAGTCTCATATTTTCCTGTGTAGCTGAAGTTATAGAAGTCTGGCGCTCTATATCATTAAAGCCAATTCTTCCCCCGTCAACATCATCCCGGCTCCAAAAAAGCTTATTTTCATTTTGCAAAAACTCATTTTGATCTGCCCAAATCCATGCTCTGGCTTTAAATACACGTTCAAAGCCCGGGTTATTTAATGCATACCTCATTAGCCTGGCCATATCATAGGCAGTGGTATACTGTCCCTCCTCCTGAAGACCTGTGGGGTTTACAAAAACAGTATCCTCCATACCCAGTTCTTCTGCCTTTTGATTCATAAGGTTTACAAAATCCTCAATGCTCCCCCCTATATACTCTGCCAGTGCATTAGCGCTGTCATTTGCAGATTTTAACATTACAGAATATATAAGGTCTTCAACCCTGTATTGCCCTCCTACCTCTAAATTAGACACCGCACCGTCAACCGTTACAGCTCTTCTGCTTATGGTTACTTTAGACTCTTCAGGTCGTGGCTCCTTCTCTATAGTAAGGAGAGCCGTCATAATTTTGTTGGCGCTGGAAATATGAAGTTTTTCTTTAGGGTTTTTTTCAAATAATATCTGTCCCCTGTGAGCATCTATCAAAATTGCCGAAACTGAATCTATTTCTGGTTCATTAGTATTAGCACCAATTAAACTTGTACACAAAGAGACTGTTAGCAAAAAAACAGTTATATATAAAATTGGTAATATCCTTCTGTTGTTCATACATTACCTCATCCTATACCGTCATAAGATTAAGATTTTTATAAAACTCTAATAATAGACTCTGATAGTCAAATGCCTGCTAATATCATTCCAAATACATTTCAAAAATACTATTATATAAATTATATTTCAGGTACTATTATTTAAAAATATCTCAAATATTATTATATTACTTTAATCCTGTTATTACAACTTATTATATATTATTTTCAGAAATAATATTCTTTAATGGTATTTTTATTAATATGAATTTCTTTTTTAAATTGGGGCAAAATTAATACAACTGGAGGTGAATTATATGGCTAAAAAGAAAAACAAAGAAGCCAGAAATAAAGACATGTATGAATTTGCCAACGATCAATTAGGAGAAAATAAAGATCCATCTTACAATCCTATAAATAATAATAAAGAAAAAAATAAGAAGAAGAAAAAATAATAAAGCCAGGTGGGAACTTTACCCCACCTGGTTTTATTTAAAAATAAAAAAAGAAAAAGCCCATGATTTATGGCTTTGCAAAATAAATAATAATTTTGTGAGTCTAAATATTAATATATTATCATTTATTTTTTAAATCCCCTATTATATAATTAACATAACAGAAGATTTCAAGCTAACTTGACAGTTTAAATTACTCTTTACTATTCGCCTCCAAAGATGCTTACTTACTTTAGTCAACTAAGACCAATGCTTATTTTACCGGAAGTTGGGGAGAATGTCTAAAAGATATTTAGGGGAGCTACATAATATTTTATCGGGGAGTTATAATAGATACATAGAGCATATATATAAATATATGGTTTAGGGGAGAAAAGAGAGATTTAGGGGAGATAGGAATACAGAAATTTTAAAAAATTATTATTGGTTTTAGTTGATGAGAACGGTTATTAATAGTAAGTTATGCATCTTGGTAATAGATTTAGATGTTTTCCGGTTAACACCCTTAAAATGGGTGTTTTTTTATATTCTTTTTTTACCATCCTTTTTATGTGAAACTCATAAGTTCAAGAAACTATTGTATATTCATAGGGGAATTTGTTATAATTTTATTGACAACATTTTATTTTTGCAGGTGAGTAGTTTATGGCGAAAAAAACCGTATATAAAGAAGATACTACAACTGATTTTAAAAAACCAAAACTATACCGTGTAATACTTTTAAATGACGATTATACAACAATGGATTTTGTTGTTGAAATATTAATGTCGGTATTTCACAAAGACCCTTTTGAAGCAACGCAAATTATGCTAAACGTTCATCAAAACGGAAAAGGTATTGTAGGCGTTTATACATATGACATAGCTAAGACCAAAGTATCCCAGGTAGAGCAACTTGCAAAAGAAAGGGAGTTTCCACTAGGTATAATTATGGAACCAGAATAATAAACAATCCATTATTTCACTTAGAAAGGGTGAAGTTTCATGAGATTAGATGAAACTACAAACAGAATAATTATGGCAGGTTACAGCCAGGCAAAACAGCAAAAACACGAGTACTTCACACCTGAACACATTTTATATGCTTCTCTTTTCTTTGATGAAGTTAAAACCATTATAAAAAGCTGTGGAGGAAATATTGAAAATATAAAAAAGGATCTTTTGGCATATTTTAAGGAACACATACCGGTTACAGAGGATTCAGACCCAATAGAGTCTGTTGATGTAAATAATGTAATCCAGTCAACTGCTTTTCACTGTGCATCCTCCGGCAAAGATGTTATATACATTGGCGATATTATAGCTTCCCTTTATAACCTGGAAGAATCCTTTGCCCGCTATATACTTTTAAAAAATGGTGTCAAAAAATTAGACCTGTTAAGATATATATCCCATGGAGTATCTTTAGTACCCACCAAGCCTAAAGATACATCCCTACAAACTATAGAATCTTATACAGAAGATTTTGAAGATGAGTTTGAAGAGGATTATGAAGATGACTTCGATAAGGATTTTGAAGGAAACGAATTTTTAAGTAATTTCACCATTGAGCTTACAGCCAAAGCAAAAAGAGGTGAAATAGACCCTGTTATTGGCAGAGAAGATATTATAAACAGAACCATTCAGGTTTTGTCAAGAAGGTTAAAAAACAATCCTATACATGTTGGAGAGCCTGGAGTTGGGAAAACTGCCATTACCGAAGGTTTAGCCAATATGATAGCGGAGGACAGGGTTCCTAAATCCTTGAAAAATTGCAAAATATACTATCTGGATATGGGAAGCCTGATTGCAGGAACTAAGTACAGAGGTGATTTTGAAGAAAGAATAAAAAAAGTATTAAATGAAATAAAAGAACAGAAAAAAGCCATTGTCTATATAGATGAAATTCATACAATTGTAGGTGCCGGCTCTGTTTCAGATGGTGCCATGGACGCCTCCAACATAATAAAACCTTTTTTAACAGAAGGTAAACTCCGCTTTATAGGCTCTACCACCTATGATGAATATAAAAAATATTTTGAAAAAGACCGTGCCCTGTCCAGAAGATTCCAAAAAATTGACGTACCTGAACCATCTGTTGAGGACACTTACAAAATTCTATTGGGATTAAAGGACCGGTACGAAAAATTTCACAATGTAAAATACACAGACAAGGCTTTAAAACATGCAGCAGAACTATCTGCAAAATACATTCAGGACAGATTCCTTCCTGATAAGGCAATTGACGTTATAGATGAAACCGCTGCCTATATCAGGCTTAACTGTGAAGATGAAGAAAAAACCATAACAATAAAAGAAAAAGACATTGAAAGAACTGTATCTTTTATTGCAAGAGTACCTCAAGAAACTGTTTCCCGTGATGAAATTACAAAGCTGAAGAATTTAGACAAAGAGCTAAAATCCCAGATATTTGGACAAGACAATGCCATAAACGCTGTAACTACTGCAATTAAAAGATCAAGGGCAGGTTTTAACGAAGGGGAAAAACCTGTAGCCTCCCTCCTCTTTGTAGGACCTACAGGAGTTGGGAAAACAGAGCTTTCAAAACAGCTGTCTAAAATTTTAAATATACCTCTTATAAGGTTTGACATGAGTGAATACCAGGAAAAGCATACAGTGGCAAGGCTCATTGGCTCCCCTCCCGGTTATGTGGGCTATGAGGAAGGCGGGCTTTTAACTGAGGCAATAAGAAAAAACCCCCACTGTGTACTTCTTTTAGATGAAATTGAAAAAGCGCATCCGGATATATTTAACGTACTGCTTCAAATTATGGACTATGCTACCCTTACAGAAACCAACGGCAGAAAAGCGGACTTTAGAAATGTAATACTAATAATGACTTCCAATGCCGGTGCAAGGGATGTTGGCAAAACCCTTATTGGTTTTGACCAGAGAAGCGTAGATGTAAGTGCCATGACCAAAGAAGTAGAAAAGGTATTTTCGCCTGAATTCCGCAACCGCTTAGATGATATAGTGGTCTTCAACCACATTGATGAAAAAATGGCTGTTCTTATAGCCAAAAAAGCTATAAATCAATTTAGGGAAAAACTAAAGGAGAAAAATATCAAACTCAGGGTATCCTCTAAGTGTTATAAATGGCTTGCTGAAAAAGGAAAAACTTCTGTTTTTGGAGCAAGGGAAATATTAAGAATTGTACAGGAAGAAATTAAAACATACTTTGTGGACGAGGTTTTATTCGGTGAATTGTCTAAAGGCGGTACCGCCTTTATAGATGTAGTTGATAACCGGATAAAAATTCACAAAATAGCATAGAAATTAAGCATAGGGATGATAAAAATGAGAATTTTTCAACTCACAAATAAAATGGTTTTTCCTCATCCTTCTCTTGCAAACGAAGATGGTATTTTAGCTATAGGGGGAGACTTAAGTGTTGAACGTCTTCTCCTTGCCTATGCAAACGGTATTTTTCCCTGGTACTCAAAAGGGCAGCCTATACTTTGGTGGTCTCCTGACCCTAGGTTTGTCCTTTTCCCCAAGGATATAAAAATCTCCAAATCAATGAGAAAGTTTTTAAAGAAAAATTTATATAAAATTACCTTTGACACTTCCTTTGAAAAGGTAATCTTTATGTGTGCAAATTTAAGGGCAGACAACACCTGGATTACCCCCGAAATGATGGAAAGCTACATTATGCTTCATAAGCTGGGTTTTGCCCACTCCGTTGAAGTCTGGCATGAAAACTCCCTTGTAGGTGGGCTTTATGGAGTATCTTTAGGAAATTGTTTTTTTGGAGAGTCTATGTTTTCCACGATGGATAATGCCTCAAAAACAGCACTAATTTTTTTAAGTGAAAAACTTATGGAAAAAGATTTTCTCCTTATAGACTGCCAGGTTTACTCTAAACACCTTGAATCCATGGGTGCTGTAAATATTCCAAGGAATGAATTTTTAAAATATCTTGAAATTTCTTCCGGTAAAAAAACTCTCATTGGCAACTGGAATAGCTATTTTTCTTAAAAAAATATAATTTCCAAAACTTCAAATTACCACACCTTTTTGTCTTACATCCTCTGTATTCTTGTAAGCTTAATAAACTTAAATATAGTTATACTGTAAACTACCCGTTTTAATTACAGACTGCCGATTAAATTGCTGACTGTAGTTTAAATTACATACTATCGGATAATACAGGCTGCAGGTTAAATTGCTGACTGAATAAAAAATAATATTTAACCTAAAGCTAAATATGCAATTTAATATGCAATGTATTTGTAAAATTAAAAAGAATATTTAAAGAAAGGAAAATTATATATGAAAAAAACCAAAAAATTAATGCTGTTACTTCTTGCCCCTTCCGGCTACTTGATTTTTTTCCTTTCATCCTTTATACCACACACAGTTGAAAAAGTTTATTCTAATTTTATATTCAAAGGAATTGCCGGGATTTTTACCATTCTAACAGGATACATCCCTGTATCTTTTGGAGAAATTATAATTATACTATTATTCCTGTTTCTTTTGGTTAAATTTATCCTGCTGTTGGTTAGAATAATTAAAAAACCGTCAACTGCTTTTAAAGTGCTTGGAAATACCCTATTAAATATACTTGTCATTTTTAGCATCGCATACTTTTCTTTCATGCTGTTATGGGGTCTGAACTATCAAAGGCTTCCTTTCAGTGAAATTGTAAATTTAGACATAAGCCCTGCCACAACCCGGGAACTTGCTGATGTATGTGAAAACCTTTTAGCTGAGGCAAATAAACTCAGGGAATTAGTTAATGAAGATGAAAGGGGGGTTATGGCACTGTCTTCTGACATAAATACCACCCTCAAAAGAGCCTATATGGGCTATGAAAATGCAGAAAAAATCTACCCTGTCTTAAAGGGCAGATATGGAAGACCTAAAGGGGTAATATCCTCTGAAATACTGTCCTCCTTAGGGATTACCGGAGTGTATTCAGTATTTACAGGGGAGGCAAATATAAATATTTCAGCTCCCCCGGCTTCAATCCCCTTTACAACCTGCCACGAAATTGCCCATCAAATGGGGTTTTCCCGTGAAGACGAAGCTAATTTCATTGCATACATTGCCTGCAAATACCATCCGGATGCAGACTTTCAATACTCCGGCATATTTATGGCGCTCCGTTATGCCTCCAATGCCCTTTACCGCCACGACAAAGAACAGTACCAGGCTCTTTTAGAAAAGTACAGTGATAAAATACTAAGGGACAGCAAAGCAATCAGCGAATATTGGAAGCAGTACGAATCACCTGTACAAGACATTTCTTCATCAATTAATGATGCATATCTTAAATCAAACATGCAAAGTGAAGGCATAAAGAGCTACGGAAAAATGGTAGATCTTCTAATTGCAGAGTATAGGAAAAAGTAGCTACTATATAAACTTCTGTGTAAATTTCTATACATGCTGTGTAAATTTTTATAAATCAGATGCATTAGGAATCTGGTCTACGGTTTTTTCGTTTTTATCCGCCACATATCTGTAAACTTCAAAATTAAAAACAATAAGTAAAAACCAGTATAAAGTTAATAAAACCGCTGAAAAGACAGCTGCAATTCCACTAATTTTCCCGATTGGTGTAAATACAACAGCTGAACTTAAAATGCTGACGCAGGCTCCTAATAACATCGTTACACCAACCATCGGCCAAAAATACGACCTTATTGTTGACATTGCCTCAGATATACCGGTAAATACCCCTGTTTCTTCTGTTACCACCACTACATATCCCATAATAGAAACATTTATCAAAAATACTATCAACAAAATAAATGCAATAACCAATAAGAATGAAATTAATATGTAAGCTGCCTGTGATGTATTTGCTATAAGACTAACAATTAACAAAACTACAACAGTAACTATAATTGTGACTGCTATGAAAAGTAATAAAGCTATGCAGTATAATATAAACTTTAAAATATTATTTTTTAATTCTATAAAGATATCCTCTAAACTTGCTCTTCCATTTGAATAAATTCTATTTATAATTCCAAAGGTTATAGGTAAAACCAGCAAAAACACTATAGTAATTACTAGATATAATTTTCCGAAATTACCTGAGTCTTGGCTAAATACCATTAAAAACTCCTGTATTTGTTGCATCTCGGCTGCTGTAGGTTGTCTACTGGATCTTAATATAGTTAATATATCCTGTAATTTACTATAATTCATACTAGTCATGTTAATAATGGATTGTATTAAACAGGCTATAAATAAAGGAATAGCAAAAACTATGTTTTGGAAAAAAAACTTAAATGAATTTTCCAAAAATCTCATAAGTACTCCCTCCTGGCAAAATATAATTAAAAATAAAAGCAAATATTTAGCTGCTAAATATTTCTATTACATTATAAAACAAATTATCCTTATTGTCCATAATAATATTAATTTTTAATAAAAAATTATAGATAATCACCAAGAACAGAATTTTTTTCTGTCTTATCCCTGTATAATTCAAAACCATATACCATAAGTACGTAAATACACATAGAAAGTAAAAAACTTTTTATAAAGTAGCTTACAATTATAATATTTTCCAGCACCCCACCAATAAGGGCATTTACAGTAATATATATAAAGGCCATGGAAAAAGCTATCCCGACACAGGACCAAAAACATCCTTTTACCAACTCAAAAGCCTTAAAAAATCCTTCTAAAACCTTCATGTCATCCCATGCCAAAGCTACAAACCAAATATTTAAAACATTAAATAAAAAACACAAAAATATCACCGATGCAATGATAACCCCTATAAAAACAATTGTCGCCAACTGCCATGAAATAATAAATATAAACGGGAAAATAAAGAAAAACAAAAGATAAATAATTGCAACTGCTGCCATTATAATTAGTACGCTAAGAAAATATAATATAAATTTAATAAAATATTTTTTCAATGAAGTAAAAAAAGAACCCAAGCCTGTTGCACCTGTCTCATAACCTCTAATAATCATCCCGTAGGTTGCAGGAAAAATAAAAATGCTCAAAAATAGCACCAATAAAACAACTTGCAGTAATATACCTATATTTGGGGCTATTTTATCCAGCACATCATATAAATCAATATTTTCAGCTTCGCCGGTTACAAGACCTAAATCTGTCACCTCATTCAGGGTGCCGGTTATTTCCTTTAAAGCAGGATTTCCCAAAAACACTGCAACACAACATAAAATAAACAGAGGTACAATTAACCATTTAAACTTTCCCCAAAATTTAAAAGCATTTTCTAAATATTCCACGAAGTATCCCCCTTTAATACTTTATGTTTATATTAATACCTACTACATTATAATATAAGCAATATAATATAAGCACCTACTACATTATAAAATTGATTGGACAAAATGTCCAAGGCTTTTTTAATTTACCCCATAATTACTTCAACATAATGTTTCCCTTTATCATCTACAAGGAGTATTTTTTTATCTTTTACTTCTTTCTTATCTATAAGGACTTTTTTAACACCTTTATTTACCCTATCAGGGTTTTTTACCTCTATAATATATAAAGTATCTTTGAATTTATATTTTATATCAAACCCGCTCCAGTTTTCAGGTATACACGGGTCAATTACAAGGGTTTTGTCATTCTTTTTAAATCCGAGAATGTGTTCAAACCCCACTTTGTAAAACCATCCTGCAGCTCCGGTATACCATGTCCATCCTCCTCTTCCGGTGTGTGGCTCAACTGAATATACATCGGCAGCCATAACATAGGGCTCCACCTTATACTTTGAGTATTCAATATGTGTTCTAGAGTGGTTTATAGGGTTTAGCATCTGAAAAAGCTCCACTGCCTTTTCCCCGTCACCCATTTTAGCATATGCCATAACCACCCAGGCTGCAGCATGGGTATACTGCCCCCCGTTTTCACGTACTCCGGGAACATAACTTTTTATATACCCAGGCTCAAGCTCCCCTTCGTCAAAGGGAGGTGTCAAAAGCTTTATTAAGCCCTCGTCTTTTTTAATTAAATAATTTTCAACGGCATTCATAGCAGATTCAATTCTTTCTTTATCTCCGGCACCTGAAATTACGGCCCAGGTCTGTGCCAAAGAGTCTATCTGGCACTCGCTGTTTCCTACAGACCCCAATGGCTTTCCATCATCAAAGTAAGCCCTTCTGTACCAGTTTCCATCCCATCCGTTTTCCTCTATTGCCTTCGCAATTTCCTTTGCTGTTACAGCATACTTTTTAGCCCTCTCCTTTTCCCCCATTTTCTCACAGACAGGCACAAATGAATTTAATATAGAGCACAAAAACCAGCCCAGCCATATACTTTCCCCTTTTCCTTTGTTTCCTACGGTATTCATACCGTCGTTCCAGTCTCCTGAGCCCATAAGGGGTATTCCTCTTTCCCCAAATTTCAAAGATATCTCTATTGCCCTTATGCAGTGTTCATATAAAGTGCCGGATGTATCAGAAACCCTTGGTATACGGTAGGCTTCATCTTCATATTCATTTAACGGCTCATCCTCTAAATATGGGGTCTTCTCAAGCAATATATCATAATCCCCTGTAATTTTTAAATACTCCAAAGTAACATAAACCAGCCATAACCGGTCATCTGAAAACCTGGTCCTTGTTCCTTTATATTTTTCCTCATGCCACCAATGCTGTACATCTCCCTCTAAAAACTGGTGCCTTGAATGAATGAGAATTTGATTTCTTGTAATCTCAGGCCACACATGGGCAACTGCCATAGAGTCCTGAAGCTGGTCCCTAAAGCCGTATGCCCCTCCTGACTGGTAAAATGCTGATCTACTCCATATCCTACATGAAATAACCTGATAAATGAGCCATCCATTCAGCAAATAATCCATTGCAGTATCAGGAGTATAAAACTGCACTCTTCCAAGCCTTTCTTCCCAAAACTCCTTTACTTCCTTTAAAGCCTTTTTAGCTTCATCTATCTTCCTGTACTTTTCAATAATGCCTCCAACTTCCTCCATAGAGCTTCCTGCACCCAGCAAAAATACAATTTCCTTTTCCTCACCGGGGTTCAACTCACAATGTACACTTAAAGCAGCACAAGGATCCAGTCCTGCCCCGGTCTTTCCTGAAAGCTCCACCTGCTTTATTCCTTGAGGTTCCCTTATATTTCCTGTGCCAAAAAACTCCCTTCTGTCCCCTGTTACTGAAGTAATTTTCATTGATGAATGTATAAAACCAATTGTATCTAAAAACTCTTCATTATAATTATTTTTTATTAATACAGCACCTGAATCGTGTAAATCTGTACTTATATGGGGTGCGGTAAACTGGTCGCTTACCCCCATAACAGGCCTTATATAGTACACAAGGTTTATTTTTCTTTTTATTTGGGATGTATTTTTTATTTTCATAATGCTTAATTTCACTGAGTCTTCCAATGGAACAAACTGCACCATATTGTGCATAATTCCGTGAAACTCATGGTCAAACACAGTATAACCAAAACCGTGCCTTACAGTATAAGGCTCATCATTTCGTATTGGCAAAGGAGTAGCTGACCAGTGCTTTCCGTCCTCCTCATCACACAGATACAAAATCTCTCCCGGAGTATCGCTTACCGGATCGTTTGACCAGGGGGTAAGTTTGTTTTCACGGCTGTTTTTATACCATGTATAGCCTGAACCCGACTCTGTTACCAAAAATCCGAATTTTTTGTTGGATATAATATTTGACCATGGTAAAGGGGTATTTGTATTTTTTTCAAGGTTAATTACATATTCCCTGCCGTCTTTGCTAAAACCGCCTATACCATTGTAAAAGCCCAGTTCCTTATCCTCAAAAAATGTTTTTCTTTCATATGTCCTGACCTCAGGGCTAAACTCCCTTAATGGAGGCAGGCTTCTTTTCTCTTCCCTCATAAGCTGCTGTGCCAAATCTCCTGATTTTCCATCCAGCACCACCCTGGCAGTGGCACAAATTAAGTCAATATCTTCTTTTTCCATATTGCTTCCCTTCAGGATAAACACGCCGCCAGGTTTGTTTATCATATCATGGACATGGCTTTTGGATACAACATCGTATAAAAGTCCCTGCAGCGGGTTGTTGTAGCTGTTTTCCTCCTCATTAATGATAACCAGGTCAACTTTTATATTTTTAAATTTCCAGTACTCATGTGCCTTTAAAACATCATAAATAATCTCTATATCATCTGTTTTATCAAGTATAACAAGGACAATGGGTATATCCCCTGAAATACCGTATGCCCACAGCGCCGACTGTCCTTTTTTGTTATCCAATATACATTTTTGTCTCAATTTTTGCTGCGGGCTTATAAACAGTATATGGGGCATTAATTCTTGGTAAAATTCAATTTCCTTAGCTTTAAGATTTAAATACCTGGCCTCTACCCTGCTCCTTGTATGGGCAAGGTCAAATTCTTCAGTTATAACACCCTCTTTTGAGTATTTATCCAGCATTTCTAAAATTTCCTCTCTGCTGTCGGCCACCAGGGTGACAAAGGAAATTTTAACTGAGCTTTCAGGCTCTATTTCAACCATCTGTCTCAAACTTGCCACAGGGTCTAAAACCGGACCTACCGAATTGGACAGGGGCTTATTAGGGTCAAGAGCCACAGGGTTTGACACATCCCTTCCCCTTCCTATAAACTGCAGCCTGTCAGTATCAAACTGGACTATTCCCACAGTTTTCCCTTCTACACACAGTGTATGTGCAAGCCACACTGTTTTATCCCCTTCCATTCTGGGTCTTCTGTTGGCAATGATGCTGTTATATTCAGGAACAAACTCCGTCCTGATAAAAAGGTTGCTAAAAGCAGGATGAACCACATCTGAAGCATGGTGAGCCAAAACCACTTCAAAATAACTGGTTATTTCCACAACACAGCTTTCCTGGCTGTGATTTGTAAGGGTTATTTTCCTGATTTCTGCATTATCTGAAGCGGAAACCGCCACCTGTACCAATGTGTCCACATCCCCGTCCTGCCTGAAAAAGCGGGCTTCACCTGATATAAAGGATACCTTGTAGTTATCTGGTTTTTTGCCGTAGAGACCATAGCAGGATGACCAGCATTCATTTGTCTTTGTATTTCTAAAATAAAATATTGTGCCATAGCTGTCTAAAACCACATCTTCTCTCCACCTTGTAACATCAAGGTTTTTCCACCTGCTATAACCTGTGCCCCTGTCTGTTACCATAACAGAATAACTGCCATTGGATAAAATATGAACCCTTGGAAGTACAAAATTTGGCTCTTTGTACTCCCTGCGTGAATCCTCCTCTGTGTATACAATATCCTTAAATGGAATAACCTTTTCTTTATTTTCCTTTGTAAATACAATGTTTGTTGGCACTTTTTCCTGCAGCAGAAGTTTGGCAGCTTCCACCACAGGGTCTGAATGAAAGCGTTCTTGCATTATATTGTCATTTAAACAGTTATTTAAAGCCAAAAGACTCATTCCCTGATGGTGAGCCATGTAGCTCTTTACAATTCCCATTTTCTCACCCATAGGAACTCTTTCAGGGGTATAGTCCAGCGCTTCATAAAAACCATAAGGTCCGTTTGCCCCTTCCTTATCAAGCCTTTTTAAATTCTTTATAGAAGCCACCGGGTCTACCAGCATAGCCAGCATAGTTGCATAAGGTGCAACCACCATATCCTCCACCAAACCTCTCTTAAGCCCCAGCCAGGGCACCCCGAATGCCTTGTACTGGTAGTTTAAATCTATATCAAATGCATAAAACCCTGACTCTGAAGTACCCCAGGGCACATTCCTCTGTTTGCCGTATTTTTTCTGACTTCTTACGGCAAAGGAATATGTCTCGTCCATTAATGTGTTTTTACTTCTTTTCATTATAAGAAGGGGCATAAGGTATTCAAACATAGTCCCGCTCCAGGACACCATACCTTTGTAGTTGTCAATTTGCGTAAGAGTTCTTCCCAGCTTAAACCAGTGCTGTTCTTCCACTTCACCCCTTGCTATGGCTATAAAACTTGCCTGCCTTGCCTCTGAAGCTATCAAATCATAGTATGAATTGGTAAGGCTTCCTTCTTGCATATCATACCCTATTGAAAACAGCTGTCTCTTCCTGTCGTATAAGTGTATAAACTCTGTATCGTCTGAAATTTTCTTAATTCTCTCAATTAAAACTGTATAGTTGTTAATAAAATTTTCCAATTCCCCCATTGACTGCAAAAGAGATTTTTTAAATTTTTCCAGTATTAAAAAACTTACATCTTTACTCTTTTTAACTTTCAATAATTCTTCTATCTTTTCTATAATAGCTGCCGCCTCACCGTACTCTTTTGATAAATCTTTTAAAGGAATTGGTTTTTTAAGCCTTTTAATCATTCCGTCAAAAAGCTCTTTTACCTCTTCACCGGCATCTTTAAGCTCTTTTGTAATGTCATTTATAAAAGCTGTCCATGGGAAAAACCTTTTTATTTCTTCTTTAAATTCATTCACCATACTATTTGTTTTCATTTCCCATATATCAAATTTTTTGCTTTTATTTTCTTCGTCACAAGCTACTTTCTCCAAAATGTTTCTAAAAAGGTCAATATCAAAAACTTCTTCACTTTCCAAAAACTTGTCAATATATTCTGTACCTGTACATGTTTGGTTATCTCCCTTTTCAATAAGGGAAATGGTATCTTTTAAACCATGTACTAAACTTTTGTCCAATACAGGTTTATTTAAGTACTCCAAAAGCCCTTCTTTAAGAGTAATAAGATACCCTACAAAGTTGCCGCTGTCCACAGTGGATACATAAGCAGGTCTTAATATGTTTAAAGTCCTGGTATCATACCAGTTATACAGATGCCCGTTCCATTTTTCCATCCTCTCAACGGTTGAAATTGCCCTCTCCACCATTTTGTAAAGCCTGCTTATATTTATATAGCCCAAATCCCTTGCAGCTAATGCTGATAAAAGCCCCAATCCTATATTTGTAGGGGATGTCCTGTGGGCTATGCCATTTGGCGGATCTTCCTGATAGTTGTCCGGCGGGATATAATTGTTCTTCTTGTCCATAAACTCCTCAAAATATCTCCAGGTCTTTCTGGCAATTCTCCTAATCTCCGCCCTGTCTTCTTTGGTTAAAAATTCCTTTTTATGCACCGTCTCTTTACTTACCCTGTATGCAATATAAGGGGATATTGCCCAGATAGCAGAAAGAACTGCAGCTACAGCTATATAGCCGGGCTTTAGCCATATTGTCAAAAGAAGTACTAACGCTGCCTGAAGTATGGCATACCTCATTCTTATAAAATAGCTTCCTATTGAGTCCTTTATGGTTTTTTCTGCATCTAATGCTGTTACCCATTCCAACATATTTCTTTTTGTAAAAAACACCCTCACTATGGTTATGGATATAGCATTCACCATAAGATATGCCTGGTAAGGCAAAAATACAAATTGAAGCACCTGCTGCAAAAAGCATGCCTTTAAGCCGCAAATTGCAGGGGTATAACTTTTGGACTTCAGTGCACTAATGGGTTTTGAAACAGCATAGTCTAACCCTCCTGTTATTAAAGGAAAGAAGATATTTATAATTACAATACCAAGCCAAAACCAAAGACTTCCCGGCAGGACGCTAAATGCCAATGCAATCAACAGCATGGTAAAAGGAGCCACAAGGCTTCTTCTAAGATTATCTAATATTTTCCATCTAGCCACCACTGAAAGAGGATTTTTCACTTTTTCCCCTTTTTGGTTTTTTACATACCTGCCAATCCATGGAATAAGCTGCCAGTCACCTCTTACCCATCTGTGCAGTCTCATGGCATAAGAACTGTATTTACCCGGATACCCGTCAATAAGCTCTAAATCTGTAACAAGCCCTGCCCTTACATAAGAGCCTTCCAAAAGGTCATGGCTTAAAACTGTATTTTCAGGAATAGCATCCTTCAAAATACTTTGAAATACTTCTAAATCATATATACCCTTGCCTGTAAAAATCCCTTCTTTAAATAAATCCTGATAAACATCAGATATTGCACTTGCATAAGGGTCAATTCCCTCTTCTCCTGCAAAAATCCTTGAAAAAAGTGATTTATTCACACTTTCTATATCAAAACCTATCCTAGGCTGCAAAAGGGCATAGCCATCCACAACAATGCCTTTTTCCTTATCTATAACAGGTCTGTTTAAAGTATGGCTCATGGTGCCGATTAGGCGCTTGGCAGTGCCTAGGGGAAGTATTGTATCCGCATCAAGGGTAATAATGTATTTTATTTTAGGAAGCTTATCCACATCCTTTGACATAATAGAAAAACTTGTTTCCTTTGAACCTAAAATCATACTGTTAAATTCAACAAGAGCCCCTCTTTTTCTCTCCCAGCCAATCCACTTGTTTTGCCTGTCATTGTACTGCCTGTGCCTGTGAAAAAAGTAAAAAATATCTTCTTTTCCACCGCTGTATTTTTTATTCAGCCGGGCAACTTCAGCCAAAGCTGCATCAACTATTTTTTTATCATTGGGCATATTTTCTTTTTCGGAATCTTTATAGTCTCCAACAAGAGCAAAATAAAGGTTTTTCTCTTTATTTGCTAAATAATAAACTTCTAAATTTTTAATAAGCTCAACGGCTCTTTTTTCATCAGGAAGGAGGGCGGGTATCACCACCATGGTACTAAGCTCCTCAGGTATACCCTCCTTTAGTTCCAGTTTAGGCAAAAAGGAAGGCTTTACCACATGGCTCAATAGCCAGTTTACTGTATTTACCGCTATATCTGATACAGGAATAAAAACAGCCAGCAAAGCTACAATAGCAAAGACAGTTGAAGTTTCATCCTGTGTTCTGTTTACTACATACTCTGTAATAAACCCAAGGACCATTATAGTGAGGACAGCTATTCCGCCAATATACACAGAGGTAGGGTGGCTTTTTAAAAAGTCTATAACTTTCCCAAAAAAAGCCTTTTCATAACCTAATTCCTTTTCCAGTTCCTTTACACCATTGTCTATAATGTAGTATCCCACATGACCTTTGTGGGCATTTTCCGGCTGGGAATTCTCATACCCTTCTTTTGCAAGCTCAATAGCCTTTTTGGCAACATGTATCTCTGAAACATTAAAGAGCATTGACATCTCTTCAAGTTTTTTTCTGTAATAATTTCTAGAAGGAAGATCCATTAAAGGATAAGTACCGCAAGGGTCCTCCCTCAATATTCCCTCCACTTTACTTAAGGTTTCAAATATTTCCACCCAGTCAGTTGTAGATATAAATTTTAAGCTTATAATACAATTTCCAATGGAACCTTTTCTCTGAGTCTGCTCTCTATGTTCTTTATGGGAAATTTCATCCACACTTGTCCCGTTTTTTGAAAGCAGTTCATCTACATAGCGTAAGACATGGGCATAATTTTTACCCATCTTCCTGAGTTTGTATGAAAGATGCTCCACAAATGTTGAATCAATATAGCTTTTTCCCTTTAAATATGAATTTATATTATTTATAAGTTCAGATACATCCCCTTTGCTTTTTTTAAAGCCCTCAAAAATTTCTTCAACTTTTCTCCTTTGAATCTGGGACTCCATTATTTTTTCGCACAAATATTTTATCTTTTCCACAATGGCAATTTTAATCATAACAGGAAGAGCCCAAATTTCCCTACCTGTCAAAATATTATTGGTCTGATATGCATTTATGTAGTTAATTAGAACATCCTCATCAATCCTGCCATCTGTGTGAGATATAAGATCCAAAGCTATTGCATATGCTCTTGCATATCCTTTTAATGGACCATAGCTGATTGCAGGAAGGCGTAAATACAGGTCCTTACTCAAATCTTTTCTGACACTTTTAACTTGTTCTTCTATTATATAAAAATTATCAAGCAACCATTCAGCTGCAGGAGTTGTAGCAATTCCCTTTTGCACGTCTTCATTAAGTGCCTTATAAACAGATACAATATATTTATAGTTTTCATTCATTCTAGGAACAGGCCAGTTGAAAATATCAGGTTTCCTAAGAATATTATGGTCATAGGCAATTTCTTTAGCATGTTCTTCAAGTTCATCACATGTAAGTTCCACATTTTTTATTTGAATTAACTCTCTGTTTATATTTTTCTTAAACAAAATCCACAGTAAAATCACCGCTAAAAATGAAAGAACAATTATTCTATTTAAATATAATTCCACTAGAACATACTCCTTTCTAGAAGTTCTGATTCTAAACGTTAAACCTCTAGAATAGTATGTGCTAAATAGACAATTTCAAAACATATAAATTTAAAATTAAATTCTTTTTCTCATAATTTCAAATATTAAAAGACCTGCCGCAATTGATGCGTTAAGAGACTCAGCTCTTCCCTTCATAGGTATTTTAACTAAAACATCTGAAATATCTTTAATATCATCCCTTATACCCCTTGCCTCATTTCCAATGACAATTGCAACATTATCCACATTCTCTAAATTAAAGTATGCTGTCTCTCCTTCTAAATGGGATGCACAAATCATTATTTTTTTCTCCTTAAAATACTTCAAATCTTTTAAAATATCTTTGCTATTATAAATGGGTACATGAAAAACAGATCCCATTGTAGACCTTAAAACCTTCGGGTTATAGACATCCACACACCCTTCAGACAAAACCACCCCCGTTGCCCCCGCAGCATCAGCTGTCCTTATTATTGTACCCATGTTGCCGGGGTCTTGGATAGCGTCTAAAACCACTAAAAAATTATTTTCATTAACCATCTCCTCTAAAGAATACTTTTTCATCTCAATTTGAGCCAGTATTCCCTGGGGGTTGTCTGTATCTGAAATCTCTTTAAAGAGCTTGTGGGGCAAAACAAAATAATCCAGCTTTTTTTCATTAATGGTTTTAAGTATCTCCTTACCACCCTTTACACCTTCAAGTTTTTCAGAAATAAATATCTTATAAGGTTTTATGTTTTCCTTTAAAGCCTCCTGTACAAACCGGATACCTTCAATAAAATACATGTTTTTAGCTTCCCTGTATTTTCTATTTTTCAAAGATTTTACTTCTTTAATAAAAGCATTTTTATTGCTGCTTATATATTTCACCAAAACACCTCCAAAATAAAAAAGAGCTGCTTTTGAGCTCTCTTTTATCTATATCTTTGTAATTTTTAGCTTTTACTCTGCAGCTTCTTTAACTTTTTCAACCAACTGCGCAAAAGAATTTGAGTCGTTAACAGCCATTTCAGCCAGCATCTTTCTATTTAAGTTTATCCCTGCCTTTTTAAGGCCGTTCATAAATTTGCTGTAGCTAAGCCCGTTCATCCTTGCCGCTGCATTTATTCTTGTAATCCACAGCTGTCTGAAATTTCTCTTGCGGGCCTTTCTGTCTCTATATGCATAAACAAGGGACTTCATTACTGCTTGGTTTGCCACTCTAAAGTTCTTGCTTTTAGCACCAAAATATCCCTTTGCCAGTTTTAACGTTCTTTTGCGTCTTGCACGGGTAGCAACTGAATTTTTTACCCTTGCCATAGCAGCATACCTCCTTTATTTGTATGGAATCAGTCTCTTAATTACCGCCGCATCTGCATCGGATGCAACTGCTGATTTTCTTAAATTTCTTTTTCTCTTAGAAGTCTTCTTAGTTAATATATGACTCTTATAGGCTTTATTTCTCTTAACCTTGCCTGTACCAGTCAATTTAAATCTCTTCTTTGAAGAGCTGTGGGTTTTAATCTTAGGCATATTCCTCTTTCCTCCTTTTATCTATATATTACTGCTTATACTACTGCTTAGGATTTAGTATCATTAGCATATTCCTGCCTTCTAATTTAGGCTTTCTTTCTACAGTACCATAATCCTCAACAGCTTTAGCAAATCTTTCCAAGACTTTTTCACCCAGCGAGGTGTAGTTCATTTCCCTTCCTCTAAATTTTATAGTTACCTTTACTTTGTCTCCGCTGCGTAGAAACCTTATTGCATTTTTGACCTTAACTTCAAAATCATGGTCTTCAATTGAAGCAGATAACCTCACTTCTTTTACACTAATAACTTTTTGATTTTTTTTAGCTTCCTTTTCCCTCTTAGCCTGTTCAAACATATACTTTCCATAATCCATTACTTTGCACACAGGCGGATTAGCCTTAGGAGCTATTTTAACAAGATCTAAGTTTTTGGAATTTGCTATTTTCTGCGCTTCCTTTGAAGACATAATTCCTATCATCTTGCCATCAACATCAATAAGCCTCACTTCTTTGTCCCTTACCATTTCATTAACCATTATTTCGTTTTTGTTAATAGAAAACACCTCCGGGTTTTTTTCCTAATTTTATATTATTCATAAAATTAAAAAAACGAATCAATAAAAAGATTCGCTTCATCACAAAATAATAAACCTTTGTTTATATTAACCTTACAGAAGCATGCTTGTTCGTAAGGTGAGAAGCGAATAACTTCTTCTTTCTTGTTGCGTTATTTATGATATCAGATAAATAAAAATTTGTCAAGAATTTTTTTAATAAAATATTTATCTTTTGGCAAGTCTTAAGCCTTTTAGTATTTGCCAGTACATTTTCATACGGTGAAAAAACCCACGGAACACCCCAAACTTTTCCTCCTTCATAACATGGGTCATTCCATAAAGCTCTATTTCCTCCACCCTTATTTTCATTTCTTTTGCATGGTTATTCAGCAGTACTTCAATTCCATACCCTGCCAGGTCAGCATCCTTCATGGTATCCAAAACAAACTTTTTTACAGCCCTCTGGCCTGACAATTTAGGTGAAACTTTGTGGGAAAAATTTGTGGAAAACCTGCCATTTGTAAATACACCGACAGTCATATCTGCTTTATCATATATAACCGGCATCAGCAATTTATAAACATGCTCCTCTTTAAGCCCTATAAGATCAGCATCTAGAAAGAGGATAACATCCCCCTCACAAACCTCAATGGCAGCTTTTATTGCCGCCCCTTTTCCTCTATTTTCACTATACTCTATAACCTTTGCCCTCATATTTTTTGCAATAGCAGGGGTATTATCAGTAGAACCGTCACTTACAACAATTACCTCTGAAATAGTGGGAATATTATTTAAAATGCCAATAACATTTCCAATAGTGGCTTCTTCATTGTAGGCAGGTATAACAGCGCTTACCTTCACCTTCAACAACTCCTTAGTTTCCTTATTTCTTCAATTAGCTCTTCCACAACTTCCCCTTGGGGGATTTTTCTTATTATTTTGCCCTTTTTAAACAGCAGAGCTTCATTTTTCCCCCCGGCAATTCCTATATCTGCATCTTTTGCTTCTCCCGGACCGTTAACCCCACACCCCATTATTGCAACTTTAATATCTTTACCGGTAATACTTTTATCGTCAAAAGAAAGTCTTTCTTCAACTTTATTTGCAATATCAATAAGGTTTATCCTGCACCTTCCACAGGTAGGGCATGATATAATATCAATACCGCCCTTTTTAAGCCCCAGTGCCTTTAGTATTGAATTCCCAACCTTTACTTCCTCTTCAGGTTCCCCTGTCAAAGATACCCTTATGGTGTCGCCAATTCCTTCTGCCAAAAGACAGCCAATGCCAACGGAGGACTTAATTGTCCCCCCCTTTACCGTCCCTGCCTCAGTAACCCCTAAATGCAGAGGGTAGTCTGATTTTTGAGACATCAGCCTGTATGCAGCTATTGTCATTGGCACACTTGATGCCTTTAAAGATATTGCTATATCAAAAAAATCCTCTTCTTCCAGTATTCTTACATGGTTTAAAGCACTTTCCACCATGGCCTCCGGAGTTGCACCGCCATATTTTTTTATTATTTCCTTTTCCAAAGAACCGGAATTTACCCCTATCCTAATGGGTATTCCCCTCTCTTTTGCCACTTTAACAACTTTTCTTACTCTTTCCCTGTCCCCGATATTTCCAGGGTTTAACCGGATTTTATCTGCTCCGTTTTCCATAGCAGATATAGCAAGGCGGTAATCAAAATGTATATCTGCAACAAGTGGGATTTTTATGGCCTTTTTTATTGCAGCTATTGCCCTTGCAGCCTCAGAATCTAAAACTGCAACCCTTACAATATCACATCCTGCTTCTTCCAGCCTCTTTATCTGCTCTATTGTAGATAATGCGTCTCTGGTATCTGTATTGGTCATGGACTGCACCGTAATGGGGGCATCCCCTCCGATACAGACATTTCCTACCTGTATTTTTCTGGTTTTTTTCCTCTCTATAAATGCATCATACAGCATTACTTAACCCCTTACTAAATTAATAATATCATTTGTTGTTATAAGTATTGCAAGACCAATGAGAATAAAAAACCCTATAGTCATAACCAATGCTTCTTTTTCCACCGGAATAGGCTTTTTCCTTACTGCCTCAATTCCCAGTACCACAAGTTTACTGCCGTCAAGGGCCGGAAACGGAACTAAGTTGGTAGCTCCTATGGCAACACTAATTAAAGCGGTAAGCTCTAAAAGCCTTAGTATTGCTGAACCTATGGGTACATCCTGAACCGCCTCATTCATTACAGAACCAATTCCCACAGGACCTGCCATATTAGCAAAGGAAACCTTGCCTGTAATAAGCCATCCAAGGGAAATAGGAACCATACGTGCATTAGAAAATGTAAAAATACCCGCATGTTTTATCACATCAAAAAAGTTTTCTCCTTTTTCCATTGCAAAAGCTACTCCAACATAATAATTGTCTTCCCCGACTATTTTTTTAGGAGTAATGTTTATCTCAAAAGGCTCACTGTATCCTTCTCTCTCAACTGTTACCCTTATAGGATTTTCCTTATTTTCACGCATGAAACTTCTGATTTCGTCAATATTACTAACCTCTTTATCATTTAGTTTTACTATCTTGTCACCTACTAAAAGCCCTGCTTCAATTCCGGGACCGTCCTCGGAAAGTTTCCCTACAACGTTGGAATTTCCCTCATCTTGTATTGTAAATCCTATTATATACTGCTCACCGGGAATTATTTCAGGAATTACCGGAAGTACTTTTCTCTCCCTTTCCTTTTTACCATCCACCACAACTTCTCTTTCTATTTCAATCTTAGTAGGTTTGCCCTTTGAAACATATAGAAAATTTAAAAACTCAATATATTGGAAAACCTTTTTGCCGTCATAGCTTATAATTTTATCCCCCGGCCTGATACCTGCCTCATATGCCGGTGAGTCTTCTGCAACATCACTTACAATGGTTGTTCCATAGCCTGATATACCGTACAAAACGGCAATTATAATAAATGCTGAAATAATATTTGCCAAAGGTCCTGCAGCAATAACCGCAGCTCTTACCCAAACCGGTTTTTTGCAAAAAGCCCTTTCATCATCAGACTCTTCTCCTTCCCCTTCCATTTTTACATATGCAAGTAAAGGAAAAGTCCTCAGTGAATAGGTAGTTTCACCTCTTTTAAAACTAAAAATTTTAGGACCGATAAACAAGGAAAATTCATCAACTTTTATACCTGCTAATTTTGCAACTATAAAATGACCTAATTCGTGAATTAATATAATGAAGTTAAATGCCAGTATAACCATTAAAAATCTCATAAAATACCTCCTTTTTATTATTATACCACAATAGACCATTTATTATATGATTTTTTTACAACTTCCCTTGCCCACAAATCCACTTCAATTATATCTTCTAAAGAAGGATTGTGCTTAACCTGATGTTTTTCCATAACCTTTTCTATGATTTGTGGTATTTGTATGAAATTTATCCTCTCTCCTATAAACAAACTTACAACTTCCTCATTAGCTGCATTCATAACAGCCGGCATAGTTCCACCTGCCTTTATTGCTTCATAGGAAAGTCTAAGACAAGGAAACTTTTCAGTATCCGGCATCTCAAAAGTCAGATTATTGTGTTTTAAAAAGTCAAGTTTTGGAAATCCATTGACACTTCTTTTAGGATATCTCAGGGCAAACTGTATAGGAAGCCTCATATCCGGCAAGCCCAGCTGTGCCATCACAGAACCGTCATTATACTCCACCATGGAATGAATGATGCTCTGAGGGTGAACCAAAACTTCAATTTTATCCACCGGCAAACCAAAAAGCCACTTTGCCTCTATTACCTCTAATCCCTTATTCATCAGTGTTGCTGAATCTATTGTTATTTTGCTTCCCATATCCCAGTTAGGATGCTTCAGCGCTTCTTTAACCGTTACTTTTTCAAGCTCTTCCTTTGTTTTATTTCTAAAAGGCCCTCCTGAAGCAGTTAAAATAATTTTTGACACATCTTCAATATTATTTCCCATTAAACATTGAAAAACAGCAGAGTGTTCACTATCAATGGGAAGTATCTTAACTCCCTTCTCCTCTGCCTTTTTCATCACAATGGATCCTGCCGTTACCAGGGTTTCTTTATTTGCAAGGGCAATATTTTTTTTATTTTCTATAGCTTCCATTGTTGGAATAAGCCCTGCTATCCCAACTATAGATACAACAACCATATCAACACATTCTAAAGAAGCCGCCCTCTTTAAACCCTCCATCCCGCCTGCAACTTCAATACCTAAGTCACTAAGGCGCTCCTTTAGTACATTGGCAGCATCAACATCTCTTACCGCCACCATACTGGGTTTAAATTCCCTGGCCTGGGCTTCAAGTAAATCTATATTTGTATTGCCGGACAAAGCTTCAACCTTAATATTTAAATTTCTCGCCACATCCAGCGTCTGAACCCCAATAGACCCTGTTGAGCCTAAAATAGAAATACTTTTAACCATTACAATCTCCCTCTTAATATAATAAACTTACTATATAAGTTAAAATTTACCGCATTTGAAACCTCATATACCGGAAAGCCGTTATATCGTAAAGCTGTTATAGTAAAGCTGTTATATAAATATACAGGATATTTATAAAAGATACAGGATATTTATGTAGAAGTATACCACCGGTGCACAGAATAATATGCTATCAAACCTGTCTAATGCCCCTCCGTGCCCTGGCATTATATTTCCAAAGTCTTTTACATTGACATATCTTTTTATAGAAGATGCAGCCAAATCCCCTATCTGGGATACTATCCCGCACAAAAAACCCAAAGGAATAAGGTGGTATACGACAAATCCATTAAGCATATTAATATTTGAAAGATACATACCATAAAGTACAGTTATAAGCATACATCCAATCACCCCTCCTATTGACCCTTCTACAGTTTTTTTAGGGCTTATAGAAGGAATAAGCTTTCTTTTTCCAAAAAACCTACCGGAAAAATATGCAAATGTATCTGTCGCCCAGGCTCCAATAAAAATAAACCATACGAGATATTTTCCGCCTGGAAGGTTTCTTGTCAATATAATAAAAGAAAACAAAAAGGTTATATAAAATATACTGAAAAAAGACAGAGAAATGTCTATAATATTATGCTTTTTATTTAAAAAAATAATAAAAGAAAATAAAAAGACAATGCTTAAAAAAATAAACAGTACCAAAACCCCGGAAAACCCCGCCGGAGTTAAAGAGTGGTCAACTCCTAAAAAAGCCAATATAAAAGCTGATAAATAGCCCGGTAATTTAACCGGTTTATAGCCTGCTTTAGAAACTGACTTATAAAATTCATACAGTGCAATAAGGCATACTATAGAAACAGCTAAGCTCAGCACAAGTTTTCCTGCCCATAAAACTGCCAGCAGTATACAAAACCCAATAACACCGCTTATTATCCTGACTTTCATAAAAATTACAATCCTCCAAACCTTCTATTTCTGTTTTGATAATCTAACAGCGCGTCAATAATGTGTTTTTCCCTAAAATCAGGCCATAAAACATCTGTATACCAAATCTCAGTATAAGCAGCCTGCCACAAAAGGAAATTACTCAGCCTGCTCTCCCCGCCAGGTCTTATTAATATATCGGGATCCGGTATATCCTTTGTATATAAATTTTCAGAAATTATTTCCTCATTAATATCTTCCTTGGTAATTTCACCTTTTTCTATTTTTTCAACTATGCTTTTAACACAGTGTACCATTTCGTTTCTTCCGCCATAATTTAAGGCTATATTTAAAATTAACCCGCTGTTGTTTTTTGTTTCCCTTGTTACCCTCTCAATTTCTTTTTGAATCTCACTGCTAAGTACGCTTATATCCCCAATTGTTTGTATGCGCACATCTTTTCCGCCAATATGCTTTTCTGCATTTTTTAAATAATCAAGGAGTAGATCCATTAAAGCATCCACTTCTTCTTTTGGTCTTTTCCAATTTTCTGTAGAAAAAGCATATACAGTTAGATATTTTATTCCTATATTCCCACAAAAGGTGGAAATGGTTTTTAATGTTTTGGCACCTTCCCTATGTCCTACCGTCCTGGGAAGCCCTCTTCTTTTAGCCCACCGCCCGTTTCCATCCATTATTATGGCAATATGCTTAGGCAATTTACTTTTATTCAGTTTATTAATATATTTATCTTTTTTAAAAAATCTATCAATAAAACTCATTTCTGACCTCCAAAATAAGCTTGTAAACCCCTCTCAACACAAGAGGGGCTTACAAACTATAAGTTCAATACCTAATTTATTCAGTTCCCTTACATTTATTACCCTGTAGTCATCGTCATACTCATTTGATGGATTTTTAGGTGGTGATGCAACTTTTACAGAATATATATGCTTTCCTTCCTTTTCAATAATTTCTTTAGCTTCCATAAAAGTCAATGCTAATAACCTGTCAACCATGTTTCATTAAACCTCAAGTATCTCTTCTTCCTTTTTCTTAACAATGGAATCAATATCCGCAATAAATTTATCAGTTATTTCCTGAATTTCTTTTTCAGCTACTTTTAAATCATCTTCAGTAATTTCTGATCTCTTCTTTGCAGCTTTCATTTTTTCTATAGCATCTCTTCTTATGGATCTTATTGCAATTTTTGCATCTTCCCCATATTTTCTCGCTACTTTTGTAAGTTCTTTTCTTCTCTCTTCAGTCAGGGGAGGAAATACAAGCCTTATTACTTTTCCGTCGTTGCTTGGATTAATCCCTATATCCGACTTTTGAATTTCCCTTTCAATATCCTTCAAAACACTGCTTTCCCATGGTTGAATTACTATAACCCTGGCTTCCGGAATAGAAATGTTAGCTAACTGGTTGATAGGTGTAGGTGTTCCATAATAGTCTATACTTATTTTATCCAAAATTGAAGGATTGGCTCTGCCCGCCCTGACACCGTTAAGGTCTCCCTTTAAAACACTTAAAGTTTTATTCATTTTCTCTTTCATTTCTTTATATTCCTCTTTTGACATACTACCACCTCTCCTTTACTTATTTATTATTGTTCCAATATTTTCGCCTAAGACTGCCTTTACTATATTTTCAGGGTTGTCCAGTCCAAAAACTATAATGGGTATATCGTTGTCCTTACAAAGAGAAGCTGCAGTTGAATCCATTACCCCAAGCTCCTTGTTGAGTATATCTAAGTATGAAAGCCGGTCAAATTTTTTGGCATTTGGATTGATATTTGGATCCGAATCATACACAGCATCAACTTTCTTTGCAAGCAAAATAACTTCTGCATCAATTTCCGCCGCCCTGAGGGCTGCAGTGGTATCTGTTGAAAAAAACGGGTTTCCTGTACCACATGCAAAAATCACAACTCTTTTCTTTTCTAAATGCCTTACCGCTTTCCTTCTAATATAGGGTTCAGCAATCTGCCTCATTTCTATGGCAGTTTGGACTCTTGTGGGAATTCCTTTTGACTCTAATGCATCCTGAAGTCCTAAAGCATTTATAACCGTTGCAAGCATTCCCATATAGTCGGCGGTTGTCCTGTCCATACCTACACCGCTTCTTCCACGCCAAAAATTTCCCCCGCCAACAACTATAGCCACTTCAACGCCCATTTTGTATATTTTTTCAATCCTGTTTGAAATTTCATTTATAGTATCGGTATCTATTCCGTGCTTGTTATCACCTGCTAAAGCTTCACCGCTTATTTTCAAAATAACCCTTTTATATTTAATTTTCTGCATTGAAAAATTCCACCCATTCTAAAATATTCTTATAAAAATATTGTTTCAAAGTTTTTATTATATTTTAAAATTTTAACATTATTCTAAAAAAGGAACATATAAATATATTATATGCTCCTATAAATATCATCAAAATTAACCTTTAATTTGCTTCATAACTTCTTCTTGAAAATCTTCTTGTTTTTTCTCTATTCCTTCGCCTCTTTCAAATCTTGCAAACCTTCTGATGTTTATGTTTTCACCAATAGTGGCAATTTTTTCATTTAAAAGATCTTGTATAGTCTTATCCGGGTCCTTAACCCACGGCTGTTCTAAAAGACATACTTCTTTATAGAATTTTTCTATTCTTCCTTCAACCATTTTTTCTATAATTTTTTCTGGTTTTCCTTCATTGCGGGCTTGTGCACTTAAAATTTCTTTTTCCTTTTCAATTACTTCAGCCGGAATCTCTTCTCTTCTTATGTATTCTGGCTTAGCTGCTGCAATTTGCATAGCTATATCCTTTACAAAAGTCTTAAACTCTTCATTCTTCGCCGCAAAATCAGTTTCTATATTAACTTCTACTAATACACCTATTCTTCCGTCACCATGTATATAGGCATCAACTAATCCCTCTGCTGCAATTCTGCCTGATTTTTTAGCAGCTGATGCAATACCTTTTTCCCTTAAAATTTCTATAGCTTTTTCCATATTACCATTAGCTTCGGCAAGAGCCTTTTTACAATCCATCATACCTGCTCCGGTTTTTTCACGAAGCTCTTTAACCATACCTGCAGTAACCATTCTTACTCCTCCAAACTTTATTTTAATTTTATATAATTTTATCACTATAAATAACTATTTTAACAATTAACTACATCAAGTAACTTCCATAATACAATCTGGTAGTTTAGTTTGTTAATTTATTAATTATTTAGTTGTTTAACTATTTATTAAATATTATTATTTAATAACACTGATAATCTTATCTATTCTTCTTAAAAAGCCAGGCTTTTTAAGAAGAATAGATACTTTTTGACAAAATTAAGCTTCAGCAACTACCTCTTGCTGTTCTGCCTCTTGTTGTACTTCCTTCTGTTCAGGTTCTTTTTGTTCTTCCTCTTTTTGTAATGACACTTCTTCCTTAACTTCTTGCTGTGGTTCTTCACCTGTAGACAATTGTTCGCCCTGTCTTCCTTCTATAACTGCGTCCGCTATTTTTGCTGTAATTAGCTTTACAGCTCTTATAGCATCATCATTTCCTGGGATAACATAATCCACTTCATCCGGATCACAGTTTGTGTCAACAATAGCGACAACAGGTATACCTAATTTTCTTGCTTCAAGAATAGCAATTTTTTCTTTTCTTGGGTCAACTACAAACAAAGCCCCTGGCAATTCATCCATATCCTTTATACCACCAAGGTACTTTTCAAGCTTTGCCATTTCATTTCTAAGCTTTATTACCTCTTTCTTAGGTAATACCTCAAACATTCCTTCCTCTTCCATCTGGTTTAATTCTTTTAATCTCTGGATTCTTCCACGGATGGTTTTGAAGTTTGTCAACATTCCGCCCAGCCATCTTACATTTACATAAAACTGTCCGGATCTTGTAGCTTCTTCTTTTATTGAATCCTGGGCTTGTTTTTTGGTACCTACAAAAAGAACTTTTTGCCCGTTCATTGCAACTTCTCTGATAAAGAAGTATGCTTCTTCAATTTTCTTTACGGTCTTTTGAAGGTCTATAATATAGATACCGTTTCTTTCTGTGAAGATGTACTCTGCCATTTTAGGATTCCATCTTCTTGTTTGATGTCCAAAATGAACACCTGCTTCTAAAAGCTGTTTCATAGAAATAACTGACATAAAAAAACACCTCCGGTTAGTTTATACCTCCGGAATTCTCATCTTTATGGAAAACCCTTGCGGCACCCTTCCATAAATCAAATTCCGTGTGTATTTTCCGTTAAGTAGTATATCATATAGTTTTTCTTTTTTCAATCCTCAATATACCATTTAGAAAAAATTTTTTCTAAACGGCATATTGGGATTTATTTTTTGAGTTTTTTATTTTAAGTTTTTTATAAACTTTATACCTGGGGAATTTCAACCCCGCGCATAGGTTCTCCCAAATCTTCAGATACCTCTGCAATAACTTCCGGATTATTATAATACTTAGTTGCCTCCACAATTGCCTTTGCAGTTTTTTCAGGATTTGAAGACTTAAATATTCCTGAGCCTACAAAAACACCTTCACTTCCAAGCTGCATCATTAACGCAGCATCAGCCGGTGTTGCCACTCCTCCTGCTGCAAAGTTTAAAACAGGAAGTTTTCCTTCCTCTGCAACTTTCACAACCAGCTCATATGGTGCTGCAATTTCTTTTGCAAAAGTCATTAACTCTTCCTTTGGAAGATTTTTTAGCCTTCTTATTTCAGACATCATAGTTCTCATATGCTTTACTGCCTCAATAATATTTCCGGTTCCCGCTTCACCTTTTGTCCTTATCATTGATGCGCCCTCTGCAATTCTCCTTAATGCTTCTCCTAAATTTTGAGCACCACATACAAAAGGAGTTTTAAACGCCTTCTTGTCTATATGGCACTTATCATCTGCTGGTGTTAAAACTTCACTTTCATCAATGTAGTCAATTCCTATAGCCTCTAAAACTTGTGCTTCCACAAAATGCCCTATCCTCACCTTAGCCATAACAGGTATGGATACAGCATTAATTATTTCCTTTATCATCTTAGGGTCAGACATTCTTGCAATACCGCCCTGTTTTCTTATATCAGCCGGTACCCTTTCTAACGCCATTACTGCAACCGCCCCTGCTTTCTGGGCAATTTCCGCTTCTTTAGGGTTGGTAACATCCATTATTACCCCGCCCCGTAATATTTCTGCCAAATCTTTACTTGTACCAAATCTACCTGACATTAAAATCCCTCCATCTGTATCGATACACTATTGATTATTATATTAATCTTTTAGGCATTTTTACACAAATTATAACCAAAGTCAATAAAAATTTAGAAAAAGTTTTTTTGTTGACAACAGCTAATATGATAACTTAGAATTATTAATGTAAAAATTCAAGGTTATAAAAATGCTGCAAGGAGTTTTTTAAGTGATACATATAAGGGAAGATTTAAGAAATATAGCAATTATCGCCCATGTAGACCATGGGAAAACAACATTGGTAGACGGATTGTTAAAACAAAGCGGGATATTCAGGGACAACCAGCATGTAAATGACAGGGTTATGGATTCCGGCGACCTTGAAAGGGAAAGAGGAATTACAATCCTCTCTAAAAACACCGCCGTCCACTATAACGGGGTCAAGATAAATATAGTGGACACCCCTGGACACGCTGACTTTGGCGGTGAAGTTGAACGTGTTTTAAAAATGGTAGACGGTGTGCTGCTTTTAGTGGACTCTTTTGAAGGCACCATGCCCCAAACCAGGTTTGTCTTAACAAAGGCACTGGGTTTAAATTTAAAACCAATAGTGGTGGTAAATAAAATAGACAGACCTGATGCAAGACCTCAGGAAGTGCTGGGTGAAGTATTGGAACTTTTTATAGAACTTGGGGCTGATGATGAGCAGCTGGATTTTCCCGTTGTATACGCTTCAGCAAGAGAAGGGTATGCAACTTTGGATTTAAATGAAAAGACTTCAAACTTAAAACCTTTATTTGAAACTATAATAAATACCATTCCAAAACCAACAGGTTCTTTGGAGGAGCCTTTGCAATTTTTGGTGTCCAGTATAGACTATAATGACTATATTGGAAGAATTGCCATTGGGAGAATTGAAAGGGGCACAATAAAAGCAGGCCAGACTGCTGCACTTTGCAGAAAAGACGGCTCTGTGGATGAGGTAAAAATCAGCAATCTCTACACATTTGAAGGTCTTAAGAGAATCGGGATTACTTCTGCCTCTTTAGGGGAAATTGTTGCAATATCAGGTATAGAAGATGTAAATATAGGTGAAACAATTTGTGATTTAGAAAAAATAGAGCCACTGCCCTTTGTTGACATTGATGAGCCTACAATATCCATGACCTTTAGTGTAAATGACAGTCCCTTTGCAGGCCAGGAAGGAACATATGTAACATCACGCCATTTAAGGGACAGGCTTTTTAAAGAACTTGAAACAAATGTAAGTCTGAGAGTTGAAGAAACAGATTCCCCTGACTCATTTAAAGTGTATGGAAGAGGAGAACTGCATCTTTCCATTTTAATTGAAACAATGAGAAGGGAAGGATATGAATTTCAAATTTCCAAACCCACTGTGGTTTATAAGGAAATAGACGGGGTTAAATGCGAACCTGTGGAATATTTAATAGTAGATGTACCGGAAGATTATATGGGAGTGGTAATGGAGAAATTGGGAATGCGAAAATCCGAGCTTATTAATATGGCTTCTTCCGCCCAAGGATACATGCGGCTGGAATTTAAAATCCCCGCAAGATGCCTTATTGGCTACAGATCAGAACTTTTGACTGACACAAAAGGAAATGGTATAATGAATCATGTATTTTATGGATATGAGTCCTATAAAGGTGATCTGACCATTAGGCGGAGAGGCTCCATGATTGCCTGGGAAGAGGGGGAAACCTCTGTTTACGGGCTTTATAACGCCCAGGAAAGGGGTACTTTATTTATAGAACCCGGCACTAGAGTGTATAAAGGCATGATTGTTGGTGAAAATGCAAAACAAGAAGATATATTAATAAATGTATGCAAGAAAAAACATGTGACAAATATAAGGGCTGCCGGCTCTGATGAAGCTTTGAGGCTTTCGCCTCCAACTATCCTAAGCTTAGAACAAGCTTTGGAGTTTATTGCAGATGATGAGCTGGTGGAGGTTACACCTAAAAATATAAGGCTTAGAAAAAAGGCATTAAATGGTCACAAAAATAAATAATTAAAAAATTTTATACAGAGTGGTGAATAATATGAGTGGGGAGACTAACAGGACAAAAAAAAGAAGAAAAACAAAAAAGCGTAAAAGAAGTATTTTCCGTTCATTGCTTTTATACTTTTTATTCTTTACGTTTGTTTTCATTGTAGGGGCAACTGTTAGCTACAGGTATATAACCAATGCGGATAAACTCACCATTAGTGAAATAACTAAAAAAATAGAATCCGGTGAAGCTGTGGAAATTGAAATTCCTTTCAATTCCAGCACTGATGACATTGCCAAAATACTTAAAGAGAAGGATGTAATTAAATATCCCAGGATTTTTAAGTTTTTGTCCTTTTTTAATGGTCATGACGGAAATTACAGAGCCGGGCGGCACTTAATTTCCAAGGATTTGAGCTACGATGAAATAATGCGTGTATTAAGCCAAAATCCTATAAGTATTAATGTAACCATACCTGAAGGCAAAACCTTTACCGAAACAGTTGAAATTCTGGCAAAAAACAACCTTATAGACAAGGAAGACTTTATAAAAACCGCCTCAGAGGAAAAGTTTGATTATAAATTTTTAGAAGGTCTTCCTGAAAGGGAATTTCCTTTAGAGGGATATTTATTTCCCGACACATACTTTTTTGATCCAAAGTCAACTTCAAAAATGGTTATAAGAAAATTTCTTGATAATTTTAATATTAAGTTTACACCTGAGTTTTATAAACGGGCTGAAGAACTTGACATGACTGTGGATGAAGTGATAACTCTTGCATCAATAATTGAAAGAGAAACAAAAATCCCTGAAGAAAAAGAAATTGTTTCAAGTGTTTTTCACAACAGGCTAAAAAGTAATGACCCTTCGTTTAAGAAACTTCAGTCATGTGCAACTATACAGTATATACTTTTACAAAGGGACGGCAAGGTAAAGGAAAACTTAACATATGAAGACACACAAATAGAGCATCCGTACAACACTTATCTCCACGAAGGCTTGCCTCCAGGTCCTCTTTGTTCACCTGGTCTTGATTCTATAATAGCTGCCCTCTACCCTAATGAAGAATCTGATTATATGTTCTTCGTTGCAAGGGGCGACGGAAGCCACGAGTTTTCAAGAACTTTACAAGAACACGAGGCAGCTAAACAAAAATACGGTGTTTCTTATTAAGCATGACTTGTTTTTATGTGCGTACTTTATTAAAAAATCATGCTTATTTAATTAAGCTTATTTGACTGGCTTTTTTGATTAGATTTTTTGACTATAATGTATTTTATTTTGAATATATTTTATACTTTTTTTAGAATGTATTTTTTCTTAGAATATATTTTACTTAGAATGTATTTTACAAAAGGATGTATGAATATGGTCTCCATTGATTATATAAACGACTATATTAGAAAAACAATCAAAAAAAATGAAGGAATATTAGCCCGGCTGGAAGATTATGCAGAAGAAAACCATGTACCCATTGTGCAGCCTGAAGTCGCTGCACTTTTAAAAGTAATAACACTTATTTTAAAGCCAAAAAGGGTTTTAGAAGTGGGTACCGCCATAGGCTATTCATCTATTTTGATTTCATCTGTCCTGCCAAAGGGCGCTAAAATTGATACAATTGACAGATATGAAATTATGATAGAAAGAGCTAAAGACAACATAAAAAAAGCCGGTTTAGAAGATACTATAAATATAATATACGGAGATGCGACAGAAGTACTGAAAATTTTGGATAAAAAATATGACATGATTTTTTTAGATGCGGCCAAAGGCCAATACCCTGAGTTTTTACCCCAGTGCATCCGACTTTTAAACAGCGGAGGGGTATTAATTTCAGACAATATATTGTATAAAGGTATGATTGCAAATGATGAGCTGGTTGTGAGAAGGAAAAAAACAATTGTAACAAGGCTTAGGACTTTCCTTGACGATATTTGCAATAATGACCTGCTTGAAACAAGCATCATCCCCATTGGGGACGGTGTTGCACTAAGTTACAAAAAATAAAATTAGTTCTATGGAGTAATACATATGAAAAAAGTTGAATTATTAGCCCCTGCGGGGAATTTGGAAAAACTTAAAATGGCTGTTGTTTACGGTGCAGACGCAGTATACCTTGCAGGCACAAAATTCGGTCTTCGTGCCTCTGCAGGCAATTTTACCTATGAAGATTTGCAAGAAGGGGTAAAATTTGCCCATGACAGAGGAAAAAAAGTATATATTACAATGAATATATTTCCTCATAATGAGGATATTAAAGGTATGCCTGAATTTATTAAAAGAGTGAGCTCTATAGGTGTTGATGCAATAATTCTTTCAGACCCGGGGGTGTTTTCCCTGGTAAAAGAAACAGCACCTCATATGAAAATTCACTTAAGTACACAGGCAAACAACACCAACTGGCTTAGTGCTAAATTCTGGTATGAAAACGGCATAAAAAGAATTGTACTGGCAAGGGAACTTTCTTTAAAAGAGATTAAAGAAATCAGGGACAAACTCCCTGAAGATTTGGAACTGGAAATATTTATCCATGGTGCCATGTGCATTTCTTACTCTGGAAGATGTCTTCTTAGCAATTATATGGCATACAGGGATTCAAACAGAGGTCTTTGTGCCCACCCATGCAGATGGAAATACTATCTCATGGAAGAAAAAAGACCCGGTGAGTACTACCCTGTCATGGAAGATGAAAGAGGTACTTTTATATTTAATTCAAAAGATTTGTGCATGATTGAACACATTCCTGACATTATAAACTCAGGGGTCACAAGCCTTAAAATAGAAGGACGTATGAAAAGCTCCTTCTACGTTGCAACTGTTGTAAAGGCCTACCGTGAAGCAATAGATGCTTATTACAGGGACAAAGACAATTATGTTTTTGATAAAAAGTGGCTTGAAGAAGTGTCAAAGGCAAGCCACCGTGAGTATACAACAGGTTTTTATAAAAACAAAACAACTTCAGAAGATCAGATTTACCATACCAGTTCATATATAAGGGAATATGAATTTTTAGGTGTTGTAAAAGACTTTGACGAAGAAACGGGAATTGCCACAATTGAACAGAGAAACAGAATGCATGTGGGAGATGAAATTGAAGTTGTAAACCCTGTGGGGGATTATTTTGTACAAAAGATAGAGTCTATGAGAAATATTGATAATGAAGAAATAACCGTTGCCCCCCACCCCCAAATGACTGTCTACATGCCTCTCAAGCAAAAGGCATTAAAATATGCAATGCTAAGAAAAAAAAGTGAATAAACCCGGTATTTAATGTATAAATTTAATGTATAACCCCCGCAAAATTGTGGAATAATTTTATATGGTTAAGAATTATAGCAAAAGCAATAATAAACTAAAAATACAATTTTGAGGGGTTTTAATGATTAAAAAAAGACTTTATATACTGCTTTTCTTTTTTTCTGTTTCAATTATTTCTCTTATTATAAGATTTTTTTACATACAGGTGCAAGTGGGTGAAAGACTTGCTGTATCAGCCACAAGCCAAAGGATATCTTCTTTAGATATTAAAAGCCACAGAGGCAACATATTAGATACAAACTCCATCCCCTTTACAAACAGGGTAAATGAAGTTTTTGTTGTAATTAAGCCCCTTAATTTAAAGGGTAATGAAAAAGCAATTAAAAAAATTGCAAATATACTTAATGTAAATCCCGGTGAACTTAAAAGATTAGTGGATTTTAAAAAAGAGCCCATTATTTATATGACTGACAACAATACTAAAACTATCCTCATAAAGGAAAGACTTCCCGGTATTTCATTTATAAACTCACTAAAGCGCCATGACAATTCCGGCATTGCAAAGCATGTCACAGGCTATTTAAATAAAGCAGACGGCATTGGACAGACCGGAATTGAAAAATCTTATGACCAAGTTCTAAACCTTAACTCCAAAAGTTCCATAGGAATGGTAACATACCCAAGTGATAATTTCCTGGCGGGACTTGGATACAGGTTTTTAAATCCTGTAAATTATAAAAAACTTCATGTTAAACTTACACTTAACTATCACATACAAAAAATAGCAGAAAATGCTTTGGATAAAAGAAATTTAAAAGGAGCAGTTGTCATTCAAAATGTGCTAAACGGCGATGTTGTAGCCATGGTAAGCAAACCTGATTTTGATCCCGACAAAATAGATGAGTATTTAGACAGCCCTGATAAGGAGCTTTTTAACCGGGCAGTTGCCTCATACAATCTGGGCTCTATATTTAAAACTATAGTTCTTGCAAGTGCATACTTGGATAACAAAACCCCTCCTTCAAATTTTTATTGCCCGGGTTATCTTATGCTTGGGGATAAAGAGTTTAAATGCTCCTCATATGCATCAGGAGGCCATGGTTTTGTAGATGTTAAAAAAGCCTTTGCCTCTTCCTGCAACTCTTATTTTATAGAACTGGGAATAAACACAGGCATAGAAAATATACTTGAAACTGCCAAAAAATTTTTTACAGGCATAAACGTACAGGGTATTGAAGAATCTAATGGGCATCTTCCCCAACCCGGCAAATATTATACCCACGGGGATATTGCCAACATATCCATAGGCCAGGGTGATATTCTTGCCACCCCCCTTCAGGTTTCAAACATCATCGCAACTATAGCAAACGGCGGTATAAAAAACACCGTTAACATTGTTGATTGTATTGTTGATTCAGATGGAAACATTGTAAAAAAAATAAAAAAAGAAGAGGGGGAAAGAATTCTCCCTAAAGAAATATGCGATAATATAAAGTCTTACATGGAGGAAGTTACTATAAGCGGAACAGGCACCAAAGCAAATTTAGACGCCTATGGCGGTGCCGGTGGAAAAACCGGAAGTGCCGAAACAGGTCAGGTTATTGACGGTGAAAGAGTGGTTCATGCATGGTTTGCAGGATATTTTCCTAAAGCAAATCCTAAATACTCAATAGTGGTATTTATAGAAGACGGAAAAAGCGGCGGAGATGTTGCCGCCCCTGTGTTTAAAGAAATTGCAAAGGAAATCTGTGAAAAAAATCTTTAAAAAACCTTTTTGTACTTGCACCTACCTACCTTTCAATTCATATACTTATAAAGTAACCTATTTATTGGAGGTACTTTACTTTGTTTAATATTCTGTTTATTCCATTTATTGAATGCCTTAAAAACATCTTTTTTGTATTTGGTTATATATCCAATACCAGCTCTTTTCCACAACCTCTTAAACCCGAAGAGGAGCAGTATTATATAAAAAAATTGTCAGAAGGCGATGAGGAAGCCAGGAATGTTTTAATTGAAAGAAACTTACGTCTTGTTGCACATATTGTAAAAAAATACACCTCCACCATAAGCGACTCTGATGACTTAATTTCAATAGGAACAATAGGTCTTATAAAGGCCATTGCTACCTTTAACTATGACAAAGGCACAAGGCTTGCAACTTATGCTGCACGGTGTATAGAAAATGAAATACTTATGCAAATAAGGTCAAATAAAAAAATCCAAAGCGAAGTATCCCTCCAAGACCCCATAGGTATGGACAGAGACGGCAATGAAATTTCTTTAATTGATGTTTTAGGCAATGACTCTGAATCTGTTGTAGAAGAAGTGGAGTTAAAGATGCAGGTCAGGCGCCTTTATAAGAAAATGAAGGATGTTTTAAAGCATAGAGAAAAAATGGTGTTAGAATTAAGATACGGCCTTTTAAACGGCACCAGCAAAACCCAGAGGGAAATTGCTAAAATGCTTGGAATATCAAGGTCGTATGTATCAAGGATAGAAAAAAAAGCTATAAAAAAACTTAGCAAAGAATTAAAATCAGAGGGCTGTTAACTGCCCTCTGATTTTAATTTATTATACTTTGATCTTTTACACCAAGTATATATTTTTAGATTTGTTTTTTTAAAGCTGTCCCGCTAATTATTTAGCAGAACAGCTTTATTGTGCTTTTTCAGGTACTATTATTTATAAATTTTTTCTGATATGTACATCAATATAAAAGCAAATTCCGCTACTCAAATGCTGATTTTATATCTTTTTCGCAGTCATTACATATATGTACTTTCTCCCCGAAAAAGTCTATGGTTTTTCCTTTCTTCTCCTCGGAACAAAAAAAGCACTCTTTTGCCACCCCACAAGCTGCCAGCATAGTCATACAGAGTACAACAACCATCAGCAGGGCTAAAACTTTTTTTACTATCATAATCACCTTCTTTAATATTTTTTTACATACGTATAATACCATTTTATAGATTAAATAATCAACATAAATCTATAAAAATTACAAACAATTAATCTATACAATTTGCAATTATGGCAAATACTTCTCCTCTTGTAACTTCGTTTCCAGGCTTAAATGTATTGTCCGGATAACCTTTAACTATTCCCTCTTTAACCGCTCCTTCTATAAAATCCGCTGCCCAGCCGGGTATCTCATCCCCGTCTTTAAACCGGGATTTATCAAGCCCTGCCTTTTCAATGCCAAAAGCGTTCATTACCAAGACAACCATTTCCGCTCTGGTTAAATTGTTAAAAGGCCTTAGTGTATTGTCCTCATATCCTTTCAGTATACCTTTTTCTGAAGCAATCTTTACATGATTTGCACACCATGCAGGAATTATGTCTTTATCATTAAAACTTATTTCCCCTTCATCTGAAATTTCCAGCCCCAGAGTGTTTACAAGCAAGACTACGCCTTCTGCCCTTGTTATTTTCTCATCCGGCCTTAATGTATTGTCCGGATAGCCTTTTAATATGCCTAAATTAACAAGTTTTAATGCAAACTCCTTTGACCAGTGGTTTTCAATATCGGTAAAAACCACTGCACCCGGCACATCTCCTGGCTGTTCTTCTATTTCCTCCCCGTCCTTGTCCCAATCTTTACCGTCCTCTCCTACTTCATCAACTTTATCATCCTCTCCCGTGCTTTCATCCTCTTTTTCTGAATCTTTACCGCCCGGCAGAGTACCGGTTCCGCTACTTCCCCCCGGAGATGACGGTTCTTTATCTTCAGGCTTTAAAATACCTGTTATAGATATTTTTTTATCGTCAAAAGAATATTTTGTATCCAAAGACTCTAAATCCCCAACTTTAGTATCAACAATTTCACTACTTACAACCCTTACCGACTCTAATTCTATACTTGCCTTTGCAGCTTCAAGAACTTTAAAAGTAAATTTACAAAGGTTTACGTCCCCTTTTAAAGGCGATACATCGCCTATTTTTGTATATACAAAGTGAATTTTGTCTTCATCCATGAAATTATATGCGAAATAGCCTTCATTTGTTCCCTCTGCCTTTATCAGTTCCAACTTATCAGGCTCAAAAATTATGTCCAGTTCAAATGCGTATATGTCCTCCACATCTTTCCCCTTAACGTACACATCAAACTCTTTTCCCACTTCCACTTCATTCTTTCCTGCCTCAATAAAAAAGCCGGTTTCAAGCTGTGCTGTCACCCATAAGGGCAGTAACATGCTAAGTATAATTACCCCCGCTAAAACATGTTTAAATCCCTTTCTCACATTAATCATAATTATATCCCCTTCTCATTTTTATACATTTTTCATTTCATTATTTTACATTTATAATTTAATGTTATCTGTCTCCAAAGCTTTACCCCTTATCAAAAATTTCAGAGGCCTCCTTCATTGTCTCTATAATTGGTAGATGCTGAGGACACACACTTTCACACTGACCACAAGCAATGCACTCACCTGCTCTTCCGCTTCTTTCCACCAAATTGCCGTAATAGAAACGGGGTCTTGCATCTTCACCATACATACGCAGTGTGTTTAAAGCACTTATTACATCCGGAATACTGATATTGACAGGACACCCATCACAACAGTATTTGCATGAGGTGCATTGTATGGTGGGAAGTTTTTGCATAGCTTTAACCACTTCATTGAGAATTTCTCTCTCTTTATCGCTTAAAGGCTCAAAGTTTGTAAAGGTTTCTATATTGTCCCTAAGCTGCTCTTCATTGGACATGCCGCTTAATATTGTGGTTATACCGTCTAAAGAGCCTGCAAAACGGAATGCCCAGGAGGCAATGCTCTTATCCGGCTGGTGTTTTTTCATCATAGCTTCAATTTCCGGCGTGGTACTTGCAAGGGTGCCGCCTTTTACCGGCTCCATTACAATTACCGGCATATTTCTTTCTTTTAACATTTGATACAATTTCCCTGAATGGACAATGGGATTATCCCAATCCGCATAGTTTAACTGGATTTGCACAAATTCCACCTCAGGATGTTTTAAAAGAATTTTCTCCAGCAAAGCAGGGGAACCGTGAAATGAAAGCCCGAAATGCTTTATCTGACCCTTTTTCTTCTTTTCAATTCCCCATTCAAAACAGTTAAACTCTATATATTTGTCATAATTGCTTCCTTCCTCCACACTGTGCAAAAGGTAAAAATCAAAATAATCCACTCCTGCACGTTCAAGCTGCGTATTAAATATTTTGTCACAATCCTCAGCTTTTTTAATCTCCCATGCAGGAAGTTTTGTTGCAAGGTAAAAAGAATCCCTAGGATAACGTTTTACAATAGCTTCCCTCGCTGCTACTTCGGATTTTCCCCCGTGGTACACATAAGCGGTGTCAAAGTAATTGAACCCGCTTTCCATATAAATATCCACCATTTTGCATACCTTTTCCATATCTATTTCTCCGTCTTTTTCCGGAAGACGCATAAGTCCAAAGCCCAGTTTTGGCATCTTACTTACATCAATACTCATTAATCCTTCCTCCATAATTACAAGTTTTAGAAATTTATTATGTCTTACAAACTTCCTATAAACTGTAATCCAACCTGTCCTATAAACCACCTTTCAATTGTACTATACAGGCGGCTTTTTTTCAATAACACTAAAACTTCCTTCCTAAAAAACACTTTCCCTGGAAATAATATTTTTTATTAATTTGTGGTATAATATTTAAAATAATTGTAAATAAGCATAAATTTGTGGAGGGCACAAATGAGAAAAAAAAGGGTAGATAAATTTAAAAAATTGAGAAGAAAACGATATAAAAAAGTGCTGTTGTATCTTTTTGTACTGCCTGCAATTTCAATATTTTTAGGCTACATAATTAGAACTGTTTTCATTCTACCCTTGATGAAAGTCAAATAAAAAAGCCGGCTAAAATACCGGCTTTTTTATTTTGTTAATTTTTTATTACATTTTCATTTCTCTTTATTGGTCTGTCTAAAGCATGGTGAATAAGAACTTCCCTTACATTTCCTTCTATACGGAACTGTACACTGTCTATATGCTCAAGTTCTGTCAATGTGTTTACAATGGAATTAATAGATATAGTTTCAGCTGCCGTTCCTCCCGGTTGGTTAGAAACAAATTCCTCTGATAAATCCACCGTACAGACCCCGTCCTCTGTCTGGATGGATAACAGCCTTGTTCCTTCGGGAATTACACCATATAGTTCCTTATTTTCAGGTCCCTTTTTTAGCTCTTCAAAAACAGTCTCTTCGATACTTCCTTTAATTTCCACTTTTCTTGTTTCAGCAACTGTATATTCCGCCTGATAGTCGCTAAAATAGAGAGTTATATCCCTTATAGTCTCTTCTATAGTCTCTTCTATAGTCTCTTCTATAGTCTCTTCATTTTCATTGCTTTCACTATTTCCCGCAACATAGGTTTCTAAAGAATCAGCTGCAAGAGTTTTTAATGCCTTCTCCTCTAAATTACCATTTTCATTAGAAGACTTGGAGTTGTTGCACCCCGATAATACCATTAATGATATTACCGCAGCTATACATACTTTTTTCATTTAATGTGCTTTGTTAGGCAACAAGCTAACAAACCAGCCCCCCTTTCAATTTTCAAAAAACAAAAAGTCTCACTTTGCAATTTAATTATACTTTATAAACCATATATTTGTCAAAAACCTTGAATTGGAGGGCTTTTAACCTTATTCAACTGTTATTAAATCCCTTAATCTCTTAAATTTGGCATCACCTATTCCTGATACCTTCATTATATCTTCAATTTTTTCAAACCTTCCGTTTTCCTTTCTGAATGCAACTATATTATCTGCAATTGCAGGTCCTATACCCGGCAGTGTAGTCAGCTGTTCTTTAGAAGCTGTATTTATATTTATCTTTAATTTTACACTATTTAAACTCTCACCTACAACAACACCGCCGCTGTCCGCTACAATATTCATTCCTGGAAAAAGCGGATCTGATATTTCTCGAAAAGTATTTTCAGATACACCTCCACTTTCCGGTACACCCTCATCATCCCCTGCACCTTCTCCATCCTCGTCTTTCACATCCTTTTTGCCTCTGATTTGCAGCATAACATTTTCTGTAAGTATGTAAGCAAGATTTATATTTTCCACATCAGCATTTTCTGTAAATCCCCCTGCCAAAAGAACTGCATCTTCTATTATCTGCCCCTTTTCCAAAGTAACTACCGATGGGTTCTTCACTTCCCCCACCACATATACTTTTATCTTGTCCTTTTCTTCTTCCTTTTCTATCTCCTCTTCTTTTTCGGGAATTACTACCATTTCATTATCCGGTTTCATCATAATCACATTTTCGCCATAATCCCACATAATTAGTAAATACCCTGTCATTGACATGCTAAGAAGCAATGCTGTAATAAGAGAAATTAAAACTCCTCTTTTAATGGTTATTTCAGAATTTAACATCTCTTTCAGCATAAGCATTCCCTCCATATTAATTTATACACTTCATCCAAAGAATACTTTTTGGTGGGGACATTTAGCGCCTTGATATAACTTTACTTGATATAACTTTAATTTAAAAAATTTTTGTTTAAAAATTTTTACTCTTATATTGTTATAATTCTACATCATTATACTTCTTCCCTTTAATTACCTAAATTTTTTTTTTGATTTTAATATACATTTTTCTCAACTTTTTTGTTATACTTTAATAAGGCGTAACTAAAACAGCTCTTTTAAACTACATAATTAAGGTATCTGGACGGAGGAATTTATGAAAAAAATACTTTTTATTATATTAGTTCTTTCTGTGGCAATATCAACTGTCTTGCCAATAAATTCACAACCTTTAAATATACCTGCTAGGGCATATATTCTCATGGATTTTAAAACAGGCCAAGTATTATGTGAATATAATTCCAAAACCCCATTGCATCCTGCCAGCACAACTAAAATTATGACAGGGATTTTAGCAATTGAATATGGGGATCTTGACAGTATGGTAACTGTAAGCCAGTCTGCCATTGACAATATCGGCGCCGGTGGAATGCATATAGGTCTTATAGCAGGGGAAAGGCTAAAGCTGATTCACATTTTAAATGCCTTATTAATTAGGTCTGCAAACGAAACCGCTTATGTTATAGCTGAAAACATAAGTTCTTCTCATGAGGAGTTTTTTGACCTTATGAATAAAAGGGCAAAGGAACTAGGCGCTGAGTGTACAAATTTTGTAAACCCTTCAGGTATGGACAATACAGCAGACGGTCACCTGCATGTTTCCTCTGCTTATGATTTAGCTCTCATGGCAAGGCATGCCATGACACTGCCTGAATTTAGAGAAATAGTAAAAAAAACCCACTACAGAATACCTCCTACAAACAAACACGATGAAGAAATTTTTCTAAACACCAGTAACAAACTACTTTTTTCTAAATCCGAATACTACACTGAGGTTACAGGTATAAAAACAGGATATACAGACAGGGCACTGGCCAATCTTGTTTCATCCGCAAGGGATGAAAGCGGTATGGAATTAATTGCTGCTGTAATGGGGGTTGAAAGATACAACGATGTATTCACCTATTCACAAGAGCTTTTAGAATACGGATTTAAAAATTTCTCATTACGTCATGTACTTGCCAAAAATTCATATGCTGAAACTGTACATGTTTCCAATGCTTCAGGAAACAGCAATTTGGATTTGCTTGTAGCTGAAGATTTTGAATGCGTTCTCCCAAAGGGGACAAGTATTAATGAGCTTACCTTTGAAAAAAACATTAATGAAAATATAACCGCCCCTGTATACAAGGGGGATGTATTAGGCAGTATAGAAATAAAAAACGGTCAGAAATCCCTTGGAAAAGTAGACCTTATTGCAACACGCACTGTGGAAGAAAAAATCCCTGAAAAACCTGTCGAAAAAAAACCTGGTACCTCCACAAAAAAGTCACTTCTAAAGCGCATTTTAAATGGCACAATATTTTTTCTCATTGCATTTATACTTCTTAGAATCACACTTAAAAAAATATCCAGAAGTATAATTGCAAAAAATAAATTTTAAATAAAAAACCATGGAAAATTCTAAACCATGAAAAATTTTAAAAAACCCTGAAAAAAAGGCTGTGCAAAAGCATTTTTACTGCTTATGCTAAAGCCCTTTTTAGTCCTTACTCCACAACAAATCTTACTCTACAATAAAATCCTCACAGACAAAATCCATACTTCACAATAACAAGACCTTTTTCACAACAAGTAGTTACTTTACAACAATGTTTACAAGTTTTCCTGGTACAGAAATTACTTTTACAACATTCTTTCCTTCAATTGCCATCTTAATTTTTTCACTTTCTAAAGCCTTTTCTTCCATTTCTTTTTTATCCAGTCCAGCCGGGATAACAATTTTATCCCTCACTTTTCCGTTTATCTGAACTACAATTTCTATTTCATCTTTAACCAATGCACTTTCGTCATACCCTGGCCATTTTTCATCATGGACACTGCCCTCTTTTCCTATAGAGCACCATAACTCTTCTGCCGCATGAGGAATAAACGGAGCCAGCATAAGTATCATTTTTTCAATACCTGATTTTATTATTCCCTTGTTTTTCTTTTCATCAGGCACTTTGTCACTGTAATTGTAAAATGCATTTACAAGCTCCATTATGGCACTTATTGCTGTATTAAAGTTAAACCTCTTTTCAATATCATCAGTTACTCTCTTAACTGAATTATTTATAACAAACCACAAATCTTTGTCTTCCTTTGTAAACCCTGCAGGATTTACTTCATAATCACCTTTTACAATATCTATAAAGTGATTTATTATCCTCCACACCCTGTTAATAAATTTGTAACATCCTTCAACCCCCTGGTCGCTCCACTCAAGGTCTTTTTCCGGAGGAGATGCAAATAATATAAAGAGTCTTGCAGTATCCGCCCCGTACTTTTCAACTATCTCCTCAGGACTTACCACATTTCCTAAGGACTTTGACATCTTAGCCCCGTCTTTTAAAACCATACCCTGGGTTAAAAGATTTTTAAATGGTTCATCATAGGATACATACCCCATATCATAGAGGGCTTTCATGAAAAATCTGGAATACAAAAGATGAAGTATTGCGTGCTCAACACCGCCTATATACTGGTCAACAGGCATCCAATAATCTACACTTTCCTTTTCAAAAGGAAGTTTATCATTACATGGGTCACAATACCTCAAAAAGTACCAGGACGAACAAACAAAGGTATCCATAGTATCAATTTCACGTCTTCCCTCTTTACCGCATTTAGGGCATTTTGCCTTTAAAAATTCCTCATTCGTTGCTAAAGGTGATTCCCCTGCTCCTTTAAACTTAACATCTACAGGCAGTACAACCGGCAAATCTTCTTCGGGTACCGGTACAATACCGCAGTCATCACAATAAACAACAGGAATAGGAGCTCCCCAATACCTCTGTCTTGAAATCAGCCAGTCCCTGAGTTTAAAATTTACTTTCCTTTCACCAAAGGACTTTTCTTCTATATAGTCTATTATTCTATCTATTGCCTCATCACTCTTAATGCCGTCAAACTGTCCTGAATTCACAAGGTAGCCTACATCTTCATAGGCCTCAGTCATACTTTCTGCATTAAGTTCTTCTCCTTCCGGCTGAATAACCACTTTTACAGGCAAATTATATTTCTTTGAAAACTCAAAGTCACGCTGGTCATGGGCAGGTACAGCCATGACAACCCCTGTCCCGTAATCCGCCAGTACATAGTTTCCAAGATATAAAGGTACTTTATCCCCGTTTAAAGGATTAACAACATACCTTCCAGTAAACACTCCCTCTTTTTCCACATCCGTTGCTGTCCTGTCAAGTTCACTTAAAAACTTCATTTTTTCAATAAACTCAGTGCAAGCCTTTTCCTGCTCTGTTCCCTCTATAATCTCTTTTGCCAAAGGATGTTCCGGTGCCATAACCATATATGTGACACCAAAAATGGTATCAGGCCTTGTGGTGTAGATCCTCACTGTTTTATCAAGCCCGTCCACTTTAAAATCAACTTCCACACCTTCACTTCTGCCAATCCAGTTTTGCTGCATTGTCTTTACTTTGTCAGGCCATCCTTTGAGCTTTTCAATATCGTCTAAAAGCCTTTGGGCATACTTTGTTATCCTAAAGAACCACTGCTCCAGGTCTTTCTTTGTAACAGTGGAACTGCATCTTTCGCAAGCCCCGTTTACAACTTGTTCATTTGCCAGAACTGTTGAACAGGAAGGACACCAGTTAACAAATGATTTTTTCTTGTATGCAAGCCCGTTTTTGTAAAGCTTAAGAAACATCCACTGTGTCCATTTATAATAATCAGGATGGCAGGTAGCCACTTCCCTGTCCCAGTCATATCCCATTCCAAGTCCTTTTAGCTGCTCCCTCATGCTTTCTATATTTGACCATGTCCACTCATTAGGGTGGATATTTCTCTGTATAGCAGCATTTTCTGCAGGCAGTCCGAAGGAATCCCAACCCATTGGGTGAAGTACATTGTACCCGTTCATCTTTTTAAATCTTGCTACAACATCCCCAATGGAATAATTTCTGACATGCCCCATATGAAGTTTACCTGAAGGGTAAGGAAACATTTCTAGAACATAATATTTTTCTCTGCTGTCATCCTCTTTTGCAGAAAATGGTTTTTCTTCTCCCCATTTCTTCTGCCACTTTTTTTCAATTTCCTTAAAATTGTAGTGCATAAAAATACCTCCACCTCTATTTTAACTCTGTTCTTTCATACCATCTGACCATAATCTTTCAAGATTATAAAACTCCCTGTCTTCTTCATGGAAAATGTGAACAACAACACTGCCATAGTCCATCAATACCCATCTGGCACTATTGTAGCCTTCTCTATGTAAAAGCTTTACATTCTCTTCTTCCATTTTAGCTTCCACTTCATCAGAAAGCATTTTTATATTAATAACAGATGTCCCACTGGCTATAACAAAATAATCAGCTAATGTGGAAAGTTCTCTTATATTTATAATCTTTATATCCTTTGCCTTTTTGTCTTCTAGTACATCAGCTATTTTTTTGGCTATCTTATCAGGTTTCAAAACACAATCCTTCCTTTCATAAAGGGTCTTTTCAGTTTCAAATTATACCATATGAAAACTATCTATGTAAATAAACATTATTTCCTCATTCTCTTTTTTATCAAATCATTTCTTGCCAGCACTGCCACAGGATGAATCAAAAGCCCTTTAGTCATAATGTGCTTCATAATGTTTTCAAGGGAAACAATTATAGCCCTGTCTAAATCAACAAAAGCAAGTTTCCTAAGTTCTTCAATCCCCTCAAAATCCCTGCCTGGTTCAACATAGTCGGCAATAAAAACTATTTTGTCCATGGTAGTCATATTTTCCCTGCCAAGGGTATGGTGCTCTATTGCATCTAAAACTTCCTTATCGGTAACGCCATACTCCTTTGATGCCAATACCGCCCCAACCTTTCCGTGCAGCAGCTTTGGCTGAAGTCTCTCCACATCATTCACATCTATTTTATATTCTTCACAAAGCCGCAACAATTCATCAGCTTCAATATTTTTTGCACAATCATGTAAAAGCCCGGCAACAGCAGCCTTTTCCCGGTCTGCCCCATGTGCCGCTGCCAGTTCTTCTGAAAGGTCCATCACATTTATTGAGTGAACAAACCGCTTTTTTGTAATGTTTTCTTTAAGTTTAACCTTCATTTCTTCCCTGGTCACTTTTTTTCCCTCGCATTATATTACTGGTATTCTATTTCTCCCATTATATTACTCATATTATATTTATCAGATTACATTACTCGCATTATATTTCTCACATTATATTATAAGCAAAGTTTGTTTTTATAAGTAAAGCTTGTTTTCTTTAATGTATTTTTCCACTCTTTCTGGAACCAAATACTTTATAGACCTTCCCTCTTTTACTCTCTTTCTTATTTCCGTAGAAGAAATATCTATCAGTGGAATATATGCTTTTTTTATTTTTGCATGGTATTTAGTTTCTAGATACTTTATGTGCCCTTCAAATCCTTCCGATTCAAAACCGGGCCTTAAAGCCGCAATAAACTCACATTCTCTAAATACCAGCTCAAAATCTTTCCACTTTGATAAATCGTATAAAACATCAGCCCCTACTATATAGTACAGCAAAACATTATCTTTTAATAATGTTTTTAATTTTCTTAAAGTATCAATTGTATAAGTATAACCTTCCCTTTCCACTTCAATTCTGGATTCTTCAAAAAAATCATTCCCTTTTACAGCTTCACAAACCATATTAAACCTGTGCTCTTTATCAATAACTTCCCCGCCGGTTTTGTGAGGCGGATTTCCGGAAGGCATAAAAAGCACCTTGTCCAGTCTGAAAGTTTCCCGTATTTCTTCTGCCATTATTAAATGCCCGTTGTGAATAGGATTAAATGTCCCGCCTAAAATACCTATTTTAGTAGTAAGCATAATAAAATACACCTTTTATTTAATTTCTTTAGCCAGTGCAAGGGCACCGTATATAATAGAATGGTCCCCCAATGCACTTTCCACAATTTCTGTCCCTTCAAGCATGCCAGGAAGTATAAATTTTTTTATATATTCCTTTAAAATCGGCATAATATAACAGCCTAAAGACTCTATTACGCCGCCGCCTAATACCACCATTTCAGGATTAAAAATATTTATTAAAGAACCTGTCCCGGCAGCTAAGTAATATATTGCTTTATCTAATACTTCAACAGCAAGAGCATCTTTTTCCTCAATAGCTTCTTTTAACGGCTTACTGCTAATAACTGAACTTTCCATATCCATTAAATCTTTTAAAATACTCTCCCTGCCTCTTTTTATCTGATTCTTTATTTCCCTTGTCATAGCCACCTTTCCTGCATATGATTCAAGGCAGCCCCTTTGACCGCAGTTGCAGTAGGGACCTTCAGGATTTATAACCATATGCCCCAGCTCACCTGCTAAATGATTTGCCCCTGTAAAAAGCTTATCATCTACAATGAGCCCTCCTCCTATCCCTGTCCCTACAAAAATTCCAACTACATTTTTTTTATTTATGGCGGCACCGTATTTCCATTCTCCCATAATACCAACATTAGCATCATTTCCCACAACAAAAGGTATTCCTAATTTGCCCTCAATAAATTTTTTTATATTATAGTTTTTCCAGGGCAGGTTGGGGGAATATATAATTTCCCCGGTATCTTTATTTATAACCCCGGGAGCACCTGCTCCTATTGCTGCAATTTCTTCCTTTGGTACCTGGGATTTTTCCAAAAGCTCTTCTATCACACCTAAAAGTCTTTCTTCCACCACTTCAAGACCTTTATGAGCCTTGGTTTTCTTTTTTACCTCACAAATTATATTGTCTTTTTCATCAACTATAGCACCTAATATTTTTGTCCCGCCAATATCAATACAAATATACTTGTCCGCCATTAAACCTACCTCACATGAGAAATTCTTTTATTTTACCCCAATATCTTTTCTATAATGAGCATTTTTAAAGCTTATTTTTCCAACAGCCTCATATGCCTTTTTAATTGCCGAATCCAGACTGTCCTCTAGTGCAGTAACCCCTATGACCCTTCCTCCTGCTGTTATGTACTTTTCATTTTCCTTCTTGGTTCCTGCATGGAAAACAACAACATTAGCATCTTTTTGAGCTTCATCCAGTCCTAATATTTCAAAACCCTTTTCATACTCTTTGGGATATCCCCCTGAAGCCATTATAACACATACACATCCGCTATCGCTCCACTTTATATCAATTTCATCTAATTTTTCATCTATAACAGCATTAAATATTTCCAAAATATCAGTTTGAAGCCTTGGGAGCACAACCTGTGCTTCAGGATCTCCAAATCTTGCATTGTATTCCACTACCTTAGGACCGTCCTTTGTAACCATAAGACCAAAATACAACACTCCTTTAAATTTTCTGCCTTCTTTATTCATAGCTTCTATTGTAGGCATAAATATTTTTTCCATGCAAATCTTTTCAACTTCCGGAGTGTATATCCTGCTTGGTGAAAAAGCCCCCATACCTCCTGTATTAGGTCCTTCATCATTGTCAAATACCCTTTTGTGATCCTGTGCACTAACCATAGGCTTTACCGTCTTTCCATCGGTAAAAGCAAGGACGGTAACTTCCTGTCCAGTCAAAAATTCCTCAATTACAACTTTATTCCCGGCTTCCCCAAAAGCCTTCTCCTCCATCATACTTTTTACTGCTTCTTTGGCTTCATCAAAATCCCGGGCTATTATCACACCTTTCCCCAAAGCAAGTCCGTCTGCTTTAACAACTATAGGATAGGTGTTTTTTTCTTCTAAATATGAAATAGCTTTTTCGCTACTGTCAAAAACCTCATACTCCGCTGTAGGTATTCCGTATTTTTTCATAAGCTCCTTGGCAAAGGATTTACTTCCCTCAATTATGGTAGCAGCTTTATTTGGTCCAAAGGCTCTTATCCCATTTTCTTCTAATTTATCAACCATACCTGCCGCTAACGGGTTTTCTGCTGCCACCACCACCAGGTCAATTTCTTTTTCTTTGGAGAAATTAACCACGCCATCTACATCCAAGGCATCTATGGGTACACACATAGCTATTGATGAAATACCGCCATTTCCTGGGGCACAGTATACTTCCTCAACCAATTTGCTTTGTGCAATTTTCCACACAAGAGCATGTTCACGCCCGCCACTTCCTACAACAAGTACTTTCATTCCAATCCTCTCCTTTAAGCCTGTATCTATAATCAATGTTTAAAATGCCTCATTCCGGTAAATACCATAGCAATACCATTTTTATTGCATTCATCTATAGACTCCTGGTCTCTTTTTGCCCCGCCAGGCTGGATAATTGCAGTAACACCTGCTTTAGCTGCTTCTTCAACACAATCCGGGAACGGGAAGAAAGCATCTGAAGCCATTACTGCGCCCTTAGCCTTTTCTCCTGCGTAATCAATGGCAATCTTTGCAGCTGTCACCCTGTTAGACTGTCCAGGTCCTATTCCCACTGACTGTTTATTTTTTACCAACACTATTGCATTTGACTTGGTGTGCTTTACAACTTTCATGCCAAATATCATATCTTCCAGTTCTTCATGTGTAGGTCTCTTTTCTGTAACATACTCCAGTTTATCAACATCAAAAAGCTCATTATTGTAGTTTTGAACCAATAAGCCGCCTGCAACCTTTTTCATATCGTAAGTTCCCGCAGGCAATTTAGTGGCAATATTATCAAGCTCTAAAATCCTGATATTTTTCTTCTGGGTAAGAATTTCCAAAGCTTCCTTTGTATATGATGGAGCAATTATAATTTCAATAAATATTTTATTTATCTCCTCTGCAGTCCTTGCATCTATCTCCCTGTTTGCAGCAATAATTCCGCCGAATATGGAAACAGGGTCTGCTTCATATGTCTTCAAATAAGCTTCATATATGTCTTTTCCGCTGGCCACACCGCAAGGATTAGCATGTTTAACTGCAACAACCGTTGGCTCATCAAATTCTTTTAAAAGCTCTAATGCACCATTGGCATCATTTATATTGTTATATGAAAGTTCTTTTCCGTGATGCTGTTTTGCCGACACTAAATTTCCGATATTTGCACCCACTTCTTTGTAAAAAACAGCCTTTTGATGAGGGTTTTCCCCATATCTCATATCCTGCACTTTTTCAAATGTAAGGGATAAAGTTTCTGGAAATTCTTCTTCACCCGTCTTGTCCCTTAAATATTTTGCAATTAAAGTGTCGTAATGGCTGGTATGCTCAAAAACTTTGTATGCAAGTTTAAACTTGGTCTTAACAGACATGTCTTTTGAATTTTTTATTTCATCTAAAACCATTTTATAATCGGAAGGGTCCACCACCACAACAACATCCTGATAATTTTTTGCTGCCGCCCTTAACATGGTAGGACCACCTATATCAATATTTTCAATAGCTTCCTCCAGTGAAATATGTCCCTTTAATATAGTTTCCTTAAAAGGATAAAGGTTTATAACAACCATATCAATAGGCTCTATTCCAAGCTCCTCAAGCTGCTTCATATGCTCCGGGTTGCTTCTCATAGCCAAAATGCCGCCGTGAACCTTTGGATGAAGGGTTTTTACCCTTCCGTCAAGGCACTCCGGAAAACCCGTAACATCGGATATATTAATTACCTTTATACCATTATCACTTAAAACTTTTGCAGTACCCCCTGTTGAAATAATTTCAACTCCAAGGCTTTCCAGTTCTTTTGCAAATTCCACAATACCGGTTTTGTCTGAAACACTAATTAATGCACGTTTAATCATTATTACCACTCCTTTTATGTATATTGTATTTATTCCCACTTAAATTCAATCTTTGTCTTCTTTTTTACATTTTCCCTCAGTCTTTTATTCTAACTCTTCTTCCCTCTACTGAAATCTTTCCTTCTGAAATTAACTTTACTGCTTTTGGCAGTATCTCCCACTCCGCCTCTTCCATTACTCTTTTTTGCAGCGTTTCAGGAGTATCGTCATCTTTTACATATACAGCCTTTTGCAAAATAATAGGACCTGAATCAGCCTCTAATTCTACAAAGTGAACAGTTGCCCCTGTAACTTTAACCCCGTATTCTAAGGCTTTTTGATGGGGAATTATCCCGTAATACCCTTTTCCGCAAAAAGAAGGTATCAAAGAAGGGTGAATATTAATTATCCTCCCCTTAAAACGCTGTACAAAAGTCTCCCCTAAAATGGATAAAAAACCCGCCATAACAATCAGGTCAACTTTGCACTCTTCAAAATGCTTTATTAGAGCCTCATCATATTCTTTAATATCTGCATAATTCTTTCTTGCAATGCACGTTGCAGAAATACCATGCTTCTTTGCCCTTTCTAATGCATATACGCCTTCTTTGCTTGAAACAACTGTAACAATTGAACAATTCCCAATATAGCCTTCTTCAATCTTGTCAATTAAGGCCTGGAGATTTGTCCCTCCTCCAGAAACCAAAACACCTATCTTCAGCATAATTCAACCCCGGCCTTTCCGCTGACTACCTCCCCTATAATGTAGGCTTCCTCTTTTTCCTTATTTAAATACTCCAATACACTATCTGCTATTTCATTATCTACAGCAATAACCATTCCTATTCCCATATTAAATGTATTAAACATATTGTCTTCATCAATCATTCCCACATCCTGAAGCAAATTAAACACCGGAAGTATTGGCCAAGAACCTTTAAAAACCTTAACCCCCAGCCCTTCCGGAATCATTCTTGGAATGTTTTCGTAAAATCCTCCACCTGTAATGTGGGATATTCCTTTGATTTCAAATTTATCTTTTAAATCCAATATAGTCTTAACGTATATTTTGGTAGGCTTTAATAAAGCCTCTCCTAATGTAGAACCTAAGGATTTTACCTTTTCTTTAAGCTTTTCTTTTGTAGGTGACAAAACTTTTCTCACCAATGAATACCCATTGCTGTGTATCCCTGAGGAAGCTATGCCTATTATCTTGTCCCCTTCTTTTATATTTTTACCGTCGATAATTTTGCTTTTATCTACAATACCAACTGCAAAACCTGCCACATCATACTCTCCGTCCGGATAAAAACCCGGCATTTCAGCAGTCTCCCCTCCAATTAAGGCACAGCCTGCTTCAATACATCCCTTTGAAATGCCCTTTACAATTTCCGTAACTTGCTCAGGACGGTTTTTCCCCAACGCAATATAATCTAAGAAAAACAAAGGTTCCGCACCGCTGCACACTATATCGTTTACACACATGGCAACGCAGTCAATTCCAATGGTATCATGCTTATCCATTAAAAAAGCAATTTTAAGCTTTGTCCCTACCCCGTCAGTCCCTGATACCAGTATAGGTTCTATGTACTTTTCCTTATTTAAAGCAAAAAGTCCCCCAAACCCTCCTATATCAGTAAGCACTTCCGGTCTAAAGGTTCTCTTTACATCTTCCCTCATTAATCTGACTGCCTCATAACCAGCCTCTATATCCACACCAGCATCTTTATAAGTAGCCATTTTTAAAAACCTCCAACAAATGATATTTTACCATTATTTTTTTAAAAAATCATCCACAAGAAGAATTATTTGCATTCTCCGGTACTTCCATAGGATATTTACCTTCAAAGCAAGCTGAACAAAAACCTGTTTTTGAACCCAAAGGTGTTTTTAAAAGCCCCTCAACACTTAAGTATCCTAAACTGTCGGCTCCTACCATTTTGCATATTTCTTCAGTGGAATATTTAGCAGCAATAAGTTGGGAACTGTTGGAAATATCTATTCCAAAAAAGCAGGGGTATTTAACCGGCGGAGAACTAACCCGCATATGAACTTCAGTAGCCCCGGCTTCCTTTAACATCTCAACTATTCTTCTGCTGGTAGTTCCTCTTACTATGGAATCGTCCACCATTACAAGCCTTTTGCCATTTACCACATCTTTTATGGCATTTAATTTGATTTTAACAAATTTTTCCCTTTGTCCCTCCTCCGGCTGGATAAAAGTCCTACCCACATATCTGTTTTTAAGAATCCCCATACCATAGGGAATACCGGACTGCTGGGAAAAACCCAGTGCTGCAGTAAGACCGGAGTCAGGTACACCAATAACTAAATCCGCATCCACCGGATGCTCTATTGCAAGCCTTCTTCCAGCTTCTATCCTGGCTCTGTAGACACTTGCCCCGTCAATATAGCTGTCAGGTCTAGCAAAGTATATATGCTCAAATATACAAAGCTTTGACTCATTGGGTACTTTTGTCTGAATTGAGTTTAGCCCCTCTTCTGTAATAACCACTATTTCTCCCGGGTTTACATCTCTTAAAAACCTAGCTCCCACCGCATCTAAGGCACATGATTCAGATGAAAGGACATGGGAACCGTCTTCAGTCATTCCAATGCACAAAGGTCTTATTCCTAAGGGATCCCTTACCCCTATAAGTTTTCTGGGAGACAACATAATCAATGCATACGAACCTTTTATTTCCTGCATTGTCTTTATTATCGCCTCTTCAATTCCAGAACTTGTAACCCTGTGTCTGGAAATAAGATTTAAAATAAGCTCTGAATCTATAGTAGACTGAAATATAACACCTTCTTCCTCAAACTTTTCCCTAATCTCATTTGAATTTACAAGATTTCCATTGTGGGCAAGGGCTAATTTGCCATTTTTGTATTTTATCACCATGGGCTGGGAATTTTCCCTTATGTTTTCCTTTGCCGTAGAATATCTCACATGACCTATTGAAACATTTCCTTCAAGTTTATTAAGTATTTTTTCTGTAAATATTTCAGGTACAAGTCCCATATCTCTATGAAAAACCAAGTTTTCATCTGAATTTACAGCAATCCCGCAGCTTTCCTGCCCTCTGTGCTGAAGGGCATATAGTGCATAATAAGTAGCTCTGGCTGCATTACCTCCTTGTCTGTTAAAAATTCCAAACACCCCACACTCCTCATTCAACTTATCTAATCTAAAATCATCTTCTAAAAAGAAATAATCTTTATCTTGTTGTATAAATTCCCCATTAACACTCATATAAACTTCTCCCTTACATAAAAATTAATCCCATTATGTAGATTATTGTTAGATTTCTTACTTAGCTTCATACTGTTGCCTTAATAATTTATCTCTTTCTTCCACCATTTCTTTTAAATCATTTTTATAGTTTTTCATTTTCTCCCTCAGCTCCCTGCAGCTGGTGGAAAGAATTTGAACTGCAAGCAAAGCTGCATTTTTTATTCCGTTAACAGCTACCGTTGCAACAGGGACACTTTCCTCCCCATTAAGCATTGACGAAAGTAAATCCAACCCTTTATCATTTTCCTGCTTAATTGGAACTGCTATAACAGGAATATTAGTCACTTTTGCTAAACTTTCTGCAAAATTAGAGCCTTTTTTATAGCCAGCAACAATAACCCCTACTCCCTCAGATTCTGCATTCTGTACATATTCAACAGCATCTCTGGAAGCATCAAGATTTGAATTAATCAAGACCTCCACATCAAATTCATTTAACAATTCAGTGCAGTCTTGAAAAATGTTAATATCAGTTTCTGTCACTATAGCAACTTTTGTGGCTCTTGTTTCTGTCATATATCCAAACCTCCATTAACAGTTAAAATTAAAAAGAGAGTTGGCGAACTTACCCAACCCTAAAGCGTTATAACTAAAAGATGTCCCTCTCACCTTCATTAAATTTACCTCTTTTATCACAATAATAATAGTATCAAATTGGTTTACTTTTTGTCAATGAAATCCCTTTCAAAATCAAACATTATTTTTATAAATAAAACTTATAAAAAAATAAATCACCTGCTAATTTTATTATTTACAATATCCTTGATAATTTTACCCGAAACATTATTAGTGCTATATTCACTTGAATCCAAATTTAAAATCATATGTCTGATTTCTTCAATGTTATCAACGTCAATTTTCATGTTGGTATACCTTTTTTTAAAGCACTTTTTACATTATCCACCTCATTTTGAAATTAGAACTATATCTAAGTATAACAATTTTGCCTTAAAAATTCCACATATTTTTATCTTGTCATTAACATAATTTCAAGTTGCCAATTGTAGTAAACTTAAATTTACATAAACTAAAGCGTTCACAACAACCGGTGAACGCCTTAAAAGATTTCTTCATTTTGTACATCATTCATAAATGAAAAACTGCCTACTCCCACTCTATTGTCGCCGGGGGTTTTCCTGTTATGTCATATACAATTCTGTTTATATGCCCCACCTCATTTACAATCCTGTCAGACACTCTCTCCAACAAATCATAAGGAAGCTTTGCCCACTTTGCCGTCATAAAATCAGTGGTTTTAACAGCTCTCAACGCCAAAGTATAATCATAGGTTCTTTTGTCATCTTTTACCCCTACGCTTCTCATGTTTGTAAGTACCGTGAAATACTGATTTACTTCCCTGTCCAAACCTGCTCTTTTAATTTCTTCCCTGAAAATATAATCCGCTTCCCGTAGTATATCAAGCTTTTCCCTTGTTATTTCACCTATAATCCTTATTCCAAGCCCAGGTCCCGGGAAAGGCTGCCTCATAACCATATCTTCAGGTATTCCCAGCTCCAAACCTGCTTTCCTGACTTCCTCTTTAAAAAGATTCCTCAAAGGCTCTATAATTTCCTTAAAATCAACATGGTCAGGAAGACCGCCTACATTGTGGTGGCTTTTAATAACAGCCCCGTCACCGGCACCGCTTTCAATTACATCAGGATAAATGGTTCCCTGTACGAGAAAATCCACCTTTCCTATCTTTTTTGCCTCTTCCTCAAAAACCCTTATAAACTCTTCCCCAATTATTTTTCTCTTTCTCTCAGGATCCGTAACTCCCTTTAACTTGTCCAAAAACCTGTCCTGCGCATTTACTCTTACCAAGTTTATATCATACTGTTTTCTAAAAAGTTCTTCCACCTGGTCTCCCTCATCTTTTCTCAAAAGACCGTGGTCAACAAAAATACATGTAAGCTGCTTGCCTATAGCTTTATGAATCATAACGGCAGCTACAGAGGAATCCACTCCTCCCGAAAGGGCACACAAAACCTTTTTGTCCCCCACTTTTTCTTTTATTTCCTTTATTGACTCTTCAACAAAGGAAGACATTTTCCAGTCCCCTCTGCACCCGCAAATATTGTAAAGGAAATTTTTCAAAATATCCTTACCCTTAGGGGTATCACTTAATTCTGGATGAAACTGCACCCCGTACAATTTCTTCTCTTCATTTTCAATTGCTGCAATCTCCCCGTTCTTTAACCGTGCAGTAACCTCAAAACCTTCCGGAAGGCTGTCAGCCAAATAGCTGGAATTCATCCAGCCTGTAGTATCCCCTTCAAGTTTTTCAAAAAGCCTGCTTTTTCCCTCTAAACAAATGTCATTTTTGCCGCCTTCCCACTGGACTTTTTTAAAGCTCCCGCCCATTATACTGTTTATTAAATGCATGCCATAACAAATACCAAGGATGGGAACCCCCAATTCAAAAACACCTTTATCACAAAGTTTAGCCCCTGGCTCTTTTATAGAATCAGAATCCCCAATAAAAATAATCCCCTTTGGATTCATAGCCTTTATTTTGTCAATAGAAGCGTGGTAAGGCAGTACCTCTGAATAAACCTCTGCTTCCCTTACCTTCCTTCCAATAAGCTGATTATGCCGGCTTCCAAAATCAAGCACCAAAACTAATTCCCTATTCAAAATAACCTCTCCTTACAAATCAAAATATAATGTTTTATTATATCTAAATTAACATTGTATTTCAATTACATTTCAACCTGCATTGCAAAATATATTTTTTAAAATTTTGCATTCATTGTCTCATTCATTGTCTTTTTAAAAAATCTGTTTTCTTAATTTTTCCTTAATTTTTTTAATCTTCTTCTTAATTTTTTAAATAAAAAAATACCAAATGCAACAAACAAAAGTCCCAATACAATACCTGCATTATCTAAAAATACATCTCTTACTTCCCCGCTTCTTCCCGGAATAAATACCTGATATATCTCATCTATAATAGAAAAAACAGTAGCCATAACCCATGTGATATAATAAGGCCTTAACCCCCTTGTCCTGACGGCCTTCCACCCAAGACACATGAAAACACTCAGCAAAAAGTATATAAACACATGTGCCGATTTACGTATGTAGAAATGAAGGTCATCTAAATCAATAAATTTAATATCATATTCCTCAATTATTCTCTCTACAAAAGGCTCTATTTTCTCTAAAATCAAACCACTTTTTTCCTTCGAAACATGAGCAGGGTCGCTGGAAAATGAAATAATGGATATAGCCCAAATAACTGCAAGCAGCCAAAAAAGTACCGTCATTATATATCTTATTTTTTTATCTATATTATTTATATTAAACACACTCCTTACTAAGCCTTTTTATAAAGTCCTGCCTTTTTGTGTAAATCCAGAATTTCCGCTAACTCCTTATCAGAAGCAGAGTAAACCGACTCTACACTTCTAAATGCCCTCTCCCTTCTAAACAAAATACCCCTCACCAGCCTAAACACCCAAAACACAGGAAGAAGGAAGGGAAACCTGTTTAAAATATTAAATCTCTTTTTCATTCCCTCTAAGCCAGGAAAAATCATTCTAAAACCATAAATATATTTTGACTTTTTTCCATGGCTTTTTTCTTCAAACTTTTTACCCATAGCCACCATAACGCTATTTTTTACTGTTCCATAAACACCGCTTGATAAAATATACTCCCCTAGTAAATTATAAAATTCACGTTTTTTCCCTTCAACCATCTTATTATCAAACCAGAACTCAGACAGCCCACGTATATTTTCTTCAAATTCATCAAGTTTGATTTTTTTAAGCTCATCTTTAATATAATCCCAATCCATCTCATTATAAAACTTTTTATTATACACCCAAATGTCAAGAACACTGCGGACACCTGTCCCTGAGTTTTCAAAGTGTTTTGTAAAATGCACCAGTAAAAAAATATAAAAATCTTCTTTTGAAAACTCATATATATACTGGGAATTATCCCTTGTTTTCATTTTGTTCCAAACATCTTTGTAATAAGAAGCATAGGGCTCAGCCCTTCCCATGAGACTTTTATGCAACTCCAAAGTCATAAAAGGCTTTTTATAGTATTTATCATGTTTATCCTCAACCTTTACAATTTTAAACCCCATGTTTTTCATAACCTGCCGTACCTCAAGCGTCTTTTTCTCATTATAGAAAATATCTATATCCCCCATTGTCCTCATATCTGGTTTAGGATAAAAACCCTTCAACACATATCCCTTAAGGGGTATGCATTCAATCCGGCTTTTCTCATATTCCTCCAAAATCATTTCTGTCATTACATGCTGCACTGCTTCCTTTGCAACACCTTTTTTATAGTCACCGTATATTTTCTGCCATATATCTTCAGGCATTTTATACTCATCCTTAACGTCTTTTAATGAGTAATAAATAATATTGGAAACTTTATGATAGCAAGCTAAATTATAAAGTTTTTCCCATTTTATATTTTTAGGAGGATTCCCTGCTTTTTTTTCATTTATGGCTTGAGAAATTAAATGTATCAAATACTGCTTTTCATCTTTAAATCCCTTCATATGTACCCCTCCTGTTGCCATGTTTTTCACCTCCGTCATACCTCCCTCTAATGTCGTATACCTCTATGTCGCTGTATCCCTTTTTGTCGCTATATGCTTTTATATCGCTATATGCCTTTCTACCACTGCATTCCTTCCTATCATTATATCCCTTTTTATCGCTATATTCCTTTGTACCGCCATATCCCTTATTATATCTTTTTTTGTCCCTGTACCTTTTTCCATTATCATATCTTTTTTGATAAGCCTTTCCTTTTTTAATATTAATTACATTATTATATAAGGAGCTGAGGGTTTTTTTATGACTTACAAAAACAAAAGTCCTGTGGGTAAGCTTTTTTAGATTTAACAAAACTTTCTTTTCAGTTATTTCATCTAATGCAGAAGTTGCCTCATCTAAAAGCACAATAGGTGCACCGCTCAAAACTGCCCTTGCAATTGCAAGCCTTTGTATCTGACCTTCCGAAAGTCCCTGAGAATTTTCTCCAATGACAGTATCCAGCTTATTAGGAAGCCAATTTATAAATTCATCTGCACAGCTTATTTTAGCGGCCTCCATTATTTCTTCATCTGTTGCACCGGACTTAAAAAATGAAATATTTTCTCTTACAGTCCCAGAAAAAATCATATTTTTTTGTGGGACAAACGCAAAATATTTTCTCACATGACCGCTTATATCTATTTTTTCATTGGAATATGTCTTTAGAAAAATCCTTCCCTTGTCAGGGGAGTACACCCCGAGAAGGAGCATTAAAAGAGTGCTCTTTCCGGCACCTGAAGCACCGCATACCAATGTAAAATCGCCTTTATTAATTGTCAGATATATATTTTTTAAAACTTCTTCTTCACCATATGCAAAAGTCACACCCTGTACTTTTATACATTCCATATCGGAGTATTGCTGCACATCATATGCATCTTCATCCTCTAAGCCCTGTTCTTCCGGAAGTTCAGCCACTTCAATTATCCTCTCTGCTGAAGCCAAAACCCCGTAGAATTTGGGGAGAAGACCGGACAGCCCTGCAAAAGGTGCCTGAAGATGGCCTACAAGCTGCAGGATTGCTACTAATGTTCCAAAACTTATATTATTATGTACAAGCCCGTAGCTGTTCCAAACAAGTGCATACAAATAAACCATTGCAAAAATAAAAGAAAAACCCGTTGCAGCAAATACATCAAAAATATTCTTTTCCCTTTTGGCATTATAGTGCCGCTTTTGCAGTTGGTTTGTTTTATCCAGCATCCTATCTTCTGCTTTAAAAACTTTTATAACAACTGTATTTTCCAAAAGCTCATAAATAAAAGAACGTAATGAAGCATCTTTATCCTGTACATTTTTATGAAGCTTTTTAGCCCTGTTTCTCAAAAGCCTTGCAACAAAAATAACCACTATCCCGCCTGCTATAAATACCGATGTAAAAATTTTATTTAAAATAAACAATGCGGCAAATGCAGAAATCAATTTTGTAATAAATTTCGCAAAATCAGGCAAAATTGACGATACACCTTCACTTACCTTTAATGTATCCGCTGTATATCTGCTTAATATATCCCCTTTATGATATTTTCTCAAATGTGAATAATACTTTTTAGAATATTCCCTCATCATATATGATTTGTAGCAATTTTCAAGTCTGTTTTGCATTTCCTTTTGCAAATACTTGCATGTAATACTTAATACAAATTGCAGTAAAAATAATGCAACTAAAATAAATCCATGTACAAGCAACCTGTCCTTTGAACCTTCCTGGGCACTGTCTACAAGCCCACGGGAAAAAAGAGCAATAGCTACCCCGTTTACAGCTACAACTATGCTTGTAAAAATCAGCACAGCCATTCTTAAAATCTGGGATTTGGAGTTTTTATATATCCACAGCAAAACTTTTTTGTCCTTCATTTTGTACTTTCCCCAAATTTTCAATCTTTTATATTGTCCAACCACTTTCAATTCTTCAATGGTTTACAACACTTTAACCATCTATAATACTTTAATCAATCACAAATACTTTAATTAATCATAGCTCTTTAACCATTTATAATTATCTAATCTTTTATAATTTTTCAGCCATTTATAGTTCTTTAATTATTTATAATCATTCAGCCATATGCAAATTAATCTTTTGCACAGCAACTTCCCCTTGTGCAAAATAAGCCGTATAAAAAATGTCCAGCTCCAAAACCTTACATAAACATTATAAAAAAAAGCATCACAGGATGTATATTTTCCATTCCTCCAAAAGCTCTTTACCACCCCTATTACCTGGGAATGCTTAACCGGATACTCTTTAACATACTGATTATCTCCAATCACAACATACCCGTCAGGCTTTACACCTACAACCCTGTGCAGTATGTACTTGCCGTCATCCCTTATAAAAAGCAGTATGTCGTACTTTTTTAAAGCATTATCTTTTGCCTTTACAATACAAACCCTGTCCCTTCCATGCCTAAGCATAGGAAACATGCTATTTCCCATAACTGTAAGCACAATTTCCCCAGCATTATTTAAGACCTCTTCAATTAGCTCATGAGCTTCAGACAGGGTTATTTTATTAGCCGGTTTATCATGACCCAATCTACTGTCAGTCATTTTATCATCTTCCTGTTTATTATTAATCCATTCATCATTAGTCAATTTATCAACAGTCAATTAAATCAGCATCCTTAAGTTTTTCAACAAACTCCATAATATCTTTTCTGGCGGTAGCCTCATCCACATCATATTCTTTTGTAAAATTTTCCACCAACTCTTCTAAATTCTTTTCCTCTGCCAGCTGTTCCCACAAAAAAGCTCCTGTTTCATTTAACGTTATCATTCCGTTAAAATCAACTGTAGCCTGGCCTGTTGGAACTACAACATAATTGTCTGCAACTTCCCTCATAATATATCCTGATTTTATTTTCATACCCAATTACCCTTTCCTTTATATTATCTCTTTTATATTATCTCTTTTACATTATCTCCTTCACATTATCCCTGCTTTCGGCTTTCCAATTACGCCCCGTTAACAGTACTGTAAATTAATTCTACAGCATCCATACTTATATTACAACCCAGACGGTATATGGGTATTTTTTTAATTATAGAATCTAAAATGTTAAGTAAATTACTCATTCCATCATTATTACTGCTAAACGGGCGCAAACTCTGTTCCATCAAAAGTTTAACGACTTCCCTGCTTTTTAAAACTTCAACATAGTTTTCTTCAGACTGCCGGATAAACACAATTGCCTGCAGCGGCACTTTTATATTGGTATGTATATTGTTCTTTCCGCTCCAGGGCGTCCCGTATACATAGAAAACATCATCAACCAGCCGGATAGCAGGCTTATCATCATTTATTATAACTGCTTTTTCTTTTCCAAAATACTCTGTCCACAGCCTTGTATGAGTAGACTTTCCGGTGCCGCAGGGTGCAGAAAACAGCACCGCCTTATTGTCCACTGAAACTGCAGAAGAGTGCAGGCAAAAACCATTAAAATCCAAAATAGAATTTGAAAAAGCAAAGCCCGTAAAAATATACTCCAATTCATCAAAACCAAGTGTAGGATGTTTATCCTTTAGTTTTTGTAATTTTTCATCTGTCATATGTATTTTAATGTCTATCTTCTCTACATCTTCGCAAATATATGGCTTAGAGCGTACTTTTAAAGTTTTTTGCAAAGACTTAATTTCCACTCCCAAATCTGCTATTTTATAACGGTTCACTTAAATAAATCCTCCCAATTAATAATCTACTATATCCGCACTATCAGGGTAGTGAGAACCATCATCCGGCTCTTCACCCCCTGACCCTTGATCATCTTTATTTTCTCCCGAAGTACCCTGTTCATCTTTATTCTCTCCCGGTGTTCCTTTATCTCCCTTGTTTTCTGATTCTTGGTTTTCTGCGCCTTGTTCCTTTGAATTTTGTCCCCTTTCATCTTTTTGACCTTCGCTGTCTTCCGGAGCTGCCGGTATATCTTCTTTTTCCTCTTCCAAATCCCCGGTATCCTCATTAGCTAAATTTAGATTTATTCCTTCTTTTTCAATTTTAACCGTCCCAAAAACACTGTTTACTGCTTTTATTCCATCACTACTTCCACCTCTTACAAAGGTGATACCGGACACATAGACATTTTCAAATTCAACATCCCCGTCTCCAATTCCTTCTGCCAAATAAAGATTTCCCTCTATTTTCATATTTTTAAGCTTAACCCCGGGTGAACTTATAACTACATTTCCGGCTACATCTGCACTGTACTCACCGGGAGCATCCAAATAAAGCTTTATAACATTGTCAAGAATCTGTACCATCTCTGCCCTTGTCAAATTGCTGTAAGGATCAAAGAATCCTTCCTCTTTTCCACGTATATACCCTTCTGCCTCCATGGCAAAAATTGAGTTTTCCGCCCATTTAGGCAAGTTTTCATCTTTAAAATTTGAATTATAGTCAGAAGGAACTTCTATAGAAAACACATTGGTAAATATAACCGCCGCTTCAGCACGGGTTAGCGGGTGGTTGGGTCTTGCCTCCAAACTCCCCTTTTCATCAAAATTTCCTTTAATTACACCATGGGCATACCCTTTAACTATAGCATCATAATACCACGCCCCCTCTTTCACATCAGAAAAAGGGTTGTCTTTTTTCAAATGAAATTTAAAAATATTATTTAAAATTGCCACCATCTCTGCACGGGTAATATTATTATTTGGATTGAATTTTTTTCCGTCCCCTTTTATAACCCCACGGTCTTTCCAATTGTCTATTGCACTTTTTGCCCAAAAACCCTCATGTACGTCTTCAAATTCTATAACTTCATTTTGTGCTAAAACATTAATCCCTGCCATGATATTTATTATAAATACTGCCATTACCAAAACAACGCAAAATTTTAATCTCATAATCTTTTCTCTCCCTCTTTTGTTTTTTCCGTGCCCCTGAAAATGCGTAAAACAGGCAGAATTTTCTGCCTGTTTTTATGCTTTTCCTTAATTAAGATCTATCCCATCCATTCCCGATGGATCGGGTGCGCTGTATGCAATATCTTCTGTCTCAAACTTTGTTATCTCCATTTCTGGCTTTTCATACGGCTTTTTCATTTCATTCACCTCCTGTACCCTTTTATATATAACAATCCTCCGGGTATTATTCCGGTAACTCCATTGTCCCCTTAGCAGTTACTTCACTATATACAGTTTTTATAACACCTTCAGGATTTTTATAAATTAAGTACGCCCTTCCATACCAGGTAGCACCGTCCTCCACGTTTATCTTGCGTACGTAGAACTGGCTGGTAGAGTCATTACTTATCCTTCCACGTATTATATTCTCAGTTTCTAAAGTTAAAGGTTCTTGCAACTCTTCGTATGATTTAAGGAGAATAATACCGCTTTCTATCAGCTGATACCCTTCTGTCATATTTCTTGTTGCAGTGAATATAACCGTATGGTCAAGATGATCCACAATAGTGTTTTCTGACAGTGCAATAAAAGGCTCTGTATCTAAAACTTCATTTTCATCTACAAAAACAGCCGTCAAATTAGTATCCCTCATTGGTACAAAGAAAGAAAATGTACTCTTTGTGCTGACTTTTATTCCGTCTTGTTCCCAATGACTGAATTTCTTGCCTTCCGGAGCTTTATTTGCAACAACCTCTACCGGAACATCAAAGAGGTACTGGCCTTCTGTTCCGCCTGTAGACAATTCTCCGCCTGTAACAGTCACTGTATAAAGATCTGCCAGTCTTCTAAAAACAGGTGTTATTATCATATTAGATACAACATTGCTAAAGTCCTGATTCCATCTTACAAACCTGTATCCTGTCATATACGGGTCTTCCGGAGCGACAGCTTCCTCATTTTTAGGTACTTTGGTAGACTGAAGTATTCTTCCGCTCCTGTCCTTAAATACCACCATAAGTTCCTCTGCAACTTCCGGATTCTGATAAAATACTGCTTTAAGTTTTGCACCTGTTCCCATTACTAATTTATATATAGGATTGTCGGATAAAATTCTTCCAATTTCTCCATCTTCCCAATAAGCAAATTCAGAACCTTCATTTGCATAGGCCTCTAACTCAATCTCAGTTCCAACTTCATAATCATACTTATAACTTGTTGGAAGAACTTTCTCACCATTTTCTTTTACAAAACCATCACCTAAAACATTTACTTCTAAAGAGTTTTTTGGTACTTCATCAAAAAGCTTAACCAGCTTAACCCATACCCTTTCCTCATTAACAAAATTATATCCTTCCTCTAAAGGCTTTGTTATGCAAAGAATGTTCATATATGAGTACTCAGGGCTGTTAAATTCCACTGTCTGAATTCCTTCCCCACTTAGTATTACTTTATGTGTTCCACTTGCAACGAAGTTACTTGAATATTTTGTTTTTTTAATGTCAACTTTCTGAAAAAAGTCCCCCTTTACTTCCAATGTACCTGCCGTTAGGCAACCAATATGGGAATTGCTTGAATATGTTGCAAAAGAACCTTTTACCTCTATGTAATCATTTTCATTTTTCATAATCAAATAAGCATTTGGATAATTTCCTTCACTACCTATGGTGTAGTTTTTTTCTACCTTTAACTTTCCACCATTTAATATAATTTTTCCGCCCTTTTGAATTAGGTTTCCTGTAACCACCAGCTCATTTCCGTCTAAATCCAGCTCTCCATCCCTTAACTCTAAATCCCCTGTTACCACAGTATCTTGAAACAGCCTGACATTCTTATTTATTACAACATTACTCCCTTGAATATTAAAAATATTATCTACCTGTGCCATATTTGGGGATTCATTAGCAAATACGCCTACAGAAAAGCTTAACATAAAAGCTAAAACACAGATCATCACAAATACAATGGATTTACCTGATTTTACTGACATATACATTACCTCCCATTATTTTTTTATACTTAATATGGTTTGGCAACACTGCTCAAACCACTTTTTTAAGTCCATCACGGTACTCTTCTGTACTGTGCATGTATACTGAATTTAAAACAAGATTTGTTCATTTTCAAACTTCACTGGAGTGTGTAGTTTTATACATTTTATGTTCCGGCGTGTAAAAAATTGTACATTGGTAATTTTGACTATAAATATTATATCACACAAAAAGGATACTTCAATATGTTTTGTGCAAAAAATCCAATAAATAATATCACATATTTTGTCGAATATATTAATTATGCTTCATTATACTTACGTACCACTTATATATTTTAACTTTACATAAAATGCATTAAAAATTTCAAAATTCAATATTGCCTGAGATTTAATTTTAAAGTATAATTATTATCAGGTCATAATTAAGTTTTTATAGGGAGAAAAATCATGAGTAAATGTGTAGAGATTTACTTTGAAAATGACAGGCGCATTGTTAAAGGATTGGGATATTACCAACCTCAGCCTGTAGATAATCTTAAAACACTGGTAAAAGAAAGTGTAAAAAACTACGGGGGTTCCATAGGATTTAAGTTCAAGGATAAGAACGGCAATATAGTTGGAAAAACATATGTGGAATTTGACAGGGAAATAGACTATCTTGGCACTTCTCTATTGTCACTGGGATTAAAAAACTCAAAAATAGCAATAATAAGCGAGAACAGGTACGAATGGGGATTATGTTACCTTTCCATTGTCAATGCTACAGGTGTGGCGGTACCCATGGATAAGTATCTGCCTCCTAATGAAATAATCAATTTAATTGAACGGGGAAAAGTTAGTGCCATATTTTACAGTAAACCTTATCACCAAACTATGACTGAAATATCTGAAACAAATGAAAATATCAAATACTATATATGCATTGACGGCGATATAGACAAACCAAATGATATGTTTTTAACTTTGCCTGATTTAATTGACAGGGGTAAAAAACTCCTTGATAAAGGTGACAGAAGTTTTATAGACGCAGAAATTGACAAGGGCAAAATGTCAGTACTCCTTTTTACTTCAGGTACAACAAATATATCAAAGGGTGTAATGCTGTCTCATTATAATATAGCAAGCTAGGTCTTAATCTTCTTCAAGGTTACGGGCTTACAGAAACATCTCCTGTTGTATCTGTAAACTATGAGTTTTTCAATAAATTCGGAACAATAGGATTTCCTTTGGCAAATGTGGAAGTGGCAATTGACTCACCTGATGAAGATGGTTTAGGTGAAATTATAATAAGAGGACCTAGTGTAATGCTGGGATACTACGAAGATGAAGCTGAAACAAAAAATGCCATAGATAAAAATGGCTGGCTCAGGACCGGTGACTTAGGAATTATAGATAAGGACGGGTATATAAGCATACGCGGACGTGCTAAGTCCATGATTGTATTTACAAACGGCAAAAAGGCATTTCCCGAAGAATACGAAGTGCTTCTCAATGAAATTCCCGGTGTGAAGGATTCTTTTGTATGGGGTCACTCATCTCCTGGTGGGGACATCCAGGTATGTGCAAAACTTATTGTAAATAAGGAGGCTATATTAGCAGAAGAAGGTGAAATGCCATCTGAGGAAGAACTTTCTGCCCAGTTTGAAGAAGCTATTAAAGAAATAAATCAAACTCTTCCCCAGTATAAAATAATAAGGTATTTTGTAATGAGTTATGAGGACCTGGTAAAGACCACCACTTTAAAAATTAAAAGACCGGTGGAAGAGAAGAAAATCAATGAAAAGTTAAAAGATTTGGGCTTAGATATGAGAAAGGTCTCAGGAAAATTTATATAAAAAAAGCGCATGGGGAATTTTTTTAAAAAAACATATGGGCAATGCACTAAAAATTAGCATAACAAAAGTTATAAAGTCATATAAAAAACATTGCAAAATTATATAAAAAACAATAATGAAAACAAAAAGGAAATTAAAATACCTGCTAAAACATCAAGGGGATAATGTACCCCCGCCAAAACCCTTGAAACAGCTGTAATAAGAGCTAGACAAATACACAAATACCCTGCCGCCGGATTAATCTGGTGCAAAGAAAGGGCTATAATCATGGCCGATGAAGCATGTCTGCTGGGAAAAGAACCACTTTTACCGTGGGATACAACCGTTTCTATTCCAAGTGCTTCAAAAGGCCTTTTTCTATTTATAATTTTTCTCAATATTGTTACTGTTATAAGTACCAGCGCCGGTATCAAAAGAAATTTTATCAAAAACCTGTCTAAACAAAACAGCAGCCACAAAACACATCCTGTATATAGAGCAACAAAAAAAATTGAAGAACCTCTGTTTATAAAGTACAAGGCTTTTTTAAGCTGCTGTTTTCCTGATACAAATCCGTACAGTTTTAAAAAAAGTTTTGCATCTATAGACATTGCTGTTTCCCCATGCTTAAATGTGATTTTAAAGTATATTCTCATTGATACATTATACTATTCTTTTTTGCCATTAACAATAACAGAATTATGTTTTGCTTTTACACCACTTATTACTATTACTTATTTACTATTGTCATTCATTTGTATTTTATTTTGAATTATATGATACAAATGAATTTATCATAAAAATTCATTTGTATCATATAAATTAGCTTTATTTTATATTTTTACTTTACCCTGAATATCTTGTATGCACAGTAATTATTCCCGTCAAGATATACACTGGCGGAATTTTTTACAAAGGATTTATTTTCACCGTCTACAACAATAACATATGAACCTTCTTCCAATCCACGGATTATATAATATCCTGAATTATCAGTAATGGTTTCTGTTTCCCCACATTTTACCCTTACCCCCGACACTCCAAAACCGTTTGCATCCAGTACTCTTCCTTCTACGTAATAAGAAGGGGACAATATCTCAAATGGCAAGCTTTCTACAGTCTTAATTTTAGTACCGTTTTGTGCAACAATTTTTATTTTGGCAAAGCCGGATTTTACACTTGGAACAAGCCATTTATAACTGGTTTTGTCCAGTAACCCCCGGGCTATTTGTATCCAGTCTTCTCCATTTAATGTGTAATATATATCCACAGACGTACCTGGTACAAATTTGCCATCTTTTGATTGCTTTGCACTATATTCAATTTCGTAAATTTCACCGGCTTTTACATTTGAAAAACTGTTGATAATTTCCACCTCCATTCCTTCTTCAGACATTGGGCTTTTACCTTCCAGTTCAATTATATAATTATTGGTATACCCCAGGTTGTCCCCGATATACGCTGTAACCTTTACCATCTTGCCGTCTTTTCCGGGGTTTGAAATGAATTTTACAGATTTATAATCTTCACTTGCACCAATAAAATATCCATCATAGCTTTCCCAGAAAAAAAACGGTTCTGCTTTGCTATCGGCTGTATAATCAATTATAGATATGTCATAGTAATTGCCCTCTTCATTATATTCAGCATAAATCTCTTTTATCTTTGGAATCTTTACACCGGAAGAAGGCCGGCTGGTTTGTTCAAACTCTACCCCTATACTGCTTTTAAACTCATACCCCTTTGAAAAACTAATTAATGAAATACCGTAGGCAAAATAATCATCCATTGACTTTTTTGCAAATGTTCCGTATTTGCTATTTCCTGTATGCTGAACATAGCTGTGTTCCCATGTTAAACCAGACGCTATAACTTTGCCGAGCCCATATGGATACTCTACCAGGGTTGGATTATTGGTGGTTTTACTGCGTAAAATAACCCTGCTTCCCTCCGGAAGGGTTGATTCTAAAAACTCTCTGTGACTGCAATAATTTGAATACAAGTCTGCATCCGTCAATTGTACATTATCCGTCAATTCCCCTGTTACAATAGGATGGGTGTTGTCAGCTATATAGTTATAATTGTCATAATTAAGGGGTGCCAGCTGTACTTCCCCGGGAAGCCCTGAGGTCAACGTACCTTTAGACCATCCACTGTCACAGGCTCCCATTAAAAGAATCCCGCCTTTTTCAACATATTCAGCCAATTTGCTCTTTACTGTGTTGTAGTCTTCATAAAACCCTAAATCCTGATCATTAGCAACAATCACCATATAATATGGTGTTAAATCAATGGTTGAAAAATCCAGCATATTTATTTTTGTAACACTTAAACCCATGCTATTTAAAACCTCAGTATTTGCATTGGATTTCCATGGCAGGTTTTCTTCTATAAGAAGAACCCTGTTAACATCCTCCTCCCCTATACCTATTTCTGCACAAACCCTGATACCGGATAATAACACTATTATTAGTGCTGTTATAATAAAGACATTAAATTTAAACACATTATTTTTTCTAAATCTCATTATTATTCCTCCCCTACTGTATTAACGCATTACAAACAATTTTACAAGTTTCCGCCCTTGTTATATATGATCTGGGTTCAAAGTATTTGTTAGCGTATCCTGTCATTATTTTGTTTATTTGTAAATGTGCAGCAGCGGAACGGTAGTCTTCCCTTATAAGTTCATTATCCGCATATGTAGTTGTTGATGTATCATTTTTTATAAGAGACGTCACGTTTTTTGCTCTGTCTGAGCTCATAATATTCCACAGGATACTTGCTGCTTCTTCTCTTGTAATTTTTTCATCAGGTTTAAAAGCTGTCTCACTTCCAGGCTTAACCCATCCTTCCGCCAAAGCAAGTCCGCAAGTATCTCTTGCCCAATGCTCTTTTAAATCGGGATATTTATTACGATAAGTTTCAGCCTTGTGCTTGTCTGCCTGTGTATTCTGGTAAATTTGAAAGGCATGCATAACAATTACAATTAATTCTGCCCTGGTCACACTGTTATACGGATAAAAATTGCCATCAGGATATCCAGATACAACTCCCTTTGCCTTTAATTTTAATACGTCATCTGTAAACCAGTTGTATGATTTTAAATCAGGAAAACCGGAGTAGGGTGATTGAAAAACATCAGGGTATACATCCGGTATGTTTACCGTCACCTTCTTCCCCTTGTCATTTCTGATTTGTCTTTCAACAAATCTGGTATCAATTCCAACTACAAGGTTGTTATAATGTTTTCTTGATTTGAGATTTAATTTTGTTAAATTTCCCGCATTATTTCTGATTTTAGTAATACTGCTTTTATCCGCTTCCACTATTGCGTCAGGAAATACATCATATAATTTATATGCCTCAACTTTTTCATTAGGAAGAGTAATGCTTATTTCAGTGTAGTTAGGGTTTTCTTTGAAAGTGGCATTGCTTTTGTTGTCATCTGTGAAATAATCCGTTATAAATTTTATATATTCATCCATGTTATAAAAATCAAATGCTCTATATCTTACCTTATCTCCGGCATATTTCTCATCTGATGTATAATACATATTGTGATATTCAGATAAAGGATAGCTGTACTTCCATTCATCTTTGTATTTGCCTTTATTATTTTTATTTCTTGTACACACAAGTCTTCTATCTCCATCCCCTGGATAGTTACAGTCGTAAATATAAAACTCCACTTTACACAACTCACTATCATCATAAGTTTTTTGAACGCCGTAAGCAACCAAAGCATGAAAGGAATTTGCGTTTACTTTTCTTTTTTTTCCATCCTTATCTTCTTTTTTAGTTTTATAAGTGTTTCCTATACCAATTAACACGGGATAATCTTCTTCAATTAACTTGCACATGCCGGTTATAAAATCAGTTTCCAGATAATTATCAATAAATGCAGAACTTGATTCATTATATGCCCAGTCATATGAATCCAATTCAAAATTTAACCTAAACCACCAATAGTCAATCATTTTATTGACATTTTTAGTTTCAGTTAAGCTGTAAATATCCTTGTTTTGAATGTTTTTATACTGAAAATCATCTGAAAACAAATTATAAACATAATCATCATCTTTTACAGAACTAAAATCAATTTCTTCCTTCTTTTCATCCAGCTTTTTCTCCCTGTCAGTTAATTTAACTGCCGAAGGCAGCAGATCAATGTAATTCATCACTACCGTAATCGCCATGCCTGCACAGTGTGCAAATTCAGTATATATATTATTAGCTTTGTTTGAAAACGAATATGTGTGCTTTCCTATATCAAAATCCTGCAATAAAATCTCAGACACCTGGATTTTATTATTTGTATTAACTGTTGAATTTACTGAGTAATTAAAAGCTGACGCTACCAGAAAATCATCAGAACTGACGATTTTCCTTGCGTTAACCAATTGTCTGAAGTCACCTGCCAAATCAGAAACAGCAAACCTTGAAAGCCCCGGAGCCGGTATGTATACAAACCGTCCATGGGCAATTTCCGCCAGTTCCTTCATTTTATCCCTTTGAGCAGCATCACCTGTTATTGTAATTATATGCACCACTATGTTATTAACGGCTGCCTCTTTGATTTTGCTTTCCAATAGTTTATATTCTTCATCTGTACATGTTGACAAAACTGCAACTACCATCCTGCCGTTGTTTCCTGGGTCTTCTGAAAGCACATCAAATGCTTTTTCAAACATACCGGCTAAATTTGATTTTCCCGGTGAAACCTTATACATCAAGTCTGTAATTCCATATCTTATTATATCTTTATCAAAGGTCATCTCTTCTACAACCTCTATATTATCCGGAGGGTTGTATGCTGACTGGACAACAGACATCCTGCTCCCCTCACCCATAATACCAACCAAAGTTAGCAGAGGTTCTTTCCAGGTACAATCTTCATCCACAGCTTTCATATTTTCAGACATATCCAATGCAAAAACTATGTCAAAATTACCTATTTGAGCATCAGACAACTCCTTTGTCCCGACAAAAAATATTGTTTCCCCACTTGGAAATGGTGAAATTTTTCCACTGACACGTTTATTCTTAGTGTCAACGTGTACATCATTCATTTCCTCCACTATACCTTTTTCATACCTGTATCTATAAATGGTCAGCCGGCTTTCGTCTGCTCTTTTTTCTTCAACTTCCGTTTTATCATACTTTATGCTAACTTCCAGGCTTTCTAAACTTTCAGGTGTTTTAAGCTTATAAGGTATACCTATCAGACCTTTATAGGAATTAAAAAGCCTGTTATCACACTCTGTAACGGTTGAAAGCACATTATTCCCGCTTCCTAAAATATTAACTTCAATATTTTTATCACTAATTTTAATATCAAAAAATTCCTGTTCATCAGGCACTAATGGATTGGTATTTAAAAGTATTTCAGCACCATCAACGATATCATCTCCATCAGAATCAGAGATTTGCGGATTTGTTTTATATATATAAATCTCTTCATAATCACTCAGGCCATCCCCGTCGGAATCCGGATTTCTTGGACTAGTTCCTAAAGCTAACTCTTCTGCATTAGTAAGTCCGTCACCGTCTAAATCTTCATACGGTGGAAGATTTTCATTAAAATCAATTGTGTCAAAGTATATTCCCACCCAAATAGGTAATTTTCTTTCAATACTTTTTCCTCTGTCATCGGTAATCTTTATATTTAAATGATATTTCCCCTTATCATCCGGCGCAGTCCATGAAATTAAATATATATTTTCACTCATTGTAGCATCCACTGTTCCTGCTTCTGCTTCGCAGTAATACTGTAGTTTACTGTTTGTTTTGCTTTTTGCTGATACACTGACAACTATTGTTTCATTCACGTCTATCATTGGTAATTTGTCTGTGTCAATATTTTCAATTATAATTTCATTAGTTTCCACTGTAACTATACAACTGTCTTCAAAATTGCCATCTTCCGTCCTGGCAAAGACAGTGGTAGTACCCTCTGAAATCCCCTTAATTTTGCCCTCTGAATTAACTGTTAAAATTTCAGGGTTTTCTGAATGCCAAAATACTTTTTTGTTTGTTGCCGCAAAAGGCTCAAATATTGTTAGAAGCGTATACTCTTCCCCAACTGCAATTAAAACCTCGTCATCAAAAATTGAAAAACCTGTCAAGTGCACATCTACCTTCTCATCTTGTGATGCATTACCTCCGGGTTTTGAACCTGCCCCTTTTGATCCGGGTGTTGAAGGCTGTGAATCATCAGAACCGGCAGGATCTGCAGGGTCATTCGGGTCATCCGGCACATCATCCAGTTTGCCGTCCTCAGCATCTTTTTGTTTGATACTTTTATAAATCATAACAAAAGCTTCAGCCCTTGTTATATTGTTTCCTGGACGGAAACTCCCGTCAGGATAACCGCTGATAATATCAAACAGTCTACATAACATTACACTATTGTAGTACCAATGGTTTTTTGAAATGTCATTAAATTCTTTTACATTATCTAATTTCTTTAAATTGTCTTCTTGATTAAGATTATTGGAATTGGAAATGATAGCTGATGCTTCTGCTCTTGTTATATGATTGTTTGGTTTAAATGTACCATCAGGGTACCCGTTTATTATTCCATTACTTGTGGCTATTTCAACTGCTTCAGAATACCATGAATTTTCTTTTAAATCGCTAAAGGATTTGGCAGAATCAGAAGTTTTTTTGTAGTTTTTTGCTTTTGTCAGTACTACTACAAATTCAGCTCTTGTTATTGGACGGTCGGGATTAATAACGAGTTCTCCATTTACTAGTTCACCTTTAATGTAGCCTTCTGAAATCATATCCCTTATAATTTTTTCAGCCCAGTGTCCATGCAAATCAGAGTACTGACCATTTTTCTCCGTTTGTTTTCCCAGAATAGTACCAGATAATACTTGGAAAATTAATGTAATGCATAACATAAGTGTGCATAAGGTTTTAAAACCCTTGTTCATTTTATACTCCCCCTCTTAAATTTTATATATAATTATTTATAAACTCATGTTAAATAAATACAATAATATTTGTATTTTGTATATGGTTCTAATAATCTACATTATTGCATATTTATATGATATAATTAATCATGATTTATGTCAATGTTTTATGTGTTTTTTATTAAATTGTCGATGTCCAATAGCGTAAAAAACCCGGGAGGTCGACAACAAATAAATTTGTGTGTTAAACCCGCTTCTGTTCTGGTATTGAAGTTTTTTGCCTTCCCAAGCTTGACTTTTTATATTACATGAGGTTAAAATATTGAATGTAGGCATCATGCAGTGTCTACGGGTTTTTATAGTACCTATAAGGAATTGAAACGAAAATAAAAGATTGAAACACTATACTATTTTAATAGGTTTTTATAGTACCTATAAGGAATTGAAACTAGAAGGAACTACAGGGCCGATATTCAATATTTGCTGGTTTTTATAGTACCTATAAGGAATTGAAACTCATCATCAAGCCTAAGATCGTAATCTTCCTCAAGTGTTTTTATAGTACCTATAAGGAATTGAAACAAACAATATCATAAGCCATTAATTGTTGGATGGGATGGTTTTTATAGTACCTATAAGGAATTGAAACATGCTGATTCTTGATCATCTGTATATTCTTGAGCTTGTTTTTATAGTACCTATAAGGAATTGAAACTGTGTCCCACTCTCCATTGTTTTTAGATTTGCCATATGTTTTTATAGTACCTATAAGGAATTGAAACGCCTCCAGACTATCCCTGCCTTCGACCGCCAAACTAAAGTTTTTATAGTACCTATAAGGAATTGAAACTAAAGCTGGCCAATGCTTTAGACGTAAGCATACCTTGTTTTTATAGTACCTATAAGGAATTGAAACTATTAAATTCAATTCAAATTGTTGTTTTATTCACTAAGTTTTTATAGTACCTATAAGGAATTGAAACTAACAAGACGTGGTGGAGGTATATTAAAAATAGCTGGGTTTTTATAGTACCTATAAGGAATTGAAACTCTTTAACACATTCCCCCTCAACCCCACAACTCCTGGTTTTTATAGTACCTATAAGGAATTGAAACACTAACATGATGTTGTCATTGCTATCAGTTTTTATAGGTTTTTATAGTACCTATAAGGAATTGAAACTTCCCTAATTGGTTTTGCAACCCTCCCAAAAACTTGGTTTTTATAGTACCTATAAGGAATTGAAACTAAGAAAGTTAAACTCCGAATGGAAGCGGCTAATGAGTTTTTATAGTACCTATAAGGAATTGAAACTCTTTTTATTCTTTTACTTTTGCATATGATACAAGGCGTTTTTATAGTACCTATAAGGAATTGAAACTCAATAACTGTTTTAACGAAGTCATAGAATTCTAATAGTTTTTATAGTACCTATAAGGAATTGAAACTATTGAGGTAATGGTTCTTCTATCATTCTATCCCTAGTTTTTATAGTACCTATAAGGAATTGAAACTGGTAAGGAGTAAGTCTAAAAAACAAAGCGGTAGATAGTTTTTATAGTACCTATAAGGAATTGAAACTAAGTCTGATAATCTATTCCGGTTATCTTTCGGTGGGTTTTTATAGTACCTATAAGGAATTGAAACATCAGAAAATTGACTCTGTTTTCAAGTGCTGTATCTTCGTTTTTATAGTACCTATAAGGAATTGAAACGTTCTCACTAATGGCTCCTGCTTGGATGGCTTCCCATGTTTTTATAGTACCTATAAGGAATTGAAACTTTGATCTCACTTGTATTATCCTTTTCATGATTAAAGTTTTTATAGTACCTATAAGGAATTGAAACTATCAACAATACGCCAAGTTACAACAACTCATACTGGTTTTTATAGTACCTATAAGGAATTGAAACTACAGAAAGATGAATATGACGGAACTGTTTTTTGTGTGTTTTTATAGTACCTATAAGGAATTGAAACTACCGCTTCTAGTCATAAAAGTTTTACAAGCTTTAATCGTTTTTATAGTACCTATAAGGAATTGAAACTTATAAGTGTCGTAACTTTCTCTAATTTCATCATTATGTTTTTATAGTACCTATAAGGAATTGAAACTCTATCGGCTTATCTTGGAGATGTTGAATTTACAGAGTTTTTATAGTACCTATAAGGAATTGAAACTTTTTTTCTCATCTTCTATTCTGGCAATTTCTATACAGTTTTTATAGTACCTATAAGGAATTGAAACCTGACAAGGTTGTAATGCATATCAACTCACCTGACATGTTTTTATAGTACCTATAAGGAATTGAAACGCAGCTTCTTTGCCAACCAGCCTATCATAGTCGTATAGTGTTTTTATAGTACCTATAAGGAATTGAAACTGAGCCATGAATCAAGATATTCAAAGGTTTTTGTGAAGTTTTTATAGTACCTATAAGGAATTGAAACTCCCATATTTCTTTTTTCTTTTGTTTGCCTGCTTCATCGTTTTTATAGTACCTATAAGGAATTGAAACATATATGAGTTTGTGTTATACTGTCCGTTTTGCCCGGGTTTTTATAGTACCTATAAGGAATTGAAACATAATCCAGCCAGTCCATTTGATTTCCTTTAACTGCGTTTTTATAGTACCTATAAGGAATTGAAACTCATATTCTGTAAAGTCACAACAGATGCCGATAATGGTTTTTATAGTACCTATAAGGAATTGAAACAGGGGAGATGTCCTCTCCCCTATCCTGTTTTAAGGTGGGTTTTTATAGTACCTATAAGGAATTGAAACAAATATAAAATAAATATTGAGGAGGCCTCAGAAATGCGTTTTTATAGTACCTATAAGGAATTGAAACATGTACATCCCCAAAAGATATTTGGATATTAGGCGCAAGTTTTTATAGTACCTATAAGGAATTGAAACGCCGGAGTGTCAGGCTTTGCTTCTTCGTCCATGGCGCGTTTTTATAGTACCTATAAGGAATTGAAACACGAAAATGCTGACATCATAGATGTTGAATTGAAAGTTTTTATAGTACCTATAAGGAATTGAAACCTGGGATATGACGTGACCGCAAAAGAGTTTTTAGAGTTTTTATAGTACCTATAAGGAATTGAAACCCAATATTGAAGTTACCACTGTTGAAGTTGCCAATGGTTTTTATAGTACCTATAAGGAATTGAAACGGTGTGAAAATGTAGAAAATGTCACAATAAAATCAAGTTTTTATAGTACCTATAAGGAATTGAAACCTAGCAAGCTCACTCATGGCCGTGAAGCTAGGTAACGTTTTTATAGTACCTATAAGGAATTGAAACGCAAGGCCTCCTCTGCGTCCACAACGTAAGCATAATCTCGTTTTTATAGTACCTATAAGGAATTGAAACGACGTAAACTTTACATGGACATGGTCGCGAACATGGCGTTTTTATAGTACCTATAAGGAATTGAAACACATGTTGAAACAACTATTTCTTCATATGTAGTCATAGTTTTTATAGTACCTATAAGGAATTGAAACAAGAATACTTTTCGTGATATATATACTGTATATATATGTTTTTATAGTACCTATAAGGAATTGAAACCTACTAGATGTTGTATATTGATATACAAATACACCGTTTTTATAGTACCTATAAGGAATTGAAACAACCATTTAACAAACCTCCTACTATACCACCTACTAAAGTTTTTATAGTACCTATAAGGAATTGAAACTATCCTTCATCCGGTGATTCTTTGTCTTTTTCATATAGTTTTTATAGTACCTATAAGGAATTGAAACTCAAAAAAAACTTTTGAAAAAGCAAGGAGTTCTCAAGTTTTTATAGTACCTATAAGGAATTGAAACCTCATTTCTACAGCCTCACTTTCTCAATATTTATTTTGTTTTTATAGTACCTATAAGGAATTGAAACTATCATAGAAAATTGACTGTGTCAATTCATTTTATAAAGTTTTTATAGTACCTATAAGGAATTGAAACTTAAAAGAGAATAATTTTGTGTCCGCTATTGGACATGTTTTTATAGTACCTATAAGGAATTGAAACAAAGAGGTGATTATATGTCTAATCTCAGTATATTTCCGTTTTTATAGTACCTATAAGGAATTGAAACAAATGCGGAAATAGCAACGAAATTCTTTTTTCTACAAAGTTTTTATAGTACCTATAAGGAATTGAAACTTTTCATTGCTAGTATTAATTAATCTATTAAAATACGGTTTTTATAGTACCTATAAGGAATTGAAACATTTTTTAGGGAGGATCCGTTTACGGTAGGTGGCGCGGTTTTTATAGTACCTATAAGGAATTGAAACTGTAGTGAATAGATACAATACATTGTAATACAGGAATGTTTTTATAGTACCTATAAGGAATTGAAACTGTAGTGAATAGATACAATACATTGTAATACAGGAATGTTTTTATAGTACCTATAAGGAATTGAAACCTGGTATATGGGACGGTATTGTAGACGGCATAAAAGGGTTTTTATAGTACCTATAAGGAATTGAAACACGATTTCCAGTATTGGCAGCTACTGAATAATACCCAGGTTTTTATAGTACCTATAAGGAATTGAAACTTGAATACAAATTTTTTGACTTCATCCCTTTTGTTTGTTTTTATAGTACCTATAAGGAATTGAAACTCAAATATTCGAATCATTTTGTTGGCTGTTATTCTAGCGTTTTTATAGTACCTATAAGGAATTGAAACTTCGATGGTGAATTAATTTTATACATGTTTTGTGAAAGTTTTTATAGTACCTATAAGGAATTGAAACTATTGATATAGCCAATTTGATTCAACATTACGACATGAGTTTTTATAGTACCTATAAGGAATTGAAACTTTTTTGTACCAAGTGCATCAGTATATTTTGGCACTTGTTTTTATAGTACCTATAAGGAATTGAAACAGCTGGTATTGGCTACATAATAATAATTATGTAGAGGTTTTTATAGTACCTATAAGGAATTGAAACTTCTTTCAAAATCTCCAAATTGAGCAAAGTAATCATGTTTTTATAGTACCTATAAGGAATTGAAACTTTAGAAGGGGTGAGACGCACATACATCCCTTTTACGTTTTTATAGTACCTATAAGGAATTGAAACAATACAACTTTTATCTAAACCTAGTTGTTAAACTAGGGTTTTTATAGTACCTATAAGGAATTGAAACCGCTACAAAAAATGTAGCTAAACAGCAATCAGCTACAATGTTTTTATAGTACCTATAAGGAATTGAAACCTCGTTATCACTTAAAATTCAATGATATTATGCAATTGTTTTTATAGTACCTATAAGGAATTGAAACTCATAAACTTTCGCACCACCGCCTATTTTGGCGTTGGTTTTTATAGTACCTATAAGGAATTGAAACATAAGCTTTTCAACTGCTTCCTTGTCCTCTATGTCAGTTTTTATAGTACCTATAAGGAATTGAAACCCGGTTTTTCCCCTTAGCGAATTAATAAATTCATGCGTTTTTATAGTACCTATAAGGAATTGAAACAGATGGTTGATGAGTTGCTAGCGAATGGGAAAACTCGTTTTTATAGTACCTATAAGGAATTGAAACTACAGTTCTTCTTGAACATCAAAGTATATTTTTCTTTGTTTTTATAGTACCTATAAGGAATTGAAACTTTCTTCAAATACCAGTTCATTACCTTTTAATTCTGCGTTTTTATAGTACCTATAAGGAATTGAAACACAAAGAAACAGATATAACCATGGAAGAATGGCGGAAGGTTTTTATAGTACCTATAAGGAATTGAAACAATAAATAATGTGATGAACCTCTTCCCCAGGCTCACGTTTTTATAGTACCTATAAGGAATTGAAACTACTATTGTTACCCTGAAGAATTTGAATTTAAATCCGTTTTTATAGTACCTATAAGGAATTGAAACGTTTGATCTTTACTGGAGCAGCTTCCATACGTCCCCGTTTTTATAGTACCTATAAGGAATTGAAACAGCAATATTGCAGTCAAAGATAGCCGTACCGCGGAAGGTTTTTATAGTACCTATAAGGAATTGAAACCGAATCCCGGGAAGCTTCAGAATGATATTGACATACTGTTTTTATAGTACCTATAAGGAATTGAAACGCTAGCACCGATATCGCCGGCACGTTTCGGCTGTCCTCGTTTTTATAGTACCTATAAGGAATTGAAACGTAAAAAAAGATGGAGCTAATGCAATACATAATTGTTCGTTTTTATAGTACCTATAAGGAATTGAAACATGATTTCTCTATCGATGGCAACAGCGAGATCCTCGCGTTTTTATAGTACCTATAAGGAATTGAAACCTGCTCAATGCCCCGTTTTCAGTTTTCCCTGACTTGTGTTTTTATAGTACCTATAAGGAATTGAAACACTGTGTGACATTCAACTGTGCGGTGATGTCGTCAACTGTTTTTATAGTACCTATAAGGAATTGAAACTAACATCTCACAAAAGTAATACAGCCAAACAAAGTAAGTTTTTATAGTACCTATAAGGAATTGAAACCATTCATTGGCAAAAGATAACCTAGACAAGAAAAAACGTTTTTATAGTACCTATAAGGAATTGAAACTTTTTATATTTTTTTGCAATAGCATCCGCCGACTTGTTTTTATAGTACCTATAAGGAATTGAAACAAAGTATATTTAATTTATATTTAAAGACTTGAGATAAGTTTTTATAGTACCTATAAGGAATTGAAACATCAGAGAACCGAAAGGATTATCAGGATCATTTGTAAGTTTTTATAGTACCTATAAGGAATTGAAACTCATCTCCTCTACCTTCTTATAGGTGTCATAGCTTTGTTTTTATAGTACCTATAAGGAATTGAAACATGACTATAACATAACAGTAGAAGGGATGTATGTGCGTTTTTATAGTACCTATAAGGAATTGAAACTCGTCAATATACTCGTGCGCAAATATCTTTCTGGAAGGTTTTTATAGTACCTATAAGGAATTGAAACATTGCGTAAAATATACCAATGGTATCGAAGTCGCCAGTTTTTATAGTACCTATAAGGAATTGAAACACCAGGTCGTCAATTGATTTCAAATATACTTTACTCTTGTTTTTATAGTACCTATAAGGAATTGAAACGTAAGAGCCATTCTCTCAACTCCTTCCAAATAGTCTGTTTTTATAGTACCTATAAGGAATTGAAACGCCTTCTCCCACATCCGGAAGTCGGTCCACTCGCTGCGTTTTTATAGTACCTATAAGGAATTGAAACCCTGATAAATCAGGATAATTCCATTTTATTACGCCAGTTTTTATAGTACCTATAAGGAATTGAAACTCGTCAATGAGCACGGGGTAACCCATAATTCTCCATGGTTTTTATAGTACCTATAAGGAATTGAAACGTTATCAGTCCATTGCGTATTTCTTCATAGAGCTCGTTTTTATAGTACCTATAAGGAATTGAAACCCCTGCAGAACATGGAGGACGGGACGGAAAAGGCAAGGGTTTTTATAGTACCTATAAGGAATTGAAACCAATATCTGTTGGATCCTCTTCCTTTTCAATACCAAGTTTTTATAGTACCTATAAGGAATTGAAACTACCTAAACCGCACTACACTTCCATTCTGTATACTCAGTTTTTATAGTACCTATAAGGAATTGAAACTACAAGAAGGGAGACGTTCGGCCTCGGCATTCAGACGAGTTTTTATAGTACCTATAAGGAATTGAAACCTGAACAATTCTTTTAACATACTCATCATCCTTTCTTGTTTTTATAGTACCTATAAGGAATTGAAACCTTGAGAGAAAGAAATTTGCAGAGTTAAAGAAGCTGGTTTTTATAGTACCTATAAGGAATTGAAACAAGCGACTTCAAAATGTTTCTTTTGTTCTGTCAATTCCGTTTTTATAGTACCTATAAGGAATTGAAACATCAACTCCTTTTCAACACCTTGCGCAGTTTTCTTCGTTTTTATAGTACCTATAAGGAATTGAAACAAAACCGGACGAGCAAACGAGCTAAGTTCTTGCTAAGGGTTTTTATAGTACCTATAAGGAATTGAAACATAAACGTGATAATAGTTTCGACAGCCGATAACTATAGTTTTTATAGTACCTATAAGGAATTGAAACTCTCCAGTCTTTAATTCGAATGCTACAAACTTACCAGTTTTTATAGTACCTATAAGGAATTGAAACTAAGCCTCCGGCTTTTCAGGAAGAGACCAAGGCAATGTTTTTATAGTACCTATAAGGAATTGAAACGCTACCTGATATTGTAGGGATATAAGACTTTATAACGAGTTTTTATAGTACCTATAAGGAATTGAAACGAGATGTTCGTACGGCTGAGGACCTATTTCCAGTCCGTTTTTATAGTACCTATAAGGAATTGAAACTTATACTTGACCAAGGAGGACAGCTCAAAAGTATCATAGTTTTTATAGTACCTATAAGGAATTGAAACCCTACGGGTGTTGGGCGTGGAGTCGCATTTGACCCAGTTTTTATAGTACCTATAAGGAATTGAAACGCCTCTGGTATATTTGCAAAATATCTATTCCTAAATCGTTTTTATAGTACCTATAAGGAATTGAAACGGAGGTATATTTATGAATAAAACAATAAATTTTATGGTTTTTATAGTACCTATAAGGAATTGAAACCCTATATCATTGAAATGGATGGTAACAGAGCTGAAGAGTTTTTATAGTACCTATAAGGAATTGAAACATGAGATAACATATCAAAGTTATAACCTAAAAAGATGTTTTTATAGTACCTATAAGGAATTGAAACCAAATTGAGAATCGAGGAGGAGAGCAGAAAAGATCGGTTTTTATAGTACCTATAAGGAATTGAAACTATTGGGCCTTCCTCTATTACTTTAAGGGAGTTTTTGGGTTTTTATAGTACCTATAAGGAATTGAAACGTCAAGGTCGGCACAATATGCATCCGGGTCATAAAGTTTTTATAGTACCTATAAGGAATTGAAACCTAGAATTGCAAATTAAAAAGGAGGAAAAATCAATGGTTTTTATAGTACCTATAAGGAATTGAAACACAGATGAGGAGAGGTCAATAGTAGATGATACTTTGCGTTTTTATAGTACCTATAAGGAATTGAAACATACAAGTGTAAATGACGGATATCCGTACCTTGCAGGGTTTTTATAGTACCTATAAGGAATTGAAACTACTTCTATTGCTTCTGCTATATTCTCCTTCCTGATTGTTTTTATAGTACCTATAAGGAATTGAAACCTCTATAACCCTCCGGTTTCTCAGGTAATTTCCAAGTTTTTATAGTACCTATAAGGAATTGAAACTTAATTTTCTGCCCTCTTCATAGTCATTAACTGGAAGTTTTTATAGTACCTATAAGGAATTGAAACTAGTCACCAGTGTTGAAGTAACCACTATTGTGGTTGCGTTTTTATAGTACCTATAAGGAATTGAAACTGATGATGGAACATTGATAAAGCCCAGAGCGTTATCGTTTTTATAGTACCTATAAGGAATTGAAACTGGTCAGGATGTTTTTTTTCATCCCATACCCATTCAGGTTTTTATAGTACCTATAAGGAATTGAAACCGCCCATCCCAATAATCTAAGTCCTGGTTGTAGCGTAGTTTTTATAGTACCTATAAGGAATTGAAACTATTTTGGAGGTGATTCAGGAATGATACCGAAATCAGTTTTTATAGTACCTATAAGGAATTGAAACTATCGATTATGAAGCATTCGGGAGAGATATAAACCTTGTTTTTATAGTACCTATAAGGAATTGAAACACCGGAGACGATGAGGTGCTTTCTGACACCAATGCGGTTTTTATAGTACCTATAAGGAATTGAAACACGATAAAGACAGTAGAGGAAATGCCTTTTGCTCAAGGTTTTTATAGTACCTATAAGGAATTGAAACGCGGAGGCGTATTTTAAGCTGGCTAATTATGTTGACCTGTTTTTATAGTACCTATAAGGAATTGAAACAATGAAGGAAAGCCTTATAAATTTAGTATATTTAGGGGGTTTTTATAGTACCTATAAGGAATTGAAACTTTTTTGCATGAAGACGAAGTATTTCAAGACGACCTTTGTTTTTATAGTACCTATAAGGAATTGAAACACTGTTCTTGATTCCAGTCTTTTTCCAGTTGCATGGTTTTTATAGTACCTATAAGGAATTGAAACTTCTTCAAAAAGTCTATCAAACTTTTCATAAAATTTGTTTTTATAGTACCTATAAGGAATTGAAACTATGATTTATACAGAAGGTACTGATTTATATGTAAAGGTTTTTATAGTACCTATAAGGAATTGAAACATGGAAGATGATATACTCATAACGGCCCCAAGCGCCGTTTTTATAGTACCTATAAGGAATTGAAACTCTCTCCTCATTCAAATAATATAAGAATCCTCCTAAGTTTTTATAGTACCTATAAGGAATTGAAACATCCTCTAAAAAGAAGTTTATATCTACTTTGTAAAATGTTTTTATAGTACCTATAAGGAATTGAAACTTTGGTAGAGAACATAGTAGTAATTTGGGTGTTTTTAGTTTTTATAGTACCTATAAGGAATTGAAACATGCCGAATTTTGATGTTATGTTTCCAGAAGGTCCGCGTTTTTATAGTACCTATAAGGAATTGAAACAAGGTATATAAAAACGTCTTTGACGAGAAAGGGAGGGTTTTTATAGTACCTATAAGGAATTGAAACGACTCTTCCCGAATGTCCTATGGACTCATCAAGCCGTTTTTATAGTACCTATAAGGAATTGAAACGGAAAAGAAATTGGTCGTGTTCTGTGAGTTCAAACATGTTTTTATAGTACCTATAAGGAATTGAAACATTCTATCATATTAAGCCCTCCATAATTAAAGATAGTTTTTATAGTACCTATAAGGAATTGAAACTACCCCCTTTCTTTAAGTTTTTCAATTGAACGGTCGGTTTTTATAGTACCTATAAGGAATTGAAACCCAGAAGGACCGCTTGAACTTTTAGAAGGTGTTTTTTGTTTTTATAGTACCTATAAGGAATTGAAACCTAAAACCTCCTTGATATTTTATATTTTTGTTTTGTGTTTTTATAGTACCTATAAGGAATTGAAACATCAAGGAAATTTTTAATTAGGGAGGGAAGTAGGTAGTTTTTATAGTACCTATAAGGAATTGAAACTTGAAAAAGTTCAAGACTATGAAGAAGGATTTTTTGCGTTTTTATAGTACCTATAAGGAATTGAAACTATATTTTTAGAATTTTTCCTTTGTGGATGAGGACTGTTTTTATAGTACCTATAAGGAATTGAAACCTCGGTAAGAATCACTTTGGTTATGCTGATAAAAGTTTTTATAGTACCTATAAGGAATTGAAACCGTCTTTGCGTACTTTCTTTTCCCAATTTTTATCATCGTTTTTATAGTACCTATAAGGAATTGAAACGATACAGAGGGGGTGAAGTAATGAAGTACACTCTAAAAGGTTTTTATAGTACCTATAAGGAATTGAAACTAGATCGTGATGTATGGACTGCTGTCATGCGCCACAGTTTTTATAGTACCTATAAGGAATTGAAACTAAAACTTCAAGGCAAGGACATAAACGTCCATATAAAGTTTTTATAGTACCTATAAGGAATTGAAACTTGTAGCTAAAAAGAATGGGAAATCCCTACTGGATTCGGTTTTTATAGTACCTATAAGGAATTGAAACTGTGTTGGGCGTATGGCTGGGAGATGGGCGGAGCAAGTTTTTATAGTACCTATAAGGAATTGAAACTTTCCAACTGAACCATTGCACCATAAATTTCTTATTTCGTTTTTATAGTACCTATAAGGAATTGAAACCAGGAAAGCGAGGGAAAGGAAGAATGCCTAAAACAAGTTTTTATAGTACCTATAAGGAATTGAAACATCAACACTTCGTTGGTCATCCATTGATATGAAAGAGTTTTTATAGTACCTATAAGGAATTGAAACAGGGGTCAATTAACGAGGATATAACACAGCATCTTAAAGTTTTTATAGTACCTATAAGGAATTGAAACTTCTTATGTATCTTGGGTTCCTAACATCAACGGTTGGTTTTTATAGTACCTATAAGGAATTGAAACATTCTATAATTTGTTTTTGCTCTTGTAATGTTAAAGTGTTTTTATAGTACCTATAAGGAATTGAAACACGAGGTTCGAGAACGACTTCTTTTTTATCAGCATAGTTTTTATAGTACCTATAAGGAATTGAAACCGCTCATCTTCTGGGAGTTGATTCAGTCATCATGATTGTTTTTATAGTACCTATTTAAATGTTTTTATAGTACCTATAAGGAATTGAAACTTGATATAACTATGTCGCACATGTCCCGATTATGGGTTTTTATAGTACCTATAAGGAATTGAAACATGTATTCTCTTTCTGCGATATCTCTGAGATACTTGTTTTTATAGTACCTATAAGGAATTGAAACCAATTTCCCCGCCAAAAAACACATGGACTCTTTCAGGGTTTTTATAGTACCTATAAGGAATTGAAACAAATAATCTCTTCCATAATAGGACTTGTAAATTTCGGTTTTTATAGTACCTATAAGGAATTGAAACCTCTCTTCTTGGGTGCTACAAAACAGGATAGGGAGGAGTTTTTATAGTACCTATAAGGAATTGAAACCTATACTCACGAAAAGGAGACCTATAGACTAGAAGAAGTTTTTATAGTACCTATAAGGAATTGAAACAGGAAAATATGTAAGAAATGCTATATAAAAAGAGTAAGTTTTTATAGTACCTACTGTAAAGTGAAAATATTTTTTCAAATTGCGGTAGGGTTAAAAATTTTTTTCACCTATTTTAATGTGATAAAATAAGGGTAGATTTACCTAAATTAAAATGAAAATCTACAGCATAGTAATTCACTTTACTTATGCTCCTTTCATCTCATTTGTAACTTCACTGGCTATTTTATTAACATATTGAAGGTACTTTTCTTTTGCCTTTTTTATCATTTCATTCATTTCAGCTTGAAACTGTTCCCTTGCTTTTTCCATATCAGAGCATCTATAATTTCCATTTTTAATTTCATTAAATTTTTTTTCTTCAATTTTTGCATTTTCAATATGCATACACTCCTCATAACTGTAGCGTACATCTTCTCCTGCCATTTCTTCTAAAACATTTTCTGCTTTTATGATTTTTGCATCATGTCGCCCTAAATGGACAGGAGGTACAAAAACACCTTCATAAACATTCAGATTATTTCCTTCACTTTTGTGTTTGTCAATTTTTTCTTTAACTTTTCTCATATATTCCCCTATGATTTGTTTTTTTGTTCCGTCATCAAGTTCACTCCATAAAATAGAATCTTCTACATTCCCGCTTTTTACAACCTTGATCCCGTCTTGCGTTGAGATAGAAGGCAAAGCAATTATATTGTTAAGACTGCAATTTGATCCATCAACACTGTTCTCATTAATGCTAAAACCATGTTTGCTTATCCTGATTTTCATAACCTTCCTTTTTTACATGTTCAAATATATTTTTATTTGTTCCTTCACAGAAAAATCCGCAGTCAGAGTTTCTGCCAAGACAGTATGGGCAAAGCTGCTGCTCTTTGTATATTTCCCTCATTCTTTCTGCTAAAACATTATTAAGGTCTCTTGGTTTAAAATCTTTTGGATTACCCTCTGCGTCTTTTCCTACTTTCTCTAAAGAATCAATGGTTTTTTTCAGTAACACTAACTCTTTAAGTTCTTTTTCATATTCTTTAACCTTAACTTCATTCTTAGCATCTTTAGCATCTATTAGATCTTCTTTTAAGCGTTCAATACGTTCATCTAAAGAGTCGTCATCATTTAATTTATAACCAATTTCTTTAAGCGTCTCAAGAAAATTATTATAAATACTTTCAAGGCTATTTTTCTTTTCAATACATTCTCTCTTTGCTTTTGCCATAGATATTATTATTTCACTAAAAGAAACCGCTCTAGTCACTGCTTTAGCCATTATTGTCGCCTTCTTCTAAAATTTCTATTTCACTTAATTGTTTTTGTGACAACTTCATATAATTTAAATGTTCTCTTCTAAATTTTGCATTTTCAAGTATTGCTCCATCTAAATCCGGGAATATTACTTCATTTCTTTTCATATTTATATTTTTTAAATTACAATTCTTAAGTTTTGTATAAACAATCTTATTTCTGGCAAACAATTCCCCCTCAAAATCAAATGTAGAAAGATTTGCATAGCTTAAGTCATTACCGGTAAAACTTATATTTTTCATTACTTTCATTTTGGATAAATCCACCCAACTAAAACTGCAGTGTCTTACGTTTGCATGTTCTAAATTAATTTTAAAACATGATGCCCACCTAAAATCACACTCTGCAATTTCCCTGGTATAAAAAGTAGCACCATCTAAATTAGCTTTTATAAACTTTGCTTTAGCTATACTTTCAACACAAAATTCACTTCCGCTTAAGTCACACTTTCTAAAATCACCCTTGTAAATTTTACTGCCAAAATCATCTTTATCTCCTAGAAACTTAACTCTCTTTAAATCTGATAAACAAAAAACATTGCTAAATATTCTACCGGGTAATTCAAATACAGCATCAACCAGTTTTATATTGTAAAAATATGTATTTCCTAAGTTATCATTAATTATTTTCGCATTGGTTAAATCGCTCTTTACAAAACTGGAATGGTAAAGATCACTGCCTTTAATTTCAACAAAATTCATTTTTGCATAGTCAAAATTAACCCTGTCAAACTTACAGTCTGTAAACCTGGCATTTTTAAGCCGGGCTTTTGTAAATTCAGCTCCTGTAAGGTCACAGTTTATAAACTCCGCTTCATCTAAAATACTTTCTATAAATTTTGTCCTTCTTAAATTACAGCCTTCTATTTTTATTCCCCTCATGTCTTTTCCGCTAAAATCAAACTCTCTTAAATCCATATCTTTAAAGACATGACCTTGTAGCTCTTTTCCTTCCACCTCTTTTTGAAAATCAGACTTATAGTCATAAACCATAGGGGCATTCATGCTCTTAAAATATTCATTGTGAAGATAAATTCTAAATCTTTGATTATTGTGGATTTTATCATACCCGTCAAAAACTTTAGCCTCTAAGGAAAAACAGTTAAGTAAAGTCTCAAAACAAATCTTTTCCCCTGCTTCTTTAAGCTCTTTTGATATGTTTTCTAAATATTCTTTCAACTCTTTTATAAACCCAAGATATACTTCTGTTTTTTCATATTCATTTTTATAACTTTCTGCAAGGTATATTTTTGAGTTTTTCCATGAATAAAAAAACACAAGAATTCTTTCTGATAAGTTTTCAGGGAGTTCCTCTTTTCTTACATAGCTTTCAAAAATATCTTTTAATCCTTCACTTATATCCCTTCTTATGGCATCCTTATTGCATATACTCATTATTTTATAAAGTGTATCTTCCCTATTTACCGGTCTGGCTTTCTCTTCGTATTCTTTGTATGCTTCATCTAATTTTTCACCCTTTACCCTTTTTTGATATACCCTGTCCCTTTCGCCTTCATAGTCAAAATAATTTTCAATACATGAACAGTGTATGCCGCCATATTCTAAACGGTTTACTTTCTGGGTTACAATAAGATGTGGAAAACCTTTTACTTTAAAAATATCCAGTTCACCTGTTTTGGGGTCGTCAATTTCAAAATATATAAGCTCACCGGCTTTAGAATACTTTTCAGTTCCTTCAATGATACAATCTAGCTCATGAGGAATTATTAAATGATACTCCTCCATACGCTTTCCTTTTTCACCTGCCAATCCTACAACTATGTCAGCCTTTACCCTGAAATCTATTTTATTTTTTTATATATTCATAAAGGGGGGTGGACAAAAAGTACAAGCCCTTTTCTTCTATGATATCAGGGTAAAAATCCCCCTCCACCTGTATAATTACGCTGTCCCTGTCAACATTATTGAGATTTCCGTTTTTAATATCATTTACAGGCAGGATTTTATTTAAGTCCTTAAACACCACCCTGTGTGCTTTTCCCTCTTCCCGCTCCTTTAATATGTAAAAATCTTTTCTAACCCTGGTCTTATAGTCATCTATCTCATCCATGCAATCCATAAAATCCAAAAACTCTTCCTTTGACATGCCTAATTTCTGGTAAACCATAACAACCTCCCTTTATGACAAATAAGTATTATTTATAAACATAGTCTTGATTGCCCATTTACCATAAAACAATTTCACCTTATATAAGTTTTGCGGTGTACAGCTTAACTGCACACCGCCCTTCCCTGCTAGTTTACCCATTATAACAGCCAGATAATATATCAGCAATCCTTTTGCTTGCAAACCCGTCGCCATAAGGATTACTTGCTTTACTCATCTTTTCATACTCTGCCTCATCCTCAAGAAGCAGCCTGAAATTCCTGTATATAACCTCCTCATTTGTCCCCACAAGCTTTAAAGTTCCTGCTTTAATCCCTTCAGGACGTTCTGTGGTGTCCCTCATTACCAAAACAGGTTTTCCAAGACTTGGGGCTTCCTCTTGTATTCCGCCGCTATCTGTTAAAATGAGATACGACCTTGCAAGAAAGTTGTGAAAATCCAAAACCTCCAAAGGCTCTATAATCCTTATCCTGTCCGTATTCCCCAGTATTTCATTGGCAGCTTCCCTCACCAAAGGATTCATATGAATAGGATAAATCGCCTTAATATCAGGCTTTTCATCAATAATCCTCTTAATTGCCCTGAACATATTTCTCATTGGCTCACCAAGGTTTTCCCTTCTGTGGGCTGTTATCATGATAAGCCTGCTGTCCGCTGCCCACTCTAAATGTTCATGGGTATACTCTTCCCTGACAGTGGTTTTAAGTGCGTCTATTGCTGTATTTCCTGTAACATAAATGGTTTTTGGATCCTTCCCCTCTCTTATAAGGTTGTTCTTTGAAACTTCTGTAGGCGCAAAATTATAATTGGCTATAATGCCGACAGCCTGGCGGTTAAATTCCTCCGGGTACGGGGAATAAATATTATACGTCCTAAGTCCTGCTTCAACATGACCTACTTGTATCTGCAAATAAAAACACGCCAATGCAGTTACAAAAGTTGTTGACGTATCCCCGTGCACCAGCACTATATCAGGTCTTACCTCTTCTAAGACAGCCTTCATCCCGTCTAAAATATTTACAGCAACATCAAATAAAGTCTGTTTTTCTTTCATTATTGATAAATCATAATCAGGTACCACATTAAAAACCTCTAGTACCTGATCTAACATTTCCCTGTGCTGTCCTGTCACGCAAACAATAGTTTCAAAGTTATCCCTGGATTTTAACTCCTTTACAAGAGGACACATTTTAATCGCTTCCGGTCTTGTCCCAAAGACCACCATAATTTTTTTCATAAGTATGCCCTAAACTCCTACTATAATTTATTATAATTAATCATTTCATAACTAATAATTATTTACTATATTATTATTAGCTGTTTATTACAAATTATATTTTTATTAACTGTTTTATCTGTTAACAATCTTTATTATATAAATCCCTTGTATATACTTTGTCCATAACATCTTTTATTTCATCTGACAACCTGTTTGCAACAATTACATCACACATTTTCTTAAACTCATCCAAATCTTTTATAACCCTTGAATTAAAAAAGCTGTCTTCTTTTAAAACCGGTTCATAAACAACCACTTCTATACCTTTTGCTTTTATACGCTTCATTACTCCTTGAATAGATGATTGCCTGAAATTATCAGAATTTACTTTCATAGTAAGTCTGTAAATTCCAACAACCTTGGGCTTTCTCTTAATGATCATGTCAGCAATGTGATCTTTTCTAGTCCTGTTTGCCTCAACAATAGCAGCTATAATATTATTTGGAACATCCTTATAATTTGCCAAAAGCTGTTTGGTGTCTTTTGGCAAGCAGTAGCCGCCATAACCAAAGGAAGGATTATTGTAATGTGTTCCAATCCTTGGGTCTAATCCTACCCCTTCAATTATCTGCTTTGTATCCAAACCCCTTATTTCTGCATAAGTATCCAGTTCATTGAAAAAAGCAATTCTCATTGCAAGGTATGTATTTGCAAATAATTTAATAGCCTCTGCCTCTGTAGGATTGGTAAGCAGAACCGGCACATCTTTTTTAATTGCACCTTCTATTAAAAGATTGGCAAACTTCCTTGCCCTGTCTGATTCTTCCCCAACTACAATCCTGGATGGGTACAAATTATCATAAAGAGCTTTACCTTCTCTCAAAAATTCCGGTGAAAAAATAATATTGTCTGTTTTATATTTTTTCCTCACTTCTTCTGTATACCCGACTGGTATTGTGGATTTTATAATCATAATTGCATCAGGATTAATGGATAATACTTTTTCAATAACAGACTCAACTGTGCTTGTATCAAAATAGTTTTTTTCCGGGTCATAATTTGTAGGTGTTGAAATTATAACATAATGAGCATCTTTATACGCCAGGTTATCATCCGTTGTTGCCACTAAATTTAAATCCTTTGTCTTTAAATACTCTTCAATTTCTGCATCCACAATTGGGGATTCTTTACGGTTAATCATATCTACTTTTTCCTGTATAATATCCAACGCCACTACTTCATTATGCTGAGCCAGTAAAACTGCATTGGAAAGACCAACATAACCCGTTCCTGCAACAGCTATTTTCATTACAAGTACCTCCTTTTTAAGTAAATCTCTTTTACGAAAAATAATAAAAATCTACTGTACTAAACTTTATAGTACTCCCTGTACCAATTAACAAATTTACCAAGACCTTCTTCAATACTTGTATTTGGTCTGAAATTAATATCTCTCTCTAAATCACTTACATCAGCATAAGTTCTTAAAACATCACCCGGCTGCATGTCCATATAAATTTTTTCTGCCTCTTTTCCAATTTTATCTTCCAGCACATTAATAAATTTCATAAGCTGTACCGGCTGGTTATTCCCAATATTGTAAATTTTGTACGGTGCAAAACTTGTACTTATATCATCTTTTGTCTCATCCCAGTCTTCTTTTGCAGCAGGCACTTTCTCAATAAGTTTATAAACTCCTTCTACAATATCATCAATGTATGTAAAATCCCTCTCCATTTTTCCATGATTAAATACCTTTATTGGTTTACCTTCAATTATATTTTTTGTAAATGAGAAATACGCCATATCAGGTCTTCCCCAAGGACCGTATACCGTAAAAAATCTAAGTCCTGTTGTGGGGATTTTGTAGAGATTACTGTATGTATGAGCCATTAACTCATTTGATTTTTTCGTAGCTGCATAAAGACTCACTGGATGATCTACATTATGACTTGTTGAAAAAGGTGCTACTTTATTACCCCCGTACACTGAACTGGAGGAAGCATAAAGAAGATGTTTTACCGGATAATGCCTGCACGCTTCTAAAATATTCATAAACCCGACTAAGTTTGAATCCACATAAGCATAAGGATTTATAAGGGAATAACGCACCCCTGCCTGAGCCGCCAAATTTACAACATATTCAGGACGGTATTTTTTAAACACATCATCTAATGCAGCCTTATCCTTTAAATCCACCTTATGAAATATAAAGTTGTCCATTTTTTCAAGGATTTTCAACCTATCTTCTTTAAGCTTTGGGTCATAATAGTCATTAAGGTTGTCAATTCCTATTACTTCATAGGATTTATCTAAAAGAAGTTTTGTTAAATGAAAACCTATAAATCCTGCAGCTCCTGTTACTAGTACTTTTTTCGAATTCATAGCCAAGTCTCCTTTATGTATTAATTTTATTCTTTTGTCGCAGCAACTTCTTCATTAGAAATATTAGAATACATTTTATCATAATATTTCATGTAATCGCCGGAAACAACATTTTCAATCCATTCAGTATTATCTAAATACCATTGTATAGTCTCTTTAATTCCCTCTTCAAAGGTGTATTCCGGCGCCCAGCCTAACTGGGTTGTTATCTTGCTATTGTCAATTGCATACCTTCTGTCATGCCCTGGTCTGTCTTTTACAAATTTAATTAAACTTTCAGATTTTCCTAAAGTATTAATGATCAGCTTAACTATTTCAAGATTGGTCTTTTCATTATTTCCACCAATATTGTAAACTTCCCCATCTGCACCTTTATGTAAAACAACATCCACAGCCTGACAATGGTCATAAACATGAAGCCAGTCCCTTATCTGCATCCCATCGCCGTAAACAGGCAAATCTCTGTCCTTTAAACAGTTGTTAATCATAAGAGGTATTAGTTTTTCCGGGAACTGATAAGGACCATAATTATTACTGCATCTGGTTATATTCATAGGTAAGCCATAGGTTTCATTATATGCCCTTACTATCAAATCTGCACTGGCTTTTGAAGCAGAGTATGGGCTGTTTGGCAAAAGGGGCATGGTCTCAACAAACAACCCTGTCTTCCCTAATTCTCCATACACTTCGTCTGTTGATATCTGCAAAAACTTAACCCCTTCTTTATACTTCCTGCAGTATTTATCGTCAGGATTTATTTTCCAATGTTTTTTAGCTGTATCAAGTAAAACCTGAGTACCAATAACATTGGTAGTCAAAAACACCTCCGGCTCCTCAATACTCCTGTCCACATGAGATTCAGCAGCAAAATTCACCACAGTATCTATCTCATAAGTGGAAAATATTTCATCCATTTTCTTCCTGTCTCTTATATCTGCTTTAATGAAAGTATAATTTTTATTGTCTGAAATGTCTTTTAGATTCTCCAAATTTCCTGCATAAGTCAATGCATCGACGTTTATAATTTTGTAATCAGGATGTTTTTTTAGCATATACTTTACAAAGTTACTTCCAATAAAACCAGCTCCACCGGTTACCAAAATTTTTTTCATGCTATTTACCCCTCACTATTTTTTTATCATAAATTACTCTTCCAGCAATGACAAGATGTACTTCCCGTAGTCAGTCATCTTGAGGCTTTCACCAATAGCCTTAAGCTGTTCATCATTGATAAACCCCCTGCGCCACGCAATTTCTTCCAGGCACGCTATGTAAAAACCCTGTCTTGACTGGACTGCCTCAACAAACTCAGCAGCCTTCAACATACCATCAGGTGTCCCTGTATCAAGCCATGCCATACCACGGCCTAATAAAACAACATTTAATTCCCCTCTCTCAAGATATACATTGTTTACCGATGTAATTTCAATTTCCCCCCGGGCTGAAGGCTTGACATTTTTAGCAATCTCCAGAACCTTGTTATCATAAAAATACAAGCCTGGAACAGCATAATTTGACTTTGGATGCTCTGGCTTTTCTTCAATTGAAATTACTTTTTTGTTTTCATCAAATTCAACCACCCCAAATTCCCTTGCGTCTTTTACTGGGTAGCCAAAAATAACTGCGCCTTCTTTATACTCTTGCGCTCTATTTAAAACCTTTGTTAAATTCTGTCCATAAAAAACATTGTCTCCCAGAATCAGGCAAACATTATCCTCCCCTATAAACTCTTCACCAATTATAAATGCATCAGCAAGCCCCCTTGGCTGGTCTTGTTCCTTATAGGATAATTTTAATCCAAATGAAGAACCATCGTCAAGTAGCCTCCTGTACACAGGCAAATCCTCCGGCGTAGAAATAATCAATATTTCCCGTATTCCCGCCAGCATAAGAACAGACAACGGGTAATAAATCAAAGGCTTATCATAAATAGGCAGCAATTGTTTTGAAACAGCCTTTGTCATGGGATATAATCTTGTCCCTTTTCCTCCTGCCAAAACAATCCCCTTCATTTTATTCACCCCTATTCTTTAATGATTTTGCATATTCTGTCAACATCCTGCAGCTCCAAATCTGCATAAAGCGGCAAAGTCAATACCCTGTCTGCTATATACTCTGCCACATGCAAATCTGCTGAATCAAACATACCTTTATAGCAGTTAAAATTACTTGTCAAAGGATAAAAATATTTTCGGGCAATAATATTATTTTTCTTTAATAATTCAAACACCTGATCCCTGGTGTATTTATAACCGTCAAACACCACAGGAAAATAAGCAAAATTAGGTTTTACCCCCTCTTGCGGTTCAATAAACCTAATTCCTTTAATTCCTTCCAGGCTTGACATATATCTTTCCACTATCAGCTTTCTTTTTCCTATTTCTCTGTCAACATATTTAAGGTTACATAATCCCATTGCTGCCTGAAACTCATTCATTTTAGCATTACCGCCCACAAACTCAACACTTTCAGGACTGGTTATCCCGAAATTTTTCAGGGAATTTAAAATGTTTTTTAAACTTTTATCTTTAAATGTCAGCGCCCCGCCTTCAATGGTGTTAAAAACTTTGGTTGCATGGAAGCTAAACATGGACGCATCCCCAAAATTCCCGACACCTTCACCATTAACGGTAACACCAAATGTATGGGCTGCATCATAAATAACTTTTAGATTATGCTTTTTTGCAATATTCTCTATTTCAAATACATCACATATACTACCGTAAACATGGACAGGAATAATAGCACTGGTTTTTTCAGTTATGAGACTTTCTATTTTTTCAGTATTTATAGTAAAGTCATCTTCTTTAATATCACAAAATACAGGTTTTAATCCCTTTCTTACTATTGCATGGGTTGTGGACGCAAAAGTAAAGGGAGTGGTAATAACTTCACCAGTTAATTCAAAAGCTTCAATTGCACACTCAAGTGCCAAATGCCCGTTGGTAAACAGGACTATATTAGGAACGTCCAAATATTCCTTCAAACCGGCTTCCAGTCTCTTATGTTTTTCTCCTACATTTGTAAGCCAAAAACTTTCCCATATGTCCTTTATTTCATCTATGTACTCATCAAGTGGGGGTAATGAGGATCTTGTCACCTGGATAGTTTTCATTTTGTCACCTCACTTTTTAAAAGCATCCCAAATGGAAAGACCCTGAAAATCAATTGCTGTACCTTTTCCGCATTCAGTAGCCTGTTTGTAAAAAACATATGATAAGGCTACATCAACATACGACAGCCCTACACTGTTAAAATATATAAACTCATCATCGTTTAACCTTCCTGATTTTTTACCTACCACCAATTCATGAAGGTCTGCATAAATATCATCATCAGATAACTCACCGGCTTTATACATTCTGCTTAATGTTTGAGTACGGTGCTTTACAGCTTCCCAGTCATCACATATAATTCTGTCAGCTTTTTTAGCAACTGCAAACTCGTCTTCCCATCCTCCTACATGAGCATAAAATGCACCCTTTCCAACCCAGTCTGCTTTTAGCAAAGGTGCCTGGGTACTTGTTGCAGTAACAATTATGTCAGAACCTTCAGCAGCTTCCATAAGATTTGTGTTGCATCTGATTATTTCCAAATCATCAAAAATACCTTTCATATCTTTTTCAAATTGCTTTTCACTTTCTATAGTATTAGACGCTACCTTACAAACCTTCAAAGAAGGACGGACTGTTTTCATTGCAATTAAATGCATCCTTCCTTGTTCTCCTGCTCCAATGATTCCAATTGTTTCTGAATTTTCCTTTGCAAAATACTCAGCTCCGATACAGCTAATGGCTGCAGTTCTCATAAGTGTACAAATACTTCCATCCATAAAAGTAATAGGTTGTCCGGAAACAATTTCTGATAGTATTATAGTACCTGAAACATTTGGGATGTTGTACAAAACCGGATTTCTTGGAAAAACTGAAACCCACTTCACTCCACAAATTTTTTCCTCAAGTAATGTTGCAGGCATGCAATTAATTCTGTCTTGAGTTTCTTCATTAAAAATTTGAGAAATTTTATCCGGAAAAAGTATTTTTCCTTCTTGAAAATCAATAAGTGCCTTCTTTACAACTGAAATAACATTAGACATATCAAGACAATTTGCTTCCATTAAGTCTTTTTGCGTTAGCACAATAACAGGTCTGTTTTTACCCATATCTCCTTCTCCTTTTAAAAAAATTATAAAAGTTCTTTTAATTTATATTTCTATCATTTAATGCTTTTTCCTCTCTCTTTTTTAGAAAGAATCAATATCAAATAACAGAAATAGTAAATTTTTGTTTTCAGTATCGTATACGCATAACTTATCCAACACATCATATACCGTTTTCTTCAGCTCATCTTTTGTTGAAAAAACAATATGTAAATAACAAAAAACCTGCTGGGCTGTTCCCCATTTTTTTATTGAATCTCCTACATGGTGAACCGGTACATATGCATATACGCCTGGCAAATCTAATATTTCTTTTTCTCCAACAATTTCCTTGATAACTCCTTCATTTAAATGCAACGGTAATATGCAGTAATTCTTTTTGTCGGTTTTTTCTACATTTTCAAATTTTATTCTATCTTTTATATTGTTGTAATTTCCATGAATTGCATATTCTAACATAATATCTAATTGGTCAATGTTATAAAAATACTTCACCGGGTAATATGTTAATGAACCTCCAAATCTATATCCCATTTCATTAAAAACAAATTCGTCTCCATTTTTAAATGCTTCTATCCATATTATTCCATTTTTCATTCCAGCATCTTTAAACATTTTTCTCACTTTATTATCTAGATCTTTTAGATATCTGCTTATATCCGGAGAAGGTAAAACTTGTAATGCCATAACAAATGAACCGTATTCTTTTAACTTCATAGATTTTTTTTCAGACATGCCGGAAAAATAGATCTGGCCATCAATAAGTGTATAATGTATTATAACTGCATCATTAGGCATATACTTTTCTATAAGTACTTTTTTGGACTCAGAAAAACTTAATGCATTCTCATAACCTTTTAATAAATCTTCTTTATTATTACATACTGAAAATCCACGGCTCCCGCTGCTGTCAACCGGTTTTACAATCACAGGATATATTGCGTCGTTATCTGCTTCACTAATGTCGTATTCCGGTGAAACAGGTACACCATGCTCTCTGCACAATTGTTTAAATTTAGATTTATCTTTACAATATTCCCACTGGGAAAGATTAGTATAACAAGGAAGATTTAAACGTTCACAAAGTGCAATCATTTTTTCTATATTAAATTCATGTACTCCTGACAACACTCCGTCTATTTCTGCTTCTTTAGCCATTTTTTCAAGTTTGTCTAAATCTGCTGTGCTAACTAACCAAGCCTCATCCGCTATCCGTTTTGCTGCTGATTGTTCTGTTTCTAAATAATCTGCAACAATTGTATATATTCCTTTTTTTTGAGCTGCCCTTACCAATTCACACGAACCTATAGGTTTTCCACCAAGTATAAGTAGTTTTTTGCTTTTTACATTTGTAGAACCCATATAGACCTCCCGTTTATTCTTTTATATTTTCAATTATACCCCCTATAATTGCACTTCTGTTTTTAATAATTTTATATTGAAACTTAATTTATTACTCTACAACAATCTTAATCCATTTATCTGAATTATCCATTGTATTAAGCATTTCTTCCATTGAATCAAATTTAAAAAATACTATTCCAAGGGCTTTATTTGCCCCGTCAAAATACTGCACTGTATCCCCCTGTTTTTTATACATAACTTTTTTTATTATTTTTTTCTCTATTTTTTCATCAAAAATTATATCTTTAAGTATACCATTTTTTCCGGTATGTATGTTGAAGGAAGAAAAATATGCCTCGTTTGCTGAATAACTTAAATCAATGTCAAAGTTGCCCATAGCTGCTTCAACCGTTGCAGCTATCAAATCAACTCCCGTAATCATATTAAGTAAATCCGGAATCATATTCCCACCATTACGTGGGCCCATTTCAATTATATACAAATCTCCTTTCTTATCAAACATAATTTCCAGATTAAACCCGCCAAATTTTATATCCAACAAATCAACTATACGCTGAATTTCTTTTTTTATTAGCAAAAACCTGTCTTCTGAAATTTCAACAGGATAGCTTTTTCCAACCGGTACTAAAGGATTAACATTCATATTTCTATGACAATTAAGCAGTCCCCAGAATTCAACTTTTCCGTTTAGTACAAAACAGTCACCGCCAATTAAATATTTATGATCCTTGACTATGTACTCTTCAATAATGACTTTTTTGTTCCTTGACTGCTCTAAAGCTGATTTAAATGCTGTCTCCAAATCATTTGACGACTCAATTTTATTTACTCCCTTACTGCCTGAAGAATCAACCGGCTTTACCATCAATGGAAACTTAAAATTTTCAACTGTTTTTTTTACATCGTTAAAATCTTCAAATACCTCCATTTTAGGATAGTTAAAACGGTTTTCTTTTAAAAACTCACGGAATTTATCTTTAAAACCTAACGTTTCCACAGCTTTATATGAATTGGATGGAAGTCCTAGCTTTTCAGCAACATATGCGGCTGTTGGAGCAGCCGGATCCGATGCATAAGCCACTATTCCATCAATTTTTTCCTTTTCTGCAACTTCTAAAACTGCCTCTTTATCCGTTGTGCTTACGCAGTAAAATTTGTTTGCATATTTTTGACCGGGATTATCCGGTAAATAGTCGCAAAGTACCGTATAATATCCCGCTTTATTTGCATATTCTATAGCAGGTATCTGCTGGGTTGACCCTCCTAGAAGTAATATTTTTTTCAGTTTAATCACCTCACTTTAAAATTTAAGAAACTTACCGTTTTTATTTCTTTATCTTACCGCTAATTAACTCTTTCATTGTTTCAAGTAAATAATTAAAGCATTCAAGTTTAAACAACTTTGCTGATGAAAAGTATATAATTACACCTGTAATTATTTGAAGCGGAAGTAAAATCAAATCATCAATTTTCAGAAAATTAAAGCAATATACAATACCGCCCATTAACAGCGATATAAGCAATGATGGCATAATGTCCCCCCACTGTTCCTTGTAGCTGTAATTTAATAGTTTTTTATTGGGATATGCATTTACAAAAGAAGAAATCAGCCCGCTAATAACCATTCCAAATGCCAATGCATAAACTCCAAATGGTATTGAAATTAAAACAATTGTCAATCCAATTATTTTCTTTATTACTTCCAACTTTAGAAAAATGTCGCTCCGCCCCACTGCATTTATAGCTTGTAGATTAGCAGTATGTATAGGACGCAGTGCATGAGCTATACAAAACATTTGTAAAAACGGTACGGACTTCATCCACTTTTCAGTTAATACAACTCTCACCAGTGGTTCTGCTACCACTGCCAGTCCAATCATCATAGGAAATATTAGGAATGAACTTGTCATAATTGCTCTTCTTACCATATCCTTTACTTTTTTGCGATTGTCTTGGTGAGCTGACAGTGCAGGAAGCATTACTGCTTGAATTGAACCATCCAGGCTTGTTACAATTACCTTTGGAAACTGTTCCCCTTTGTTATAATATCCAAGAGTAGATGAATCATAACGTTTCCCGATAATCAATGTCCTGATATCCATATACAAAATATTCAAAAGTTGTGATACTAATAGTTTCCAGCCATAAGAAAACAATCCTTTTACCCTTTCCCATGAGAAAATCAGTTTTGGTCTCCATTTTACCGTAAACCATAAAATTAAACTAATAGATATCTGGTTTACCAACTGCTGTGCAACTAAAGCCCATACACCAGCACCAAAATATGCTGAAACTATACCAACCGTTCCTGAAATGATAATTGCACCCAGACTACTGAAAAACAAATTTTTAAACATCATATTTCTTGCCACATATACATTTTGTATGGCATTTATAGCCCCAAATGGAAGTATTAAAGCCAAACCACGCAGAGGCCAAACCAAACTTTCATTTTTAAAGAATTCGGAAATCCACGGCGCAAATATGTAAATTAAACTATATAATAAAATAACGATGAATCCGTTAAGGTAAAACACCGAAGAAAAATCCAAATCATCTGCATTCTTCTTTTGAATAAGGGCAGTATTAAAACCATATTCAACAAAAACCCGTGCAAAAGAAATAAACACCGTAAGCACAGCTAACGTTCCAAAGTCTTCTGGCAATAAAATTCTGGCTAAAACTATTTGCACTAAAAGCTGTATTCCTTGTGTTCCATTTCTCTCCAACATCTTCCAAAGAAGAGATGATAATACCTTTTTTTTAATCTGACTTTTCATTGTCTAACAATCTCCCATCTAAACAAAGTAGTATAATCTTAAACACTTAGTTTATTTAGTATTTTTTTGGTAATTTTTAAAGAAATTAATCTTTTTATATAATCGCTTCTTAAAGGTTTTATATCTTTCATATTAAAATAATCATTATTTTTATCACTGTTTTTTATAAATTCAATGTGCCGTTCAAAATCTTTGTAGACGTCATTAATGTCCACAATTTTCTTTTTGCATTCAGATTTTATAAACTCTGCATATTTATTATATATCAAAATATCATCCAGCATCTCCTGCAGGTTAAGATTGCTTTCACCATCTGCATATAAACTGGTTTTTGTATTGTATCCCATAATACCAATTGGAGCTGCTGTATTACAATCAACGGATATAGTTAAAACACCTTCTCTGTAAGGAACCCCAGCCCCTCCTGCAGTTCCTATGAATATATCAGCTTTGCTAAATACACTCCTAGGTATAGGAAACAAATAGCCGGTAATGATAAGTTCTAAATTACTGCATTCGCTGGCTCTGTCTTCAATTTTTTTTCTGACGCTTTCATATTTAGAGCCTCCTACTATTATGTATCTAACTTTTAGCTGTTTATTTCTATCAGCAAATTTAATAATCTCTTCAAGGAGCGGCATTACATAATCTTTTTCTAACCTGGTTATTGTTCCAATACAAACATCACAATCCCCCAAACTATCTATAATCTCATTAGGTACATCTTCCACCACATTATTTGAACCTGTTGCCTTTAGTACATACCTTTCTTCATCTTTAACCGTCTTGAAGTCTTTAAAAAGCAGCTCTAATGATTTATCTGAAATACTAGCTAACTCTTTTCTTGAGTGCTTAAAATCTAAAAATTTCATTTTTTCCACTGATAGTCTTTTAAATTTTTCAGTCAGCAAAAACACTAAATGCTTACCCTTAACTTTTTCTGCAAAAACTTCCCCCCATATAGCCAAGTGGATTGTATGGCTTTCTATAATTATCTCATCATATTCCCCATCTAGTATATATTTTTTTATCAGAGAATCTTTAAATTTCTCTGTATGCAACTGTGGAACATGATATAAAGCTCTTACTATACTTTTTTCATACTCTTTTAACTCATTAAATACAATATCCCCTTCACTAAAGCTAAGTACCTCTACTTCCCATCCTCTTTCCTTTAAAAAATTTAATTTATTCCGTGTATAAAGCTGTGCACCTCCAATACCTATTATTGAACTTGTCAAAATAACGTACTTTTTCATTTTAAATCTCCTTTTTATCTATTTAGAATACATCTTATTTTTCTAAATCAATTACTAAAAGCAATTCTATTTATTATAGCCGATTTTCTCTCTAATCACAGAGTATTTACCATAATATACCACACAAAGTGCAATAAATAAGTACACAAAGTGATAATCAATTGCTGATGCAGTAAATTGATACAGCATAAAATTAATTAATCCCAATGCTAATCCTTTACTTTTTAAATTAATACTGGTGTCAGGCGTTTTCATTTTCCAAAGCTTAAAGCAAAGCCTTGTTAAAACAACCATAAACACAAGAAACACCAGAAAACCTAGAATACCTTCCTCAGTTAAAACTTGAATATAACTGCTGTGAGGATGCATACCTATATACTCATATAGTTGGGTAGGTCCGATACCAAATATAGGTGATGTTCCCCAAAGCCTGATGGCTTCAGCCCATATCCACTGTCTTCCTTTTGTTCCTCCATAAACCATTTTTTCTATGAACCTGTCACCGGCAGAGCGCATTCCAAATGCCCTTAGTATTGCATTATAATCTGATCTAATTAGATATACTGTAAGAACGGAAATTCCCAATATTGATGCAACAACCGGCTTAATTGCCCTTCTATCTTTCAATGCAATTAATATAGGAGCAACTGAAAGGGGCAGTACCAACAGACTTGTCCTGGAACCTGTAAAAAACAAAACTGCTACACTTAATATATAATTTGCAATATAATATATCCTCCATCTTTTGCTCTTTGCAGCAATTATGTTAGAAGCTATTGTGGGCAGCATTAAACCTAAAAAGGCAACCAACATACCCTGCCATCTGAAAGTTGAAGCAATCCTTCCACTGCCTAGCCTCATGTTTTCCCATTTAAATCTAGCTTCAAAGAAAGGAACCTTTTGTATTGCTAGTATTTGAGCAAAACCAATTAAATTTATAATTAATAATATAATCATCCATGTACGGTAGTATTCATCCACTATATCCAATTCATTTACAGTCTTAACCGTAAAAAAAAGTACTAGAAAAAATATACTGTAAGAAATAAATGAGTTTAAAGCACTTGAATAGTTTAAAATATCACCAGTTAAACTATTTACCATTGCAGAAAGCAAAATAGCACCCGCCAGACACATTACAGAAACTATAACTTGAAAAGCTATTTTTTCAACCCTCATTTTATAATTTTTTAATAATCTTATAAAAAACAGCGGTGTACTCAAAAAAAATACAATCATGAAGAATGATGTTCTTCCAAATACAGGAATTCTTACATTAAAAACGTCTCTGTTAAAAATCATTGCTGCTACAGGTAAAAACAATACAACCCATTTACTGATATTTTTCATCTAAACCCTACCTCTTCTCCATTACAAATAAATTCTTAAAAAATTAAACTGAAAGAAGTAATTCCTCCAAATTACTTATGTATGACTCTAGTTTGAAGCATTCTTCTATCTTTTTTCTTCCGTTTTTACCCATTTCCTTTGTCCTGGCTTTATCCTCCAGCATAAAAAGGATGGATTTAAACAGCATTTCTATATTCCCTGGCTTAATTAAAAGTCCATTTTGTTTGTCGTCAACAATCTCACCTGTACCTGCAACATCAGTAGCTACAACAGGGCATAAACATGCAAAAGACTCAAGTACCACCCTTGGCAGTCCTTCGCTGTAAGAAGGAAGAACCACCAGGTTTACTTGTTTCATAATTGAAAGCACATCATTTCTTCTGCCCATAAAAATAACCATTTCTTCCATTTGATTTTTCTTTACCATTTCCTTTAGTTCTTCCAAATAATTTCTTTGAGATTCATCAACTATATCCCCCACTATCAAAAATTTCACATCTTCTGCATCATATAAATGGTTTTTCTTAATTTCATAAATTGCCTCAATGAAATCCTTCTGTCCTTTTCTAGGCTGGATAGAACCTATTAGCGCAACTAATTGTGTGTCTTTATTGACATTCAATTCTTCCCTCAAACAGGACGTGATACTTACAGCATCCACTTGTTCTAAATTAATTCCAGTGTATATCGTTTTAAATTTCTTATTAGCATTAATAATAAGTTTTTTAGGAAAAATATTTTGCACATTATTTGATATCGTAACTATTCGGGTTGCAATATTTGATGCAAACCAGTTAAATATCCCTAATCTCTTGTCAACCCTGACATACCATACTACCGGTATGCCCCTTAGCCTTGCTGCCAGACCGCTTGTCAAAATAGAGCGGATATCATTGCAATAAACCGTTTCAATATTTTCTTTTTTATAATAATTCATATATCTTTTTACATGTTTAAAGTAACCTGTCAAAGCCTTTATTTTACTTGAAAGCCCCTTTTCCTTTAATACATTCCCTCTTTTATTAAAAACCTCTGGCTGCCTGATAACTTCAACATCTATGCCAATTTCTGAAATCCTCTTGGTGAATTCACCTTCCCCGGGACTTACAAAAACAGGCTCTATTTTTTCCCTGTCAACATTAACCAAAAAAGTATATAAAGATTGTTGAGCTCCATAAAAACTATCGTATCCAGCTTCACAAAATGCTACTTTTTTCCCCATGACTACTCCTCCATCTTATCCTTTGTTTAATAGGTCTTTCTTAAATATTTACTGGATATCCATTCAAAAACCCAAGGTGGCGAAATAAATACAATTACCTGACTTAATGCAACTACAATTAAATCAACAAAACTGGAATATCCATTTCTCCAAAAATTATACATCATAGCAATATAACTTCTACACTTTTCCCAGCTTTTCCTTCTCTTTAAATTGTCTTTATTGGCACGGAACAATAGTAACGATTGATTTATATTCTTTGCCTTACAACCGTTATTGAGCATCCTTACAAAAAGGTCTAAATCCTGATTCCGTCTAAAGTTACCATATCCCCCGTTTTTCAAAACCGATGATTTTTTGTACATAATAGTAGGATGATTAAATGGATTCCTTCTTCTTGAAAATTTAACTATCTCATCATGAGTTTCAGGCACTATTCTAGAAGACACAATTTTGTGCATGTCGTCATGAAACTCATCTATATTTGAACCTAAAATATCCAAATCCTTATCCTTTATAAATTCATTAACCTGCAGTTCACATCTGTTTTCTAAAGAAATATCATCGGTGTCCATTCTGGCAACCAATTCATTTCTGCACCTTTTAAGTCCTGCATTTAAAGCCATTCCCAGTCCCACATTCTTCTCTAATGGAACAATGGTAAAAAGCCCTGGATATTTTGATGTATACATTTCAATAACTTTTTCCAGTTCTTCGGTTATTGGGCCGTCTTTTACAATAACAATTTCATCCGGTTTTAAAGTCTGGTTTATCATGCTCTCTATACTGCCTTTAAAAAATTCCGGATTTTCTCCTTTATATACTGACATCAAAACACTGTACTCTTTATTCTCCATCCTTACTTCCCGCCTTCAGTCTGTATTATAGATTCTTTAAAGTTACAAACCCTGTAATTTCTCTTATACTCAGACATGCTCATATCATAAACTAAATCGCCAAATAATTTGTTTACTGTGCTTATATTCATTATTTTTAATAAAGGATTAAAAAGTCTTGTCATATATACCTTCCTACCATGGGCACCGGCAATTAATTTAACCATTTCGCTGGTACATACATACTCTGCATTTTGTGGAAAAAACAGGCCGCTGCTGTCGTCATCTATCAACTGTTTTACAAACTCTGATAAATTATCTATATAAATCATACTTCTCTTATTTTTTGTATTTGGAAAAAAAGGTGTTTTAAGGGCAAGCTTTGCAAGTCTTGGATAGTTCCCCTTGCATCCCTTTCCATAAACCATTGGAGGTCTTATAATTGCCAACTTAAAAGACTGATCCTGAAGCTTCATAATAAGTTCTTCAAGCTTCATAATAAGTTCTTCAGCCTCTATTTTCGACTTCCCATAAGCAGTGCCTGGCTTAGCAGGGGTATTTTTATCAATAATACCCTTTTCAAGACCATATACACTCATTGAGCTTAAAAATATAAAACTCTTAGCCCCTTCCGCCTTTGCTTTTTTAGCAGTTTCATAAGCTAAGTCCCTGTTTACTTTATAGTAGAGATCTTGATTTTCTTTTGTCTCTTTTATATGTGCAATTCCTGCAACGTGGAAAATCACATCGTATGCACCAAAGTCCTCTTTTTTCCAAAGTTCATTCTGCATATCAACTGTATGAACTTTGTATTTATCAGGCTCCCTCATCAGCCAATTTTCAACAGAAGTACCTATATAACTGTCTTTCCCGGTAATTAGGATTTTTTTCATTTTGCTACCGTCTCCCTTCTACTACTGTCATTTACCTTAGAAGACTTGGTTTTTATAGTACCGGTTCCTCCTTCAACAACACCATCGGACTTTAATACACTTAATATAGTTCCGAAAAAACACTTAACATCCATTAAAAAGCCTATTTTTTCAGCATACTCCCCATCTAGTTTGGCTTTAACTTCAATTTCCAACTCATCTCTTCCATTAATCTGAGCCCAGCCTGTAAGCCCAACAGGTACATCGTTTGCTCCATATTTATCCCTTTCTTCTATTAAATCATACTGATTCCAAAGTGCCGGTCTTGGACCTATAAAGCTCATTTCCCCCTTCAATATGTTGAAAAGCTGTGGCAGTTCATCAAGGCTTGTCTTTCTCAAAAACTTTCCTACCCTTGTTATCCACTGCTCCGGATTACTAAGAAGGTGGGTTGGCATATCCTTTGGTGTGTCCACCCTCATTGTCCTGAACTTCAAAATATTAAAATGGGTTTTATTAATTCCTACTCTCTTTTGCTTAAAGAAAATAGGTCCTTTAGAGTCCAGCTTAATTGCTGTAATAATAATTAAAAATACAGGAAGCAGTATGATTATTGAAATCAAAGATAAAATAATGTCCATGCACCTTTTTATTTTTAAATAATTCATTTATATTCCCCCTGTATGATCTATGAATTTAGCATTATCTATCCATCAATTTCGTTGCATTATTTAGTGTTTTTTATTTTTAACCAATAAGTATCTCTGCCAGCACTTTATAAAAGCACTTTTCTTAAATAATTTAATCTTTTTATATATTCCGGAACTGTTTTAAAAATGGTAAAATCCCATAAAAGATAAAGCCCCCTAAAATTATATCATGAAAATAATTATTTATCTCTAAACTTTCTTTTGGGGATGATAAATAATCATCCCCAATTAGTAATTAGCAAATAATGCATACCATTATCCAACCTTCTTAGATTTTTGAATATCTACACCTTTGTTGTACTCAGGCTTTTTGTACTCAGGCACAATTTCCTGCATTATACTTTCTATTTCTTTTTCTGGGTTTTCCTTTGAAAGAACCTCTTTTAACCAATTGAGTTTTCTATACAGTTCCTCACTGTCTATTGAAATTGGCTTTCCAATGAAAATCTTTTCATGCCTTGTCTGTGATATTCCTTCTTCTGCAAGGAGTAATTCTTCATAAAGCTTTTCCCCCGGACGAAGACCTGTATAATGTATCTTTATATCTACATCAGGCTCAAAACCGGAAAGCTTTATAAGATCCCTTGCCAAGTCCACAATTTTAACAGGCTCTCCCATGTCAAGTATAAAAATTTCTCCTCCCTTTGCCATAGAACCGGCTTGTATAACCAGCTGCACCGCTTCAGGTATTGTCATAAAATATCTTATTATATCAGGATGAGTAACAGTAACAGGACCACCCTCAGCTATCTGCTTTTTAAATTGAGGAATAACACTTCCGTTACTTCCTAAAACATTTCCAAAGCGTACAGCCATAAATTCAGTCTTACTCTTTTTGTCAAGGGTCTGTATAATCATTTCTGCCGTCCTCTTGGTTGCACCCATTATATTAGTTGGATTTACCGCCTTGTCTGTAGATATCAGTACAAAGCGTTTGGTACCGTATTTGTCAGCACACTCAGCCACGTTCAATGTACCAAAAACGTTATTTTTAATGGCCTCAGTCGGATTTGCTTCCATTAATGGCACATGCTTGTGTGCTGCGGCATGGAATACAACCCCCGGCTTGTACTTTTTGAAAACACTCTCCATTCTTTTTCTGTCTCTTATTGAAGCAATTACAACTTCAAGATTTAAATTTTTGTGATTTCTAATTAGCTCCTGTTGTATTTCATAAGCGTTATTCTCATAAATGTCAAGTATAATAAGCTGTTTGGGACTAAAACGTGCTATCTGGCGGCAAAGCTCTGTTCCTATTGAACCACCGCCACCGGTTACCAGCACTACTTCAGAGCTTAAATAATTGCATATCTCCGCTAAATTTACCTTTACGGGATCCCTCCCTAGTAAATCTTCAATATTCACATCCCTGATTTTCTTTATATCTACTTGTCCATTTATTAATTCAAATACTCCGGGTATGGTCTTTAATTTGCACTTTGTTTCTTTACAAATATTCACCAGTTCCCGTATTTCACTTTTGCTGGCTGAAGGGATGGCAATTATTATTTCATCAATTCTTTTTGCTTTTACAACCCAGTGTATATCTTCCCTTGTTCCTAAAACCGGAACACCGTGGATTTTTGCACGGTTCTTTTGAGGATTGTCATCAATAACAGCTACAGGATACTTCAAAAGCTGTGGGTTGTCGAAAAGCTCTTGAATCACTAATGAACCTGCTTCTCCCCCACCTACAATCATGACCCTTTTCCGCTCAGACAAAAGTCCGTTAAAGTACACATTTTTTATGCGTCTCAGGGCACGATAAGAAAATCTCATCCCACCTACAAGTATTACGAGTAATATTGGCATTAAGATGTAATAACTTCTTGGAAAATCGATGTTGAGAATATGTTCGTATAGGACAAATAGTATTCCGCCCCCAACTACTGATGCGAATATTACATTATTCATCTCTTCTATACTTGCATAACACCAAACGCTTTTATACAAGTTAAAGAGACGGAATACTGCTATTAGGACAAGTGTTGTGATTATGTACGTTTTTTGAATGCTGGCAAGATATATTTCAGGTATTCTAAAGTCGGTTCTTAAAAACACTGCGCCCAAAGATGCAAGATTTATAAGTACAATATCAAGTAATAGTAAAAGCCATCTTCTGTAGGTTAAATTGAGATTAAAGCCCTTAATAAGTCTTCCGACTACAGCATACATTCCTAAATCCCCCAATGCATATCATTTTTATATTTTTAAATATTTTTTTATAGAGTTATTACTCATGCATTCTGTACTCTAAAGAAAATCCCCTAGAAAACTATGTCGTTTAATTTCTAAAACTAGTTATATGCCGTTCTCCATTTTTATTAGATATACCCCCAATTTAGTCCTATCTAACTCTATTATCTTTTATCTATATCTCTATAAATTTTTTAATATTCTTCCATAAAATTACCATAACACTTTATCATGAGAAAATCAATAATATCATAAAATGCTGATATATGGCATTGTGTGAATTTAATCATATTGATAGCTGTAACTGTAACCGTAGTAGGATGTCTTTCTAAAATCAATTTTAGTAAGAACAGCTCCAATCATATTTGCGTTTACACCTTCAAGGGCTTTACATGCCCGCTTCGCCATATCAATCCTGGTGCCTGCGCATGCCAGAACCAATATAGTCCCGTCAGCTAATCCTGCCAAAATTGCTGCGTCTGTAACTTGTCCCACCGGAGGTGTATCAAATATAACTATATCATACTCACCTTTAACTTTTTCAACGAAACTCTGCATCTTGTTAGAACTCAGCATTTCATATGGATTAGGTGGTACAGGGCCGCTTGTTATTATATCCAGGTTTGAAATTTCCGTCTTTTCTATTGCCTTAGCTTTAATATCCTCTTTCGTGTCAGTAAGGATGCTTGTCAGTCCTATATTGTTTTTAACTCCAAAGTAATGGTGCACTTTAGGCTTTCTAAGGTCAGCATCCACAATAAGAACCCTCTTGCCCGACTTAGCTAATGTAACTGCTAAGTTTGCAGCAGTTACAGATTTTCCATCTCCCATGGACGGGCTTGTTACCACCATTGTCTTTACTTCTTTATCAATATTTATATAGTGAAGGTTTGTCCTAAGTTCTCTAAAGGCTTCTGTAGCTGCAGCCTTCGGATCGTTTATAGTAATAAGGTTTTTAAGGTGCTCTTTTTCCAATTCTCTCCTGTTCTTGGCTTTGCTCTTTCCTCTTTTACCGCCTTTAAACTTAGGAATAGTTCCCACCACATTAAGACTTAGATATCTTTCTACCTCATCCGGCTTCTTAAATGTGTGGTCAACAAACTCCAGAACTAGAATAAGCCCTACACCAAGTACAATCCCCAACAATCCTGCAACTGCAACATTCATCTTCTTGTTAGGTTTAACCGGTGAATTCGGCATATTTGCATCGTCTACCACCATCACATTTTTAACTTCTATAATATCTGCCGCCAGTTCTTGAATTTCATTTGACAGCTCATTTACCACATCCCTTGCAAGGGTTGGGTTGCTGTCTTCATAACTAATCTTAAATATCCTGGAGTCTTTAACTGTCCTTACATCTACATTACTAAGAAGTTTTGACGGACTTACATTGAGTTTTTCACCAACTCTTTCTGCAACAGTCCTCGATTTTAAAAGTTCCCTGTAGTCAGCGATAAGCTGGTTGTTTAGTTGTATATCCCCTATACTTAGTCCTCCAACATTGCCGCTTTCTTTTCCTAAAAACAATGTAGCCTCTGATCTGTAAATGGGTGTTAAATAGTAACTTGTGATTAGAAAAGTTGAAACAGTAACAAATATAAAACATGCAGCAACTACGTACCATTTCCTCAGAAGTAAGAAGAAAATCTCTCTTACGTCTATTTCCTCGAAATTATTTCTCTCCATAAATGCTTGACCCCTTTTCACTAATACTAATTAAATACTAATTAAATTTCTATTTCCGCCATTATATAGGAATACTTGTAAAATAACTCTCTTCCTCTTAGATAATCACTGCCAAGTGTCGCTTTAAGGTATTCTTTGACTTCTTCTACTTCTTCATCTGTATAGCCATCTTCCATTATGCCTTGCAGATAAGCAATGTCTACCTTTGAATAAAGCCTTCTTAAGTCCTCTAAATCGTCATCGCTAATGTGGTGTCCGTATTCCCTGATCATCTCTTCAACCCATGATTCTGATAAAATTTTGTTTTCTGCATCTGAATCATTATTACCTTCTTCATCTGCCCCGTTGTTATCTCCACCTGGAGCATTTGTTTGTTTGTCCGTTGGTGCAGGGTCATTTTCTGAGCTGTTTTCTGAGTTGTTTACAGATGTGTCCTCTGGAGCGTCAGTATCAAGGTCAGCTGAATTTTGCACACTTCCAGGTCCGCCTGGGATGTCATCTGGCTCACCTGATTCTATAATATCCACCTCTCCTTCTGAATTGTTTACATCTGGACTCCCCGAAGCACCATTATTAATCAGGATAGGTAAAATGATTCCTATGAAAACGGCTAGCAATATGGCTAATATAATTATAATTGCTTTTTTCATATAAAAACCCCTTTTTAAAATCATATAAACTGCCAACTAACTTGAAAACAGCTGAAATTCTAGCCAATCTTCAGTAATTTATGTGTTGTATCTTATGTTTTTAAATATCTCTAGCAAAAAGAAACTTTTCTTTGGTTTTGTAAGATATTCCACATCTTTATCTTCCAGTACCATCAATGGATTTGTGTACATAAGTTTTTGAGTATTTTCCATACCACAGAATTTAACTAATTTTGCCTCTAAATCATCCTTGTCCTTTAAGAATCTGTGCTGTCCGTGAGAATCAGAAGCAACAATGTGCGCCATTTCCTCATTTATGAGAGCAAAAGCTTCTTTTTGAACCCTTTTACCGTGATATCCAAGTATGCTGCCGGAATTAATCTGAATTAGAGCTCCATTATTAACAAGATCCTGTAAGACGTTGGTTTTTCTGTATTCTGTGGTGTACCTCTCTGGGTGAGCAATTATAGGTACATATCCTTCAACTAGTAGAGAAAAAACTAAATTTGAAGCTTGTTTAAGAACAATGTCCATAGGAAATTCAATAAGTACATATTTAGTATTATTAAGCGTGAGGATTTCCCCGTTCTCTATTCCATCGGCTATTTCATGGTCTGCAAACACCTCCATACCTGAATAAATATTTAAATCAATGTTCTTTTCTTTAAGAACACCTTTTAAATTATCCATTTTAGACTTTATTGTCTCAGGTGTAGGTGCATAACCGCCACCTATCATATAGTGGGGTGTTGCAATAATACTGCTTATTCCTGCCTCTTTAAGCTTGCCGCACAATTCAACAGACTCATCCAAGGATTGAGGCCCGTCATCAAGTCCATCTAGAATATGACAATGTATGTCTATCATTTTTCTCATCCTTCTTTTGTTTGTTATTGTACTTTATGCTGATATTGTTGTTTTATTTAAATACCATTTAATTCTTGCTGCAAAGTAAATTATATCACTATATCGTTGAAGTTTCAAGAGATTTTTTCAAATTTAACAAATCAGACAACTGGAATAAGTTTCCCCAGTTGTCTGATTTACATAAGTCATTAACTATTTATTTTATTATTCCTCACTGCTGTCTTCTTCACCGCTGTCACTTTCCTCCTGGCTGCCTTCATCCCCGCTGTCATCTTTATCAGCATCATCTTTTACATCTTCCCCATTGTCATCAGAAGGAATTAAGCCTCTATCCAACATGGTATTGTATAGCACTACAAAAGCTTCTGCCCTTGTAACATTTCTCTTAGGCTTAAATGTGTTGTCCGGATATCCTTTTACAATGTTCAGTTCTACTGATTTTGTTATGTAGTCCATAGCCCACTTGCCTATTTCATCTCTATCTATAAATGCAGGCTGCTCAAGACCATTTTCTGCTGCTATGTCAAATGCTTTCAGAATTAGGACAACCATTTCTTCCCTGGAAAGTTCTCTTGATGCCCTGAATGTGTTGTCTTCATATCCTACTATAATATTATTTTCTACTGCTGTTTGGATAAAGCCCGCTGCCCACTCAGGGATTTGTGCACTGTCTTCAAATTTAAGGTCTACCTTTTCTGCCGGCTTCAATCCTGCAGCATGAACAACAATTACTGCCATTTCAGCTCTTGTTATACTTGCATCAGGTCTGATTGTTCCATCAGGATAACCGTTAACTATACCCATTTTTGCAAGTTTTAATATTATTTCCCTAGCCCAGTGGCCATCTATGTCAGTAAAGTTAATTTCATCGTCCGGTCCGCCAGGAACTTCTGTTTCAACTGGCTCTTCAATATCTTCGTCAGGTGTTGGTGTAGGTGTAGGTGTTGGCGTTGGTGTGCTAATAATTCTTCCACCACCTGAAGGAGGTTTGCTTGAAGTTGGTTTTGGTGATGTTGTTGGTGTTGGTGTTGGGTCTTCAGGTTCGTCTGTTGGTTCAGGCGTTTCTGTTGGATCCGGTGTTTCCGTTGGTTCAGGTGACTCTGTTGGTTCAGGTGTTTCTGTTGGCTCTGGTGACTCTGTTGGTTCAGGTGTTTCTGGTGGCTCTGGTGATTCCGTTGGTTCAGGTGTTTCTGTTGGCTCTGGTGATTCCGTTGGTTCAGGTGTTTCTGGTGGCTCTGGTGATTCCGTTGGTTCAGGTGTTTCTGTTGGCTCTGGTGACTCTGTTGGTTCAGGTGTTTCTGTTGGCTCTGGTGATTCCGTTGGTTCAGGTGTTTCTGGTGGCTCTGGTGATTCCGTTGGTTCAGGTGTTTCTGGTGGTTTTGGTAATGATCCGCTGTATCTTCTCTTACCAAGCTGATATTGCACTTCTGCTTTAAAGTAATATATCTGCATATCATCATGACGGTTTATGAAGTTAGTCATATAATCAAAGAACTTGTCTATGTCTGTTACTCCTCTTCTCTTAAATACATCAAGGAATCCTAGTAACTTGCTTAATTGATCCTTCTTTGATGAAGGAAAGTTTACGTATATTTGTACTTTGTACGGATCTTCAGCATGGTCGCGCACAGATGGTGATAGTGATAGATTAGCAAGTACATCAAGCAAGCAGAATACCAGTTTTATTCCAAAGTCATCATGAGGGTCTCCTGTTATCTCCGCATTAAAATCAGCAGCTATTTTTTCAAAACCTGTTGTGTCAAGATCAAACTCAACTGCCCCGACTTGTTTTAGGAAGTAAACAATATCTTCCCTGCGTGATATTGAGTAGTCTACAATTTTATTAAGAGCTTTTTCTATTTCCTCTCTGGTCATGTTATTGAGCTTCTCACTGAGAATTATAGCGTACTCCAGGTAATTTTCCTTTGTTAGTTCTTTTATTTGCTTTTCAAAATCATCAATAAATTCAAAAAACGCTTCTTTTTTTTCTTCCAGTGAAAGACCGATTATTTCTAGTATAAGGCGTTCAAGTGGGTCTTTTACTCTGTTTTTTATAAAATTCTTCAAGTCTTCAATTGTCAAGTCGTATGAAGGGTCTGTAAGCAGGACTTCTCTTAAAAATCTAGCCAAATCGTCATCCGCTATTATTTTTATTACCAGTTCACCTTTTTCGCGCAATGACATGTTTTTCACTTCGTTTCTAAATCTGTCCAGATCTTCTTGTGTTAATTCATTAAGCAAGTCTTCTCTTTCGCTTTTTGAAAGTCCCATGCTTTCATTAATTAGTTCTTCCAGGGTATAGTCCTGATATTTAGCAAATACAGCACCCCCAGCCATAATTCCTATAATTAGTGTAAATACAGTGATACAAGAAAGAATGCTTTGAAACGTTTTCCTAAGGTTTTTTTTCATTATTGCCCCCCCTAATTTTTAATCCTTATTATTTTTAAACTACAAAAACTCAGTTGGGAAATGAATTTTTGTATTTTAATTACTATTTTTAATTGCGTTAACATTACACTAATAGCACAATATAATTTTCATATTTTTTAAGTCAGGTGATATACATAAATGATAAACAAGACTTAATAAAATACTATCACAATTTACATTATATTGCAATACGGTTGCCAAAATTAAATAATTATTTTATATTATTTTTTCCCCCATTTCCATACCGCCTAGAAGGTGGTAATGCAAATGAAAAACCGTCTGACCGGCATCTTTACCAACGTTTGTGATAAGCCTGTAACCTTTCTGAGAAATACCCAATTCATCTGCAACTTTGTTTGCTGCCAAATGAATATCTACAAGTATTTCACCATTATTTTCATTTATATCTTTTACATTTTCAATATGTTCTTTGGGAATGATTAACACATGAACTGGAGCTGCTGGATTGATATCTTTTATAGCTATTACTTTTTCATTTTCAAGATAAATTGTGGAAGGTATTTCTTTTCTAATAATTTTACAAAAAACACACTCGCCCATTTTAAGATTCCCCTTTTTTCCCTCTTTATTTATAAGGTATTTTTCTAATAATCCTGGCTAATTGAGTAATTTCAGTCTTTCCACCATATAAAGTATTTGTAAAATTAATTTAAAGGAAGTTTATTTAAAGGAAGTTTATTACATAAAAACTCCCTTTTTAAATTAGCAATCTTAGGTATAAAGTTCCGTTAAATAAATTATATAAAAGTATTAATTGGATGTCAAGAACTAAACAACCGCTTCAATCCATCTTTTTGCTATTACCTTCAATACAGCTGCAACAGGCACGGAAACCAGCATTCCAACAAACCCAAAAAACTCTCCTCCTATAAGCACCACCAATATTGTTGTCACCGGATGAAGCCCTACCCTGTCATCAATTATTCTGGGGGAAATAAAAATATTTTCTATCTGCTGTATTAGTATGACAACTAAAGCCGTCCATAATGCCTTTATGGGCGAATCAATGAGGGCAACTGCTATTGCAGGTATAGCCCCTATTACAGGCCCGAAATAGGGTATTATATTGAAAATCCCTGCTATCATGCCTAATATCAGGGGGTATTTTAATTTAATAATAAAAAACCCTATGGTTATCATAATACCCACTATAAAAGCCGCCAGTACCTGTCCTTGAATAAAATTTGAAAGTATTGCGTTTATTTCCCTGCAGCAGCCAATTACCCCGTTTCTCCACTTTCTTGGTATTAAGGACAAACCCCCGTCCCTGAAGCTTTTGGCATCCTTAATTAAATAATAGGCTATTACCATTGCAATTATGAGATCTAATGCCACGGTTGCTGTTTTTGCAATTCCCCAAAGATAATTTTTTAATGTATCCATGGCTACTTTTTCTACAAAATAAGTACCTTTATTTATCTCTTTAAATATTGATTCCTTTATATCCGGAGGCCATTTGCTTGTTTTTATATTCCTGATAAAAGTGTTAAAATTCTCCCTAAAATCCATGGCTACATCCGGAAGTACATTCATCAGCTCTTTTGTGTTGTTTATTAAATGGGGGACTATAAATATAATTGATGCTGTAATAATCCCCAGGCTTACAAAATATATAATTAAAACAGACCAGGTCCTGGATATTCTTTTTTCTTCTAGCCATAAAACTACAGGATAAATCAAATAGGCAATTACTGCAGCAAGAAGTAAAGGTGTTATTATTCTCAATAATTTAACCCTGTATCTGAAGGCAATATATAAAAAAAACAAAAAAACCACTGCAAATAAAGTATATATTAATATTTTCCGTATAGAAGACATCTGTCAAACTCCCCTTGCCCTAAAGTTTTTAAGAATAGTTAAAGACTGGATTTCTCCAGTCTTTACAAGGATTTGAGAGTATTTATCGAAATAAATCAATCACGTCTCCAATTATGGAGCCGGATTTTCTTATAAGCTCAGCACTGGTTTTTTTAAGCTTCCTTTTTGACTTTCCATTCATCATGTTTGAATTCATTACCATACCTACAGATGCTCCAATGATGCTTCCCATAATTAAACCTCTTGTAAATCCGCTTCTCATATAATCACCTCTCTTTTGTAATATTGCCTATGTTTTATTAATTATTCCTTTTATGCCTTTGCCAGTTTCTATCATTTCTTCAACTGCTGCTCTTTCAACCAAAATGTTTTCCTTCCCAAACTCCACTTTTCCCAAAAGAGGCAGCAAATTTCTGCCCTTTACAATGTCCTGTATCAGTCCGTCAGAAACTTCTACACCGTCCAATGTATTTTTTTCAAAATCAAATAAAATATCTTTAACAACTCCAATATCCTCTCCATATTTAGTATATATTTTGAAGCCGATTATTGTGCCTTTCTTTTTTACCCCCAGCTTGTCTTTCACTTTTTTAAAAGCAATTATTTTATTTTCATTTTCAATTATCATTGCATCTTTGCCCAGGCTTAATACATCTTCCTTTAGCACTACCTTTTTTTTGATTTCACAGCTGTTCTTTTCAATTTCAAAAGCTGCAATTTTTTTGTTTTCAGGACAAAAAACAATATCTTTTATAACACCTGCTTTTTTGCCGGTGGCAGCACATATAACCGGCAAACCTATAACCTCACTGTATCTTAGCACTTGTCACCTCTCATATAATATAATTTTTTTCAAAATAATTATCATAATTTTATTATTTCAATAATATTTAAAATAATACGCATCTTGCAGTTTGACTTAATTTACATATTCGTATAGAATTTATTCGTTATATAATTTTTATATAGTTTAAAAATAGATATTTGTGAGGCAGGTGTAAAAATGTTAAATTCTAGAATTTATAGTGAAAAAATTGGTGTTCTTGTACCGGAGATATTGTTGCCAAAACAGGGCACGGATATGGAAGCATGGGCGGTAGTTGCATGTGACCAGTATACTTCTGAACCGGAGTATTGGCAGGAGGTTGAGAAAAAAACCAAAGATAAACCCTCAACTTACCACTTAATATTTCCTGAAGTCTATCTTGAAGAGGAAAATGGTGAAGACAGAATAAAAAAAATCAATGACACAATGAAAGAATATATTGAAAAAAATATTTTAACTTCCCATGGGCCTTGTATGATTTTTGTTGATAGAAAAACTACCCATGCAGAATCAAGAAAAGGTCTTATTTTAGCAATAGATCTTGAAAAATACGATTACAATAAAGGATCCCAGACTCTTGTAAGAGCCACTGAAGGTACGGTTATAGACCGTCTTCCTCCGAGAATAAAAATCAGAAAAAATGCTACATTAGAACTTCCTCATGTAATGGTTCTCATTGACGACCCTGAAAAAACTGTAATAGAACCACTTGCAGAAAAGGTTGGGGATTTTGAAAAAGTATATGATTTTGAGCTTATGGCATCCGGGGGGCATATAAAAGGATACAAGATTGATGATAAGGAAGTTCTTTCAAATATAATCAGTGCTTTGGAGAAACTTTCAGACCCTTCTGCTTTTAAATCCAAATACCAGGTTGGAGATGACAAAGGCGTTCTTCTTTTTGCCGTTGGGGATGGAAACCACTCTTTGGCATCTGCAAAAGGCCATTGGGAAATTATAAAAAAGAATTTGTCAGAAGATGAAATTAAAAATCATCCTGCCAGGTTTGCCTTGGTTGAACTTTCCAATGTCCATGATGAAGGAATAACTTTTGAGCCTATTCACAGGGTGGTATTCAACATTGACACCAAGGACATTTTTGAAAGTATGAAGAATTTTTACAATAATTCAGAAGTTACTTTTGAAAAGCTTGACTCATTGGATATGGTCAATAAAAAAATTAAAGAATCTTCCCAAAACACCTCAGTCCACACCTTTGGATTTGTCACATCTGAAGGGTATGGTGTAATTGAGGTAAAAAATCCAAGCCACAACATAGAAACAGGAACTCTTCAGAGCTTTTTAGACAGCTTTATTGAACAAAATGAAAAAGTCAGGATTGATTATATACATGGTGAAGATGTTGTTACAAAACTTGGCTCTAAAGAAGGCAATATAGGCTTTTATCTTCCTGCAATGAGCAAACATGATTTATTTAAAACGGTAATATTAGAAGGCGTGCTGCCAAGGAAGTCTTTTTCCATGGGAGAAGCTGAAGAAAAAAGATTTTATTTGGAATGCCGCAAAATAGTTTAGAAGGTAAGATTAGAAATTGGAAATTAGAAATTAGAAGTTGGAGGTTAGAAATTGGAGGTTAGAAATTAGAGGTGAGAGGTTGGAGGCTAGAGGTTGGAGCCCCACCTCTCACTTCCCACCTCTAGCCCCACTCTTCCCACTTCTCCTCTCACTTCCCACCTCTAGCCCCACTCTTCCCACTTCTCCTCTCGCTTCCCGCTTCTCACATCCCACTTTCAACTTCCAGCTTCTTACCTTTCACCTTTCTTGCCAAATCATCAAATAGCGTATATATAACCGGTATAATCAAAAGAGTGAGCAGTGTTGACAGCGCAAGACCAAACATCACCACGGTGGCAAGAGGCGCCTGTATTTCTGCCCCTTCACCTATTCCTAGAGCAAGGGGTACCAATCCTAAAATTGTTGTCAAGGTGGTCATAAGTATAGGTCTTAACCTTGTCGGACCTGCTTTTAGTATTGCTTCATCCCTTTCCATGCCGCTTTCTCTCAGATTGTTTATATAGTCAACAAGGAGTATTGCATTGTTTACCACTATACCTGCAAGCATTATAACACCTATAAATGACGCTACGTTTAAAGTCCTTCCGGTAATAAACAGCCCAAGTACCGCACCTGAAAAAGCAAGGGGTACTGAAAACATTATTATAAATGGCTGGGAAAGAGATTCAAACTGTGCTGCCATCACCATATATATCAGTAAAATTGACAGCAATAATGCCTTTCCAAGACTCTCAAAGGATTCCACCATCTGCTCGTTCTCCCCGCCTAATTGGGTATAGTATCCGTCAGGGAGTTTTAGCTCATTTAATTTTTCCTGTATTTCAGCATTTACACTTCCCAAATCTCTTCCGTAAAGATCCGCATTAACGGTTACATACCTGGTCTGATTTCTTCTGGTTATGTTAATGGGACCTTCTTCTAATTTTATTTCCACAACCTCCCCTAAAGGGACATTAACGCCTAAAGGACTTAACACACTAATGTTATTCAGGCTTTGATAGGTTTTGGTAACTTCATCAGGAAATTTCAGCCTTACATCAATTTCATTTCCGCCAATCCTGTATCGTGTAGCCACCTGACCTTGGAGGGCGGTGCTTATTGCAGATGCAACCTGTATAGTTGAAAGTCCGTACATAGAAGCCTTATCCCTGTTAACATATACCCCAGCTTCAAGCCTTCCTTTTGAAACGCTGGTCTCCACCTGTCTGGTTCCCTCAACACTTTCTACAATTTCCTCCACTTCAGATGCTATTTTTGCAAGTTCACCCAAATCATCCCCATATATCTGTACAGAAATAGCACTTCCCATCATAGACAGCATATCCATACCTGCATTCCTTACTGTAATATCTGCTCCCGGGATTTTAGCCACTTCTTTTCTTACCATTTCCACTATCTCACTTGTGCTTTTTGAGCGCTCTGAAAGAGGTTTTAATGTAACGTCAACGGAAGCACTGCTTGATTCTGTCCCTAAGGACATAACATTACTGGAGCTTCCCCCTACTGTGGCAAATACAATTTCCACTTCAGGGATTTTTTCAATTATTTCTTCAACTTTTTTTACCACTTCATCTGTTTCTTCAAGCACAACCCCTTCACCCATATCTATGCTCACAGTAAACAAACCCTGGTCTGTATCAGGAATAAACTCTGTTCCTACAAAATAAAGAGTTGCAATGGAAGCTCCTGAAATAACAATTGTGACAATAATGGTAATGAGCCTTGAATTAAGTACGCCCTTTAGTGCTACCCTGTAAATGTTGTCCAACCCGTTAATTACCTTATCCCATTTGTCAACTATCTTAGAGTAAAAAGAACTTTTTCCTTTGCCGTTTGATATATGCAGCATTTTTGAACTCAGCATTGGCACTATAGTTAAGGCAACAGCCAAAGAAGCAAGGAGTGAAAAAGTCACAGTAAGAGCCATTTCTTTAAAAATTTCTGATGCTAGCCCTTCTGTAAATACTATGGGAACAAACACAACCACCGTTGTAAGGGTTGATGCGATTATTGCACCCCCAACTTCCTTTGTCCCTGTTAATGCTGCTTCAATCCTGCTTTTTCCTTCCCTTCTGTGCCTATAAATACTTTCCAGTACAACAATGGCGTTATCCACCATCATTCCCACACCAAGGGCAAGACCGCTCATTGAAATCATATTTAATGTTGTATTTGATAGGTAAAGAAGAATAAAAGTTGATATTACAGATATTGGAATAGATATTGCAATTACCAGGGTGGGTCTTAAGTTTTTCAGGAATAAAAACAATATAAGCATAGCAAGGAGAGCACCTATTATTCCGTTTTGTATAACACCGTTTATAGACTGCTCAACAAATATGCCCTGGTCAAAAGCAATTTCTATATTTATATCCTCATATTCTTCAATGATATTATTAATTTCCCTTTTTATGCGTTTTGTAACTTCTAGGGTGTTTGCCGTCGCTTCTTTTTGTATTGTAAGACCAATACTGTCTTCCCCGTCCATCCTGTTTATGGATGACTTCTCCTTATATCCCTCTTCCACCGTTGCAATATCCCTTATGTATATAATGCTTCCCTGGGGCAGGACTATTGGTATATTTTCTATTTCTTTAATGGAATTAAATTCCCCTTTGCTTCTGACGTTGAGTTTTCTGTCACCATGTTCCACCACACCTGAAGGCAAATTTATATTTTCCATTTGGAGGGTGGATGCTACCTGGTTAATTGACAATTTATAATTTTCCATTTTTGTTTTGTCCATATTGACAATTATCTCTTGTGTAAGTCCCCCGCTAAGGCTAACAGATGCCACTCCCTCAATTCTCTCTATGCGGTTTTTTATGTTGTTTTCTACATAACTTTTAAGCTCCGCCTCACTTTTACCTGCAGAGGAAACCCCTATTTGTGCTATGGGCAGCATATCCGGATTTATTTTAATAACCATGGGGTTTGATGCCCCGTCAGGTAAAAATTCTTTAATCATATCTATTCTTTCTCTCAAATCCAAAGCTGCAAAATCCATATCTGTACCATCATTAAACTCAACAATTACAATGGAAGAACCCTCTGATGACTGGGAGCTTACGCTTTTCATATTACTAACCGTTGATACGGCACTTTCTATCGGTCTTGTTACAAAATTTTCCACTTCTTGAGAACCCACGCCCTCATATTCAGTCATAATAACAGCCATGGGAATAATCATACTTGGCAAAAGGTCCATAGGTGACTTTAAAAATGACACCACTCCGAATACAACTATCATAAGCATAACCATTATAATGGTTACAGGTCTTCTTACAGATAGTTCTGATATATTCACAAAAAATCACTCCGTTTCCTAATCGTTTGCTGTCACAATTACTCCAGAATTACTCTGTCAGAACTACACCGGTCAGAATTATTCTGTCAGAATTACCCTGTCAGAATTATTCTGCCACAATTACTTTAGAATTGTCACTTAAGAAATTCTGACCTTTTACAACAACCTGGCTGCCCTCTTTTATGTCCCCGCTTATCTCTATAAATTCTTCATTGGATATGCCGGTTGTAACTTCTTTTTTGACAGCCCTGTCTTCTTCTACAACGTAAATATAACTCTTTCCGCCTTCACTTACAACACATTCAACGGGAACTGCCAGTATGTTTTCTTTTGCCTCAACAGCTATTTCCACTTTAGCTGACATACCGCCTTTAATTGCCCCGTCTTCATTTGGTACTTCAATTCTTGTACGGTATGACTGGGTCATAGGGTCCACATTTGGACTTATGCTTATAACCTTACCCAAAAAAGGCTCTTTCTTCACAGATTCTATATAAACAGGATACTCATCCCCAACTTTTATTTTGTTTACTATATTTTCCACAATGTTAACTTCTACAACAACGGTGGATATATCCACTATTGTAGCTGCAGGAACAGCACCTGATGTGATTTCCCCTTCATTTACATTTAATGATGAAATATATCCGTCTGCAGGTGAAGTTACAACTGTATTTTCAAGCTGTGTCTTAGCAAGATTATATGAAGCTTTCGCCTGTTTTAACTGGGCTTGTGCTGTCTCTATATTTTCTTTATTAATTCGTGACTCCGTCAACTCTAAAGCGGATTTTGCAGTTTCAAACTGTTCCTTTGCAAGTTCATATCCTGATTTAGCCCTGTCAAGGTCTTGTTTTGAAGCCATTCCGTTTTCATATAATATTTTTACATCATCGTACATTTTTTGTGCATCATTTAAATTAATTTCTGCACTTTTAAAAGCCGACTCAAGCTGGGTCATTTGAAGTTCTAACGCCCCGCCCTCTGCCCTTTTGACATTTGCCTTTGCAACATTTACAGCTGCTTCTGCCTGTGCAAGCTGTAATTTTATTTCCTTATCATCAATTGTAAAAAGCGTCTGACCCTCTTTAACTTCATCTCCTAAACTCACATAAACTTCTGAAACTTTCCCCGGAAGTTTAGGGATAACGTTCACTTCCTTTATAGGCTTTGCCTGCCCCGTCACCGTCTGGGTCTTCTCTATGTCTGTTTTTTTAATATAATCCACACTAACTGTTATAGCTCTTTCTTCCTCTATTGCATCCTCATTTGATGCTGAAGTGCTGCACCCTGCCGTTATCAATAAAGCAAAAGTGGCAAGCACCGCTAAAATTCTACGTTTCATAAAAATTCCTCCTTGTGTTGAGACATTTTATCAACTGCTTTCTTATTAACTGCTGTTTTTTTTAATTTACTGTTTTTAAATAAATACCGCCCTTAATTAAATACCGCTCTTAGTTAAATATTGCCCTTAATTAAATACTGCTTTTAGTTAAATATTGCCTTTAATTAAATACTGCTTTTAATATTAAATACTACTTTTAACTAAATAAATACTGTTTTTAATTAATTGTTATCTACAACTCTTGAAAACATACCTTTTATTTCTTCTATCATTTCATTTAAACGTTCTACTTCTTCATCTGTAAAAATAGAAAGTTTATCTAAGAGATGATTTGTAAATTTATTCATTTCTTCACTAAGAAAATCTTCCCCCTTTTCGGTAAGTTTAAGTGTAGATACCCTCCTATCCCTTTCAAGACTCTCCTTTTTAACAAAGCCCTCATTTATCATTTTTTCAGCTAAAACAGACATGTTAGGTTTTGAAACCATAATTTTTTTCGCATAATAGTTCATCGGCTTTCCGCCTTCAACTTTTAAGTAGTATAAAAGCTTCATTTGCAATCTTGTTACCCCACAGTTTGGAAAATCCCTAAAAAAAGTTCTATAAAGCATAGGCAAAAGTGTTATGTAGTTTTCTATTAAAAGTCTTCTGCTCATTCTTCTCCTCCCTATATACAATATATCCTGCTATAAAATATACTCTGAGGATTTAAAAAAATCTACCTTAATAGGTATGATTTTTAAATAGTTATGATTCATAACTATTTTATTATTATAATATACCATATTCTTTTTATGTGGTCAATCATAAAAAAATACCCACTCTTGCCTGATATAGATTAATATTATAAACTATTTAAGGTAAGATATAAAAAACCATGTTTTCAATTGAATTTTTTATAAGTGTTTTTTAGCTGGTGTATTAATAGCTGTGTTTTAAAACAATTAAATATTAGGAGGTTTTTTTATTGAGTGCTAAATTAATGGAATTTTTAAAGGAGAAAGAACAACAGCTGGTAGAGTACATGAAAAGCAGCGAAGTTCAAAAATACTTCAGACCAAAGCACATACATGACGCAGTAACAAGCTATATATACAGAAGTGCAAAACGCCTGAGACCTGGTGTCCTTATAATGTCATGCGGCTGTTTAGGCGGGGAAGAACGGATTGCAATACCTGCAGCTGCAGCAGTTGAGCTTTTTCATACCTGGACATTGGTTCATGACGATATAATTGACAATGACAGTTTAAGAAGGGGAAAACCTACAGTCCATCGACTAATGGAAAGTGCGGGTAAAAGGGATTTAAACTTAGAAGGCAGCCTGGCTGAAGATTACGGAAGGGATATTGCAATTTTAGCCGGGGATATACAGCACGCCTGGTCGGTAACTTTTCTTATAGAAACAACTACAAAAATGGGGGTAGACCCGTATATTACGCTGGAAATAATTAAATATATGGAATCCTATGCTATCGGCAATCTCATTTATGGGGAAACAGTTGATGTGCAAATGGGAATGACAGATAGCAAAGATACTGAGAAGTTTTCCCAGGATGATGTAATAGATATGCTTTGGGGTAAAACCGGGGTATTATACGGTTTCTCTGCACTGGCAGGGGGAATGATTGGTAAAGGGACATCTGATATTAATGACCCACAGGTTACAGCATTAAAGGATTTTGCAACCAACTGCGGAATTGCATTCCAGCTTCAGGATGATATACTGGGCATTACCGGGGATGAAAAACTTCTTGGAAAACCTATTGGGTCTGACATAAGAGAGGGAAAAAAGACAACTATAGTTTTAGAATCCCTTAAAAATGCAAATGAAGAACAGAAAAATCTCATACTCAATGTATTAGGAAATAAAGATGCCGGAGAAGATGATGTTGAAAAGGTAAAAAGTCTTTTCCATGAGTTAAATGGAATAGAGCACACAAAAATGCTTGCTCAAAAATACATACAAAAAGCCCTTCCGAAAATTGATGCCGTGGAAGACTCAAAATATAAAGAACTTTTACTTAGCTGGGCTGATTTTATGATTAACAGGAATTTATAAAAAATAATAAAGTGGGGTTAAAATCCCCACTTTTTTTGTGTTTTTATTTATTCCCGATTTTACTTAAATCATACGGTGTTTCCTGATAAACATAGTAGTTTAACCAATTTGAGAAAAGAAGGTTAGCATGCCCTCTCCAGGTTACTATTGGCATATTGTTGGGATCATCATCAGGAAAATAATTTTTTGGAACTTTAATATCAAGTCCCCTTTGTATATCCCTGTCGTATTCAGTCTTTAAAGTCAAAGCATCGTACTCAGGATGACCTGTAACAAATACCCTGCGTCCATCCTTTGAAGCAACCAAATAAACACCTGCTTCTTCAGATTCAGCCAATATCTCCAACTCATCAATTTTTTCCACATCTTCTCTCCTAGTTTCAGAATGCCTTGAATGGGGTACATTAAAATTTTCATCAAATCCCCTTGTGAGCCTTACATTGTTTTTTGTTATTCTATGACTAAAAATCCCAAACATTTTTTCATTCAGGAGATATTTTTCAATACCATAGTGATAATACAAAGCAGCCTGAGCTCCCCAGCATATGTGAAGAGTTGACATTACATTGTCTTTTGTCCACTCCATAATAGCCTTCAGCTCTTCCCAGTAGTCTACCTCTTCAAAGGACAAATGCTCAACAGGCGCACCGGTTATAATCATTCCGTCAAACTTTTGGTCTTCAACCATATCAAAAGTTTTGTAGAACTGGATAAGGTGCTCCTCAGGCGTGTTTTTGGATTTATGAGTTTTAGGCTGCAAAAGCACTATATCAACCTGCAAAGGAGTATTACCCAAAAGCCTCAATAGTTGGGTTTCTGTTATAATTTTTGTAGGCATAAGATTTAAAATGCCTATTTTAAGCGGTCTGATGTCCTGATGAAATGCCCTGTGCTCCCCCATAACAAAAATATTCTCTTTAACTAAAATGTCGAAAGCCGGCAAATCATCCGGTATTTTAATCGGCATATTTCATCATCCATTCTATATATCATTAATTGCAATACTATAAATAATACTATATATTATCAAAGTCAGTCAATGATATTTTTGTAAATTCAATTTTTCCTGCACAAATTATTATCTGTTAAGATTATTCTATATGTTAAGGCTTATCTATCTGTCAAGATTAATCCAGCTCTAAAATATGCCTGAGATTTAAAATATAATTAAAACACTCTTCTACATCTCCCACCACTTCGCCTTTTTCTTTTCTTATGGAATGGGTTATTGCAGCATCTCCAAATGAAATATAACTTTTATGGGCTGCATATGGGTCTTTGTATTCATAGTATTTTATCTCAAAATTCTTTTTATCCTGTAAAGGAGTTTTTGCAGAATACACCCTTACCCACTGGTGGTCAATAAAATCCTGACTTTTAAGATATTTTACCACAGAATCAAACAGCATCACAGGACCATTTTCATTATCTTCTACGCCTTCTTTCTCCTCTCCATTTCCCAAACTTCCTGTATTTATCTTGTCTTCTGCATTTATCTTGCCTTTTTCACTTACCTTGATTTTTACATCTGTCTTGTTTTCTGCACTTATTACGCCTTCTGTATTTGCCTTATCTTCTGTATTTGCCTTATCTTCTGTACTTTCCTTGTCTTCTACATTTTCTTTATCTTCTTTTTCATTATCTCCTATATTTTCTTTGTCCTCTGCCTTTGTTTTATTCCCCGGACTATTTTCGCTTATTAGTTTTTCTATCAGTTCTCTTTGATCTTCCAATTCAATCCAATAAAGACCTTTATATTTTGACAATTCATTAAATGTTTCATCAGATAAATAGCTTGCAGCCTTCAAATAATAGCTTATAGCTTTAGACATCTCTTTTAAAAGTCGTATGTCTTTTTCTCCAAGCATACTTCTTCACCTTTACTTTCTAAGTTTAGTATGCAATTAATATACCAAACAAATACATAAAATTCAAGCAATCTTAAACTTTTAAACATTAACTGTGAATCCTTTTAACCTTTTGTTTATTTTATATTTTATGATATAATTAAATAAGTGAAAAACCTATGTTTTTACTTTTGTTTTTACTTTGGAGGACTCGCCTATGCAAATATTGAAGTATGAATTGGAAGCATATATACCTTTTGATAATGAAAGCATAGAAAAGTTTCTTTTTCTGTGTGAGGAAACTATAAATAACTTAACATCTGACCAGGAAGTTATTTTCAAATTAAAAAGCGCTACTCATGAACTTTTAATTAATTCTTTAGAACATGGATATGGAAAAACACCTGGAAAAGTTTCTTTTCTAATGGAAAAAACAGAACATTCAATTATTTTGGAAATGACAGATGAAGGCTCTGGTCTAAACCCTTCAACATTAGACTTAGAAAAGCAGTGCACTGACTTAGACAGTGCAAGGGACAGGGGCTGGGGACTTATGATACTTAAAAGATTAGCTGATAAAATGGAAATCACACCAAATAAACCAAAAGGGACTAAAGTGTCAATTTCCATTTCAACTTAAGTATTTTCTTAAGCATTATATATACTCTTTTATATATGCTTTCATATATACTTCTAAGTATTTTATAAGCATTTTATACCTGGTTTTGGGTATTTTATACCTGTTTTAGTGTAATTATCTGCAGCATTGTTATAAATTTACTGAAAGCTTGCTGTATATTTACAGTATGTTTATCGCATATTTGCTGTATATTTACTGTGTATTTACTGTAACTTTATGAAAAAGCTATAAAATAACTTTTTTTGCTTCAAAAAGTTCTGTTACCCTGTTTCTTTTATTATAATTAACTAAAATTATTACCGGGCTTTCTTTTAACTCAAAATTTCCTGAAACATCAAAATTAAAAGGCTCAAAATGTACATCCCTTATTATTTTTTTAGCAGGCACATTTAGATATTCCGGGAGATATTTTTTTATATTCTCATCATTATCTAAAAATTCAAAAATTCTTTCTTTATGCTTTGACACTTGTTTTTTTTCTATACCTTCCGGAAAATTACCGGTTCTGTGGGATACAATAAAGTCATATTTTAGAAGATCACATATTAAATCCCTGTTTATTCCAATATTTAAACCATCTATAAATTTTAAAAGTACTGTATAAAGTTCCCTGCTAGAAACGGAACGCCTGAACAAACCTTCTTTTTCATGAAAGAATGATAATTTTTCATAAAATTCAAAAGCTGAATTAAAAAAGTTTTCAATAATATAGTCAAGGCTTTTGCAAAATCTTCCGGAATTATAATACCTTTCAACCATCTTTTCTATCTTTTTTAATTTTAAAAGCTCTTCAAATGTCAAAACATTATTTCCCAAAACCTCATAAGGAGGGTAGTCCCTGTACAAATAATTGTGTTTTTTGTCATTTTCACGTATTCCAGACCCCTTCAGCATTTTTAAAAAACCCAGCTGCAGATTGTGGGGTCTTAGGCTGTATACTTCATTAAATGAATTTTTAAATGATTCATAATCTTCATAGGGCAGCCCTGCAATAAGGTCTAAGTGTATGTGAATATTTTTTAAATCCAATAATTTTTTTGTATAGTAAAATACCTTCTTAATGTCTGTTTTTCTGTTTACTTCCTTAAGTGTCCGTTGATTTACAGACTGTATGCCAATTTCAAATTGTATTATACCTTCCGGGGCTTTTGACAAGAGATTTATCATATCATCGTCAAATAAATCACCGGCAGCTTCAAAATGAAAACATGTATCTACAGAGTTTTCTATTACAAATTCAAATATTTCCATAGCCCTCTTTTTGTGGCAGTTAAAAGTCCTGTCAACAAATTTTACAAGTTTCACCCCTGCATCCATCAGAATTTTTAGTTCCATCTTAACCCTGTCAATGGAAAAATACCTGATACCTTTGAAGGTGGATGACATACAATATGAACATGAAAAAGGACATCCCCTTGAAGATTCATAGTAAATAATCTTATCCTTTACCTCATCCAGCATTTCTTTTGTATATGGCGTAGGTATTTTATCAAGATCTTCTATTAAACCCGTGCCTTCTCTTGAAACTATCCTGCCGTCTTTTCTGTAAGTTATGCCGTCTATATCTTCTGTTTTTACACTTTGGTCTTTCAAATACTGCAATAATTGCCTAAACCTTATTTCCCCCTCGCCTGATACTACATAATCAATATAATTATATTCATTTAAAATGCTCTCCGGTTCGTATGAAACTTCAGGTCCTCCAAGGACAATTTTTATACCGGGGGCTATTTTCTTTAAATTTGAGGCAATTTTTAAAACATGCCCAATATTCCAAATGTAGCAGGGAAAAGCTGCTACATCACATTTTTTAAAATAAATATTCCCAAGGATATCATCTATATTATCATTTATAGAAAACTCAGCTACCTGAACACTTTCAAAATAATCCCTGCAGCTTGCCCAAAGATACCAACATGCAAGGGATGAATGTATATATTTCGAATTAATTGCTATTAAAAGTACCTTCATATTTTTAAACCCCGTTTTTATTTTTTTACTCTTCAACTCTAACATTTAGACAAGCTGGTGTCAATCATGTCGGATTAAAGAATACCATGCATTTAACACTTCACCCAAATAGTCATTATATTTTTTAGCAGGTACCTCATCACCTGTCTTTAAACCGGTTTTGGCAATTAACTTGCCGTCTATGGTAAATCTTATTTCCCCCACTTCAATATCTTTATATACAGGAGCGTTTACAGTCCTTTTATAATATATTGTCTTTTTTAATTTTTCTTTTTCAGCCAAAGTTAAAGGAATTTTAATGTCCTTCATAATTACCGCCGGCACTTTATTTTTTTTGCCTCTATGTACATTTATACTCCTTTCTTCTTCTCCGGCTTGAGCTAAGTTGTAAATTTTGTAATTAGAAAAAGCGTAATCCAAAATGTCTTTACTGCTTTGGGCCCTGGCACTTCTGCTTGGACAATTCAACACAACGGATATAATTCTCCAGCCATCTTTTGTTGCTGACGTTACAAGACATCTTCCTGCCTTTCCTGTATAACCGGTTTTAACCCCATCAGCACCAGGATATACAGAAAGCATTTCATTTGTTGTATAAAGATCCCTGTTTGTTATGTGTATACTCTGAGTTCCTGCCATTTCAGAGAAAACAGGATTTTTTAGTGCATATTGTGTGAGTTTTGCCAATTCATATGCAGTGGAATAGTGACCGGTGGCATCTAATCCATGGGGGTTTTTAAAAGCTGTATCCTTAAGCCCTAGCTCCTTTGCCTTTTTGTTCATCATTTCAACAAAATTCTCCACCGTTCCACCCACATGTTCTGCCACTGCTATAGCCGCATCATTTCCTGACTTAACAAGCATGCCGTATAAAAGCTCCCTTAGAGTCAGTTCCTCCCCTGTCTTTAAATTTATTACCGAGCCACCTATTGAAGCTGCCCTTCTGCTTACCGTAACCCTGTCGTCAAGATTCCCGTTTTCAATGGCAACAATGGCTGTCATTATTTTTGTTGTACTTGCCATGGCTCTTCTTGAGTGGGCATTTTTTTCATATAAAATCCTTCCGCTTACCGTATCCAATACAACTGCCGCACCTGCACTTATTTTAGGAGGTTCTGCACCACTATAGGTATCAGTTTCAATGTTAATTACTTCTTTTAAAGGCTCATTTTCATTAAATTCATCACCTTCTGCATACATAATCCCATAAAGATACTGGTGCATCAAAATTAAAATACATAAAAAAGTGCTAATAACCGATTTTATTACTGCTGATTTTCTTAACAAAATACCACATCCTATATTTAAATAATTAGCCATATAAATATATGAAAATAATACAAACTTTATAAGTATTCTATGTAGAAAAAATTTCTATATAACTATCTGTTAAGTGACCATACAAAATTACCGATATAATCTTTGAGGGGGGAACTAATCCATGAAACAATGTAGCATATACCGCAACAAATATATAGAAATATTTTCAAAAGACGATAGAGTATACCTTGAAGCAATAAGACCTGGATTATCGTTAGAACAATTCGATAAAATAATATCGTCATACCCCTTTATTACTATAAAAAACCTCAGAATCGTAGGAAACGCCCTGAATACCGCCCCAACTCCCCCCCTTTTAATAGGTGAATTAAAAGAACAAATGGAACTGGTAATTAGTGATGACGGGCTAAGAGCATGGATAACTTTCCGTTTGCCGGAAGAAGAACTGGATTTTTCAAAACGGGAACAATTAATAAAAAAAATATACTCCCTCCTAAACGAAAAAGGTATTGTTTATGGTATTAAACAGGAAGTACTTTTTCAAGCATTAAATAACAATACCCCTTATTTAATTGCTGAAGGAATACCCCCTCAACATGGAGAAGACTGCATAATTAATATGTATAAAATAGAGCCCCCTACGCCGGAAATCAGGGAAGACGGAAGTGTAAATCATTACAATTTAAAGCTGATTAACAGGGTTAAAGCAGGTGACTGGCTGGGGGAAAGAATTGATGCCACCAAAGGCGTCCCCGGAAGAAGCATTTTTGGCACTGACATACCGGCATCAGACGGCAAAAACTTTCCTTTAAAATACGACAGAAAAACCGTTTATGAAGTTTATCAGGATAACGTAACCCTTCTCTTTTCTAAAGTAAACGGAGCTGTCGATTACAAGGATGACGGTTCCATTTTTGTTTCTAACCACCTTTTAATTAATGGTGATGTGGATTTTAAAACAGGAAACATAAAATTTGACGGATGCGTCACTATAATGGGGACTGTTGCAGATGGTTTTTATGTGGAAGCTACAAAAGACATAGAAATAAACGGTGCATTAGGCCTTGGCAACATTAAGGGGATAACAAGCCATGAAGGAAATATTTACATAAGAGGAGGCATTGCAGCTAAAAACCATGTGGAAATAAAAGCTAAGAAAGATGTGTTTATTAAGTTTCTTGATAATGTAACGGTAAAGTGCGGTGGTGCCGCACACATAGGTTTTTACTGCATTAACAGCAATGTATATGCCAAAGAAGTATATATTGAATCTTTCAGAGGGAATATAATAGGCGGGCGTGTTTATTCCCAAATAAAGATATCCGTTCCCATATTAGGGTCTGCACTTGAAAAAAGAACTGTTTTAAAATTAGAAGGGTTTGACAGAAAAAAACTTGAATTGGAATTAGAAAATATAAATAATAAAATAGAACAGTTAAAAACCGTCCAGACTAAAATAAAAAAAGACTTAATGAAAATGGAAACAGTTAAAACCCTTACCCCCCAGGAAACCGCCCGGTACAACAACAAGCTTAAACAGTTTATATCCATTAAAGATGAACTGAATGATTTAGAAGAAAGTAAGAAAAACATATATAAATATTTAAACATCAAAGGAGAAGGTGAAATAGTTATTTCTAAAAGAATACACCCAAATTGTCTTATTTCCATTAAAAATCATGAAATTGAAATAAAAAACTCCCAGCTTCACACAACTTTCATTTATAAAGACGGAAATATATTAGAGCTTTAAATGTTATTTTTTTTGTTTATTTCTCGTTCCCTCCAATCTCATTTTAATTATATCACGTCTAATAATTATCACGGCAATTTCATTCATTAATTTTTATTTATAACTGTTATTTATTTATAATTGTTATCCATTTATTAATTTTTTTCATTCAATAATTGTTATTCATTTAATACTTGTTATAAAAATGCGTATTTGTCCATATAATATTTTTGTCCCCAGATTAAAGTTTACATAAAAAATTCCTTAGTAAAACTTTCTACTCATAATAGATATAATTTTTGAAAAAATAAGACTAAGGAGGTGATAGTAATGGCAAACAAGAGTAAATCACAGTTTGAAAATATGAAATATGAAATAGCTAAAGAAGTTGGCGTTAACCTAAAACAAGGTTATAATGGTGACTTAACTTCAAGAGAAGCTGGTAAAATAGGTGGTAACATCGTTAAGAAAGTATTCCAGAGCTATACTGGAAACAGTTATCCAACTGAACGTTTAGGAGATACTTCAAGATAAGTATAAATAAAATTAAAATAAAAGCCCGTTGCCTAATGGCTCCGGGCTTTTATCATAACAATAAGGCTTATAACAATAGGTCTTGTATTAGGAGACATATTTTGATAAAATGTTAGTAAGGTTTTAGGTTTTTACCGCATCCATTCATTTCACATACCAATTGTTAAAGGTAAAATTACATTCCGGAAAACCAGGCTTTTTTAATTATTATCACTTAAGTGCATTTGCAAATATTACGATATCTTAATTGACCTGCTAATTTTATTGAGCTGCTTATATAAATTCAAACGCCATAAGCATTGTAAACATTATATGTCTAATATATCTAAAACATTATATGTCTAACGGTGGTTAAATGTTTAATAATGAACTTTTCGACGGAAAATACAGAATAATAGATATTCTTGGAAAAGGCGGCATGAGTACTGTCTATTTAGCCGAAAATGTGCGGCTGGGTACTCTGTGGGCAATTAAAGAAATATCTAAAGAACAAAATTCTAAAATTGATATTTACGTTGAACCCAATATTTTAAAAAAATTAAATCACCCTGCCCTTCCAAGAATTTTTGACATTATTGAAAATGACGAATACTTTTATATAATTATGGACTATATTGACGGCTACAATTTAAACGAAGAATTAAATCGCTGCGGAAAGTTTCCTGAAGATACCGTAATTGACTGGGCCATTCAAATATGTGATGTACTTATATACCTTCACTCTTTCAAGCCTAACCCTATAATATACAGGGATATGAAACCTTCAAACATTATGCTGACAAAAGATGGCAAAATAAAGCTGATAGATTTTGGAATAGCCAGGGAATACAAACTATCTGCTATAACTGACACTGTATATATAGGAACCAGAGGTTATGCAGCACCTGAACAGTACGGAAGCGGTCAGACTAACGAAAGAACGGATATATACAGTTTAGGAGTTACCTTGTACCATTTTCTGACGGGTATAGGTCCAAATGACCCGCCTTACCAAATAAAACCTATAAGATGCTTTGATCAAAGTTTTTCAAAAGAATTAGAGAGGGTTATTGATAAATGTACCCGCCAAAATCCTCATGAAAGATACCAGTCCGCTAATGAACTTTTAGAAGCACTTATAGCTATTAAAGGCGTTGATATAAATAACTATCTTCTAAACCGGACTTTAATAAGAGATAAAAAAGAAATTTCCAAAAAGAAAAAACGTATTTTAAACCCTTTTAAATTAAAATCAAATGGACAGGAAAAAATTTCATCTATAGATGAGTTAAAAAGGCTCTTTGAAAGCATAAACAAAAATACAAGCAAGGTTATTGCAATTACAGGACACAGAGGCTCAGGAGTAACCAGCTCCGTTGTAAATTTGGCATGTGTAGCTGCAAAAAATGATTTTAACACAATAATAGTTGATATGGACATTGACTATAGAAGTACAAACATGTATTTTAATTCATTTCATGAGAAAACAAAAAAAGATGAAGAAATAAACGCTTCACTTATAAGAACCCTTGCAAAACCGGAAAACTATATGACTACCGCATTCAATATCAAAAACAATTTATGGCTCACTTCATTAGGATACAGGTTTTATGATAAAAACCTCATTGATAAGTTTTTTAACAGCCTGAAAGTTATCAGTATGCTGTCTGTTCTTAGAAACAAGTTTAATCTGATAATTATAGATATACCTCTGGATTTACTAAAAAACTTCAGGGAAATACTTATACATATTGATAGATTTGGTCTTTGTGTTTCAAATAATCTCTATTCAGTCCTTAGTTCTTTAAGAAATATGGAAGTGGTTCTTGAAAAAGAACATATATCATATATAAATGCTAAATCTAAATTGTTGATAACTAAATACAATAACAGATCCAGATTTCACGAAAAAATCTTTACTCAGGAAAAGGTTTGTGAGCTCATTACTTCTGGATTAAGTGAACACTTTACAAATCAAATATCTTCAGCAGGGATTATTCCTTACAGTCAGGAATTTGACCTGCAAATTGAAAAAAGCACCCCGGTTATAAATACAGTAAAAGATTTTGAAGAAGTTTATGGAAATATACTGTTAAGATTGATTAATTGATTATTATTAATTAATTTTTTAATTATATGATTTTTTGATTATTTGACTAATTAACTATTTGATTAATTCACAAAAAACATGGTGATAAATGTTCCTATGTAAACAAAGGGTGCTAAAGGTACGGTGTCTTTTCTGGTTTTTTTCCCCGTCGCAAGAAGGATAATGGAAGCAATAGAACATATAAAAAGACTCACCAGAAGGGAAAAAAGCGTTCCGAAGTAGCCCATGAACAAGGCAATTGCGGCATACATTTTCACATCTCCCATTCCTATTCCATTTTTAGTAATCAAACCTCCTAAAAGAAAAATGCCACAGCCTAGCAAAAGTCCCTTCATATCAGACTTGAAAATACCAAGTGTTTCCTGTTTAAATGCTATTATTTCCATTATATAAAATACAATTCTTGCAAAAATACCAGTGAGAACAAGGATGTTTGGGATTATATGGCTTTTGAAATCTATGTAGGCTATAGGAGCCAATAGCATAATTAAAAAAGTAAGCTTTGATGCTTTTATGTATTTCCCAAAATAATTGTACTGCACAGTAAAAACTGTCATACCGGCTATAAACGCAAGCACTAAAAATGCAATATATTTAATATCTTTAGGAAAAATTTTGCTAATGTTAATTCTTCCTTCTTCGTTTTTTAGTATCTTATCTTTTTGTAAATAACCACTTGCCAAAACTGTAAATATTGAAACCATAGGTACAGAAACTAATAGCCACATTTTTTCCTCCTGTTTTTTATGAATTATAGTGAAGAGTTGTGATTTAAGTATTTAATGTAAATATGCAGCATGATGTAAATGCATAAAGTAAATTTATAATTTAAATTTATAACGTATATTTATATTGATACCATATTAATTACAATTCTCTTTTATTTAAATTAATCCTCTTAATTACAATTCTCTTTTTCATAAATTAATCCTCTATTTTTTAGTGTGTTTTCTTTTTAGCTGTGTTTTCTGCACCTAAAAATTTATGTTCAACCAATTTGAATAACCGGTCATGTTTTTTTCATAGTCCTTGTAACTCCCTGTAGTTAACCCCCCTAGCTTTTTTAAAAATTCTAATACATCTGAAATGGTAACTTTAGTATTTCTTGATTTTATTCTCTCCAAATCATCTTCAAACAGTTTTGGGCATATACCTGCCAATGCACGGGCAGCTAAAAGTTCAGCTACAATTCCCTTTTTCTCACTGGTGGTATCTAACAGGGCTTTACCTGCAAAATCAGCTAATGTTGAAAGTGACATTAATGCAGCAAATTTATCAGAAAATGATGCTACAATTTCCCCACTTACTGTTTCATCATCTCCCTGCACAAATGACATTATGCTTCTAAAAATTGCATCTCTTTCCAAAGGTTCTAGCCTTAAAGCTTCCTCAGAAAGATTCTCAACAAACAAAGATAAACTTCCTTGTTCAACCTGCTCTGAGAAATCCCCGTCTTCTGTCAGGCAAGAGTCTGGTAAATGAAGTTTCATAATTTGCCATGCATTTTTAATGTTTTTTAAAAACTTTAAAACATCTCCCCTGCTATCCATATTTAACGGAATTTCTGACGGGATTACAATATTAAAATAAAAACGCTTTTCTTTTGGAATTACATACATACCAAAAGGATTTACAAAGTCATTTTCTCCATTGAAACCATAAATCTTCTTTACCGACTCATCGTAATCATCAAATCTATACTTGAATATTTTTACCGCTTCCGGGGAAAAACCTTGACCGTCAAAGCTAAAACAGTATTTTATTAAATCTCTGTATTTTGAATTTATAGTTATGTACTGTGCTTTATTCCCGCCTTTTGAGTGACCTGTCACAGTGATTTCCAGGTTCTTTTTATGGTATTCATTTTTTTCCACTATATAATCAAAATATTTCATCCCCTGCACTTGCTGTATAGTTTCTATATTCAGTCCTATAACTCCTTCCGCATTGTCCCCCCATTCTCCGGAACCTGTCCCCCTGTAAACCACAATTATATTCCCGTTTTCATCTTCAAATGTACATGCATTAAGGCCTTTTCTGTCATTGAATTCATCTCCCATGTTCCAGCTTTGGTTTCCTATGGTCATGTTAGCTAGTCTTTCATTATTTTTAACGGCATTTTTTATAATTCTATACTGACGCTGCCTCTCTTTATAGTCTTCCATAGAACCTTCTTCAAAACCTGTACTGGATTTTCTATCCCTTCTTCCCAATTTCATAGAATCTTCAAGCTGTAAATTTCCTGATTTAATTCATTCATTTTACCTGCCTCCATTTACTGTAGCTAAATTCAAAGGTATCTTTCGTATTAAAACCACCTCTAAGTAAAACCCATTCAGCATTATGAGGCCCTGTTAATACTTCTGTTACATTTTCCTCACTAATTAAGTCTATTTTGCCCTCCCTTATATAGAAAACATCCAGGTTGCATTTATATTTTCTCTCTTCTAAAGCCTTTCTAAGCTTCTCTATCTTATTGTCTTTATTTGTTTCATATCCGCCGTCTTCAATGCATATGGTTACCGGAAGACCCGGAAGTCTTATTTTTGAATATTCTGAAATATCCATATCAGGTGTTACACTGTTCGGTACAGGTCTTCCACCTGATCTGTAAAACACCTTACTTTTTGGATAAATCCCTTTTACTATTTCAGTTAATGCCTTTTCAATTCTCTCCTTCATGTAAAAATCCATATAGTTGTCAACAATAACACCTGTTTCCTTATATCTTTGCACTACTATTCTTTGGCCGGGAAATTTCCCTGACTTCACTATCATCTCTGTATAAGGGGCTGTCCATATTTCTGTATTAATATTCACAAACACAAAATCTTCGTTATATTTCTCTCTCATATGCTCCATCATCATATACTTTACTGAACCTTCTTCTTTTAGACCGTCTGCATTTTTATCGCCATTATTTGACATGTATACGCACACTCCCGTCATTAATATTATTGATGCTATAGATGCTATACCTGCTGCTATTTCCCTATCATGCATTAATCCTTAATTACATAATTAATACTTATTTTATTTATGTGAATTATGTAATTTTAGTTGCTAACCGGTATTTATTCTCTTTAGTAAATAAATATTTTTTCTTACAAACTAATTATAGCAACTAAAATATTTGATTGTAAGTGCCATTAGTCACTTTTTTCCGTGACTTTGGTCACTTTTTTTCGTGACCTTAGCCGCTGTTTTTTTTTAAAACCATGACTTTAGTCACTATTTAATCATAACTAAAGTCATAGTTTTACATAATTTAGTTTTTGACTGCAGATTAACCATACAAAAAGCATGATTTTAAATCACCTTTCAACTGTGATTAAAATCATGCTTTTTAAATTCAGAAATATCAAGAAAACAACCTATACAAAACCATTATTAGTCATCATACATGGAGCCTTTTACAGTAATATACATTTCATCAAGCATTACCCCGCTTAATGTACCTAATGAGCTATATGCATGGCTGCTGCTTCCTAAATCAATATTGTCCATCCACACTCT
>Ga0208938_1000026_pt1 | contig 174651 bp, 165 predicted proteins | sample AD_UKC125_MetaG_FD_184434 | JGI IMG/M metagenome (GOLD analysis project Ga0208938, IMG submission 184434) | Active sludge microbial communities of municipal wastewater-treating anaerobic digesters from USA - AD_UKC125_MetaG (SPAdes) (version 2) | ecosystem: Engineered > Bioreactor > Anaerobic...
ATGTTAGAAAGAATTGTGTTAAGTACAAATTTATTATAAAATCAAATTAAATGACAAGGTGTCCGGATAATCCGGTTTAATGTCCGGATGTTTCCGGAACTGCCGTCCGGATAATCCGGAATACGCATTAGTATATTAATAAGATATATAAGTATATTTAAAGGATGTGTTTATATGGTTATAGTAGATTCCCACTGCGATACAATAACTAAAATAATGGAAACAAACTCAAACCTTTATGAAAATAAACATCATGTGGATATACAGAGGTTAAAAAAATACAAAAATTTTGTTCAGTTTTTTGCAGCCTTTACAGATAAATGCCTTTATCCAAATACATTAAAAAGGGCGTTAGAAATAATTGATGTATTTTATAAAGAAGTAGAAAGGTATAAAGACCACATAACATTATGTTGTAATTACAGCGAAATTAAAAGAGCTTTTAAAGAAGAGAAAATTGCCGCAGTACTTTCAATTGAAGGTGGTGAAGCACTTCAAGGAGATGTTGGAATGCTAAGGATCTTCTACAGACTTGGGGTGCGCAGCTTATGCCTTACCTGGAACTATAGAAATGAAATAGCAGACGGGGTTTTGGAATCAGAAACAGGGGGTGGACTTACTTCATTTGGAAAAGAGGTTATAAAAGAGATGAATTCTTTAGGAATGCTTATTGATTTGTCCCACATATCTGAAAAAGGATTTTGGGATGTAATGGAATTAAGTCAAAAGCCTGTTATCGCGTCTCATTCAAATGCAAAAAAAATATGCCAGCATATCAGAAACCTTAGTGATGAACAGATAATGGCCATAAAAAATAACGGGGGTGTAATAGGAATAAATTTATGTGCTGAATTTATAAGTGATAAAGATGCAAGTTTAAAGGATGTCATTAAACATATTGAATATATAGGGGATTTGACAGGATTTGACCACATAGGTTTAGGGGCGGATTTTGACGGTGTTGACTTTCTTCCGGAGGGTATAAACGGAGTTGAAGATATTTATAAAATAGCAGATGAGCTTTTAAAGCTTAATTATTCCAATGAAGATGTGGAAAAGTTTTTGGGAAAAAATTTTTTAAGGGTGATAAGAGAAGTATTGTAGAAGTGCTTTAAATAATAAAAGAGCCCGTGATGATCTTCGCTCCGGCTAAATATCAACTACCCTTTTAAGAGAAAGTCAATAAGTAACCTTTGCTCGACTATTACAAGAACAAACAGCCTTTATAAAGCCTATACAAAACACTTTGAGTAGTTGATACTTCATATTAATACTGCATTAAAATACAAGGTATAATACTTCATACAAATACTCAAATTAGTTCTGGTTGCTCCTGTAATAATCTTAACTCGAACTGGATACATCTATCTAAATATAGACATATACAGCTCTTTCCGCCGACTAACACCAAGCTTTAGCGTCAACTCACCGGACGAAACCTGATATTAATCTTTGGCCGAATTCTACAAAGCTCATAAAACCTTATAGAACTCTTGGTTCAACCATCACGAACCCTTGTACTAATATTATTGCCGGTATAAAAGAAAATATACATTAAAATTTTAAAAAAATTAAAAAAATAATTTGAAACGAAAAACAATTTGTCTTGCATTTTAAATGAATAATTATAAATGCTGTATTTCTTTTAAGATAGTTAAAAAAATAACATTCTTAAATGCTATTTATATAAAGCTTTTTAATGCATAGATATAAATTATCAGATAATTTTGCATTTTAAATATCATTATCTTGCAAAATAAAATATATTATATTAAAATTAAAATTGTAGATAGAAAAAAATTATTTTTATGCAGCATATTTAGAAATAAGTGTGCTAAGCATAAAATAGCTGTAAAATAAAAAATGTGGGACATAAAATGATTTTGGAGGATTGTAAATGGAACTTTCAAGAAGGGCACTTTCAATCAGCCCGTCTTCCACTCTTGTTATTGATGCAAAGGCTAAAAAAATGAGACTGGAAGGAGTGGATGTGATAGGATTTGGAGCAGGAGAGCCAGATTTTGATACACCAATGCATATTAAAGAAGCTGCAATAAAAGCAATAAATGAAGGGTATACAAAATACACTCCTGCCTCGGGAATGTCAGAGCTTAAAGAAGCGGTATGCAGGAAATTAAAAAGAGACAACGGACTTGAGTACAAACCGGAAAATATCGTTATAAGCAACGGAGCAAAGCATTCTCTTGCTAATATTTTTCAAGCCATATGTAATCCGGGTGACGAGGTTATTGTACCCTGCCCCTGCTGGGTGAGCTACCCGGAAATGATTAAAATGGCAGACGGGATACCCGTCATGTTAAAAGCCACAGAAGAAGAAGGTTTCAAGCCTTCTGTTGACAAATTTTTAAATGCTGTTACGGAAAAGACAAAGGCTATTATAATAAATAGCCCCAGCAACCCTACAGGAATGATATATACAGAGGAAGAACTAAGGGAAATAGCCAAAATAGCCGTTGACAAAAAAATATACATTATATCTGATGAAATATATGAAAAATTATTATACGACAATCTAAAACATGTAAGTATAGCATCCTTTAGTGAAGAGATAAAGAATTTGACTATTTTGGTAAACGGGGTTTCAAAATCATATTCCATGACAGGGTGGAGAATAGGATACACTGCGTCAAATGAAAAGATTGCATGTGTTATGACTAATATTCAAAGTCACTTCACTTCAAATCCCAATACAATAGCACAGATGGCAGCATTGGTGGCATTGGATGGAGACAATGGCGTAATAGACGCTATGGTTGCTGAGTTTGCCAAAAGAAGGGATTATATGGTAAAAAGAATAAACTCAATAGAAGGTCTTTCCTGTATTAAACCAAACGGGGCTTTTTATGTTATGATGAATATTTCAAAATTAATAGGGAAAGAAATTAAAGGAGTTAAAATTACAGACTCGGACGTTTTTGCAAATGTTCTTTTAGAAAAGGCAAATGTTGCTTTAGTTCCAGGCTCCAGTTTTGGAACGGATATTCATGTAAGGCTTTCCTATGCAACTTCCTTTGAAAACATAGCGGAAGGTTTAAATAGAATTGAAAAATTTTTAAATGAGTAATATAATTTATTGAGATTGGCATTTAAATTTCAATCTCATATTTATAAATAGCTTAGACGGGATATGTTTTTATAATCCCGTATTTTTTTGTCATAATGGCTGGATTTAAAGTAAATAACAATGTATAATTGTTTTTGGGTATCATAAAGTTAGAAAAATTTTTAGTTAATTTTTAGTAAAAGTTAAAAGATAAAAGATTTTTGGAGGTTGGAAAATTTGAAAAATACATATGAAAATCCCTTAAATACCAGGTATGCAAGCAAAGAAATGCAGGAATTATTTTCTCCTGACATGAAATTTAAAACATGGAGAAGGTTTTGGATAGCTCTTGCAGAAGCTCAAAAAGAGCTTGGTCTCGATATAACGGATGAACAAATTGAGGAACTAAAAAAATACAAAGATGATATAAATTATCAAGTGGCAGAACAAAAAGAAAAAGAATTCCGCCATGATGTTATGGCTCATATTCATGCATACGGGGAGCAGTGTCCTAATGCAAAAAGAATTATTCATTTAGGAGCGACATCCTGTTATGTTGGTGACAATACAGATATTGTCATTATGACTGAAGGTTTAAAATTAATTAGAAAAAAGCTTGTAACCACCATTGAAAAACTGGCAGAGTTTGCATTAAAATACAAAGATATGCCAACACTAGGCTTTACACACTTTCAGCCGGCACAGCTGGTTACAGTTGGGAAAAGGGCATGTCTTTGGATTCAGGATTTGTTAATTGATTTAGAAGATTTAGACTATGTTCTTTCAAATATGAAACTTTTAGGTTCAAAAGGTACCACAGGTACCCAGGCAAGTTTTTTAAAACTTTTTGAAGGTGACCATGAAAAGGTTAAAAAACTTGATATGCTCATACCTGAGAAAATGGGCTTTAAAAGTGTATTTGCAGTGTCCGGGCAGACTTATACAAGAAAACTTGATTCAAGGGTTTTAAATGTGCTTTCCGGCATTGCCCAAAGTGCATATAAATTCAGCAATGACTTAAGGCTTTTACAGAGCTTAAAGGAAATTGAAGAGCCCTTTGAGAAAAAACAAATTGGTTCGTCGGCTATGGCATACAAGAGAAACCCGGTAAGGTCAGAGAGGATTTCAGCCTTAGCAAGATATGTGGTGGTTAATGCCCTAAATCCTGCCATCACCGCTTCCACCCAGTGGTTTGAAAGATCTCTTGATGACTCTGCCAACAGACGGATAAGCATACCTGAAGGGTTTTTAGCAGTGGATGCTATTTTAAACCTATATATAAATATAGCCAGCGGTTTGGTGGTATATCCAAAGGTTATTGAAAAACATGTGCAGGCAGAACTTCCCTTTATGGCAACTGAGAATATATTAATGGAAGCTGTTAAGGCAGGGGGGGACAGGCAGGAACTCCATGAGAAAATAAGGGTTTATTCTATGGAAGCAGCAAGGGAAGTAAAAGAAAAGGGAAATGAAAACGATCTTATAGAGAGAATTGCGAAAGATGAAGCTTTTGGACTTGATATCACCAAATTAAATCAGGTGTTAGACCCTAAAAACTATATTGGCAGGTCTAAAGAGCAGGTGGAAGAATTTATAGAATTCCATGTAAAACCTGTTCTTGAAAATAGTGAAAAAGCTGCTTCGGAAATTGATTTAAAAGTATAGAGGATATTTTATATAAAAGCTTAAAAAATCATCTGAATAGTATGTATCAAATAGCGCATATATTGTTGAAATTTCAATGTTTATGTAGTAAAATTAGATAAGATGTAATGATGATTTGTCGTATGAATGGGGTGAGAAGTAATTTTAAGTCCGGAGGGGAATTTTGTGATTAATAAGTACAGTGATATACCTCTTTATTGTCAACTTAAAAATATAATTATGGCCAATATAGAAAGCGGGGTTTATCCTCCTGATTCTAAAATACCATCAGAGCAAGAGTTTTGTGAGCTTTATAATATAAGCCGCCCGACTGTAAGGCAGGCTATAAGCGAATTGACAAACAATGGCTATTTGTACAAAGAAAAGGGCAAAGGAACTTTTGTATCAAGACCTAAGACCTCGATTGATGTAAAAACATATACAGGTTTTACAGACTCAATTTTAGATAATGAACTTACAGATAACCGGGAGGTACTTTCTGTTGAAACAGTAGAGGGGAAAGAATGTGGAAAGATTCTGGAAATTTTTAAAGCAAATTCTGGACAAAGTACACAGTTTGCAAAAGTGGTTTTTAGGACTAAGCATGATGATGATGTTTTTTCCTTCAACACATCATTCATTCCATTAAATTTATTTCCAGACATAATAGATGATATTAAAAATAAAAAAGCATCCCATGATATATTAAGAGGCAAGTATCCCCTTGTCCCTGTAAAAAGCAGCAGTTCTTTAGAGGTTGTTTTTACTGACTCAAAAGAGGCTCAGTACTTAATGGTACAGCCGGGACATCCTCTTTTAAAAATAACAAACACCATAACTTCAAAAAGCGGTCAGGTAGTAGAATATGTCATATCAAAGTACAGATCTGATAAATGCAGGTTAATATTTGAAAATTATAAAAGGCAAATTTAGAGGATTATAAAAAATATCATTAATTTTTCTATTGTCCAGGACTCCACCTTGTATAAGGTGGGGTTACTGTTATTTTATCTAAATTTAATAAATAATAAGCGATTGTACATAAAAAGTAGCAAAAAAAGCGTATTTAAATTATATAGACATATTTGCATCACATATATAAAAAAGATATAATTGTAATATAATGATATAATTGTAATATATCCAATATATTATATTCAAATTTTTATAAATTTAGGAGTACATTTAATTTTATGAAATATAAAAATCAAGTAAACAGATGGGGATGTATATGGAACAAATGTCTTTATTTAAGGACAAAAAAAAGAAAAACGATTCTGTTGTATTGAGTGCTTCAAGAATGACTGATATGCCTAAATATTATCCTGACGTACTAATGAAAGAGGTAATGACAAGAATTGAAAAGGGTGTGGATGTACATACCGTTGTATTTTGGACCAAACATCCGGATGCAATTTTAAAAAGTACTATGACTGAATTTATAAACAACCTTTTTAGCTTAGGGATACAGTGCTATCTCCACTGTACTATAACTGGTATGGGCGGGAGGATTGTCGGAAGTGACGGATTATATATGGAGCCTAATGCACCTAAAGCTTCTGATGCTTTAGCAGTGCTGCCTGAAATTGTGGAACTCTTTCGTAACCCTATGAGGGTAATGCTTAGGATAGACCCATTAGTTAAAATAAGGAATAATGTGACAGGTGAGATTTTTTCAAATTTTGACTGTGTAAAATCTATAATTGAAAATTCGGCAAAAGCAGGGATAAAAACATATACTATAAGCTTTTTGCAATCAAATATACATAAAAAAGTTGATAACAGGTTTAAAAAAATAGGGTGGTCCATTGAAAACTTTACAATAAGCCAAAAGAGGGGTTTTTTTGACAGAATAAAGAGTATGGCAGGTAAATTCGGTGGGAAAGTCTATAGCTGTTCTGTTTACGGTCTTGAAGAATCTAGGTGTATAAACGGGTATTTGCTGGAGGAGCTGCACCCGGATAAAAAATATATAAGAAAGGACGAGCCAAGAAAGAGAAATCTGTGTGGCTGTACTCATTCCATTGATATAGGAGGATGGCCTCCTAAAAAGTGCTTTACAGGATGCCAGTATTGCTATGCAAATTCATCATATCATGAACCGTCTATATAAAGCCCCTGTAAGAATCCATGAATAAAAGGTAATTGTTTTTCCTTTATTGACAAAAAGCTGTTTATAAAGTATTATAAATTGTCAGGTTTATTTTTACAAAGTATACATTTTTGAATTGAATGAGGTGATTTAGTGAATAAATTAAAAATTGCATTTATATTTATTATTTTGCTACTAATGTGTGCATTTTATACAATTTCATATGCAAATCCGGAAGAGCAGCTTAAAGTTTCCATTAGAGCAGGTTATGACAATACAATCAGGATATTTTCAGAATGTCCCGTTTATATTGAAATAGAAAATACTGGAGAGGACTTTCAAGGTGAAATACAGATTCATGTAGTTACAGGTTATGCAAACAAAACAAACTATGTCCTTCCCTTTGAAATCCCCCAGGGTTCTAAAAAAGAATTTTTTATGAGCATACCCATTACTACTGCATCAAGGGATTTGGAAATAAAGATTGTACAAAATAACGAGGTATTACTTACCAAAGAACATAAGTTTCAAAAGGTAATATCACCTAAAACTACTGTTGTCGGTGTTTTATCTAATGAGGCAAACAGATTGAGAGTTTTGCGTAATGTGAATCTTTTAGAAAAGCCAGTGATTGATAGAAATGGTTTTCTCATGCCAAAATATCCGTCTGTAAATCCTTCGACAGAAGGAGGAAAATTGCCTATTGAGGTAGTAGAACTAAATGAAAATAATTTACCGGATAATGAAGGAATGTTGGAAAATTTCGACTTTTTAATTTTATCAAATTATGATACATCTAATTTAACGCAATCTCAAATAACGGCTATTTCCAATTGGGTAGACAAAGGAAATATATTGATTATAGGAACAGGTGAAAATGCCAGAAAAGTTTATTCAGGACTGAGTGAAGACTTAAAACCATTTAAAATAAACGGCCAGAAAAGAATTGAAATGCCGGAACACTTCGCTGATTTTACTGAAAGGGCTATTTTAAGGCAAGAAATGTACATATCCACGGGAAGTGTAGCAAACGGGGATATAATTATAGGTGATGAAGACACTCCCCTTGCTGTAAATTATAAATATGGAGATGGAAATATAATTATATTAGCATTTGATGTCACAACCAGCCCAATTTCATACTGGCCTTACGTTAAAGACATGTGGGAAGGGCTTTTAGTATACAACAGGCCAGTGTATTATGAAAATACAGATAATTTTACATACGGTTATTCCAGCTATTTAAGCAATATATTTGACCAAGATGTTTTTCCCTTTGGGCTTTTATGTATAATTATATTGGTATATATATTTCTGGTAGGGCCGGTTTTATACTGGATTTTAAAATATAAGGACAAGAGGGATTACAGCTGGATTGTTATACCAATAACTGCATTTCTTTTTGTAGGGATTATTTATCTTGGAGGCTATAAAACCAGGTTTAAAGCCTCTGTTATAAGTAATTACTCAATAATCAGGCTGGATTCTGAAAGTGAAAAAATGAATATAAACTCATTTTTTACAATTTACAATAACAACAAAAGAGGTACTCTAAAAGTAGAGTGCCCGTCAGAATATAATTTTGAGTTTTTCACCAATAGCTATTATGACGATATTTATCACGGTCCAAATGAGGATTTTTATGTAACAAGTAAAATTTTATTTGGGGAGCCGAACAAATATGAAAAATATGGTGTATCTTTGTGGGATTCTGTTAGAGCAAATACTGATTTTATCAGGGAGTATAATGAAAAAATATTACTTGAAGATATTGAGATAAAGGATGAAAAATTGTTTGGAACAGTAATTAATAATACTTCTTTTTCATTGGAAGATTCATATATAATTTTAGATAACCTTTATATCAGCATAGGGGACATTGAGCCAAAATCCCGAAAAGATTTTGCAATTCCGTTATTTGGAAGCGAAGTTAACAGCAATTTTGAATACTTTCTTAATGAGCTTTTTGAAAAGGATGTTTTTCATTACTGGGTTGATAGTGATGAAGAAAGACAACGGCGAAGAAGAAGGGAAGCACATTATATTGCATATTATAACTTTATTCAAATGGCGAATAAAAAGAGAGATTTAAAGGGAAGGCAGATTATTTTTGTTGCACTAAATTATGACGATATTGATTATGATTTAATAGTAAATGGGAAAAAGCCTGATATTTATAATATAAATGTTATTTATACAGATAAAATTATACCTTATGAAAAAGGTGAAAAGATACATTTACCAAAAGGAACTATAAAACCTGTATTGGAGAACCAACAGGCATTTTACAAACAAGATAATATGACATATTATTTTCATAACGATATAGAGGCAATGTTTACCTTTTATATTTTAAAAGGTATAACCGTTGAAGAATTTAAGATTGATTGGACGGAACCGGACTATCGGGATATTTATAATAGAGACGGCAGTGAAAGTAAATTAACCAACTATGATATATACATAAAAAACAACGCAACAGGTGATTGGGAAAAGATAGACGAAATATTTAAAGCCAGTGCCAAAGCAGAGGACTATATAAATAAAAATAGAGAAATAAATATTAAAGCAAATATCACCTTTGATGAGAACCTACGTAGGGATGCTGTATTAATGATGCCTCAAATAGAGATAAAGGGGGTGGCAAACTGATGCTGGTTATAAAAGATCTTGTTAAAAATTATGGTAAATTCAGGGCGGTAGACAATTTGTCTTTGGAGATAGAAAAGGGTCAAATATATGGTTTTGTAGGTGCTAACGGCGCCGGGAAAACCACGACGCTAAAAATTATAGCCGGGCTTTTAAAGCCTACATCGGGGGAAGTTATAGTTGGCGGAATGAATATAAGGGAAAATCCCATTGCATACAAAAGAAAAATAGGATATATGCCTGATTTTTTCGGGGTATACGATGACCTTAAAGTGACAGAGTATATGAATTTTTATTCAGGAATATACGGAATTAAAAAAGAGGAAAGGGATAAAATTTGCGATGAACTCCTTGAGCTGGTTAATTTAAGGGATAAAAAGAATTCCTATGTTGATGAACTTTCCAGAGGTATGAAACAAAGGCTTTGTCTTGCCAGAAGCTTAATTCACAATCCTGAACTTTTAATACTGGATGAGCCTGCATCAGGTTTAGACCCAAAAGCCAGGGTGGAGATGAAGGAGGTATTAAAAGAACTTGGTAACATGGGAAAGACAATAATTATTAGTTCACATATATTACCTGAACTTGCAGAACTGTGTACCGCCATTGGAATAATAGATAAAGGAAAAAAGGTAATTTCAGGTACTGTTGAAAAAATAATGTCCCAGATGTATAGTAACAGAATTATACGTATAAAGGTTTTAGATAAGAAGGAGGCTTTAGAGAAATTTTTAAAAGAGCAGCCATCCGTTCTTTCTATAAAAGTGCATAATGATTATATAGACGCGGAATTTGAAGGAACAAAGGAAGTAATGGCCCATATGCTGAAAAGTGCTATAAATCAGGATATACCGGTAATATCTTTTTATGAAGTTGAGAGGAATTTAGAGTCGGTATTTATGAATTTAGTAGGAAGGGGAGAAGAGAAAAATGCAAATTAACCCTGTTATAGAAAAAGAATTGAAAACAAAAATGAGAGGCTGGAGAGCACCGGCGTTAATAACAGCATATTTAGGCTTTTTGTTTTTTGTGGTATTTATTTACTTTTTAATTTATCAAGAAAACAGGCGATACGGATCACAGGTTTTAATTCCTGAAATTGTAGTAAGCCTGTACAACACCATTGCTTTTATACAGCTTCTTTTAATATTGTTTATTACGCCTATAATAACAGGTGGGGCGATAAGTTCAGAAAGAGAGAGGCAAACATTGGATTTATTATTGTGTACGGATTTTTCGGCTTTAAAGATTATTATTGGGAAAATATTTGTGTCAATAGCTCATATTATGCTTTTGGTAACCGCTTCTTTTCCTATTTTAGGGATAGTGTTTTTATACGGGGGAGTAAGAATATGGGACGTTATTCTTTTGTTTATCTTTTATATAATTATTGCAGTTATGACAGCAAGCATCGGGGTTTTTTACTCAACCGTTTTTAAAAAGAGCATTGTCTCAATTGTCATGACATACTTAACACTGGGTTTTTTTATAGTCGGGACGGCCATAGCATTATTAATATATAGTGAATTAATTTTGGATTACTTATACAGACTAAATTGGTATGATATTATGTTTTTTCTGACTCCAAATCCCTTTTATGGTTTTGGTATAGTTATAGAAGATACCTTAACAGATTACGGCCTTCTTGATTTGTTTGTGGAAGCAGCTATCTATAGGGGAGGCGTTCCCGTTATAACGGCTTTAGGAGCTAATTCTATATTTAATATTGCTTTATCAATTTGTTTAATAATGCTTAGTGCAAGAAGATTAAGACGCCTAAAATAGCGTAATTTAAACATTGGAGTTTAAAAAGCTTATAAAAAACTATAAAATTTGATGATATAATTAATAAGAGGAACTTTTTAAAAGAAATTAAAGTCTTAATTAAGTAATTAAAGTATTAATATTAATACAGAAAATCACAAGATATAAGTAAAAAGGTGAATGTTTATGTATATAAATGAGATATTCAACGCATTAAGGCCTCTTAAAAAGAGAGTTTATTTAAAAAATATACTGGACTTTTTCTGCTGTTTTTTTATAGGTGCAGGAATATTAGCCTTAGTATTTTCTATAATATCACTATTTGTACCTGTAACTTTTGTAGGTGAAAAAATTTTTGCTATATACCTGGTGCTTATTTTTTTGTCCTTCATTTTTTCAATTATATTTATGCCTAGGAGTTATAAAATTGCCAAAATAGCTGACTCATTAGGTCTTAAAGAAAGGGTTATTACAGCCTGTGAGCTAAAAGACGATGAGTCAGGACTGGCAAAATTACAAAGGGAAGATACATTAAAGGCTGTAAAGGGTGCTGACTTTAAATCTTTATATAAAATACATGTGCCGTATTATAAACTTTTAACCGGGGTATTGCTTTTATGTCTTACTTTAATTGTTTTTACAATACCTACAGAAGCCAGGGAAAAGGCTTCTTTAAAAGAAGAAATAGAAAATGAAACAAAGAATCAGATTGAAAAAATCCAGGAAGAAAGAAAAAATTTAAGTAAAGACCAAAAGGTTTCTGTTGAAAAATCGGATGAAATAGATGAAGTGGTTGACAGCCTTTTAGAAGAACTTAAAAATGTAAAAGATGAGGAGGAGGCAATAAAGGCTCTGTCAAAAGCCAGAAACCAGCTGGAGGAATTAAAAAACGAGGGTTTGGAAGAATTGGAAAATGTATCCCGTAAATTAAAAGAAAACCGGCTTTCAAAAAGTTTGGGTGAAGCTTTGGAAAAAAACGATATGGATGAAGTAAAAAAGCAGCTTGAAAGTTTGGGAGAAAATATTTTAAATGCATCTGATGAAGAGTTAAATGAGTTTTTAGAAAAGCTCCAGGAAGCAATTGAGGGGCTTTCACAAAACCAGGATTTAAAAGATGGGTTGGAAGAGTTAATGAATGCTCTAGAGTCCGGGAGCGGGGAAGATATACAAAAAGTGCTGGAAAAAATGAAGGAATTAATAAATACAATTGATTTAAAGGCACTTGAAAATATGAAAATAGACCAATTGGCATCCATGCTAAACAGCGGTATAAACAGTCTTGCCAAGATGAGCGGAAGCGGCTTTGATTTTTCAGCCTTTGGCGGGGAAAATAGTCAGGGTGGTGGAAATTCCAATGAAAGTGGCGGTGGAGAAGGGCAAGGAGACCAAGGAGAAAAAAAAGGCCAGGGCGGAAGTCAGGATAAAAGCCAGGACGGAGACCAGGGTGAAAGAGAAGGCCAGGGGGGAAGTCAGGGAGAAGGTCAAGACCGAGGACAAGGTCAGGGCCAGGGACAAGGCCAGGGCCAAGGACAGAGTCAGGGAGAAGGCCAAGGAGGAGGCGGGACAGGAACCGGGATGGGAAGCTCAACTTCCAACATGGATACAGGGTACTCCGGTTCATCTACAGGAACTGGCGGTCCTGATGGAAGTTCAGGCAGCCAGGTGAGGGATTATGAGGAAATATATGTTCCCCAAAGGCTTGGTGGGGACTCGGAAATTTCCCAGATTACAGGTACCATAGGAGAAGGTGGCGAAACCCAGGTAATCCAGACAGATGCTCCTCTTTTGAAGGGAAATACAATTCCCTATAATGAAGTGCTTGGTGAATACAAGGAAAAAGGCATGACATCATTAAAAGATGCACCAATACCACAGGGGATGAAGGATATTGTAAGGGATTATTTTTCCACATTAGATGAATGATAAGTGAGGGGAAAAATATGGATATAAATGAAAGCAAAATAAAAAAAGTCATAGATACCGTTTCCAGAATTGAAAGTGAAGTAGCAAAACATATGATAGGACAAAAACCTTTAATAAGGCAGGTTTTGATTTCCATACTGGCAGGGGGCAATGTTCTTTTAGAGGGAGTGCCGGGTCTTGGAAAGACAAGGCTTGTAAAGACTTTTGGTAATGTTATGGATCTTAAGTTTTCAAGGATACAGTTTACTCCGGATTTGATGCCGGCGGATGTGACGGGAACCAATATAATTACCCAAAATGAAAAAGGAAAAGGTGAATTTACTTTTCAAAAAGGACCTGTATTTACTAATATTCTTTTGGCGGATGAAATTAACAGGGCGACGCCTAAAACCCAGAGTGCCCTTTTAGAAGCCATGCAGGAGAAAACTGTTACAGTGGGAAATTCAACCTATGAACTTCCTAAACCTTTCTTTGTTTTAGCTACCCAAAACCCCCTTGAGATGGAGGGAACATATCCTTTGCCGGAAGCGCAGCTGGACAGGTTTTTGTTTAAGCTTACGGTGCCGTTCCCATCACTGGAGGAATTGGTTGATATAGTGTCCATGACTACCGGGAAGGAAGATGAAGACCTTGATACCGTCACCAATGGGGAAGAAATACTGGAAATAAGAAGCATTACAAGGCAGGTGCCTGTGGCAAAGCCTGTTTTGGAATTTGCTTCAAAGCTGATACTGGCGACCCACCCTGAAAGTGAATATGCACCGGAAGTTACCAAAAAATACATACGTTTTGGTTCAAGTCCAAGGGGGGCACAGGCTATCATTTCAACGGCAAAAATAAGGGCATTTTTAGAGGGAAGATATAATGTAGCTTTTGATGATATAAAGTATGTGGCATACCCGGCACTAAGGCACAGGTTTTTCTTAAACTTTGACGGGATGTCAGAAGGCATAACTACAGATGATTTAATTGGTGAAATAATTAAAGAAATAGAAAGACAATAATACAGTATGTATGAAAGGAAACTCTTTTGGTATGGGAAGTCTTTTTGACAGTGATTTTTTAAAAAAACTTGAACAATTTCAGCTCTGGTCTAAAATAATGACGCAGGACGGCGGTGCCGGAAACAGAAAATCACGTGCTAAGGGAAGTTCTGTTGAGTTTTCTGATTACAGGGAATATATTATGGGTGATGATTTTAAAAAAATCGACTGGAACGCTTATGGCAGGTTTAAAAAGCTATTTATAAAACTCTTTATGGAGGAAAGGGAATCACCGGTACAAATATTTTTAGATGTAAGTAAGTCAATGGATTATGGAGAACCTGATAAAAGCATTGCATCAAGAAGACTTGCAGCTGCAATAGCTTATATTAGCCTTTGTAACTATGACAGAGTTTCAATTGCCTGTGTAAATGATAAAATAGATAAATTTAAGTCATCTTTAAGGGGGAAAAATTCTTTCAAAGAAGTGATGAGTTTACTGGAAAACATTGAATACAGCGGCACAACAAATATATATGAGACAATTGCAAAATACCCTTTTAGATTTGGAAAAGGGGTTTCCCTTGTTATTTCTGATTTTTTTTGTGAGGGAAATTATGTAGATATGATAAAATATTTGCAGTTCAAAAAACAACATGTATACGTATGCCATATTTTATCCCCTCAGGAAATATCGCCGGAAATTGGCGAAAGTGTAAGGCTTATAGATTCAGAAACAGGGATGTACAGGGAAGTTGCTGTATCAAAAAACCTGCTTAATATGTATAACAAGGCATATCAAAAATTTATAAATACTTTTGAAGAAAACTCTGCTAAAATGGGTGTGCACTACATGCTTATGGAAACATCCCTTCCTATAGAAGAGCTGATACGGATGGTGGTGAGTAAAGAATGACATTTTATTCACCCTGGGGTTTTTTGGCACTAATTGGTGTGCCTGTAATTATAATATTTTATCTTTTAAAGCAGCGGCATGAAGATTTTACTGTATCAAGCCTGTATCTTTGGGAAGAGGTTATTAAAGATTTAGAGGCAAACACATCCTGGCAAAAACTTAAGAAAAACACATTAATGATTCTTCAGATTATTGCTGTAATTTTGCTGGCATTTGCTTTATCAAAGCCTTATTTAAGCCATCTTGAGTCCAATATTCAAAATGTGGTTGTTGTTATAGACACTTCTATGAGCATGCAGTCTAAAATGGGGAATAAAACCAGGTTTGATGAGGCTAAAGCTAAGGCAAGGGAATATATATCAAATTTAAAGCCCAATACCTATGTTACATTGGTAAGTATGGGAAAGAATATAGTTATAGAAGAAAGTTTAAGTAAAAATAAAAGCAGTCTTTTAAACAGTTTAAATTCCATAGAGGTTACAAATACAGTTTTAAATACAGATGATGCTAAGAGTACAATTTATTCAATTGCAAACCAGCATCCAAATACAAAGGTAGTTTTATTCGGGGATCAGAATTTTTACATAGAAGGAGTGGATATGGAGTTTTCCGCCAGCTTTGATGAGGCTGAAAACTTTGCAATTATAAACCTGTCCCATACAGTAACCGAAAAGGGTATAACAGCTTTAAGTACCATAGCAAATTACACACAGTCAGATGCAAAGATTCCTTTAAGCATTTATTTAGATGGAAAGGTATACGATGCTAAATATGTAGATATAAGTCCGTATGAGACTACAAATGTTTATTGGAATAATTTGCCTGAAAGTACCAATATTATAGAAGTGAGAATTGACAAAGAAGATGCCCTTAATATTGACAATGTTTACTGGAACGTTGTAGAAAAGGGTTTGGGGAATAAAGCATTGTTGGTTTCAGATGGAAATGTATTTATTGAAAAGGCTTTGGCCCTTTCAAATAAAGTAGAGCTTTACAAGACACAGCCTGATGAAAACAGGGAGTTTACAGGATACGACCTTTACATATTTGATGGTTTTTTACCGGAAAACATTCCTGAAAGCGGAAGTATAATGATTTTTAACCCGCCGGAAAACCAGTTGTTTGAAATAAAAGAAACGGTGGAAATTCCGCAAATAAAAGAGCTTAAAGGGGAAGTTTTTAAATATGTAAAAGAGTTTGACTTTTCTGTAGGAGAGTCAAAGATAGTGGAGGTTCCCCTGTGGGCCGAAGAAATTATTGAATATAAAGAAGGCTCCGGTGGGTTTATGGGGGATTTAAATAATCAGAGAATTTTAGTTATAGCCTTTGATATTTTCAAAACAGACATTTCCATAACTCCTGCTTTTCCTATTTTTATAACCAATGCTATGGAATGGCTTTTGCCCTCTGCCATTGAAAATATAGCAGGTGTAAATCCAAAGGACAGCATTATATTTAATTTGCATCCAGGGGCAGAAAAAGCTTTTGTTGAGACTCCTTCCAAAGAGGTTTTTGAAGTAGCGCCTCCTTTTCCTCCAAGGGTTTTTGACAGGACAGAGGAACCGGGGGTTTATACATTGGTTCAAAAAACAAGTGAAGGGGAGATTAAATATAATTTTGCAGTTAATGTCCCGTCAAAGTATGAATCTGATATAAATAAAAAGGTTGCAGTACAAGAAGGCAATGAGGATGTCAGGGAAGGACAAATTGTAAAGACCGGCAGGGACATTCAATCTGTGTTTATATGGATTATTATAATAATTTTACTGATAGAGTGGTGGGTTTATAAAAATGGTGTTTAATTTTAACTATCCTTTGATGCTTATACTATTTCCTGTTTTTATAGTGTATTTGCTTTGTGTATCAAGGGGCCTTACAAGGCTTTCAAAAACAAAAAAAAGAGTAATTTTAGGCCTTAGAATAACAATTTTATTGTTGCTTATATTGTCCCTTGCAGGTTTTGGGCTAAAGATATCTTCTAAATATACCACAACTGTATTTTTAGTTGATTCATCAGACAGTGCAAAGGCTTCTAAAGATATAGCAGAAAAATTTATAAAAGAATCCATAGAAAGCAAGGGAAAAAACGACAAAGTGGGAGTGGCAAGCTTTGGGGCAGATGTGGCTGCCGAACTTACTCCAACACTTAGCCCGCGCTTTTTCAGTTTGCAGGCAAAGATAAACAGTAAATTTACCAATTTTGAAAATGCCCTGAATTATGTTATTTCCATGATTCCGGCTGATGACAACAAAAGGGTTGTTTTAGTCAGTGACGGTGAAGAAAACGCAGGCAATGCATTTTCAGTAGTTAACATATTAAAAGAAAAAGGTATTTCTTTGGATGTTTTTGAACTGGAAAGTATAGTGAAAAATGATGTGCAGATAACATCTATGGATGTGCCAAGATTTGTAAGATTAAACGAGCAATTTGATGTTTTTATAAAAGTTGACAGCAATGTACGGACAGCCGGCACCCTTAAACTATATAGGGACAGTCAGCTGATTTCTAGTACAGATGTGGAGATACAAGCAGGTGAAAATAATTTTGTTTTTCCCCAGACTGCCAAAGAAGGTGGGCTTATAACATATACTGCTGAAATTGAGGCAATAGACGACGGTGTAAGTCAAAACAACGAAAATTCTGCCTTTGTTTATGTAGAAGATGTGGCAAGTATTCTGATTATTGAAGGGGAAGAGGGAGAAGCAAGGGAATTAGAAAAAATACTTGAAGGGGATGTGAAAACAGAAGTTATTTTGCCGGAGGCTGTCCCAAAGGGGATAGAATATTTCCAAAAGTATGATGCTTTTGTTATTTCCAACGTTTCTGCAGAACGTTTAGAAAAAGAGATTATGGAGAATATTGAAAAAAGCGTCCGTAATATGGGAAAAGGTCTTTTAGTAACCGGGGGTGAGGAAAGCTATGCTTTAGGAGGATATAAAGATACACCCTTAGAGGCGGCTCTTCCTGTAAACATGGGTGTGAAAAGTGATGAGGAACATCCAAATTTAGGACTTTTACTGGTACTTGACAAATCGTCAAGTATGTCTTCAGGAGGCTTCGGAATACCTAATATAGAACTTGCAAAAGAAGCGGCAATACGTGCAACTGAGGTTTTAACCCAATATGATTATATTGGTGTCATTGCTTTTGACGAAGCTTCACAGTGGGTGGTAAAAACACAAAAGCTTGATAATTTAAAAAAAGTACAGGATTCAATAGGAACAATAAGGGCAGGTGGAGGAACCAGCATTCTTCCTGCATTAAAGGAAGCAGTGAGGTCTTTAAAAGAAGATACTGATGCAAAATTAAAGCATATAATTCTTCTTACGGATGGTATGGCAGAAAGAAGCGGGTACGGACCTGTAATAAATGAAATGGAAAGGGAAGGTATAACCCTTTCCACCGTTGCTTTAGGAGAGGGGGCAGATACCGGGCTTTTAAGCCTGTTAGCAGAACAGGGCGGGGGAAGGTATTATTATGTGGATGAGTTTACCGATATGCCTAAAATATTTGCAAAAGAAACCACCATCGCAGCAAAGACATATATTAACAACAAACAATTTACCCCTGTTTTAAGGAGTTATTTGCCTATTTTAGATGATATAGAGTCAATTCCGGATCTTTATGGCTACATAAGGACTTCAAAGAAGCCATCTTCAAGGGTTGTTTTTTCAAGTGATGAAGATGACCCAATTTTGGCAACCTGGCATTACGGACTTGGAAGGTCAGCTGCCTGGACTTCCGATATAAAGGGAATGTGGACAGAGGACTGGATGAATTGGGAAGAATCCCCGAGGTTTTGGAAAAACCTTATATCCTGGCTTGTTCAAAAGAAAGTGCATGACGGCTATGTTGTATCAGGGGGTACTGAAGGGGGAAAAGGGTTTATTGAATTTACAATGCCTGTAGAGGAAATTGTTGAAGACGGCAAAGTTGAGGCAATTATAATTGGTCCTTCAGGAGAAGAGGAAGAGACAAAGCTAGAAGTATTCTCTCCGGGAGTTTATAAAGGAGAGTTTTCAGCTGAAGAAACAGGGGTGTACATTGCAAATGTAAGAATTAATAGCGGGGAAGAGACTATAAACACTGTAGTTGGCGGAATTTTAGTGCCCTATTCACCGGAATATAATTTAATAAAAACTAATGGTAAAGAGCTTTTAGAGCGGCTGGTATATGAAAGCGGCGGAAGAGTTATTAAAAATGCCGATGAAGTTTTTTCAGGGGATATAGACACAATTGAAAATATAAATGATATCACAGATATTTTGCTTCTTTTGGCACTGGTGCTTTTTATTATAGATATTGCCATAAGACGCCTTAATATATCTTTTAGAAAACTTGATGCAGTATTAGAAAAGGGAAGAAATGCAGCCTATAAAATTAAAGGAAGCGTAGAAACAAAATTAGCAACAAGTAAACAAATTAAAATGCCAGAAATAAACAAAAAAAATCAGCAATTTGCTGAAGATAAAGTTAAAGATAAAAAAAGAAAAAAAGAAAAGGCGGGGGAAAAGCCTGAAAAAAAAGAAAAACAACATACTGACACATCCCATATATCAAAACTATTAGAAAGTAAAAGAAAAAGAGAATAGAATTTTAAGTGTTAGAACTTTGCAGTTGATAGGATGTATCAGTAAGGGACATACTTTGCCATGCTCGTGATCTCCATCTAAAGAGCATCATAAGTCCTCTGCACCATTCATCACAGCCAAGGGCTATCCACACCCCTATCAGTCCTAAGTTAAATGTAATACCAAGTACAAAGGACAGAAGCACAGCAACGCCCCACATAGAGAAAACACCCATTACCACAGGAAATTTAACGTCACCGGCAGCTCTTAAAGAGTTTATTATAACAACGTTAAATACTCTCCCAGGTTCTAAGAAAATAGATAGAAGCAAAAGTCTGCTGCCTAAATCTATAATAGATTGATCCTCTGTAAATAGTCCAAGTAAGTTTTTTGAAAAGGTAAAAATTATTATGGACATACAAAATACTATAAGCAGTGCAATCCTTAAACTTTTAAGGCATGTCCTGTAAGCCTCTTCTTTTTTGCCTGCCCCCACCAAATGCCCTACTAAAATCTGGGTTCCCTGTCCCACAGCTATCCCAAAAATCATTATAAACATCATAACATTATTTGTGTATACTTTTGTAGTTAGAGCTACAGTCCCCATTTCTGTAATAATGCGGGTGATGGTAAGCTGGGATAGGTGATATGCAGCTCCCTCACCGGCTGAAGGTATGCCGATTTTTAATATATCCTTTATTGTCTGGACAGGTAAAGGTTTTAAATACCTAAAATTAAATCTCATTATAGGATTTTTCATAATTATAAGCAGCATTACTGAAAATCCAAGAATCTGAGCTGCAACAGTTGAAATTGCAACACCGGTCACCCCAAGCTTTGGTACACCAAAAAGACCAAAGATAAATAGGCTGTTTCCTATTACATTTATGGCGTTCATTCCCATGGTGACATACATTGTTATTCTGGTATGCCCGTAACTTCTAATAATTGAAGATAAAGTGGCAAGCATTGCCTGGGCAACTGAAAATCCCCCTGTAATTCTAAGGTATATAAGGGCATAGCCCATTAGTTCTTCCGGTACATTTAACAGTCGTAGAATAGGCTCACTAAATGCAAATATAAGAGCCCCTACTACCACACCGTATATCAGGGCACTTGAAGTTGCAGTGACGGCAACTTCAGAAGCTTTCCTTTCATTTTTGGCGCCTAAATTTTGGGAAACAAGAACGGCAGTACCTGTGGAAACAACCCAGTAAAGCATAATTAAGATGCTATTAATCTGGTTAACAACTCCCACTGCAGCAACGGCATTGTCTGAGTATCTACTCAGCATTATGGTATCAATATTTCCAAGCATTATTCTAAATAGCATTTCAATAAATATTGGCCATGTAAGTGCTGCAACGGTTAGTTTATTATTTGTTTTTGTGTTAGCCATCATCTACTCTCCTATAGTTTATTATATTTTTTTGGTTCCTTATGATTTAATAATTATATCATTTAAAATCCGCGGTATCTACCTTTTTTAGAATGTTGTTAATTAATAAACATATTTTAATTGTATTTCTACAAAAATAAATATTTTTCTTATTGTTTAATTGAACTTACATATGTTATTATAATAACATGTGTTTTTTATTGCTTAAAAAGACATCCTTTATATAATAGTCTTTGAAAGAGGTGCAGAGTATGGAAAGAAATATAAATCTTGAAATGGCAGATGATTTTATAAAGGAAAATAGTGATGAAAATAATGAATTTATTATAGATAATGATGAGAAGGCAGAGTGGGCTTTAAAAAAAATAGCTGAGGAGAGAAAAGAAGCACAGCGCTACATAGATGTTTGCAGGTCAATGATTTTAGAGTATGAAGAAAAAATACGGAAAGAAGAAGAAAGGCTAAATAAAAAAACATCATATCTTGAATCAAAATTACAAGAGTATTTTCTATCTGTTAAACATAAATCAACTAAAACCCAAAAAGTTTACAAACTGCCCAGTGGTACACTCAAGTTAAGATACCGGCAGCCTGAGTTTAAGCGGGATGAAGAAAAACTTTTGAGCTGGCTGAAAGAAAATAAAATGCTTGATTTTATAAAAGTCATAGAAACACCAAACTGGGCTGAATTAAAGAAAAATGTCAAAATATCGGGTAACAGGGCTGTAGCAGAGGATGGGCAAATAGTTGAAGGTGTTGAAGTGATAGAAAGACCTCCGGTATTTGAAATTGATACATAATTTGCAACTGGCACTACAATATTCTTCATAATATGCCAAAATTCCAGGGGAAAATTTTAAAAAATCAAAAATTCGTCTTTAAAATAAAGTGTTTTCATATTATAATATAGTAAAGGACGTTTTTTAAAGGAAATTTTATTTAAAAAGAACTAGTTTCAAATTCATCTGAGAAGTCCGGGTATACGTACCACGTACTAACTTATTCTATTACATACATATATAATTTATATATTTGTATCTTCTACAAAGTTACATGGTTACATGCATTTTATACTTAAGTTACACTTTCGAATGAAGTATTCTTAATAATTAGATAACATAGATAACTAAATAAAATACAAAATGCAAAATACATTATTTTTGGTAAGCTTTCACAAAAACATACAAAAATATGTTTTTGTGTTGAATTATTTAATAAATTTATATAAGGAGGAAATATTATGCGTGTAACAAAAGCTCTAAGAATTGGTGCCGGTATGCTGGCGTTAGCTTTGGTACTGGCATGGTTCATCATCCCTATGAATGAAGCATCTGCAAGAACGATAAGTTCTAATGAAACAGGTACTCATGGCGGCTACGACTATGAATACTGGAAGGACACCGGAAATGGAACTATGACTTTAAAAGATGGCGGTACATTTAGCTGTCAATGGAGTAATATTAACAACATATTATTCCGTAAAGGCCGTAAATTTAACGAAACCCAGACACACCAGCAAATAGGCAATATAACAGTAGAATATGGTGTGGACTATCGTCCAAATGGAAACTCATATCTATGTGTTTATGGATGGACAGTTGATCCCCTTGTAGAATATTACATTGTTGAAAGCTGGGGAAATTGGCGTCCGCCGGGAGCTTCATCAAAGGGCGTAATTACTGTTGATGGAGGTACATATGACGTATATGAAACAACAAGAGTGCAGCAGCCATCAATAAAGGGTACTGCAACTTTCCAACAGTACTGGAGTGTAAGAACGTCCAAAAAGACCAGCGGTGTAATATCTGTTAGCCAACACTTTGCAGCGTGGGAAAGAATGGGTATGAGAATGGGTAAAATGTATGAAGTTGCATTGACAATAGAAGGCTATCAGAGCAGTGGAAGTGCTGATGTATATAAGAACGTAATTACAATAGGAGGAACACCGCCACAGTCCGGAGGTTCATCAGGAAATTCAAATCCGGCACCTTCAACAAATCCTTCTGCCCCTAATTCAAGAAGTGCATTTACTACAATTCAGGCAGAACAGTATAACAGGTTAAGTTCATCAACTATTGAAGTAATAGGTACAGGAAATAACGGGGAAGGACTAGGTTATATAGAGAATGGCGATTCTGTAACATATAACAACATTGATTTTGGAAATGGTGCATCTTCATTTACTGCACGCGTTGCATCAGGTGCTGATTCACCTACAAATATTGAAATCAGTGCAAATGGAAGACGTATAGGTACGTTAACGGTTCCGTCAACAGGCGGATGGGATAATTACAGGGAGTTGTCCACAACAATTAGCAATGTTACAGGAGTAAATAATTTAGTATTGACTTTCTCAGGTCCGGTAAATATAGACTCATTTGTATTTGAAAGATCAAGCGGTTTACCACAGCAGCCGGGACAGCCGCAGCAACCCGGACAACCACAACAACCAGGGCAGCCAGGCGGCGAGAAAAATGCATTTAATAGAATTTCAGCAAGTGATTTTGATGAAACAAATGCATCAAATATCAGAGTGATAAATACAGATAGCGGCAGCGGAATCGGTTATATTGAAAGTGGAAACACTGTAACATTTAAGAATGTCAACTTTGGAAACGGGGCAACACGCTTTACTGCAAGGGTTGCAACTGAAATGTCATCCACAAACATAGAAATCATTGTAAATGGAAACCGTGTAGGTACTTTAACAGTGCCATCAACAGGCGGATGGAATAATTATAGAGAACTGTCCACAAATATCAGCAGCGTTTCAGGAGTACATGATTTGGTACTAAGATTTTCAGGTGCTGTTAATGTAGGTACATTTGTATTTGGTACAGGCAGCGGTTCACCACAGCAGCCAGGCCAGCCACAGCAACCCGGACAACCACAGCAGCCTTGGCAGCCGCCAGGAGGAAGCGGAAATCTTTCTGTATCTGTTTCTGAGAATACTTGGGGCGGTGGAGCTACAGTAAATGTTACAGTTAAGAATGATGGTTCAACTGCAGTAAACGGATGGGAAGTAAATTTAGGCTTCTCAGGAGATGTAAGAGTAACCAGCAGCTGGAATGGCAGTTTCAGCACAAGTGGCTCTAACATAACTGTAAGCAATGTTGGATGGAATGGATCAATACCACCAGGTGGTTCAGTAACATTTGGATTTAACATTTCTTACAGCGGTTCATACTCTAAACCAACTGCTACCGCTAAAGCAAAATAGATTAATTTTAAAAAATAAAACTTAAAAATATTATAAGCAGCTGCATTATTACCAATGTGGCTGCTTTTTTTTTAATATTTAGATACAAAACAAAGGATAAAAAAAGAGGTTAGCATGGTATGGAAAATTGACTATTTTTCCAATAGATTGTATAATATATAAGGGGGTATTTAAAGTTGGAAAAATTGATAAGGGTTAATTATTGTGGGTATAACTATTATAACTCTGACTATGACATAATTGACAGACCTAAAGGAAGCGGGGATTATCTGCTTCTTTACTTTCTAACACCAATGAAAGTGCTACTTAAAAATGAGCTGGTTAGGGCGCCAGCAAAAAGTTTTTTACTTTATACGCCCAATCATAGGCAGTGGTATCAGGCGGTAAAAAGATTTGGCAATAGTTTTGTACATTTTGAATGTGATGGAAATTTCATTGAGGAATTATCCATACCTCTAAACCAGATTTTTTATATTGAAAATACATCAAAGATACAAGAATACTTCCGCTGGATTGAAAATGAATTTATAAATAAGACAATTTTTCATGAGTATCAGCAGGATGCCAATGTAAAAAGTCTTTTGATTGAAATTGCCAGGAATTTTAGAAGTGCTGAAACATCGGTAGTCAAAAGTACCAGGCGTCAGGAATTTGAAAAAATCCGCTATAAAATTCTCGGCAATTTAGGCCATCCCTGGACAGCTGAAGAAATGGCAGCTCTTGCTCACATGAGCACGAGCCAGTTTTATGCCATTTATCAAGAAGAGTTTAACCAGACTCCAAAGGCTTCTCTTATTGAAGCCCGAATGGAGTATGCAAAGTATCTTTTGAGAAATAACACTTTAAAAATAAATCAAATAGCCAAAATGATTGGCTATCAGAATGAATATCATTTTATACGCCATTTTAAAAAACGTTTTGGGGTGACCCCGGGTCAGTATAGAAAGTCTTTATAGTTATTATTTTTGACCGTAATAGGCGTTTTTACCGTGTTTTCTAAGGTAGTGTTTGTCCATAAGCTCTTTTTGAATTGGCTGGATTTTAGGGTTGATCATAATATTATGCCATGCCATAAATGCAACTTCCTCCAGCACAACAGCGTTATGCACCGAATCTTCAGGTGTAGCCCCCCAGGAAAAGGGGCCATGTGAGTGTACAAGACAAGAGGGAACTTCTCCTGCACAAATATTTCTTTCCTGTAGTGTTTGAATAATAATATTTCCGGTTTCAAGTTCATAAAAGTTATTAATCATTTCCCCTGGCATCTTTTTGGTGCAGGGGATTTCACCGTAAAAATAATCGGCGTGGGTAGTACCAAGGGGGGGTATACCCATCCCTAATTGAGCAAATATTGTTGCCCAGGGGGAGTGGGTATGTGTAATTCCTCCAATTTCTTTAAAAGCCTTATATAAAGCAATATGGGTAGGTGTATCAGAAGAAGGGTTAAGATTACCTTCAACCTTTTCTCCTGAATTTAAATCAACTACAACCATATCTTCAACTCTCATTTTGTCATATTCAACACCTGACGGTTTTATTACCACAAGACCTTTTTCACGGTCAATACCTGAAACATTTCCCCATGTAAATTTAACAAGATTATATTTAGGTAAGAGTAAATTGGCTTTTAAAACCTCATATTTAAGATTTTCAAGCATTAATAGACCTCTCCTTTTTCCATAATTCAATGGCTTCTTTCTCTACTGGCAAATATTTTATGTATGTGTCTAAATATTTTTGAAAACCATCAGTGTCCATTTCAGACGGATGGATGGTACTAATCTCGGATTTATCAAATACTTCCTCTAAAAGGAATTCTTCTAAAGACTTATACTTTTCTTTATTTAACATATAGGATGCAAGTAAAGCCATCCCGAAAGCCCCGCCTTCATCTGCAGTTTCTATTACAGAGACCGGTATACCTAAGGCATCTGCCATAAACTTTTGTGCCACATTTTTTGTTTTAAATAAGCCGCCATGTCCCACAAGCTGTTTTATTTTTGTTTTGTCCTTTTTTAGCATCCTGTCCATGCTTATTTTTAAAGCAGCCATGGATGTATATAGCTGTGAGCGCATAAAGTTTCCAAGGTTAAAATCAGAACCAGGTAAAGGCATAAACATAGGTATACCGCTATCTAAATTCAGGACAGGCTCACCTGAAAGAAAATTATATGATAAAAGCCCGCCGCAGTCACTGCTGCCGTCAAGTGCTTTTTTATAAAGAGCCTCAAATATTTTATTCATGTCTGTTTCTCCGCCTAAAGTATGGGAAACTTCACTAAATAATTTTACCCATGCATTTATGCCGGATGTACAGTTGTTGCAGTGTACCATTGCCACAGGATTACCTGTAGGGGTTGCAACCATGTCAAACTCTTTATTATAGTCCGGAGATGACTTATCCAAAACCACCATTGCAAATATTGACGTTCCGGATGAAATGGAACCTGTATAAGGTGCAACACAATTTGTAGCAGTAAGCCCGGTTCCTGCATCTCCTTCAGGAGGGCAGAGGGGGATTTTGGCCTCTAAGTTTCCATTAGGATCAATAAGTTTAGCTCCCTCCTCGGTTAATTCTCCGGAAAACTCTCCTGCAAGCTTTATTTTAGGGAGTATATCCTGTATCTTCCATGGATATTTTTTATCAGAAATAAGATTATTAAAAATGTCAATTAAGTTTTCATCATAAGAGTAAGTCTGGCTGTCAACAGGGAACATGCCTGAGGCGTCACCTATTCCCAATACTTTTTCGCCGGTTAGCTTCCAGTGGATATAACCTGCCAATGTTGTAATAAAAGAAATATCTTTAACGTGTTCTTCATCATTTAAAATTGCCTGATATAGATGGGCAATGCTCCAGCGCTGGGGTATTCTAAAGGAAAATTTGGATGTTAAAATTTCAGCAGCTTTTTGGGTTGTGGTATTACGCCATGTCCTGAAAGGAACAAGGAGATTACCTTTACTGTCAAAAGCAAGATAACCATGCATCATTGCTGAAAATCCTATGGCAGCAAGTTTTTTAATTTCTACCCCGTATTTGTTTTTTACATCATCACATAGTGAGCTGTATGCCTTTTTAAGTCCTGTCCAGATATCCTGGACAGGATAGGTCCAAAAACCGTTTTCAAAGCGATTTTCCCACTGGAAAAAGCCTTTGGCAACAGGTTTATTTGATGGATCTATTAACACAGCTTTTATCCTTGTTGAACCAAATTCAACACCAAGAACAGCCTTTCCATTTTCAATTATTTCTCTTGTTAAAGTTTTCATATTTCAACCTTCCTTTATTATAAATATAGGAATAAACTTCTAAGGAGTAAACTTTATTTTTTTCCTAGTACAATTACATTCCATGAATGTTTTTTAAGCACTGCACTAAAAATACCGTCATCTATTTTTGCACCTGTTTCAATAGTTGGTGCCACATTATCCGGGTTGTCTTCAGTGTTAACTGCCTTAAGGTCAGGATGGTATAGTACTATGTGTTTTTTTACTTCATAATTTTCATATTGTCTCATATCACAAGTTACTTCCATATCTTCTTCTAAATCTTTATTTACTGCCAGAAGTACAACTTCATCCTTTTCTTCATTTTCTACCATTACGGCATCTAAATAAGGAACATCTGTATAGTTTTTAGAATCATATTTTGGGCTGTATACTAATGTATTTAATACTTTTCCGTTGGCATAGTTTGATGCATGGAAAAACGGATAAAAAATTGTCTGACGCCATGCTCCTGTATCAGAAGTCATAATAGGTCCTATTACATTGACAAGCTGTGCCATACAAGCTATTTTAATACGGTGGCAGTGCCTTAAAAGAGTTATCATCATACTTCCTACCAGCAACGCATCTTCAAAATTATATACATCTTCTAGGCGAGGAGAAATGTATTGCCATTTTTCCAAACTTTTATCAGATTCTAATGTGTGGTACCATACATTCCACTCGTCAAAAGATAAATTAATTTGTTTTTTAGAACGTTTTTTCCCTTTTATAGCATCGCACATTGCTATGACGGAAGTTATAAAGCTTTCCATATCCATAGAGTTGGCGAGGTAATCTGCCGGGTCATTTGCCTGATTACCATAGTAAGCATGAAGGGATATATAATCTATATTGTCATATGCCAAATCCAGTACTGTCATCTCCCAATCACCAAAGGTGGGCATCCCGCGTCCGGAACTTCCACATGCAACTAGCTTTATGTCCGGGTCAATCATCTTCATAACTTTAGCAGTTTCATTTGCAATGCGCCCGTATTCATAGGCAGTTTTGCTTCCAATCTGCCAGTCCCCGTCCATTTCATTTCCCAAACACCATACTTTTATATTGTGAGGCTTTTCATAGCCGTGTTTTTTTCTTAAATCACTCCAATAGGTCCCGCCTTCAAAATTACAGTATTCCAAAAGGTTTCTGGCAGCTTCAATACCTCTTGTTCCAAGGTTCACTGCCATCATGGGCTTGGTATTTACTTTTTTACACCAATCCATAAATTCATTTAAGCCAAACTCATTGGTCTCTATTGTGCTCCAGGCTAATTCCAATCTTGCCGGACGTTCATTTTTTGGACCAACACTGTCTTCCCATATGAACCCGGAGACAAAATTTCCTCCAGGATACCTTATAATGGGGATATTTAACTCTGAAACTAATTTTATAACATCTTTTCTGAATCCATCTTCGTCTGCAAAAGGACTTCCAGGATAGTATATACCTTCGTATATTGAGCGTCCCATTTGCTCAACAAAAGAACCGTAAATATTTCTGTCAATTTTGTCTATAATAAAATGTCTGTCGATAACTATTTTTGATTTTTTCATTTAAACTCAATTCCTTTCTAAAAAATTTTGTATTATATAATTATTATTAATTAGCATAATTTTATACTATAAAACTACTATAAATTGGTATAAGGTATAAACAATTAATAAATACTTTGGTAGATGTACATAAAATATAGTTTATTTTACAGAATTTTATGTAATATGCCCTCATATACAATGATATTCTTATCACAAATTAAAAGCTATGATTTTCTTTGAAAAGAAATTGACTTTTTTTATACTTATCATTTTTTAATTATAAATTGTAAAGATAGTCAATTTATCATTAAAAAAAATCATAGTATTTAATTAATATTACCAATATTATAAATATATAAGCCTATATATTAAGACATTTTAAAGAATATTAAATAAGATTTTATACATGATTTTATACATTTATAAAGTGTAACAAGTAATTTGTGACAAATAAAAAGTCAATTTTTTATTTAATTTATTTAAATAATATAAATTAATAAAAGGGAGGAATTATTATGCAGGTAAAAAGAGTTTTAAAAGCAGTTACTTGTGTAATGGTGTTAGCTTTAACGCTGGCTTTTTTTGTGTTTCCAGGCACGGAAGCACAGGCAAGGACAATAACCAGAAATGAAATTGGTACCCACGGAGGGTATGATTATGAATTCTGGGTGGACAGCGGAAATGGTACTATGACTTTAACTGATGGTGGTACATTTAGTTGTCAGTGGAGTAATATAAACAATATATTATTCCGTAAAGGTAAAAAATTCGACCAAACAAAGACATATCAACAACTTGGAAACATATCCATAAGATATGGTGTGGAGTTCTATCCAAATGGTAACTCATACTTGTGTGTATATGGATGGACAACAGATCCCCTTGTAGAGTACTACATTATAGAAAGCTGGGGAGACTGGAGACCACCGGGAGCACAGTCAAAGGGAAGAATTAATGTAGATGGCGGTACATATGATGTATATGAGACAACAAGAGTTCAACAGCCTTCAATAATAGGAACTGCAACATTCCAGCAGTACTGGAGTGTACGTACAGAAAAGAAAACTAGTGGTGTGGTATCTGTAAGTGAACACTTTGCAGCATGGGAAAGAATGGGTATGAAAATGGGTAAAATGTATGAAGTTGCACTTACAATAGAAGGATACCGCAGCAGTGGAAGAGCTAATGTTTATATTAATGAGTTAACAATAGGCGGACCTGCTCCAAACCCTGGAAATCAGGAACCACAGCCACAATTGCCAACAAATCCGGGTCCTGATTCAAGAAAAGCTAATTCAAAGATAGAAGCAGAAGAATATAATGCAGTAAGTACTTCAACCATGGAAATAATAGGCACCGGCGATGGCGGAAATGGAATTGGATATATAGAGTCCGGTGACACACTAAAATTTAAGAATATAGATTTTGGAAGCGGTGCAAATACTTTCACAGCCCGTGTAGCATCAGGTGCTGATACAGCTACAAATATTGACATCAGATTAAATAGTGCTAACGGAACCCGTTTAGGTACGTTGTCAGTACGTTCAACAGGAGGTTGGGATACATATAGGGAACTTTCAACAAATATTAGCAATGTGACAGGTGTAAATGATATAGTTTTAGTATTCTCAGGTCCTGTAAACATTGACTGGTTTACATTTGGATCCGGTGGAAGCCAGCAGCCAGGTGATCCAAGCGGTCCTACTCAGCCAAGTGAGCCGTCACGTACACTAACCAGGAATGAAATTGGTACCCACGGAGGATATGATTTTGAGTACTGGGTGGACAGAGGAAATGGTACCATGGTTTTAAATGCTGGTGGTGCATTTAGTTGTGAGTGGAGTAATATAAACAATATATTATTCCGTAAAGGTAAAAAATTCGACCAAACAAAGACTCACCAACAACTTGGAGAGATATCCATAAGATACGGTGTTGATTACTATCCAAATGGTAACTCATACTTGTGTGTATATGGATGGACAATAGATCCCCTTGTAGAGTACTACATTATAGAAAGCTGGGGTAACTGGAGACCACCGGGAGCACAGTCAAAGGGAAGAATCAATGTAGATGGCGGTACATATGATATATATGAGACAACAAGAGTTCAACAGCCATCAATAATAGGAACTGCAACATTCCAGCAATACTGGAGTGTACGTACAGAAAAGAAAACCAGCGGTGTGGTATCTGTAAGTGAACACTTTAAGGCTTGGGAAAGAATGGGCATGAAAATGGGTAAAATGTACGAAGTTGCACTTACAATAGAAGGATACCAGAGCAGCGGAAGAGCTAATGTACACACTAACGTATTAACAATAGGAGGTTCATCACTGCCAGGAGGTTCTGATCCAGGTACAGATCCGGGTACAGAGCCACAATTACCAACAAATCCGGGTCCTGATTCAAGAAAAGCTACTTCAAGGATAGAAGCAGAAGAATATAATGCAGTAAGCACTTCAACTATGGAAATAATAGGTACTGGCGATGGTGGAAACGGAATTGGATACATAGAGTCTGGCGATTCACTAACATTTAAGAATGTAGATTTTGGAAGTGGTGCAAATACTTTTACAGCTCGTGTTGCATCAGATGCTGATACACCTACAAATATAGAAATCAGGCTAAACAGCGCTACAGGAACCCGTGTGGGAACATTAACAGTAGCTTCAACAGGTGACTGGGATGCATATGAGGAAATGTCAACAAGCATTAGTAATGTGACAGGTGTAAATGACATAGTTCTAGTGTTCTCAGGTCCTGTAAACATTGACTGGTTTACATTTGGAAACGGAGGAAGCGGTGGCAATAATGACTTAGGCGATATAAATGGTGACGGGGTTATAAACACACTTGATTTGGGACTATTACAAAGACACCTGCTTGAAGTATCTTTCTTGAAACAAGACCAACTTGCAGTAGCTGATTTAAATAAAGACGGCAGGGTAGACTCCATAGATTATGGATTATTGACAAGATATATACTTGAAGTAATTAATTCTTTTTAAGTTAGGTTTAGACATAAGTTAATTGTAAAGTTATAATTGTTAAAGTATTTAAAAGCTGTTCAATTTTTGGACAGCTTTTATTTTTTGTGCTGTATGGTTAGAGAGTGTGAGCCGGTTACAAAAATTCCTGACGTTGTATTATTGGTTAGTCAAAGCTTAGGGATTTAGATGGCATTTATGGTTAAAATATAAAGGCGTTAATTAAGAAATTGCATATACTATTAGAGAAGCTGATGGAAATAAGGTTATAGTTCTTCTTGCTGGGACACGGAAAAATTTTTATGCTCAACTTAAGCGTTATTAAGCGTTAGATAAAAAATTAGATAGAGAAGGCTGAATAGTTAATTATTCAGCCTTAAATTGGGTTTGTAATTTATTTTTGTATAGTAAATTTTTTCTAATTACCTTTCCACAGGGAAAGTTGAAATGATTTCTAATATATGTCTTTGTAGAAGGGAAAGGTCTAAAGTGTTTATTATACCGTCCCCGTTTAAATCAGCAGCTGTTGGATTTTTTAAGGAAGTTGTAATTTCCAGTATGTATCTTGTAAGCAGTGTGTAGTCGCTTGAATCAATAATTCCGTCCTCATTTAAATCACCATATTTAACAACGATTGGTGGCGTAGTTGGTTCAGTTGGTGTGCCTCCGGCTAATTGTTTTAATATATCAATGGTGCTGTTAAACCAAATGGTAGCAACTTTACTGTATCCGGCAGGGCTTAGGTGTAAACGGTCACCGGAAATATCAGTATTATGATTTAAGTTTATATCACTTAGCTTAACAAAATATACGTTTTTTCCGGCGTTGGCTTTTTCCTGAACAACTCCCGGAATGGTAGCATTGTATTGTCTGATTTGATCGGGAACAGGGTAATAGTCAGCTACAAATATTGTAATATCAGGTTTGAATCTTAAAATCTGGTCAATTAAACTACTAAGTCCTGAAGTATTAACCCTTCCATTTAAAATCATATCGTTACCGCCAATCCATAGCAGCACTACATCAGGGTCATAGGTATTTAACCATCTGTCAATATTGCTTGCAATTTGTGGAATTGTCCAGCCTGAATGTCCTTCATGGTTTCTCTGAGGCAAAGAACTTGGTCCCCCGGTTTGTGAACCTACAAACTGGACGTTTAGTCCGGCATTTGTATAGTGGTGATACAAATCGGTACGGTAACCACCGTTACTGGGGTCTCCTATACCAGCAGTACATGAGTCACCTACCGGCATAATTTTAATTGGTCTTGACTGGATAGGTGTAGATGTAGGTGCAGGTGAAGTAGTTGGTGTAGGAATAGAACTGTTTTCTGAAAATACAAACCAGTCAATATTTACAGGTCCTGAAAACACCAGTACTATATCATTTTTTCCTGTAACTCTATTTATAGATGTGGACATTTCAATATAGTCATTCCAGCCTCCCGTTGATGAAACCTCTAAAGTACCTAAAAGAGTTCCGGTAGTACTGTTTAGCCTGATATCAATCCTTGTTGGAACTGTGATGCCTGATGCAACATATGCAGTAAATCCGGTAGCGCCATTACCAAAATTTATATTTTTAAATGTCAGCGAATCTCCGTTTTCAATATAGCCAATACCTTTTCCACCTGCTACTGTATTTATTTCTTCCATAGTTGCTGAATTTTTTGAAGTATATTCTTCAGCTTCTATTTTAGAAAATGCACTTCTTTCAGGAACAGGAGTATTGGTTGGTGTAGGAGCTGGGCCGCCTGAATTCCCACCGGCTAATTGTTTTAATATATCAATGGTGCTGTTAAACCAAATGGTAGCAACTTTACTGTATCCGGTAGGGCTTAGGTGTAAACGGTCACCGGAAATATCAGTATTATGATTTAAGTTTATATCACTTAGCTTAACAAAATATACGTTTTTTCCGGCGTTGGCTTTTTCCTGAACAACTCCCGGAATGGTAGCATTGTATTGTCTGATTTGATCGGGAACAGGGTAATAGTCAGCTACAAATATTGTAATATCAGGTTTGAATCTTAAAATCTGGTCAATTAAACTACTAAGTCCTGAAGTATTAACCCTTCCATTTAAAATCATATCGTTACCGCCAATCCATAGCAGCACTACATCAGGGTCATAGGTATTTAACCATCTGTCAATATTGCTTGCAATTTGTGGAATTGTCCAGCCTGAATGTCCTTCATGGTTTCTCTGAGGCAAAGAACTTGGTCCCCCGGTTTGTGAACCTACAAACTGGACGTTTAGTCCGGCATTTGTATAGTGGTGATACAAATCGGTACGGTAACCACCGTTACTGGGGTCTCCTATACCGGCAGTACATGAGTCACCCACCGGCATAATTTTAATTGGTCTTGACTGGGCAAATGATTCGAAAACTGCCCCGTTCATGATGATAGTGGAAATTAATAGTACAAAAATCATAATCTTTCCCACTTGTGTTTTAAATTTGTACATTTAAAAACCTCCTCCTTTATTCATTAACTTTACATAGCATTTATGCCATAATATAACATAAACACTTTATAATCAAAGAAATTTAAAATAAAATATTTAAATAATATTAAAATATTTAAGTGAGTTGTATTTATGAAGGCAACCTTCAAATTTAATATTCGATAGAATTTTTCATTTAAGTCATATAAGTCATTATAATTTTAAAATTATAATAACTTTACTTTTTCTTAATGGAAAAGAACACTTCAGTAACCAGCTCATCAGAGGATTCAACTTGATTTGGATTAACTATATATACTTCATATGGTGATTTAGTTAACTCGTATCCGTTTTCTTCTACCCATTCACTAAGTTTAATATATAGGGCAGACAACTCTGTAAAAGAACCTTTTAACACTGATTTAGCACATAAACCGCCAGGCAAAATCCGTGTCCCGTCCACAGTTTCTTTTATAGGAATTGCAAATTCCAAATCGTTTCCATCAAGGTTAAACTCAGAGTTGTGGTAAATGGTCATTGGTTTGCCGACAGGAGTAAGTCTTTCTAAAGCAATTCTTTCGTACAGTTTACCAAAATAGCTTCCATATCCATCAAAAAAGTCTTCTTTTGTCATTGTTTTTCGTACGTACAGTATATTCATTGCTTCAGTATCAACAAGTTCTACCTTTATATTATCTAAGTAAGACATAATAGGTATATTATTTTGAATATTTGATATGTCATTGTTAAGTTGATTAAGAGAATACTCAAGGGATTTTAATTTATTTTCCATCTCAAGTTTTTTTAATTTTAATTTTGAATAAAGAATTTCTTCAAATTGACCTTTGTCTAATTCCATGATATCTTTTAATTCTTTAATTTCATCAAGGGAAAAGTGATAGGATTTTAAACGGTTGATAAACAGTATATTTTTTAGTTGTTTAATGGAATAGTATCTATAGCCTGTTTCAGAGTTTATTTCATCAGGTTTAATTAATCCTATTTCATCGTAGTAGCGGAGAGTTTTTGTTGAAACCCTACATATTTTAGAAAATTCCCCGATAGACAACAAAGAAAATCACCTCTGTTCTCAAAAATAAGTATCTCTATCTAGATTTTACTATATACCTTCCCCTTAGGGTAAAGTCAATAGTTTTTATAATGCAAATATAAAACATTATATACAAAATAAAACAGTTTATTATTATGAAAATCAAGAATAAAGCAGGTTTCCTTATTTAAAACAATTACTGCAAGGCTAAAGTTCAGGCGTTTTTTTTATAATATTTTAAAAATTTTAGTATATATTATATCAAAAAGAAAGTCAATTATATTATAAAAAAAATCATAGAGTTTAATATACAGGCTTGGTATCATAAATATATAAACTTATAAAAAATGACACAATAAAGAAAAATTATAAAATCTTATTTGTAAGAATTAAAAAATAAAACTCTAGAGGGGAGACGTTTTATGTCCAATAAAAGTCTAAAACCACCAGAAGGTTTTGATAAATATAAAAAAGATATTGAGCATGGGGAATGTAAGGAAGTAGAGTATTTTTCATCTACAACCGGTACTAATCGCAAAGCAATGATTTATACCCCACCAGGATATTCATCCGACAAAAAATATAATGTTCTCTACCTTCTTCACGGCATAGGTGGGGACCATCTTGAATGGTTTAATTGCGGGAATGTTGTAAATATTTTTGACAACTTATATGCAGAAAATAAATTAGAACCTATGATTATAGTAATGCCAAATGGCCGTGCAATGAAGGATGACAGACCAATTGGGGATGTTTTTACAATAGATAAATTTGATGCATTTAATAATTTCCAAAATGATCTACTCAATGCTCTTATTCCTTTTATAGAATCCAATTATTCTGTACTAACCCACCGTGAGAACCGTGCAATTGCAGGAGAATCTATGGGTGGCGGGCAGGCTTTAAATTTCGGGCTGAAGTACTTAGAACACTTTGCTTACATAGGGTCCTTTTCACCGGCACCTAATACTATGCCTCCACGTGTTCTTTTTGCTGAAAAAGAAAAAATTATCTCTGATTTAAAATTGTTATGGATTTCTTGTGGTGACGAAGATGAATTGCTGAATGTTTCAGAAGGTGTACATGAATACTGCGTGCAGGAGAACATTCCCCACACATGGTATTTAAATTCAGGAGGACATGATTTTGTTTTTTGGAAAGATTGTTTATATATATTTTTACAGGAAATATTTAAACCTGTAAATATGCCTTCTAAAAAAGAATAAAAAATTAATTCTGGCAGCTTGCTAAAGGAGGTATTTTTTATGAAAAAGAAAAATTTTTGTACCCTAATAACATTTGTGGTGTTACTCTTTAGCAGTCTGTTTACGGTAACTTCTTATGGGGTAAATTCTCCAACGGCAAAAAAAATAGGAAACTCTAATCCACTAATAGACCACAAACTAGGAGCAGACCCTTATGCATTGGTTTATGATGGAAGGGTATACCTTTATATGTCCAGCGATGCTTATGAATACAGTAATGGAAGAATTGTAGAAAATTCATTTAGCAATTTAAACAAAATACATGTCATATCTTCTGCCGATTTGGTAAACTGGACAGACCATGGTGCAATTCCGGTAGCAGGAGCTAATGGTTTAAACGGTGGAAAAGGAATTGCAAAATGGGCATGGGGTTCATGGGCGCCGTCGGCAACATACAAAATAATTGATGGAAAGCCTAAATTTTTCTTATACTTTGCAAATACAGGAGCCGGTATTGGGGTGCTTACAGCAGACAGTCCAATAGGTCCGTGGAAAGATCCCCTTGGAAAACCTTTAGTGGATCATAATACTCCCGGAATGGCCGGGGTAACTTGGCTTTTTGACCCTGCTGTATTGGTAGATGATGATGGAAGCGGATACCTTTACTGCGGAGGAGGTATACCGGATGACACCAATCCTGCATCTATTGCAAATCCCGGAACAGGCAGGGTTATTAAGTTAGGTGACGATATGATTAGTACAGTGGGCAGCGCTGTAAGGATAGATGCACCGTACTTTTTTGAAGCTGCAGAAATACATAAATACAATGGAAAATATTATTATTCATACTGTATTAACTTTGCAGGTACGCATCCTCCTGAGTATCCTAAAGGAGAAATTGCCTACATGGTAAGCGATAATCCTATGGGACCGTTTACTTATAAAGGGACTTTTTTGAGAAATCCTTCGGTGTTTTTTGGGGTAGGGGGCAATAATCACCATACTACATTTAATTTCAGGGGTGAGTGGTATGTGGCGTATCATTCCCAGACTGTAAGCCTGGCACAGACAGGAGCAGGAAGGGGCTACCGCTCTCCAAACATAAATAAGATGGAGATGAATCCTGACGGGACAATTAAACAAGTACAGGGGGATTACAAAGGGGTTGCTCAGCTTGTAAATCTTGACCCCTATAAGAGAAATGAAGCAGAAACCATTGGATGGAATGCGGGAATATCAACTGAAGACTGTCAGGCTCCGGGTGGACCTTTATACAATCAAAATGTGGCAAATATAAATAACAATGACTGGATAGGCGTTGGAAATGTGGATTTTGGTTCGGTTGGTGCAACTGAATTTATAGCAAATGTGGCGTCTGATACTAAAGGCGGAAGGATAGAAATACGTTTAGGAAGCCCTACAGGTACTCTTGTTGGTACCCTTAATGTTGGAAATACAGGTGGATGGCAGAAATGGGAACTTGTAAAAACCAGTGTCAATAATGTGACAGGTGTCCATGATGTATTCTTTGTTTTTAAAGGTGACGATTCTAACTACCTTTTTAACATTGATTACTGGCAGTTTGTAGAAGGTGAAGGACAGAATGATGACGGCAATGATGATGGAGATGATGAAGAGGAAGAAAGTGAAAAAGATGCATTTTCCAGAATAGAAGCAGAAGATTTTAGCAGTTATAACTCGTCAACCCTTGAAGTAATAGGTACTCCAAACAATTCAGAAGGTATAGGATATATAGAAAGAGGGAATTATGTAGTATATAAGAATGTGAACTTTGGCAAAGGTGCAGTATCTTTTAAAGGAATGGTTGCATCTGAACTTGCTACTAATATTGAATTGAGACTAAATAGCCCTACAGGTACTCTTATAGGTACATTGAAGGTGGGAATTACAGAAGGCTGGAATGAGTACGAAGAACAAACTTGCAGTGTTAGCGGGGCTGAAGGGGTAAATGATTTATATCTTATATTTTCAGGACCTGTAAATATTGACTGGTTTACATTTGAAGGTGAGGAAAAAGACAGGGTAATTTTAGGTGATATAAATGGAGATGGGATAATTAACACAACTGATGCTACATTATTGGGAAGGCACTTACTTGAAATAAGGCCTCTTACAGGAGATGCTCTTTTAAGTGCAGATATAAATAAAGACGGCAATATAGACACATTAGACTATGCTATGCTTACAAGGCATATATTAGAGATTATTTCGCTGAATTAATTAAGATTAAAAGGAGGCTATTTAATTGAAAAAACAGGGATTTAATCCGTATCTTCCGTCATGGGAATACATTCCTGACGCAGAACCATATGTTTTTAATGACAGGGTTTATATTTATGGTTCTCATGACCGCTTTAACGGCTATGCCTATTGTTTAAATGACTATGTATGCTGGTCAGCACCTGTAGATGATCTTTCAGACTGGCGCTACGAAGGAGTTATTTATAAAAAAACCGATGTAGAAAATAATGAGGACGGAGACAGTTGTCTGTATGCCCCTGATGTGACAGTGGGACCTGATGGAAGATATTATTTATACTATGTTGACAGCAAACGCTCTATAGTATCTGTTGCTGTTTGTGACACACCTGCAGGGAGATATAAGTTTCATGGATATGTGCGCTATCCCGATGGTACCATTTTAGGTGAAAGGGAAGGGGATGAGCCTCAATTTGATCCGGCAGTACTTACAGAAGGGGACAGGACGTATCTTTATACTGGTTTTTGTCCTATAGGGGACAGGTCAAGATCCGGGGCTATGGCAACAGTACTTGGACCTGATATGCTTACAATTATTGAAGAGCCTGTTATTGTTGCACCAAGTGAGCCTTATAGTAAAGGCAGCGGTTTTGAAGGTCATGAGTTTTTTGAAGCACCTTCAATCAGAAAAAGAGGGGATACTTATTACTTTATATATTCCTCAATTGTTTATCATGAATTGTGCTATGCTACCAGTAAACATCCTACAAAAGGTTTTAAATTCAGAGGGGTTATTGTAAGCAATAATGATATTCATATAAGTTCCTACAAACCTCCTCAAAAACCTATGTATTATGGAGGCAACAACCACGGCAGTATTGTAGAGATAAACGGCAAATGGTATGTATTTTACCACAGGCATACAAATGGGACTAATTTCAGCAGACAAGGCTGTATGGAAGAAATACAATTTTTAGAAGATGGCACAATACCCCAGGTTGAAATGACTTCCTGTGGTTCTAACAACGGTCCTTTAAGAGGATTAGGAGAGTATCCTGCCTATATAGCCTGCAATTTATTTTGTAATGATGAAGAACCGTATACAGATTTTACAGGAGCTTGGATGGATAAACAGTTTCCTAAAATCACCCAGGACGGAAAAGACGGAGACGAAGAAATAGGTTATATTGCTAATATGAAGGATTCAGCTACCGCAGGCTTTAAGTATTTTGATTGTAAGGGAATAAATAGAGTTAAAATTAAAGTAAGAGGATATTGTAGAGGGCATTTTGAAGTAAAGACATCCTGGAGTGGCGAAGTTCTTGGAAAAATAGAAGTTGGTTTTTCTAATGTATGGAAGGAATATTCAGCTGACATTTCAATTCCCGACGGTATAAATGCGTTGTATTTTACGTATAAAGGAGAAGGCAGTGCAAGCTTGGCTTCTTTTACATTAGAAAAATGATAATTTATGCATAAATTATACAAAAACAAACCTCCTTAGGGTGTATATGGCAAAAAAATATACACCCTGCACATTTTCACTTGAATACGGACTAGTATATAGACTGCAAAAATGTTATAAAAAAGCATAATTTTAAACTACTTGACAAAATAATCTACATATTTTATAATGAAATTAACGCGCGTTAGTAACTAATGTTGCTACTATATATTAATCAATGTACTTTTATTTGTTGCATTTCAAGATGCATTTCTATATAAAAACCGGCATATCAAAGGTGTGTAAATTTATGTTTTTTAGGGAGGTATAAAATGGTTAAAAAGTCTTTTTCCTCTTTTTTATTGGTGAGTGTACTTTTGTGCACATTTATATTTGCTTTTTCCACAAATGTTTTTTCATCAAAGCCAATGACAACGACATATTTTGAGTCTGACTTTTCAAGGCATGATGCAAATATATGGGAAAAAGCTGATTGGGACAACGGGGACGTATTTAATTGTATGTGGAGACCCAGCCAGGTTACAGTAGGAAATGGTAAAATGATACTTACATTGGATAAGGATTACGACCCAAGCCACGAATACCCGTATAAAAGTGGTGAGTACAGGACTACTTCATATTTTGGATATGGGTATTTTGAAGTGAGAATGAAACCTGCAAAAAATCCAGGTATAGTGTCATCATTTTTTACATATACCGGTCCATGGGATGGGGATCCATGGGATGAAATAGACATTGAGTTTCTTGGAAAAGATACAACTATGGTTCAATTTAACTGGTGGAAGGATGGAAAAGGTGGAAATGAGTATTACCACCATTTAGGTTTTGATGCTTCACAGAGTTTTAATACTTATGGTTTTGACTGGAAACCGGACTCAATTGATTTTTATGTAAACGGGGTTAAGGTATATACAGGCTATGGAAATATACCGCGCACACCGGGTAAAATAATGATGAATTTATGGCCAGGCAGAAATGTTGATGAATGGCTGGCGCCTTATGATGGAAGAACGCCTTTAATGGCTGAGTACGAATATGTAAGATATTATCCGAATGGTTTTCCAGGTAACAACCCAACACCTACTCCGTCACCATCACCAACGCCAACACCAGGCAGTAAAGGGGATATAAACGGTGATGGGGTAATAAATACAAATGATTACGTATTGCTTAAAAGATATATACTTGAAGAAATGGATTTTCCTGATTACAGGCAAAGGCAAATTGCTGATGTAAATAACGATGGTGTAATTAACACATTGGATGCAGCACTCTTGAGCCGTTATATCCTGGAAATTATAAAAAGCTTTTAATTTATACTTTTGAAATACTGTTTAAGGTTATGAAAATCTCCCTCAATTTTTCAAACCTTAAAATAAATAAAATCCAGCCGCCCGGATTAACAAAATGGCGGCTGGATTTATTTTTGTTAAAGATTTAAATATTAATCAGATAATACACTCCTGCAGGATTTTCTTTTTACCATTTTTACATCTATTATTTTTTCTACAGGTTCTATAGCACCCTTTTCAACTGATTCTATAAGTAATCTAGTAGCAGTTTTTGCAATTTCAGACAAACAAATATTAACAGTGGTAAGTGGGGGAGACATATATTCTGATATTTTAATATTATCAAAACCAATTATTGAGATGTCATCAGGAATTTTTAAATTTGACTCCTCAATAGCTTTATATGCTCCTATTGCCATGGTATCGTTGCACACAAACACTGCTGTTGGAAGTTTTGGAGATTGTAAAATACTTTTCATGGCCTGGTATCCGCTAGGTTCTGTAAAATCACCATACCCGATAAAATTATCCGGCAAATCTATATTATAATCCTTTAAGGCTTGTTTAAAACCTTCAAACCTGGTTTTGCCAGAGAGTTTTTCCAAATCCCCTGTCACTATACCAATATTTTTATGTCCAAGTTCAATAAAATGTTTTGCTATATCGTAAGCTGATTGGTAATTGTTTGTATTTATGTATATGGCCTTATCTTTATTGGAGTTTTCTGTTTCAACATCCACAGCAGCTAAAATAAAGTCCTTTTTCATAAGGTCAAGTATTTTTTTATAATCTTCTTTTCCACTTCCAATAACTACACCGGCATCTATTCTTTTTTCACAGAAAGAACTTTGTATTTTCCACAACTCACTAGAAGAGAAAATGGTGGATACCAAAACGTAATAATGCATTTTATTGGCCTGATCAATAAATGCATTGGTAAATGGGGCAAAGAAAGTGTTGTCATATAGCAGTGCCTCATCATTTTGAATAACATGGTGTGGCTTTTCATTATCTTTAATATCAACTATAAAAAGCCCTAGTGTGGAGCTTTTACTTCCAGCAAGTCTCCTGGCTGATGCATTTGGATAATAATTGTATTCCCTTATTGCTTTTAAAACCTTTTCCCTTGTTGCTTCAGGTATATCAGGATAGTTATTGATTACACGGGATACAGTGCTTCTGGATACTCCGGCTATTCTTGCAATGTCTTCACTTGTCATAAATTAACCATTCCTTTATAGCAAATTTAGTTTTTTAAAAAAAAATAAAATTTATATATTCTGTATTTTTTATTTATAGTATATCATATAATTTTTTAATCTCCATAAAAGTTTACGCCATCCTTTATTAGAAAGGATGGCGTAACTTTGAGGGGTATTTCTATTTTATTATTACAGTTGCAATGGATTTTGCAGGTAAAACAAGAGTGTTGTTACCATTTAAGCTTCCAATAAATTCTGCTTTTTCGTTTTCACTTGTTCTGTATATTTCAGAACTGGATGCTGTAAAGTTATTAAAGTCCAGTGTTACTGTTTGGGAATTTGATGATGTATTTAATAAAACAACAGATATAGACTTATTGTCCGGTGAAATATAGGCGGATATCTTTATGTCATCTGAATTTGCCGATGCGTCAACACGGGTATATCCAGGTCTTATAAACTTAGCGTACTGTTTTAAAACATAGTATTTGTCGTCTATAATATATCCACCTGGTGTTGTCCACTGTCCTTTATCCCAAGGGAATTCTATTGTCACAAGACCTCCGCTTTCACCCCAAATGAGATCCCAGTACAAGTACATGGATACATCACCGTTAACAAGACAGTTGTGAATAATCCATGCAGTATTAAATGCATCACCACGGTAAAATTCTGTCTGATATTTAGGTATATTCGGATATTTGTTTTTAATTTTCATTAATTCTTGATTAAATGAATCAGGCTGGTTTTCATCTCCTCCATGATATAGGTGGAAAGCTAAGCCGTCTAAATAGTCGGTATTTATAAGATTCATATATCCGTCAAAATTATTATATCCAATGCCAAGAACTTCAGGACCTAATATTTTAGGAGGGTTATCCATGCTGCTATTGAGTTTTTTATAGACTGCCTCAAGAGCTTTTGCATAAACTGCATTGTTTCCGTTTTCGTCCTTGTCAAAGATACAGGACTCATATCCGGTTTCTATATCAGGCTCATTTTGTATACTGATATAATCAGGAACCACACCGATTTTTTCGTATTCCTTTAATGATTCGTACCAATAGTCGGCAAATTTATCATATACAAATTCACCATTTTCTTTTTTTAGTGTTCCGCCTGCAGCGGAATTATTTGATTTTAAATAAGCAGGGGGAGTCCATGAAGACATCATTATTTTTAATTCTTCACCCACGGATTTCTTAGCTTCACTGACGATTTCTTTTGCATGGTCGTCAAAAGAAGGTTCATTTTCATATGTTATGTACCAGTTATTGAGGCGAAGTACACTAAGACCAAGTTCATTGAATATAACATCATATATTTCTGCTTTATTTGGATGGTCTATAAGCCAATTTTGATAATAAGCAATGGATGCTCCAAAACCTTCAATTACCTGATGTCTTGTACTGGTATCAATGGATGCGTAAACAGCTCCGGTTGAAACAGGGAATTCTTTTATAACACCTAGTATATATCTACTCATGAGTGTGGCATCTAATGAGTTTATTTCATCATCCCCGTTTAAATCAGCTGCTTTCGTATTGCCTACAGGAAATTTATTAATTACGCCTAATGCATATCTTTGTAACAATACATAATCCATTGTATCTACATTTTCATCCCCGTTTAAATCACCATAAAAAATGGAGCTTCCTAAAGTATTATAGCTGATTTTTTTCTCTGTATTAGCAAATACAGAACCTGGTAAATAAAAAGCGGAAAAAATCAGTACACTTACTAAAAGAAATACAAGCTTATTAGTTTTGCAATTTTTCACAATATTACCTCCTTATAAATTTTATATCTTTGTAAATTTTATATTATATTTATCCGATATATTTCTTTAATTTTATGTACACACCCACACTTTAATGATATCTCTTTTCTAGGTGTAGTTCTATGATTTTTTTTATAATATAATTGATATATCTTCTATTGGCAGAGCTTTATTATAGATTGATGAAAAAATCGGCATAACTTAAAAATACTCCTTCTTGAAATATCAGATAAGATATTTCATAGAAAGAGTATTTTTTGAAATTATTAAATTAAATTATTTAGAATTATTTAATTATTGCAGCGTAAATAATGTCCTCAATTTTATCCTCTAAAGCTTCTTTTTCAGCTTTAATCTGATCATTTAAACTTTTTTCTGTTTCTTTTAGTTCTTTTTCAGCATCTTTGTCAACAGGTTTATTTTCTCTTAATGCTTTTAATTCTTCTTTTACTTTTTCTTTCTGTTCTTCTAATTCAGCAATTTTTTCGCCAAATGCAACGTATGCTTCTTCTATTTCTGCTATAACGTCTTCACCGTATTTTGCAACTAGTTTAATTCTATCAATTTTATTATGTAATTCATCTCTTTTTTCTTTTAACTCATCGTGTAGTGCTTTTTCTTCTTCTTTAAGCTCTGCAATTGCTTCTTCATCAACGTTTTCAGCATCTTTTAATTCACGGATTTGTGCTTTAATAGCTTCAATTTGTTCTTTAATAGCCTCTTCTTCTTCTTTAAAATCAGCTTTTAAAGCTTCAATTTCATTAGCAGCTTCTTCGCCAAACTCTCCAACTAATTTTATTCTTTCAATTTTCTTATTCATTGCATCTCTTTTTTCTTTTAATTCATCATGTAGTGCTTTTTCTTCTTCTTTAAGCTCTGCAATTGCTTCTTCATCAACGTTTTCAGCATCTTTTAATTCACGGATTTGTGCTTTAATAGCTTCAATTTGTTCTTTAATAGCCTTTTCTTCTTCTTTAAAACCAGCTTTTAAAGCTTCAATTTCATTAGCAGCTTCCTCACCATATTTAACAACCATTTTTACTTTTTCAATAACATTATGTAATTCATCTTTTTTAGCTTTTAATTTGTCATGTAGTGCTTTTTCTTGCTCTTTAAGCTCTTCAACAGCTTCTTCATCTACTGGATTTACTTTTCTTAAATTTTTAATTCCATTGCGAATAGCTTTTAGACTTTCTTCAATTTCGGCAATTTCTGCTTCATATTTTGCTTTAATTTCTGCTACTTCTTTCTTTTCAATAATAGATTCAACATACTTAGGGTGAATAATTTCACCAATTGATTTGTTTTGAACATCCTTTGAAGCAAAGGTACTGTTTAGAAAAATACCTGCTGATAGTGAAAATACCAATGTTCCTGTTGCTAAAAACCCTACAACTTTCTTCATTTTGCATTCTCCTTTTCTTAATTTTTTTTCTTTCGTCCAAGTCCTTCGGCAATGGAAAATTTTTTTGTTCGGACTGTTTATAAAATTTTTTAGATTTATAATTTTAAAATATTTTAGTACAATCTATATAGACTTACCTAATGGACCAGTCTAACCGAATAAAAATAAAGATGTTATTCGAATACCCTGATATAGGGAGGGAATATTTATTGATAAGTTTTAAACCACGCAATATATTAGGATACGAGAAAGATTCTTTTTTAGAAATTATAAAAAAAATTAAAGATGGAGACGTTGTGCTTAGAAATAAATTCATTGATGATTTTAAACCCTTTATTTTGAAATGTGTTTATCAAATGGTGGGGCAAAAAGATGATTTAGAACAATGTGATGAATATAGTATTGCCTTAATTGCCTTTAACGAAGCTATTGAAGCCTATGATTTAAATAGAAAAACTAAGTTTGTCAGCTTTTCAAAACAGGTAATAAGAAGGCGGCTTATAGATTATTTAAGGAGTACGAAAAGAAACAATGCTACGATACCATTTTCATGTTTCAATGAATACGAGTCTAATAGCTTTGAAGAAATGTACTTACATGATAAAGGGGCAGATTACAGCAGTGATTTTGATTTTAAAGAAGAAATTAAAAATTTAGAGTTAAAAATGTGTGAATATAAAGTAAAACTTGAGGACTTAATTAAATGTTCTCCTAAACATCGTGATACCATATGTTCTTGCCTTAATATAGCGAATCTTATTATAGAGGACAAATCTTTATATGAAAAATTTGCAACAAAAAAAACTCTTCCGTACAAAGAGTTGACAGAGCGTGTTAAACTATGCCGCAGGACTCTTGAAAGAAACAGAAAATTTATTATTGCTATGGTTTTTGTACTTAAAAGTGAACTTGAAGTGTTAAAAAAATATATATATGATACTATAGGACGGTGAAATATTATGTCAAATAAAAAGGGGACTATTTTAAAAATTAAAAATAATTTGGCTATTATAATGACCAGTGATTGTAAAATTGTTTCTATAAGGAAACAACCAGGCATGTATGCAGGTCTGGAAATTTCTTTTAATGAAAAAGAGATTGTGTATAAAAGGAGTAAAATTAATTTTGCATCTGGAATTGTTGCAGGGCTTGCTGCAGTATTTATAATTATGTTTATTTTTTTCAATTCATTTAATAGTTATGGGGCATATGCATATGTCACAATAGATTCTGATACCAGTATAGAATTTGAACTGGATAAAAATAATAAAGTACGAAAAGTTAATTACTTTAATGATGGTGCAAATGAATTATTAAAAGAATCAGAGTTGAAAGATAAATATATAGATGTTGCCATAAGAGAAGTAATTGAAAAATTCAATTTAAGAGAGTCAACTGTGTTGATATCGGCATGTTTAAAAGAGGGAAAAAACAAACCCCATGCCAAAACCAAAAAAGAGTCCCAAAAGTTTAGTAAGTTGATAGATATTTGTAAGAATGCTGTTGAAGACAGTATTAGTGAAGATGCACAGTCAAAAGTAGTGGGTGTTTCTTATGACTACAAAAGATTGGCAGATGCAAACAAAACATCTATAGGCAGGACTATTATCTATGAGAAGGCTAAAGAACAAAAGGTTGATCTTGATATTGAAGAGATAAAAACCAAGAGTATCGGGGAAACTTTAGAGAAGGTTAAAATTGACGATGTGGGTGTTGTTTATGATGTGAAAAAGGTTAAAAAACCTGCTCTAAAACCTGAGAAAAAAGATTCGCTAAAACCAAAACCACATCTAAAAAAGGAGGAAAAAGATCCAAAACCGGTAGTAGAAGCAAAGGACAAGCATCAAGAAAAATTAGATTCAGAAAAAAAGGATAAAGTAGAAGAAAGACCATTACCAAAACCAAAGAATAATGATAAAGAAAAAACAGAACCGGAAGGAAAGGCAGATCCAAAGGAAAAAGAAAAGGGTAAAGAAGAACCAGGAGCAGAAGAAAAGACAGGTCCAAAGGAAAAAGAAAAGGGAAAAGGAGAAGAGCCAGGAGTAGAAGAAAAGACAGATCCAAAGGAAAAAGTAAAGGGTAAAGGAGAAGAGCCAGGAGCAGAAGAAAAGACAGATCCAAAGGAAAAAGTAAAGGGTAAAGGAGAAGAGCCAGGAGCAGAAGAAAAGACAGATCCAAAGGAAAAAGAAAAGGGTAAAGAAGAAGAGCCAGGAGCAGAAGAAAAGACAGATTCAAAGGAAAAAGAAAAGGGTGAAGGAGAAGAGACAGAAGTAGAAGAAAAGACAGATCCAAAGGAAAAAGAAAAGGATAAAGAAGAAGCACAATCAGAAGAAAAATCAGGTTCAAAGGAAAAGTCAAAGGATAAAGAAGAAGAGATAGAGGCAGAAGAAAAGACAGATCCAAAGAAAAAGTCAATAGATAATACTTAAAAAAAGAGAACCAAAAAAGATCAATACAAATAAAGAACCATAAAGTATAAACCTTAATAAAAAAGCAGGCATAACAAGCCTGCTTAAATTATTGGAATTGTATATTATTTACATTAAATACGCATTAAATTTTTGCCGTTTATTTTTTGTCTAAATTGTGATCTTTAATAAATTTTTCTATAACGTCATTAAGATTTGGTTTGGTAACTTCATCCAATTCATAATGTACACGGGTATATGGTTTATTTATATGAATAACCCTGGAAAGGTCTATAGGAGTGCCTATAATAACAGCATCACAATCGGTTTTGTTTATTGTTTCCTCCAGGTCTTTCAGTTGTTGCTCACCATAACCCATGGCAGGCAAGAGTCTTCCAATATTTGGATAGATGTTGAAGGTTTCTTTTAGTTTTCCGACAGTGTATGGACGTGGGTCCACTAATTCTGCCGCTCCGATTCTTTCGGCAGCAACTGTTCCGGCACCTATTTTCATTTCACCATGGGTTAAAGTTGGGCCGTCTTCTACAACTAAAACCCTCTTGCCTTTAATTATATCAGGCTTGTCCACTGTTATTTTTGAGTCAGCTTTAATAATTTGAGCTTTAGGATTAACTTTCTTTATGTTTGCTTCCACTATATCTATTCCTTCTTTGCTGGCACTGTCTATTTTATTTATAACTGCTACATCCGCCATCCTTAAGCAAACTTCTCCCGGATAATAACTTAGCTCATGACCTGGGCGGTGAGGATCCACTATTGTTACAGTTAAGTCTGCATGGTAGAATGAGAAATCATTGTTGCCACCATCCCATAAAATCACATCGCAGCCATCGGGATCATTTTCTGCACTGCGGAGTATAGCTTCATAATCAACACCGGCGTATATAATGTTTCCACGTATTACATGGGGTTCGTATTCTTCCATTTCTTCAATGGTACATTTATGTTTCTTTAAATCTTCAATTGTAGCAAAGCGCTGTACTTTTTGTGCCACCAAGTCACCATAAGGCATAGGGTGTCTTACAGCAACAACTTTAAGATTGTTTTCCATTAAAAGTTCAATTATCTTTCTGGAAGTCTGGCTTTTTCCTGAACCTGTACGAACAGCACAAACTGATATTACCGGTTTTGTACTTTTTAGTGCTGTGTTTTTAGGTCCAAGGAGTGTAAAGTCCGCTCCTGCAGAGTTGACGATAGCGGATATATTCATTATAGTTTGGTAGCTTACATCACTGTAAGCAAAGACACATTCGTCCACATCCAGCTCTTTTATTAATTCTGGCAATCTGTCTTGTGAATAAATGGGTATTCCGTCAGGATATAAGCTGCCTGCTAATTCTGCAGGATACTTTCTATCATCAATATCCGGTATTTGTGCTGCTGTAAAGGCTACCACATTATAGAGTTCATTGTCACGGTAGCACATGTTGAAATTATGAAAATCCCGGCCGGCTGCGCCAATAATAATTATGTTTTTCCTCTTCATAATCATATCCCCTTACTTAAATATCTTTTTTATTGTCATCATTAACAGTATAACAGAAAAAATATCTAATGAAATATTTTTTTTATAATTTTTTCAATTTTTAATGCGGCAATATAAAAAATATTAAATGGCTGTAAATAGAAATGTATAATTTGTAAAATCTATTTACAGCCTTAATTTGATAATTTCAAATAGGTGTAAAACTTTATATAACTGCAACTAATAATTGCTGCTAATATTGGGGATTTAGAGATAGCATCATCTAAAAATTTTATAAGTTCACTATATTTATTGAGATTTAAAAAAATAGCAATCTTATCATTTAATTCTTCCTGTTCATTTGCGTAAGTTAAAATGCTAAATGATGAGATTGACATAAAGGTGTAAACCAGTAGTAAAACCTTGATGAAAAATTTAAATTTTTTTCCCCAATTTTTTTGCCTCCGTTTTGTTTTTGAACAACTAAATAACAAATCCAGTTTAATAATGGCATTATTATTTAATTATACCTTAAGTATTTTAAGTAATTATACCATACTTTGAGAAAAATAAAAAAGCATTTGACATAGTGGAAAAAACATGTTAGAATACTTCCAAACAATTATATAGGGAATTTGATAGAGGAGCAGTTTTCATTAGTAGGGTTCTTGAAAGGTAAGGGCTTTGATGATAGAATTTGAAAGGGGAAACTGCCGAAGAATATACTGACCCTTATAGGTATATTCTGGTTATATGGTTAACAGCTATATAACTGTCATCATATATTTGATGGAGAGCTATCAGTTCAAAGGAAAAGATGTTATTATTATAAGAGGTATCTTGAAATTTTGAACTGCTGGTTTAAGACCAGCTTTTTTAATTTATTGTTAATTATGTAAAGTTTAGGAGGTAGTTAATATGAAACAGGTAAGCCTGGCGGTTGTAGGTGCAACCGGAATGGTAGGACGGACTATTTTAAAAGTATTAGAAGAAAGAAAACTTCCAATAGAAAAAATATATTTCTTTTCTTCAAAACGATCAGCAGGAACAAAAATAACCTTTAAAGGAGAAGAATATATAGTTGAAGAACTGACAGAAGAGTCCTTTGACAGAGGGATAGATATAGCCCTGTTTTCAGCAGGCGGAAGTATAAGTGAGAAGTACGCACCTATTGCAGCGTCAAAAGGATGTGTGGTAGTTGACAACAGCAGTTTTTGGAGAATGGATCCAGAAGTTCCTTTGGTTGTTCCGGAGGTAAATCCCGGGGAAATTTCACGCCATAAAGGCATTATAGCTAACCCGAATTGCTCTACAATACAGGCTGTTGTAGCTTTAAAGCCTTTAGAGGACAAATATAGGATTAAAAGAATAGTATATTCAACATACCAGGCTGTATCAGGTGCCGGAATGGCAGGATACAAGGATTTAGAAGAAGGGCTTAAAGGAAAGGCTCCTGAAAAGTTTCCACATCCAATAGCAGGTAACTGCTTGCCCCATATTGATGTATTTCTTCCTGACGGATATACCAAGGAAGAGAAAAAAATGATTGACGAGACAAAGAAAATATTAGGAAGGGATGATTTAAAAGTCACAGCCACAACTGTTAGGGTGCCTGTATTTAATTCCCACAGTGAGTCCATTAATGTTGAGTTTGAAAAGCCCTTTGATTTAGAAGAGTTAAAAGAGGTACTAAAGAATGCTCCCGGAGTTATCGTTGAAGATGATGTTTCAAATAATATTTATCCTTTGCCTATAAATGCAAGCGGCAAAGATGAGGTATTTGTAGGAAGGATACGCAGGGATGACAGTGTTGAAAGCGGGATAAATTTTTGGGTTGTGGCAGATAATATCAGAAAAGGTGCGGCAACAAATACAGTTCAGATAGCGGAAGAATTAATTAAAATGTGGAATGAACAAAGTGGGGAATAAATAATATAATAAAATTAAAGAAATTAAAAAGGGGTGTTTTCATGAGAAAGCCGGTATTTACAGGATCAGGTGTGGCAATTATTACTCCGTTTACTGAAGATGGTGTGGATTTTGAAAAATTAGAAGAACTTATAGAATTTCAGATTAAAGAAGGCACTGATGCACTGATTATTTGCGGGACAACTGGAGAAGCATCCACAATGCCTGATGAAGAGCATAAAGAAGTTATAAAATTTGCTGTAGAAAAGGTAAATAAAAGAATACCTGTTGTTGCAGGGACAGGAAGTAACGATACAAAACATGCAATAAGCCTTAGCCAATATGCAGAAGAAGTTGGTGCAGATGCTATATTAAGCGTGACCCCGTATTATAATAAAACAAACCAAATGGGTCTTTACAGGCATTTTAAAGATATTGCAGAGAGCATTAAAATACCTGTTGTTTTATATAATGTACCGGGAAGGACAAATCTTAATATTGCACCTGATACAATAAAAGCATTGTCTGAAATTGACAATATTGTTGCCATTAAAGAGTGTAATATCAATCAGGTTGCAGATATTATCAATCTTTGCGGGGATGATTTTACCGTTTACTCAGGCAATGACGATTTAACTGTGCCTATGCTGTCTTTAGGCGGAAAAGGTGTTATTTCTGTTATGGCTAACATAATTCCTAAAGATACCCATAATATGGTTGTAAGCTTTCTAGAAGGAAATATAGAGGAAGCAAGGAGGCTGCAGCTAAAATACGTTGATTTGATTAAAGCGCTGTTTATGGATGTAAGTCCTATGCCTTTAAAGGCTGCCATGAATCTTATGGGAATGAATGTAGGAAAATGCCGTATGCCTTTGGTGGACTTAGACGAAGAGAAACTTTCTAAGATGAAAAATGTTTTGATGAAATACAATTTGATTTAAATTTGTATAAAAGTAACACATAAAAATTGAAAAAATAATATACTGAAGTTAAAGGAAGTGCGGTTCAAATGATAAAAATATTATTAAGTGGTTGCAATGGTGCCATGGGTCAGGTTATAACCAGGTTAGCTGAAAAAAAAGAAAATTTAAAAATTGTTGCCGGATATGATGTGAATACTTCAATTAAAAATACATATCCGGTGTTTGACAATTTGAAGGAATGCAATGTAGATATTGATGTTATAATTGATTTTTCCCATCCTCAAGCATTAGAAAGCTTACTTGAGTTTGCCCTGGCTAAAAAAATACCATCTGTTTTTGCCACTACCGGACTTGCAAATTCCCAGATAAATGCACTTAAAGCTGCGTCAAAAGACATTCCTGTTTTTTATGCTGCAAACATGTCAATTGGCGTTAATTTATTAATAGATTTGGTAAAGAAGGCGGCAAAGGTCCTTGAAAAAGATTTTGACATAGAAATTGTCGAAAAACACCATAATTTAAAAATTGATGCCCCCAGTGGTACTGCTTTAGCCATTGCAGATGCAGTAAATTCTGTTTTGGATGAAAAACAAAAATATGTTTATGACAGGCATTCAAGCAGGAAAAAGAGAAGCAAAAAAGAAATAGGTATTCATGCAGTAAGGGGCGGAACCATTGTTGGAGAACATTCAGTGATTTTTGCCGGAAATGATGAGATAATTGAAATTAATCATATAGCAATGTCAAAGGAAATATTTGCAGAAGGAGCTTTAAATGCAGCTGTGTTTATGCATGGAAAAGGTGCAGGCATGTATGATATGGATGATTTAATCCAGGGCAAATAGAAACTTCTATTATTTGAGGAGGTATAAAAATGGATAAAAGACCTGTAACAAATATTGATGTCTCCTACAATGTTGCTATGATAACTTTAGGGAATATGCCAGACGACATAAATCTTATTTCAGAAATATTTGCAGTCTTATCAGATGAGGGCATTAATATTGACATGGTTAGCAAGCCGGCACCTTTAAAAGGTACAGTAAGTATATCCTTTACCCTTCCGGCAGATGATATGGTAAAAGCAATTACCCTGCTAAACGACTATAAGAAAAAGATGACGGGAAATTTTTTGGTGGAAGTGGATGCGTACAATTCCAAAGTATCTGTATACGGTGAAGAAATGAAGCATACTCCCGGCGTTGCAGCAAGGGTGTTTAAAGCATTGGCAAAAGAAAATATAGAAGTAAAATTAATTACAACATCAGCAGTTGATATATCCTGCCTGGTTTATGAAAGAAGCATTGATGATGCAGTAAACTCAATTAAAAAGGAGTTTTCCTTAGAGTAAAAACAGCATTATATAAGCTTAGAGTAAAGCTTTGGTTAGTTATAGACAGTTTCTAGATATATTTTAGAAGATATATTTTAGAAGGTTTATAAGACAGTTTTAGACAGAGTATTAAAAGATTTTTAAAAGATATTAAAAAAGATATAGTAAAAAGAGCTGTTAAAACTTAAATACAGCTCTTTTTTAGTACTCTATTCCTTCTCTTGCAGGTATACCGCATTGGAAGGGATGTTTTATGCTTTTTATATCACAAACATAATGGGCTATATCCTGTAATTCTTTTGGTGCGTCCCTTCCTGTTAAAATAATTTCCATTTTTTCAGGTTTGTTCTTTAAAAGCTCTATTACACTACCGGTATCAATAAAATTATTGCTTAAAACCCCCATAATTTCATCTAAAATTAATAAATCGCAATCAAAGTTTTTAATGGTATTCTTGATAAACAAAAAAGCAGTGTTTATTTGGGATTTTAACTCTTTTAACTGGCTTTGGGTAAGATTCCACACAAAATCCTTTATTTTTTCAAAACGGAATACTTTAAAATCCGGTTCTAGTTTTTTTAAAGTTGATAATTCCCCTGTACTTTGTCCTTTTAAGAATTGAACCATATATACTTTATTTCCCCTACCGCAGGCACGAATGCCCTGGCCAATTGCAGCCGTTGTTTTTCCCTTACCGTCGCCGGTATAAATATGTATTAATCCTCTTTCCATATGCATCCCACACTTTTTATATAGTTTTCTATTAATTTTAGCATTTAGGATTTACTTTTTCAAATCTAAAAGCAATGGTATATTTTACAATTCCATTACAAAGAAGGTGAAGTTTATTTTTTTGTCGAAATAAAAGATATAATAGATTTAAAAAAATAATTACAAAAGATAAAGCAGGGGGATTAAAATGAGGTTTATTAATTTTACTGAGAGTAAACTATTGAAAAAGTTACTTTTAAGTATAATCACAGTTGTTATTTTTGGTATATGTGCTGTTTTCACCACTGTTGTTACATATGCAAATGTACCTGAAATTGTTAGAATCGGCCTTTATTTTAATGATTCACAGACCGGTCAGTATACCGCCCTTTCAAACTTTAGTATTGATGCAGCAAATGGAGTTCAATTAGGCATTATTAAAGACAATAAATTCAATTTTTTGATTCCGGAAACCTTTAAAAATACCATTACAATTTCAAAAGATTTTGCCAAAAACTCTTTAGAAAGCTATCATGTTAAAATTTGCGGGGGATTTAACAGCTATAACAGTTTAATTGATGAACTTAATAAAATAAAGAAAAGCGGTATTGATGCCTATCCGGTTTATAATGATGAATGGCAAATATGGGAAGGAGTCTATTTAAGCTATGAAGAGGCAGAAAAATCAATTGAGGAAGTTTTAAAACTTAAGCTAAATGGATATAAATGTTCAGTGGTACAGCCTTCTTTAAAAAGAATTGCAGCTTTGTCGGAAAATAATAAAGTGTTATTTATATTTGACAGCAATGAGAGTGTATTTGGAATTTCCCCGTCACCTGAAAACCAGCCTAAAGTTTTCAGGATTAACAAAGATAATGAAAAAAGATTCAGGGGATGTCTTGAAGTAAAGCGTATTGACGGAAGTGACATGACTTTAATAAATGTCCTTCCATTAGAAGAGTATCTTTATGGTGTCGTACCCTATGAAATTCAGGCAAGTTCCCATCCGGAAGCCTTAAAAGCACAGGCAGTGGCAGCAAGGACCTATTCTGTAAACAATTTGGGAAAATACAATAGGCTTAATTTTGATATGTGTGGGACGGTATATTCCCAGGTCTATAAAGGCTATAATGGTGAGACGGCAGCCACCAATAAAGCCGTTGATGATACAAAAGGGGAAATAGTAACTTATAATGGAAAGCCTGCTGCTGTATTTTATTTTAGTTCAAGCGGCGGTAGGACGGAAGATGTGAAAAATGTATGGGGAAGTACCGGTTATCCTTATCTTGTAAGTGTGGAAGATAAATATGAGTCCGGCACTTCATGGCGCTATGAGTGGGAAGTGTCGTATACAGCTAAAAAAATAGCTGAAATAATGGCAAGCAGGGGTTTTGATATTGGAAATATATTAGGAATTGATGTTACAAAAAGATCTCAGGCAGGAAGAGCCATTGAACTGGTTGTCAGGGGAAGTAAAGGTGAAAGGGTATATAAAAACAGCAATACCAGAAGTTTTTTAAATCTAGACAGCCAGTGGTTTTATATTACCACAGATGCAGATGTGTTGGTAAAAACAGGTGAGGATACTTATGAAAAAACACAGCTAGCGGGAAAAAAAGTAATGACAAGTTCAGGACTTACAACAATTAGTGGGGATGTTAGTGTTGTAAGCAGGGGAAATAAAAAAATTAAAATACCTGCCACTCCTACAATTTTCACTTTTACAGGAAGAGGGTGGGGACATGCAGTGGGTATGAGTCAGGAAGGTGCAAAAGGCATGGCAAACAATGGTTATAAATATGATGAAATACTTGGTCACTATTTTCCTGGCACAAAAGTGGAGAAGAAATACTAAATTTAGCCTTGCAGATATATAATTTTTAATGTATATTATTTTACATGTGGAATTTAAATAGAATTAAGAGAGAAATGGTGTTTAAATGAAAGTCAGCGATTTTTATTATGATTTGCCGGAAGAGCTTATTGCCCAGGAGCCATTAAAGGACAGGCACCTGTCAAGGCTTCTTGTGTTAGACAGGGAAACGGGAAATATTGAACATAGAGTTTTTAAAGATATAATTGAGTATTTAAATAAAGGGGACTGTCTTGTTTTAAATGATACAAGGGTGCTTCCTGCAAGACTGTTAGGAAAAAAGGAAGGCACCGGAGGCAAAATAGAATTTGTCCTTTTAAAAAAAATTGAAAAAGATATTTGGGAAGTGATTTTAAAGCCTGGAAAAAGGGCAAAGCCAAAGGCGAGATTTATTTTTGGTGATGGTGAACTTAAAGCTGAAATTTTAGAAATTGTAGAGGAAGGAAACAGGCTTGTAAAGTTTGAATATGATGGTGTTTTTGAAGAGGTTTTAGACAGGGTGGGTATTGTGCCCCTTCCTCCGTATATTACCAAAAAGCTGGATGATTCTGAAAGGTATCAGACAGTTTATTCAAAACACAAAGGTTCCGCTGCAGCTCCCACTGCAGGGCTTCACTTTACAAAAGAGCTTTTGGAAGAAGCGAGGAATAAGGGAGTTGAAATTGCCTTTGTAACCCTTCATGTTGGTCTTGGAACATTCAGACCTGTTAAAGCGGAAGATGTAAAAGAGCATAAAATGCACAGTGAGTATTACTGGATAGATGAAAAAAATTGTAATAGAATTAACAAAGCTAAAAAAGACGGAAAGAAGGTAATTTCCGTTGGCACAACAAGCAGCAGGGTTTTAGAAACCGTTGGGGATGAAAATGGAATGGTAAAGCCCCAAAGAGGATGGACAGATATTTTTATTTATCCGGGATATAATTTTAAAGTGGTGGATGCATTAATTACAAACTTTCACCTTCCCTGTTCTACACTGCTTATGCTTGTAAGCGCTTTAGCAGGCAGGGAAAATATATTAAAGGCTTATAATGAAGCAGTACAAGAAAGATACAGGTTTTTTAGTTTTGGGGATGCTATGTTTATAAAATGACGCAAATTTATAAAAACAGAAAAGTAGGGGAGATATGAGCGCAATAAGATATGAACTTATAAAAAAGTGCAAACAGACTGGGGCAAGGCTGGGAAGGGTTTATACCCCCCATGGGTATTTTGACACTCCCGCATTTATGCCTGTGGGTACCCAGGCAACTGTAAAGGGAATGTCACCGGATGAATTAAAAAGCATTGAAGCAGGTATAATACTTAGCAATACATATCATTTGCACATAAGACCTGGGGAAGATATTATAAAGGAGGCCGGAGGACTCCACAAGTTTATGAATTGGGATAGACCAATTCTAACAGATAGCGGAGGCTTTCAGGTTTTCAGCCTTGGGGATTTCAGAAAGATTGAAGAAGAGGGAGTTACCTTTAAATCCCATGTGGATGGTTCAAAAAAATTTCTTTCTCCGGAGAGTGCAATAAAAATACAAAATAAATTAGGTGCGGATATAATAATGGCATTTGATGAGTGCATTCCATATCCTGCAGAATTTCACTATGTCAAAAAATCCGTAGAGAGAACCACCAGATGGGCTAAAAGATGCATAAAGGCTCATGAAAACCCTGAAACGCAGGCTCTTTTTGGAATTGTACAGGGAGGTATGTATAAAGAACTAAGAAGGCAAAGTGCATATGAGCTTTTAGAACTGGATTTCCCGGGTTATGCAATTGGGGGACTTAGTGTTGGGGAGCCTGCAGAAGAAATGTATGAAATGCTTGAGTGTACAGTACCTCTTCTTCCGGAGGACAAACCCAGGTACCTTATGGGTGTTGGAAGCCCAGATTACCTGGTAGAGGGCGCAATAAGGGGAATAGATATGTTTGACTGCGTTCTTCCGACAAGAATAGGGAGAAACGGCACTGTGTTAACAAGCAGGGGAAGAATGATTATAAGAGATGCTTTATATGCAAGGGATCAATCTCCTATAGATCCTGATTGTGACTGCTATGCTTGTAAGAATTTTACCAGATCCTATATAAGGCATCTTATAAAAGCAAAAGAAGTTTTAGGCATACGCCTTACCACTTGGCATAATTTAAGATTTTTATTGAATTTAATGAAAAATGTAAGGGAAGCTATAAAAGAAGACAGGCTTTTAGATTTTAGAAATGAGTTTTTTAAAAATTTTGGGTATAACTAGGCTTTTATGTGCTTTTGTATACAGAAAAAAGCACTAAGAAATATAGATATAGGAGGAGAAAATTATGGGAGGAGAAGCTCCAAATAATGTAGGCGCAGGTGGCAGTATACTCGGTGCCTTGACAATGCCTTTGCTTTTTATTGTATTTATGTATTTTTTGATTATCAGACCCCAGAGGAAAAGGCAGCAGCAGCATCAGGAATTGGTTAATTCAGTAACGGTTGGTGAAACTGTTACAACTTCAGGGGGGATAGTTGGAAAAGTAATCAACATCAAGGATGATGAAGTTGTAATTGAAACAAGTGTAGAAAGAACCCAGATAAAAATAAAAAAATGGGCAATAAGTGATGTTGAAAGACTAGAAGAGGAATAATAAAAAAAGGAACTTAAATTAAGTTCCTTTTTTATCTTAAAATGGGAAGTTTGTAAAGCATATAAAATAAATGATTTAAAGTCAGATAAATGATTGGACATAAAAATTAATTGTGTTAAACTCAAAACCAGGTAAAAAATATTGTTAAATTTATTTAAGGGGTCAGCTAATGAAGAAAATATTGTATACCATTATTTTATTTATTTTTGTACTGGCAGGGTGTAATGATGAATCAGTTGTTAATCATGAGGATGAAATGGGTGCTAATGGAGAAGTGGATATGGATGGGGATGGAAATGAAGAAATCATAAAAGTGACTCTTTTAGAAGGAGAAAAGACCAAAGAAAATAAATATAAATGAAGGGGAAAAAAACATGAATTATTATGATGTGTTTGAAATGCTGTAACATGTGGGATATAATATACTACGTTTAGAAAAGGAGATGATACACTTATGGAAAAAGCATTTAAAAAAACATTGACAGTTATAATTTCAATAGTTTTAATATTAAGTGTTGCAGGATGCAGCGGTGAAAAAAATGAAGAAAAGACCGTAAGGGTAGCTGCATTAAACGGACCGACGGGAATGGGAATGGTTAAACTGATTGAGGACGGCAGTGAGGGAAAAACCAAACTTAATTACGATTTTACATTAACTGGAAGTCCTGAGGATTTAAACGGGAAAATAATTAATGGGGAAGTGGATATTGCAGCAGTTCCCACAAACCTTGCCATGGTTTTACATAACCGTACAGACGGCCAGGTGAAGCTGGCTGCAGTAAATACATTGGGAGTACTGTATCTTTTAGAAAACGGAGACAGTATAAGTACCATAGAAGATTTAAAAGGGAAGACGGTAAATGTGAGCGGGAAGGGTTCTATGCCGGATTTTCTCTTCCGGTACTTATTAGATAAAAATAACCTTAAAGCAGGTGAAGATGTAACTGTTGATTTTACCCTTGAACATGCAGATCTTAGTGCGGCGGTTGCACAAGAAGATGTAGAAATTGCCCTTTTGCCCCAGCCCCATGTAACCACGGCGATGATGAAAAATGAAAATGTTAAAATTGCACTAGATATTACCAAAGAGTGGGAAAAGGCAACTGACGGGAAAGAACTAATAATGGGGGTTATCATTGTTCAAAAAGAGTTTGCAGAAAAAAATAAGGAACTATTGGATAAATTTTTAGATGAGTACAAAGAGTCTGTAAATTTTGTAAACAGTAATACAGATGAAGCGGCGAAGTTAATTGAAAAGTACGGTATTTTACCTAATGCACAGGTTGCAAAAAATGCAATCCCCTATTCTAATATAGTATACAGGGATGCCATTGAGGCAAAAGAGTCATTACAGGAAATATATAAAATACTGTATAGTTTTGAACCTAATTCTGTCGGGGGAAAAATAGCAGATGACGGATTTTACTACAAAAAATAAAAAAAGTATATTAAACAAGATACTTATATTTGTTTTTTGGATGTGTATATGGCAGGCAGTGCATTTAATAATAGGGCGGGACATTTATGTTCCGTCCCCTTTAAGTGTTTTTATCCGCTTAAGTGAGCTGGTATTTTTAAAAAGTTTTTGGCTTTCTGTCCTATATTCTATATACAGGGTTGTTGCAGGTATTCTTCTTTCAATAGTAATCGGTGCAATAACCGCTGTCTTTTCAGCAATTAGTGCCTTTGTATTAAATTTGATTCACCCTTTGATGACAGCCATTAAGTCAACCCCTGTTTTGTCTTTTATAATTATTGCTTTAATTTGGTTTTCATCTGGAAATGTTCCTGTATTTATATGCTTTCTCATGTGTTATCCGGTAATTTGGACAAACCTTGTCACCGGAATTAAAGGTGTTGATAAAAAGCTTTTGGAAATGTCTAAAGTGTATAAAGTTAAAAAAACCGTTGTATTTAAAAAAATATTCATTCCATCTGTGTTGCCGTATTTTACGGCAGCCTGTATTACATGCTTAGGTCTTGGATGGAAGGTAACTGTTGCGGCGGAGGTTTTAAGCCATCCTAAGATTGCCATTGGAAGTAACCTGCACACTGCCAAAGCTTATTTAGATTCCACTGAACTCTTTGCATGGACTTTTGTTGTAATACTTTTAAGTTTTATATTTGAGATTGTATTTTCAAGAATAATAAAAAAACATGGTATGGAGGATAAAATTGGAGCTAACGATAAATAATTTAAAAAAGAGTTTTGGGAATTTAAAAGTTTTAGACAGTTTAAATTTAATTTTTAAGCCAAATAAAGTTTATTGTATATTTGGGCCTTCCGGATGCGGGAAAACCACATTATTTAATATAATAGCCGGCATTTTGCCTGCAGACGGCGGGGAAATTAAGGGATTGGAAGGGAAAAAAATATCCTATGTATTTCAGGAAGACCGCCTTTTGCCTTGGGCAACGGTGGAGGAAAACATTTTATTTGTTTTAGAGAGCCATTATAAAAAAGAAGAGGCCAAAAAGCTTTCTGATAAATACATTTCCCTGGTTAACTTATCAGAATTTAAAAACCACTATCCCCATGAGCTAAGCGGAGGGATGAAACAAAGGGTTTGCATTGCCAGGGCTTTAGCCTTTAGAGGGGATATTCTTATAATGGACGAGCCTTTTAAAGGACTGCATTTAGAGCTGAAAAAAAGTCTTATGGACTATATTATAAATTATTTAAAAGAAAACAATAAAGCTGTTTTTTTTATAACCCATGATATTGACGAAGCTTTGTATTTAGGAGATTGCATATATGTGTTTTCAGGACCGCCCATCAAATTAAAAAAAGAAATTGAAATAAAAATACCACCTGACGAGAGGAAAAAAGATAAAGAATATATGGAAAAATTAAAAGAGGAGATAATAAATTTTGATTTTTAAGGAGTGAGGGGACGACCCCTCACTTTTATGTGCTTTTTTAAAAAACGTGGTTTTCAAAATTATAGTTGTGACCTGAGTTATTGTCCCAGTTTTCAGCATTGTCTTTAAATGCAATATTAATGTTTCCGGGTCTTTTGACGGTAAACATCAGTTCAAATTTATTGTCATCTGATTTAGTCATTTTGTGCTCTTCCACGTCTTCCCATTTTAAGTTATTTCCATAGCCCACTACTGCATAAATTTCTTCTGACCCGTTTTGGGCTAATATACCGTCATAAACTAATTTAAAAGTATTTTGTGCATTTTCCATGTGAACTCCGTTTTGGGAGTAGGAATCATCTTCCCGGTAAAACGGAGATTCAAAATCATTTTCTGCCAAATTTCCTGAAAACTCCTCATTTATTCCTATAAGGTTTGTTGGTTCGGTATCAGCAGGTCCAAAAAGGTTGTTATCTTTCAAGCTGTCTTTTTTGTTTGAGCCGAAGAAAAAATCAAAAAAACCCATAACTGAACCTCCTAAAATTCAACTTAAAATGCACAAAATATTAATATTTTTTTAAAAAAGCACATTGTTATTTTAGGCTATTTAAGCCCATAATATTTTATTAATATATAGGCATTAATGCAAAAAAAGGTTTGTTTAAAATTGTTCTAAATTTAAAAACAAATAAATAAATTATTAATGTGATAAAAAAGATTTATTTATGGAGGTCAATTCAATATGATTAATAAAACCGGTCAGTCAGCAAAAAAAATCATGAGTGAGCATGCGAATGCATTGAACATAGCAAAATCAATACTTATATCATATTTAATTACAATACCTGTTTTTGCAATATTTGCATATATTTTAATACTGACTGATTTTCCACAAAAATACATATCCACTTTTGTAATTATTACTACATTGCTAAGTGTAGTTATAGCCGGATGGTCTTCTACAAAGTACATCAAAAGTAAAGGATGGCTAAATGGAGGGATTGTTGGATTTTTTTACATGCTTGTGTTATTTTTATTAAGCAGCAGTTCATATGGGGACTTTAGCATTAATATCCATGTTATAACAATGTTTATCATTGGTACTCTGACAGGGAGTATTGGCGGGATATTGGGCATTAATTTAAGAAAAGAGCCCAGAGTAGGTAAAATAAAAAATTTTTAAATTGTATGAGGAATTTATATAGACAAGGATATTATGTTGTGATAATATAATGGGTGAATAAATCTTTACAAGTTTTATATGTTAGTAGGAAAACCTTTAAAAGAGTCCAGAGAGGCTGGAAAGGTTAGAGTGTAAAAGTTAAACATGGTATTATACTTTTGTACCTTAGCTTCTTGCCGTCTGGCGGGAAGTTTTATTTATGCCAACATGCAGGTTTATATTTAAATGCAGGAATTGAACTACAGTATGGAATTTGAACCACAGCATGGAAATAAAAAAGATACAGAACCTTTTTTTCAAAATGTTTAAGGGGTGTGAAAAATGGCAGTGAAGGCTTTTATAATGGACGAGAGCGGAATAATTAGAGCAGTAACCAGGATAGCCCATGAGATTATAGAGAGAAATAAGGGTGTGGAGGATTTGGCCTTAATTGGAATTCAACGCCGGGGCGTACCCCTTGCTAAAATGATTGCTGAGAAAATTAAAGGTGTTGAGGGAAAAGATATTCCTGTAGGAATTTTAGATATAACTTTGTACAGGGATGATTTAAGCCTTTTAGCTGAGCATCCTATAATAAACGGGACAGATATAGGTTTTCAAATTGACAACAAAAAAATTGTTCTTGTAGATGATGTTATATTTACAGGCAGGACCGTAAGGGCTGCAATTGATGCTTTAATGGATATTGGAAGACCAAAAGCAATTCAACTTGCAGTATTAATTGACAGAGGACACAGGGAACTTCCTATACGTGCTGACTATGTAGGTAAAAATGTTCCTACATCCAAATTTGAAGTTGTAAATGTTAATTTATATGAAATAGACAGAGAAAATTCAGTAACCATATGTGATATGGAAAAGGGAGTCAGCCATTAATATTAGTGGAATTTAATTTGTTTTATTTAAATTTGTTAGTGTTTATTAATTTTGTTTATTAATAAAGAGAAGTAGGGGTTTTTTAAATGGGAAAGTTGTTTGGTTTGGATAAAATAGGGGACAAGTCTCAATTGTGTATAGATTATTTTAAATTAAAGAAAGGTAGTGTTATTTGTCTTTTCTATTTTATCTATTTCATTTTCAAAATTACAATTTGGAAGAATATAGTTTTTAATGGTATAGATATCAAAAATAGTAAGGGGGTTATCCTCTTACTATTTTTTTATTTTCTTTTTATGAACTTAAAACCCATACCACCCCATGGGTTTTATGCCATATATTAATTATAATAGTTTTATTAATAAGTGAGGTGTTGAAATGGCTTTAAGATCAAAAAATCTTTTAGGTTTAAAAGATTTAACAGCAGATGAAATTGAATATATTTTAAACACTGCCAAAACCATGAAGCTTATTCTTAATTCAAAGAATAAGAAGGCTCCGCATTTGCAGGGTAAATCCATTGTTACTTTGTTTTATGAAAACAGTACCAGGACAAGATTATCCTTTGAGCTTGCTGCAAAATACCTAAGTTCCAGTGCTGCTAATATATCAGCTGTAGGAAGCAGTGTTGCAAAGGGTGAATCCCTTATAGACACAGCTAAAACCATTAATATGATGGGAGCAGATGTAATCATACTAAGGCATTCTATGGCAGGGGCACCACATTTGTTGGCAAAAAATGTAGATGCATCTGTTATAAATGCAGGTGACGGAATGAATGAACACCCTACACAGGCATTATTGGACATATTCACCATTTTGGACAAGAAAAAAACTTTAAAAGGCTTAAAAGTTGCCATAATAGGCGATATATATCATAGCAGGGTGGCAAGAAGCAATATATGGGGGATGTCCAAGTTAGGTGCAAACGTTTGTGTTGCAGGTCCTTCAACGCTGATGCCTCCTGAAATAGAAAAAACAGGTGTAAAAGTTTTTACTACAGTTCAGGAAGCTTTAATTGATGCAGATGTGGTTATTGCCCTCAGGATTCAAAAAGAAAGGCAAAAAAGCGGGCTGCTTCCCGGTATAAGGGAGTATTCAAGATTTTTCGGGCTTGATGAAAAACGGCTGAAACTGGCAAAAAAAGATGCCATTATACTGCATCCGGGTCCTGTAAACAGAGGAGTAGAGCTAACCACTTCAGTGGTTGACTGCGACAGGTCATTTATAAATGAACAGGTTACAAACGGTGTGGCTGTCAGGATGGCACTTTTATATCTTTTAACAAGGAGGGACGTTAATTGAAAATATTAATAAAGGGCGGACATGTTGTAGATGCTAAAATGAATTTGGATAAAGTGGCGGATATATTAATAGAAGACGGTAAAATAGCTGAAATAGGCGAGAATATAGAGTTTTCCGGCGGGGATATAATATATGCAGAGGGCAAGTATGTTTTTCCGGGATTTGTTGATGCCCACTGTCATTTAAGGGATCCTGGCTATGAGTACAAAGAAGATATAGAAAGCGGGACAAGGAGTGCTGCTGTAGGAGGTTTTACATCCGTTGCATGTATGCCAAATACAAACCCGGTTATTGATAATCAGTCTGTGATAAAGTACATTATAAACAAATCAAAGCAGGAAGGTATGGTAAATGTATACCCCATTGGGGCAATTTCTAAGGGCTTAGAGGGAAAAGAGCTTTCAGAAATAGGTGAATTAAAATTTGCCGGGGCAGTTGCGCTTTCAGATGATGGGAAACCTTTAGAGGATGCTTCACTAATGAAGAAAGCCATGGAGTATTCATCAATGTTTGACATAACTATAATATCCCATTGTGAAGAACCTAGCCTGTCGGCTGAAGGTGTTATGAATGAAGGGTACCAGTCCACCATATTAGGACTTAAAGGAATACCTTCTGCTGCAGAGGAAATTATGGTGGCAAGGGATATTATACTGTCAGAATATACAAAAGTTCCGGTTCACATTGCCCATGTAAGTACTGAGCTTTCGGTAGAGCTCATTAGACATGCAAAAAAGAGGGGAGTAAAAGTAACCTGCGAAACATGTCCTCATTATTTTGTGCTTACTGACGAGGCTTGCAGTGACTTTAATACTTTTGCAAAGGTAAATCCGCCCCTTAGGACAAAAAAGGATGTGGATGCAATTATAGAAGGGTTAAAGGACGGAACTATTGATATAATTGCAACAGACCATGCACCTCATCATATAGATGAAAAAAATGTTGAGTTTAACATTGCTGCTAACGGAATATCTGGTTTTGAAACGGCTATTCCTTTGGCGATAACTTATCTTGTAAAACCAGGGCATCTTACCTTAAAACAATTAGTTGAAAAGATGTGTGTAAATCCTTCTAATTTATTGGGACTTAGCAAAGGTACTTTAGAGGTGGGGAGTTCTGCAGATATAACCATTGTTGATTTAGATGAAGAATTTCTAGTTGATGTTCAAAAGTTTAAATCAAAAGGTAAAAATTCACCTTTTGATGGGTACAAATTAAGCGGAAGAGTTTACTACACAATTGTAAACGGAAAAATACTTGTAAGGGAAAAAGTTTTACTTTAGATTTTACAGTAAAAATATTCTATAGAGAACAGGAGAGAAGAAATGATGTTTATTGACGTACTAATTAAAAAAATTAAAGAAAAAAACAATCCCTCCGTGGTTGGTTTGGACCCTAAAATTGAATATATACCTTCTTTTATAAAAGAAGAGGCTTTTAAAAAACAAGGTAAAACATTAAAAGGTGCAGCAAATGCAATTTTTACATTTAATAAATACATTATTGATGCTGTATATGATATCGTACCTGCTGTAAAGCCCCAGCTGGCCTATTATGAAATGTATGGTCTTGAAGGCCTTAAGGCTTTTTATGAAACATGCAGGTATGCAAAGGAAAAAGGGCTTTTGGTAATTGCAGATGGAAAAAGAAATGATATAGGTTCTACTGCTGAAAGTTATTCTGCAGCTTTTTTGGGAAAAACAAAAATAGAAGATACAGAGGAAGCTGCCTTTGATGTAGACGCCCTTACCGTTAACCCTTACTTGGGAATAGATGGCATAAAACCCTTTATAGAAGATTGTGATAAATATAACAAAGGTATATTTGTTCTTGTAAAAACTTCAAATAAATCCTCTGGCCAGTTTCAGGATATTATTACAGAGACGGGAAAGAGTATGTATGAGATTGTTGCACAGCATATTGAAGAATGGGGAAGGGATTTAAAAGGAGAGTACGGATATAGTAGTGTCGGTGCAGTGGTAGGTGCAACATACCCAAATCAGGCTAAAATACTTAGAAAAATATTAAAAAGTGCATATATTTTAGTTCCGGGCTATGGGGCACAAGGTGGCACTGCAAAAGATGTAGCCAGCTCATTTAACCCGGATGGATTAGGGGCTATAGTAAATGCATCTAGGAGTATTATGTGTGCTTATAAATCAGAAAGATGGAAGGAAAAATATACAGAGGAAAAATTTTATGAGGCTTCAAGGGCTGAAGCATTGAGAATGAAAGAAGATATTAACGGTGTATTAAGTTAAAAGATTTGGTGATTAGCTTAAGTGTTTAGTAATTAATTTAACTGATTTAGGAGGATAATATGTCTAAGATTTTAAATGAAAAGGTGGAGATGGTAGAAAAGTTATCAGAGAGTATTTATAAAATGAGAATTAACTCAGAATATATAGCAGAAAATGCAAAGCCAGGACAGTTTGTCAATATTAAATGCTGCGAAGGGATAAATGCCCTTTTAAGAAGACCTATAAGTATATGTAATGTGGATAAATTAAAAAAAACCGTTGACATTGTATTTCAAATAAAGGGTATTGGTACAGAGTATTTATCAAAAAAATCTAAAGGGGACAAACTAGATTTAATAGGTCCTTTAGGAAATCCTTTTACCATTTTAGAAGAATACAAAAATATAGCTGTTGTGGGCGGGGGCATAGGGATTTTTCCTCTTTTGTACCTTTTAAATGAAGTAAAGGACGCAAAAAAATCAGCTTTTTTAGGTTTTAGAAGCAAGAATTTTGTTGTATTAAAGGATGAATTTAAAAAAGCCTGTGATGGTGTTATTATCTCCACTGATGATGGAAGTGAAGACTATAAGGGACTTATAACGGAGCCTTTAGAAGAGGAAATTAAAAACAATAAATTTGATATAATTTATACATGTGGTCCAACGCCTATGATAAAGAAGGTTGTGGACATTGCAAATAAGAATAATATTAAATGCCAGGTTTCATTAGAACAGAGAATGGGCTGTGGAATAGGTGCCTGCCTTGTATGTGCTTGTAAAACCAAAAGTGACGACGGGTGGAAGTACAGCCATGTGTGCAAGGACGGTCCTGTATTTTGGAGTGATGAGGTGATTTTTGATGATTGATTTAAGTGTTGATATAAATGGGATAAAATTTGACAACCCTGTTATTGCAGCCTCCGGCACCTTTGGGTTTGGAAGGGAGTTTAAAGACTATGTTGACCTTAACATGATAGGAGGCATAGCGGTAAAGGGACTCACTTTAGAGCCAAGGCAAGGAAACAGGCCGCCCAGGATTGCAGAGACTCCGGCGGGTATTTTAAACAGTGTTGGACTTCAAAATCCCGGTGTTGAAGCTTTTATAAGGGATGAAATACCTTTTTTAAGAAAATACAAAACTAAAATTATTGCAAACATTGCAGGAAACACAATAGAAGATTATTGTAAAATGGCAGAGATGCTGTCAGGGGAGGATATTGACGGTATTGAATTAAATGTTTCATGTCCTAATGTAAAAAGGGGTTGTGTTGCCTTTGGTACTACTCCTGAAGGAATAAGTGAAATCACAAAAAGTGTTAAAAAGTACTGCAAAAAACCCCTAATAGTAAAACTTACTCCTAACGTAACGGATATAAAGGAAGTGGCTAAAGCGGCAGAAGATTCAGGGGCGGATGCTATATCACTTATAAATACAATTTTAGGAATGGCAATTGATATACACAAAAAAAGACCAATTCTTGCCAATAATATGGGAGGACTTTCAGGACCTGCGGTAAAGCCAATTGCAGTCAGGATGGTTTATGAAGTGGCACAGACTGTGAATGTGCCTGTAATAGGTATGGGGGGTATTTCCAGCGGAGAGGATGCCGTTGAATTTATGTTAGCAGGGGCCAGTGCAATAATGGTGGGAACATATAATTTTATAAATCCAAAAGCTTGTGAAGATGTTGTAAATGGTATCAAAAAGTATATGGAAACCTATGGATATAAAAGTGTTTATGATATAATCGGAAAGGTCAGCTTGAACTGATTTATTAAAAACAGCATAAATACTTGAATTAAATACTACCTGAATATATAATACTATTGAATATAACTATTAAAAATCTACTTCAAGTAAATGTAATTAAAGTCTTAAAAAACTTATATTACATAATATTAAAATTTTTAATGGAGGTCTGTTATGTTACAAAAAATTGTAGCCAGGGATTTTAAACTATCCCCCGAAAGCATATTGAGAGAGCGCTTTGGATATATGTTAGATGATAACACAATTGTTGATGCGATTTTTGTTAATACTGATTATAAAAGTGCTATAGGAGTTGCCAATCTGCCTTTTAAAGTTCCAGCTGTTTTACAGATCCTTAAAGATAAGGAAATATCAGAATTTATATTAAAAGAATGCGGCAATTCATATTCAATTTTAATATTTTTAGAAAAAGATGATGTAAAAATATACAAGGAAGGCTCTAAAAAAGAAGTATCAGCTCCTTCCCAAATTAAAAAAGGTCTTAAAAAACTATTGGAAAATGTGGATAGATGGGCAGGAACTTTAAATGACAGAGGGGAGCACACCATTGATTTGCGTACTCCGTCACCGGGACCACATTTTTATGTCAATCTCCTGATGGGTAACAGAATAGGCTATGACTATGCCCTCCAGACAACGCCAAAGAGTGTTGTGGACAGGTTTGGAAGAGGTTCCTTCAGATCCCATGCAGATACCCAGGTGTTGGCAACCAGATGGGATATGAGGGCTGAAGAAAATGGTTTTCCTGCAAACCGTCAATTTTACATTGTTGAAGATTTCAAAAAAATATTTTATTCAGCAGATGTAAATGATGAAAATATAGAGTCAGCATTTTGTACCCACTCACAAAACCACAGTATTATAGAATACAGGACAAAATGCGGTCTCGAAATTAAGAGAACTATATTTATATTGCCTCAGTATGAAGGACTTCCACTGGCAACAGAAGTACAGAGGATAGAAATAAAGAATACATCTGGAAAGAAAAGAAATTTAAAAATAGTATATACAGGAATGTTTGGTACAGGAACACCTCATGCAATTTTTGAGGATGTTGTATATACAAATGTTATAATGCAGGCCTCTGTTTTAATGCAAGACGGCGGTGGTATAGCAGCTATATCACCTGACTATTATCCAGAGCAATGCCGTGAAGATTTAAGATTTAGCACATTAATGATTAGAAATGGCAACAATGTAGAGTTTCCAAAAGAATTTTGCTCAAATTACAATGAGTTTGTCGGAAACGGAACATTGGAAAATCCCGAAAATCTTACTAAGCTTAGCAATAATTTATATAGAAAAGGGCCAGGCTTTTTTGCATTAGCAGGAGACTTAACAATTGAGCCGGGAGATGTGGGAGTTGTTGATAATTTTACCGGACTTGTTTCAAGTAAAGCAAATCCTGACTTTGATTATGACAACACCCTTATTGAAGAAGTGTCAAACCTTATTAATAAGTTTATGGACAAGGATGAGGTTTTGAAGGCATTGGATAAAAACATAGAGTTTTATGATAAATATAGGAATTTTGTCCAATTAAACTCAGAAAACCAGGAACTAAATACTTATTTTAACAGGAACCTTCCCTTTCAGATTTTGTATCAGACGTTTGTTTCAAGGTCTTTCTGCCAGACCCAAAAGGGTTATAGGGAAATTGGTTTTAGGGAAATTCAGGACGTTTTTGCCACAATGTATTACTTTGTCAGCATGGGAGAGGCTGATTTTGTCAAACAGCTATTAAAAGAATGGTGTTCAAAGGTATTTGAATTTGGATTTGCTTACCATAATTTCTATTGGGAAGGAAAAGAACCTGGAAAATGGTCTGATGATGCCCTTTGGTTTATACAGGCTGCTTACAGGTATATCAACCTTACCGGGGATATAGGGTTTTTGGACGAAGAAGTTATAGTTGCCGGTAATTCACCTATTTCCACCAGACCTGTTTATGAAACAATCAAAGCAATAATCAGGTATTCCGCTGAAATTTCTATAGGAAAACACAAAATGCCGCTGCTTGATTCTGCAGACTGGAACGACTGTTTAAAGCTTGACAGTGACTATATAGACGGTATTGAAAAGGAAAAGCGGTATAAGGAGCAGCTTAAAAGAACCGGCGGAAAAATGGGTGATCCCTTTGAAAGTAATTACACGGAAAGTGTCATGAATGCTTTCCTTTTAAAAGTTGCAATTGATGAAATGATAGAGCTTTCTGAGGAAAAGGGAGATTTGGAATATAATAAAAAGTTAAAAGAGCTTTCTAAGAATTTATACGATAATATTCAAGAACATGCATGGAAAGAAGTATTTTTTGCAAGAGCCCTGTTTAACAGATATGAAAATGGAGAATTTACATATTTGGGTTCAAAAGGAGATAATTTATCTGCCGACCCTAATATAGACGGCTCATACTTTATAAACTCCTTTAGCTGGTCTGTTCTTGCAGATTGTGCAAATGAAGATCAAATAAGGAGTATGTTAGATGTAATAGACAGCACATTAAAGACCCCGTATGGAATTAAGCTTGTGACGCCTACAGATTTAGGAAAGGTTGCGGATGATACTGCAACGGGACACTACTTCCCGGGAGACAGGGAAAATGGAGCTGTATTTAAGCACGCAACAATGATGGCAACTGCAGCAATGTTTAAAGCGGCTAAAAAAGTAAAAGATAAAGAGCTGGCAGCAAGACTTGCAAATGTTGGCTATTGGATGGTGGATCTTGTACTGCCGTTTAGAACAATGAAAGATCCATTTGTAATATGTGGAAACCCGAGAATTTGTACTCAGTACAACAACAGTGAAACAGGGGAAAATATAGGACCTCTTTTAAGTGGTACGGCTACATGGCTAAATCTTACAATGATATCAGCTATAGGTGTTGAGTACAACATAAACGGCATAATTATAGATCCTATATTAAAAGAAGAACAAGAGTCACTGAACTATATAGTAAACACAGGCAGGGCTTTATACAATGTAAGTATTAGCAAACCTAAAGGTTTTTACCGCCTGGCAGATTGTAATGCAACTATAACCGTTGACGGTAATAAAATAGAAGGCAATTTCATTCCTCTATTTACAGATGGAAATGAACATACTGTAGAAGTGGTATTTGAATAATAAGAAAAAAAGAAGCACGGGGAAGTCCCGTGCTTCTTTTTTAGTTTGGTGTGCCAGGGTATGGCACTAGTCTAGCTAGTGAAAGTCATGTAACTTAAAATCATTAAATGAAAAGCTATAATTTTCTTTGAAAAGAAATCGATTTTTTTATTCTTATACTTTATCAAAATACAACTGTAAAGATAGTCAATTTGACATTTAAAAAAATCATAGAATCTTGGTGATACAAATAATATTATAAGTATATAAAATTATGTAACCAAAGCATTACAAGAAAAATTATCAAAAATTTAAAAATTTTAATAAATAATTTATACAAAATAAAACGTCAATTTTTATGGAAATAATAGAAACCATAGATGGCGGAAAGGGTGTTGGATGCATAGAGTTTAAAGATACTGACATTTAAAAATATAGATTTCGGAAGCGGAGCAAATACTTTTACAGCCCGTGTTGCATCAGATGCTGATAGGACTGTAGATATTGAAATAAGGTCAAACAGTGCCACTGGAACCTGTGTTGGAACATTAACAGTGAATTCAACAGGTGATTGGGATGTATATGAGGAAATGTCAACAAGTATTAGCGATTTAACAGGTGTAAATGATATTGTATTAGTATTTTCAGGTCCTGTGAACATAGATTGGTTTACATTTGGGAAAACAGGAAATGGTGGTTCAGAACCTTTATTAGGTGATATAACCGGTGATGGAGTCATAAATTCAGCTGATGTGGGATTATTAAAAAGACACCTGCTTGAAATTGTTACTCTTGAAGAACCTTCTATAGATGATTTAAACAAAGACGGCGGGGTAGACTCTATAGATTGTGGGTTATTGACAAGATATGTACTTGAAATTATTGATTCTTTTTAATTAATAACTGTAAAGGAATATTTAAAGGAGCTGTTTTACAAAGATTTGCGAGTAGCTTCTTTTTTAGCATGTGTGTCAGGGCATGGCACTAATCTAGCCAGTTTAAAACTTTATTTATAAAAAATAAATATTGTATTTATTTCCGTTACATTGTATAATTGATAGTCAAGTACATTAAAAATTCATATTGAAAGGAGGGAGAAAGAGTGACTGACAGAGAACTGTTAGAACTGATATTTACAGAAATAACAGGCTTAAGAGCAGGGCAAGAAAGACTGGAAGGAGAAATAGTAGGCTTAAAAGCAGGGCAAGAAAGACTGGAAGGAGAAATAGTAGGCTTAAGAGCAGGGCAAGAAAGACTGGAAGGAGAAATAGTAGGCTTAAGAGCAGGGCAAGAAAGACTGGAAGAAGGACAACAAAGACTGGAAGCAAGACAACAAAGACTGGAAGCAAGACAACAAAGACTGGAAGACATAGTAACCAGAATAGAAAATGACCACGGACGCAAATTAGAAGCTTTATTTGATGGTTGGAAGCAAAATACAGAACAACTTAAAAGGCATGGTGAAATATTGGAAAGAATAGAGAGTAAACTGGAAAAGCATGAAGTAGAAATAAAAGTTATAAAGGGCAGTAAGAATATCTCAATGTAGTGATACATAAAATATTAGAATCACTAAAAGATATATAAAAAACAGGGTATAAAATTACGAAAATTACCGGTGAAATCCGATATAATATATTTATAAATAGAAATAAACACAGAAAGGAAAATTAAAGAGCCTGTAAATGCTATAGAGTGAAATTTTTAAAAATAGTATTTGCAGGTTCTAATTTATGCATATTAATAATGTTTTTTCTGGCTAAAATAGTGCTTGAAAAAGAATACTAATACCTATAGACTATATAATAAGTATAACTTTGTAGAAAGGAATATATTATGAAAACAACACTAATTTTTGTTCGTCATGCAGAGGCTGAAGGTAATCTTAACAGGGTATTTCATGGTTGGACAGATGCTGACATTACAGAGAAAGGACATATTCAGGCAAAACTTGCAGCAGAAAGCCTTAAAGACAGAAAGATTGATGTGATTTATTCAAGCAGTATGAAGAGAGCTATAAAAACGGCAGAATATATTGCAAAGTCAAAAAACCTTCCAATTATAAGAACGGACAAGTTAAAAGAAATAAACGGAGGGGATTGGGAAGGTAAAAAGTGGGAAGAACTGCCGGAGCTTTGGCCAAAAGAATATGACACATGGGAAAACAGCCCTCATTCCCACAAGATGCCAAATGGCGAAAATATGGTGGAATTTCAAAAAAGACTGATAGATGAAGTGGAATACATTATAAAAAACAATAAAGGCAAAAATATTTGCATAGTTACCCATGGCACAGCAATAAGGACATTGATGTGTTATTTTTTCCGGTGGGACCTTACAGAAATGATAAAAATAAAATGGTACGACAACACTTCCATTACAATTGTTGAACATGACGGGAAAGAGTATAAAGTGGTATTAGAAGGTGATGCTTCCCATCTTGGAAAGGAATACAGCACTATTGAAAATCAAGAGTGGTGGGTTGAATATATAAAAAAATACAATAATATAAAATAATGTGATATAATTATTGACAGATTACCTGCAAAATAATTTACCGAAAGAGAGAAGGCTTATGAAATTTCTTTTTTTTACTGACTCTCATATCAGAGGGACTACTCCTAAAAACAGAAAAGATAATTTTTATGAAACATTAAAAGCCAAATTTTTAGAAATTATAGATATTTCTAAAAAGCTGGATGTGGACTATATACTCCATGGCGGGGATTGGTTTGACAGACCGGATATTTCCCCGTCTATAGTGAGGGAGTTTGCCATTATTATAAAAAAATTTGAAAAGCCAGTTTACACCGTTGCAGGGAATCACGATATTTACGGGCACAATCCTGATACCATCGGAAGAACCATGTTGGGGCTTTTAGACGGTACAGGAATGGTTACTCTTTTAAGGCATGGTGATGAAGTATTATTAAAAAAGAATGGAATAACCGTATGTATTACCGGAAGTTCCTATAATTATGATATTGACAGTGAAGAAAATTATAAAAAATACTACATTGTAAAAAAACCCCCACATGCAGATTATGCCATTAATATCATTCATGGCATGCTTCTTTCAAAGCCCTTCTTTGAAGGAATTCCCTATACACTTCTTGATGATATAAAAGATACAGAGGCTGATATAACCCTTGCAGGTCACTACCACAGCGGTTTTGGAATTAGAAAACAAAATGGTAAATTTTTTATCAACACAGGCAGTATTGTAAGGGTTTCTAATAGTTTAGCTGAAATAGAGAGAAGACCCGGTGTTGTGTTTATAGAAATAAAGGATAAAATTTATGTAGAGGAAATACAACTTAAAACAGCTCTTTTAGGTGAAGAAGTGTTGGACAAGGATAAAATTGAGGTGTCAAAAGACAGGAACTTAAAGCTTCATGAATTTTACCAGGGCATCTCCAATAGCGGGCGGTACAAAAAAGTTGATATTTTGCAAATTATTAATGAAATAGTTTCAGATGAAAATCTTAGCCCCAAAATTAAAGAAGAGGCACTAAGAAGAATAGGAATTGCCCGTGAAAGCCTTTCTAAGGGAGGGGAAGAAGATTATTAGGATAGAAGAGATTATTATAGAAAATTTTCAATCTCACAAAAATACCAAAATCACTTTCAAAGACGGGCTAAACGTTATTATAGGAGCATCGGATCATGGAAAATCCGCTATAATAAGAGCTATTAAATGGGTCTTGTATAATGAACCAAGGGGAAGTGATTATATTAGACAGGGGGCTAATTATGCAAGGGTTACACTAAAGATGAGCAATGGCTACACAATTATAAGGGAGAGAAGTGCCGGCAAAAACAGGTATATTTTAAAAGATAGGCATGAAAATGCCAGTATTTTTGAAGGCTTTGGAAGTGAAGTTCCCTATGAGGTTGTTAAAGCCCATGGAATTCCAAAAGTCATTTTGGACACAGATAAAAAGACATGTCTTAACATTGGGGAGCAGCTAGAAGGCCCTTTTCTTATTTCAGAATCCGGTGCACTGCGGGCAAAGGCCATTGGCAGGATGGTAGGACTTCACATATTGGATAAATCCATAAAAGATACTTCTACAGATTTAAGAAGGGAAAATCAGACAAGGGACAGGTTAAATAGCGAAATAGAAGATATAGATTCTAAACTTTCAGAGTTTAAAGATTTGGACAAGTTAAAAGAAGCCCTAGATGAATCTGAAAACGTTATAAAAAAACTTGAAAACTTAATAAATAAAATTGAAAAGCTGGAAAATAAGAGACTTCAATTAGAATATATCGAGGATAAAAAATTAGAAGTAAATGAAATACTTCTAAAACTCAATAAAATAAACCAAGGGGAAATGGTTTTAAAAACCATTGAGTTGTACATTGAAAAACTAAACAGGTTAGAAAGTGTACAAAAAAGATTTTTAGATGTTAAAAGGGATATAAAAGATATAAATATAATTTTAAATAAAACTGAAAATGTAAACGAGACAGCTGAAATTATCAATATTGCAAATGAAAAAGCTTTAAAATATGAAAAAATAAAAGGTTACAAAACCAATTTAAACGGTATAAAAAAAGAGATTGCTGATAAAAAGATTATTTTAGAAAAGACTTGCAATATAAACGAAGGGATTGAAATTATAAGCTCTGTAAACATAAAAATTTTAAGATACGACAAAGTTAAAAAACATCAAATTAGTTTAAATAATATAAATAAATGGATTGTAAGTGAAGAAGAAATATTAAATAAAACAAAGGATATTCACCATGTTGAGGAATTAGTAAAAAAGATTTATGAGGACAGTTTAAATATAAATATGCTTAATTTATATCAAAATAAATATAATATCTGTAAAAAAGAGATAGCAAATGTTGAAAAACAAATAAAAGAATGTGATAATGTTAATGAAGCAGAGAGTATGGTAATAAAAATTGATGAAATGTTAAAATCAGAAAAAAGGCTTATAGAGCTGAATGAAAAGTACAAAGATTATGAGAAAAGAATAGAAGAAGGGCAAAATTATATTAATGCGAGGAAAGCAGAAATAGAAAAACTTTTGAATGAATATGTAAAAATACTAAAAGACAGTGGGAAATGTCCTTTATGTGACAGCTTAATAGGTGAGAATGTTATAGAAAATATTATCGCTAATTACAGGGAGGAGAACAGGTAATGTCTGAATACGAAAAAAAGATAAATAAAATAAAAGAAAATTTAGACAAAGCTAAAAACCTTAGAATAAGGGCAGAAGCCAGGCTGGAGGATTTGAACAGACAAAAACAGGAGATACTAAAAGAGCTGGATGAACTGGGAATAAAGCCGGAAAATTTAGAAGAGGAAATACAAAAGCTAAAGTCGGAAATAGAGGAGTTGATTTATAAGGCGGAAAATCTTATACCTGAAGATTTAATAAAAAATAATTGACAATTTCTCTATAAAAGTTAATAATGAAATATGTTCATGCTTTCTTATTTTAGCATTTTAAATGTGATTTTTAAGAAGGCTTATAATAAATTAATATTTATTAGAGGTGCAGGATTTGAAGAAAAAGGTAGGACTTGTTTCACTGGGATGCCCGAAAAATTTAGTTGACAGCGAAATAATGCTGGGGAAACTAAAAGAAAATTTTGAAATAACTTCAGATGAAAGGGCAGCTGATATTATAATCGTTAACACTTGTGGATTTATTGATTCTGCAAAGGAAGAGTCAATTAACACTATATTGGAGATGGCAAAATACAAAGATGGCAATTGTGAAGTGCTAATTGTTACAGGATGTCTGGCTCAAAGGTATAAGGATGAAGTAATTAAGGAAATGCCTGAAGTAGATGCTGTAATTGGTACAGGGGAATATGGTGAGATTGACAAAGTAATACAAAATATTTACAATGGAAAAATAAAATGTTATACAAATTTAAATGACAGGGATAATATTAAATATTTAAACGAAGAAAGAGTGCTTTCAACTAAAAATGGATATGCTTATTTAAAAATAGCTGAAGGCTGTGACAACTTTTGTACATATTGTATTATTCCTTCCCTTAGGGGACCTTACAGGAGCAGAAAAATTGAGGATATCAAAAAGGAAGCAGGGATCCTTGCAGAAAAAGGTGCAAAAGAAATTATCCTCATAGCCCAGGATGTTACCAGCTATGGAAAAGATATATATGGAGAGAAAAGACTAGTTAGATTAATAAGGGAAATAAGTGAAATTGACAAAATTGAGTGGATAAGACTTCTTTACTGTTATCCTGAAGAAATTGATGATGCATTGATTGAGGAAATTTCAACCAATAACAAAATAGTAAAATATTTAGATATTCCCATTCAACATGCAAGTGATGATATACTCAAAAAAATGGGAAGAAGAGGAACATCAAGAAATTTTAAAGATGTTCTTGAAAAACTTAAAACCAAAATACCTGAAATTGCCATTAGGACATCATTAATAGCCGGGTTTCCCGGAGAGAGTGAAAAGGACTTTGAAATTTTATGCGACTTTGTTAAAGAAACAGAGTTTGACAGATTAGGGGTATTTACATATTCAAGAGAAGAAGGTACAGCTGCATACAACCTAAAGCCCCAGATTAAAAAAAGCGTCAAAGAATTAAGACGGGCTCATATAATGCAGCTGCAGAGGGAAATTGTGTTAAAGAAAAATAAAAAGAGGTTAAACAAAGTTTATAAAACGCTGGTGGAGGGTGTTGCTGAGGACGGTATCTTTTATTATGGAAGAACGTATAAAGAAGCACCTGAAATAGACGGATATATATTTTTTACAAGTATGCAACCTATAGAAATTGGAAAGTTTGTAAATGTGAGAATATTAAATATTGATGAATATGATTTAATAGGAGATGTTGTGCATGAACCTTCCCAATAAATTAACATTATCCAGAATTATTATGGTACCGATTTTTATGCTTTTAATAATACCAATACCTGATTGGATATTTGAAGTACAAATGCTTAAATTTGCCCATCCTCACCTTAGGGTTATAAATGAGTATATATGGGAGTATGGAAATTATCTTGCTGCCCTTTTATTTCTCATTGCATCAAGTACAGACGGCTTAGACGGTTATATAGCCAGAAAGAGAAAACAGATAACCAGATTTGGGAAATTTTTAGACCCAATTGCAGACAAGCTTCTCATTACCGCAGCATTAGTTGCCCTTGTGGAAAGAAATAATGTTACCTCATGGGCGGCAACGGTTATAATAGGCAGGGAATTTATAATTACCGGTTTAAGGCTGGTGGCAGCAAGTGACGGGATAGTTATAGCGGCAAGTAAGTGGGGAAAGGTAAAAACAATAACACAGATTGTTGCAATATTAGCCGCCCTTTTAAAAAATTATCCCATTAGTTTGTGGGTTGATTTTCCATTAGACAGGTATTTAATGTTTATAGCAGTTGTTATAACCATATATTCAGCCTATGATTACATAATAAAAAATGCAAATGTTATAGACTTTAATAAATAATTTTAAAAAATTTTAAGGAAATTCTTGCACAAAAGATAAAAATATAATATACTCTTTATTATCAGCAATTAGTATCAGGTAATAATTATAATAAAAATATAATATATTTTATATAAATGATAAATTTAATGGATTTAAAACTGTAAATAATGTATTTAGTATTTTTAAAAGTTTAATTTTTGGTGCAATATAGTTTTAAAATATTATATTCACCTTTAGGCATAGTTTAAAAGAGGTGATTTTATGAGCAGGCCGTCCTCTGTAAAAAAGGAAAGACAGTCTGTTTTATTAAAGAAATTAACCCAGGACCCTTTTTTGACTGATGAGGAGCTGGCAGAGATTTTTAAAGTCAGTGTACCAACCATAAGATTAGACAGACTTGAACTGGGTATACCTGAACTAAGGGAAAGAATAAAAAATGTAGCAGAAAAGAATTACACCAAAGTCAAATCACTAAACAGCAAGGAAATAGTGGGGGAACTTTTAGATATTTCTTTAGGCGTTGGGGGAATGTCAATACTTGAAACAGATGACAGTATGGCATTTGAAAGAACTAAAATAATAAGGGGTCATTATATTTATTCCCTTGCAGAGTCCCTGGCAATTGCAGTAATTGATGCTGATGTGGCTTTGGTAGGAGTGGCAAATATAAAGTATAAGACGCCGGTTTATTCAGGAAATAAACTTTTGGCAAAGGCAGAAGTAAAAAAAGTAAGAGATAATAAGTATATAGTTTGGGTAAATATTTCACATAAACAAGTTGAAGTTTTCAGGGGGAAATTTATACTGGTATCCCTTGAAAAAGATTTTTACGACAGTGAAAAATGATTATTTTTCTGGGAGTGAAGGTTTTGGTAATTTTAGTAGATGCAATGGGCGGAGACAGTGCGCCGGAATCCGTTGTTAACGGCTGTATAGATGCCGTTAATGAGGCTGACGGGTTCGAAGTATTGTTATTAGGAGACAAAAATAAAATTACAGAAATATTGAATAAGCGTAATTTTAAAAGCGACCGCATTAAAATCCATGAGACCACTGAAGTTATAACTGTAGAAGATATTCCTACTAAGGCAATTAAGACTAAAAAAGATTCTTCAATGGTAGTAGGTTTTAAAATGCTCAAGGAGAAAAAAGGTGACATATTTGTTTCCTGTGGCAACAGTGGTGCATTGATGGCAGGGGCACTTTTAATTTTAGGAAGAATAAAAGGGGTTGACAGACCTTCCCTTGCTGCAATTATACCTACTAAAACAGGAAAAGGGCTTATAATTGATGCAGGACTCAACACTGTATGTAAACCAATTAACTACTATCAATTTGGCATTATGGGTTCTATATACATAAAAGCAATGCTTGGATTGGAAAAACCCCGGGTTGGTCTTGTAAACATAGGTTCAGAAGAAGGAAAAGGTAATGAAGTTTTAAAACAAGCCCATACTCTACTTTCAAATTCAAAATTAAACTTTGTTGGAAATGTTGAAGGCAATGATGTTATGATGGGAGAAGTTGATGTAATTGTTTGCGACGGGTTTACAGGAAATGTCCTTCTTAAATTTTTAGAAGGGACTGCATCCTTTTTTATGCACTCTTTAAGAAATATATTTAATACCAATTTTAAAACCAAATTATCCGGCTTAATGATAAAAAAACAATTTATGGAATATAGAAGCAAATTAAACCCTGAAGAACATGGAGGGGCTCCTATATTAGGAGTTAACGGACTGGTGTTTAAGAGTCATGGAAATTCCAATGCAAAGACAGTAAAAAACGTTGTGATAAAGGCTAGTAAATTTGCAAGTGATAACGTAATAGAGAGTATAAAAAATGAATTTTCTAATATGGAGGTTGGAGACGTTGAACAAAATTTATAGCTGCGGGATACTAGGACTAGGCAGCAGTCTTCCTGAAAAGGTTTTGACCAATTTTGATTTGGAAAAAATGGTGGATACCTCAGATGAATGGATAGTAAAGAGAACCGGTATCTCAGAAAGAAGGGTACTTAGGGAAGATGAGCCTGCATATAAGCTTGCAGTTGATGCAGGAAGAAAAGCCCTTGATGATGCAGGGATTAGTCCTGAAGAATTGGATTTAATAATTGTGGCAACAGAGACGCCGGACTATTATACACCTTCTATGGCATGTATTGTTCAAAGCAATTTAAATGCAACAAATGCTGCTGCATTTGACTTAAACTCAGCATGTTCAGGGTTTATATATGCATTGACTGTTTCAAGCCAATTTATCCAAAATGGTTATTATAAATATATACTTTTGATTGGATGTGAAGGGCTTTCTAAAATAATTGACTGGAAGGACAGAAATACATGCGTCCTTTTTGGGGACGGCGCAGGCGCAGCTGTAGTAGGAAGGGTAGATGAAGGGTATGGTATTATAGCTACCCATATTGGAGCAGATGGAAGCTTAGGAAGATGCATTACCGCTCCTTCAACTTATGCAAGCCCTGAAGACTTAGAAGTGAGAAAGGGCGATAACAAGAGAGTTTTAGTAATGGATGGAAGTGAAGTTTTTAAATTTGCAGTTAAAGTTATGGAAAGAGGCACTATAGAAGTGTTAGAGCAATCAAATATGACATTAGATGATATAAAACTAATTATTCCACACCAGGCAAATATAAGAATATTAGATAATGCAGCAAAGAGACTAGGAATTTCTAAAGATAAAGTATTTTCAAATCTTTACAAATATGGTAATATTTCCTCTGCATCAATACCGGTGGGATTGGAAGAAGCTTATAAAAACAACTTGTTTTCTAAAGGGGACAATTTAGTTTTAGTTTCCTTTGGTGCAGGATTAACCTGGGCTTCTGCACTCATTAAATGGAGTAAATAACTTAAAATTATTAAATTTTAAAAGAAAACAATGAAATAGTCATAAAGCTACATGAAATAATTATAGATTAGTTAATTAAAAGGAGAATAAAATTTTATAAACTTTAAAAAAAGGAGATGGGTATGGGTAGGATTGCATTTTTGTTCCCGGGTCAGGGGGCTCAATATGTAGGTATGGGTAAAGAAATAGCCAAAGAGTACAAATCAGCTGATATGATATTTGAAGAAGCCTCTGACGCACTTGGGTTTGATACAAAAAAAATGATTTTTGAAAGCGATGATGAAACTCTTAAAATAACTGAGAACACACAACCTGCCATTTTAATTACAAGTATTGCATGTATGCAGCCTTTAAAGGAAGAGGGAATAGTTCCTGAGGTTGTTGCAGGTTTGAGCCTTGGTGAATATTCTGCCCATATAGCGGCGGAGACCATTGAGTTTAAAGATGCTGTCCCTTTGGTGAAAAAAAGGGGAAAATATATGCAAGAAGCCGTACCCTTAGGAAAAGGGACGATGGCAGCTATTTTAGGACTTGAAAGAGATGAAGTATTGAGTATATGTGAAATGGCTTCAAAAGAGGGGATTGTGGAGCCGGCTAACTTTAACTGCCCCGGACAGATTGTTATAGCAGGAGAAACGAGGGCTATAGACAGGGCGATGGAAATTGCAAAAGAAAAAGGGGCAAGACGGGCTATGGTTCTTCCTGTCAGTGCACCTTTTCACTGCAGCATGCTAACGCCTGCCGGAGAAAAGCTAAAAGAAGAACTTGATAAAATTAATTTAAAAGATATGAAAATTCCTGTGGTAACCAATGTAACTGCAGAATATATTTTAGATAAGTCCATGGTAAAGGACTTATTGATAAGGCAGGTAAGCAGCCCGGTTTTGTTTGAAGATTCCATTAGAAATATGCTGGAAAAAGGCATAGATACTTTTGTTGAAATAGGTCCGGGCAAAGTGCTCAGCGGCTTTGTTAAAAAGATAGATAAAGGTGTTAAAATTTTAAATGTCGAAGATATTTCATCTTTACATAAAACCCTGAATGAAATTACCGGATAATTTAATAATAAGTACGAAGGGAGAGGAACTGATGAATAATATGCAATTAAAGGGGAAAACTGCTGTTGTAACAGGTTCAGGCAGAGGTTTGGGAAAGGCTATTGCAAAAAAACTTGGAGAAATGGGGGCAAATATTGTTCTAAATGATATTTCCTCATCTGATTGTTTGGATGATACTGCGAAGGAGCTTAAAGCTTTAGGTATAAATGTAATTGTTACAAAGGGTGATGTAAGAAACCCTGAAGATACAGAAGCGATGATTAAAGCTTGTATCGATGAGTTTGGAAGTATAGATATATTAGTTAACAATGCAGGTATAACCAGGGATATGCCTATAATTAAGATGAAAGAAGAAGATTGGGACGATGTTTTGGATATAAATTTAAAAGGTGCTTTTTTGTGTACCAAGGCTGCGGTAAAATACATGATGAAGCAAAGAAGTGGTAAAATTATCAACATTGCTTCTGTAGCAGGTGTTATGGGAAACCGTGGCCAGGCAAACTATTCTGCTTCAAAGGCAGGATTAATAGGTCTTACAAAATCAACTGCAAAAGAACTTGCATCAAGGAATATCACCTGTAATGCAGTTGCCCCCGGAGTCATTGAAAGTAAAATGACAGAGGTTTTACCTGACAACGTAAAGGAGAATTATTTAAACAACATCCCGTTAAAAAGGTTTGGGACACCTGAAGATGTGGCAAATGTTGTTGCTTTCCTTGCATCTTCTGACTCAGATTATGTTACAGGTCAGGTAATACATATTGACGGAGGACTAGTAATGTAATAATATCATATTGTAATATATATTTTAAACAATATGATTGCACATTAGCTAATAAAACCCCCTTTGGAAGGAGGTGAACCATAGTGCTGGATAAAGTTAAAAAAATTATTATGGAACAGTTAGGTGTTGAAGGAGATGAAATAACTTTAGAATCTTCCTTTATAGATGATTTAGGAGCAGACTCATTGGACATAGTTGAGCTTATTATGGCTTTAGAAGAAGAATTTGACCTTGAAATTCCTGATAGTGAGGCTGAGAAAATTTCTACAGTGGGAGATGTTATTGAGTACATTAAAAATAATTCATAAAAAAAGTCCCTTTGTGGAGGGACTTTTTTTAAAAAAGACAACAGAACTAATCTATCTATATATTAGACAAAAGATAATTTATAGTATTTTTTTATAGTATGTTTTAAATTTGCACTGGAGGTTGAATTATGAAAAAGCGTGTAGTTATTACCGGCATGGGGGTTATTTCTGCATTAGGTAATGAACTGGAGAAATTCTGGGACGCTATAAAAAACGGAGAATGCGGCATATCAACGGTAACATCATTTGATGCATCAAATTTGAGTACTAAAGTAGCAGCTGAAGTAAAGGACTTTGATCCAACATTATACATTGATAAAAAAGAAGTAAGAAGGATGGACAGGTTTACCCAATTTGCCCTGGCAGCTACTAAAATGGCAATTGACATGTCTGGTTTGGACGTTGAAAAGGTGGATAAATATAGGTTTGGAGTTGTTGTAGGTTCCGGGATAGGAGGAATTCAAACATTAGAAACCCAGCACAATGTATTAATTGAAAAGGGACCTGGCAGAATAAGCCCGTTTTTTATCCCTATGATGATATCAAATATGGCAGCGGGACGTATAGCTATCCAATATGGTGCGAAGGGTTTTAATGAATGTGTGATTACTGCATGTGCAACATCTACCAATGCCGTAGGAGATGCATTTAAGGTTATCCAGCGTGGGGATGCTGATGTAATAATTACAGGCGGTGCAGAAGCATCAATTACTCCGTTGTCCTTTGCAGGTTTTTGTTCAATGAAGGCAATGTCCACATGTGAAGACCCAAAAGCTGCCTGCAGACCCTTTGATGCAGAAAGAGACGGTTTTGTAATGGGTGAAGGTGCCGGTATATTGATTATAGAAGAGTTAGAGCATGCCCTAAAGAGGGGTGCAAATATAATAGCTGAAATAATGGGATATGCAGCCACTAATGATGCCTACCACATTACAGCTCCTGACCCTGAGGGAGAAGGCAGTGTCATGTGTATGAAAATGGCCATAAAAGATGCTGATTTAGATGTAGAAGATATTGACTATATAAATGCCCATGGCACATCTACAGAATTCAATGATAAATTTGAAACAAAGGCAATAAAAACAGTATTTGGAGAAAAGGCCTATAAGCTGCCTGTCAGCTCTACAAAATCCATGACCGGTCATTTACTTGGGGCAGCAGGTGCAGTGGAAGCTATAATTTCCACCCTTGCAATCAGGGACGGATTTATACCTCCGACAATAAATTACAAAACACCGGATCCGGAATGTGATTTGGATTATGTGCCAAACAAAGGCAGAAAAGCGGATATTTCTTGTGCACTATCAAATTCATTGGGATTTGGCGGACATAATGCTACAATTATAATAAAAAAATATCAGCCTTAAAGCATTTTATTTGCATGCAGCTTGCTTTAGGAGGTACCATGGAAAAGTTTGAAGATATTACAAATAAGATAAATGAATTTGAAAAAATAATACAGTACACATTTAAAGACAAAAATAACATTATTCTGGCGTTAACTCATAGTTCCTATGCCAATGAATATAAAAATCAAAAGCTTAGAAGCAATGAGAGGCTGGAGTTTTTGGGAGATACCGTTTTAAATATGATTATCAGTGAAGAAATATACACTAAGTATAATGATTTATCCGAAGGGGAAATGACAAAATTCAGATCAAATGTAATATGTGAAGCCTCTCTTGCCGAATGTGCAAAAAACTTGAATATAGGAAAATACCTCCTTTTAGGGAAGGGAGAAGAAAACACAGGCGGAAGACAAAGGGCGTCCATTCTCTCAGATGCAGTGGAGGCATTAATCGGTGCATTATATTTAGATGCAGGGCTTGAGAAGGCCAAAAGTTTTGTTTTGGCCCAAATGGGTGAAATGATTGAAAAATCCATAAAGGGTATAATTTTCATGGATTATAAAACCCAATTGCAGGAAATATTGCAAAGGGGCAGTGAAAAAAAAGTTGCCTATGAAATTATTGATGAGAAGGGGCCGGATCATGATAAAATATTTGTTTCCCAGGTAAAGATAAACGGGAAACCGGCGGGCAAGGGAAAAGGTAAGACTAAAAAGGAAGCAGAACAAATGGCAGCTAAAGAAACCATTAAAACTTTAGAAAATCACATATAACTTAAAGTGTATAAGTAAGGGAGAAGGATGAGTAACAAAAACATAATTATACCAATTTTCATACCTCATAAAGGATGTCCCTTTGATTGTATTTTTTGTAATCAAAAGAATATAAGCGGACAGATAAAGGATATGGACGAAAACCAGATTAGAAATATCATAGAATCCTTTATACATTCAATTCCTAAAGGGAATATAAGTGAAATAGCTTTTTACGGCGGAAGTTTTACAGGCATAGAAAAAGAACAGCAGCTAAAATTCCTTGACATAGCAAATGAATATATAAAAAACGGTTATGTAAAGGGAATCCGCATTTCAACACGCCCTGATTATATAGACCAGGATATTTTGGATTACCTTAAAAGTTATAATGTTACCACAATAGAGTTAGGTGTCCAAAGTTTAGATGAGGAAGTTTTAAAAGCAGCTTTTAGGGGACATGGGGTTAGAGAGGTTTACCATTCTTCAGGGCTTATTAAAAAGAACGGTTTTGTTCTTGGTATTCAAACAATGGTGGGACTACCCAAAGATACTCCTGAAAAAGCTTTATATACCGCCAAAAAAGTAGTTGAAATATCTCCTGATTTGGTAAGGATATACCCTGTATTGGTAATAAGAGATACCTATCTTGAAAAAATGTATTACAGCGGCGAGTATGCTCCTCTAGAATTAAATGAAACTGTTGACCTTTGTTCAAAGTTGGTGAAAATTTACCGTGAGAATAATATAAATGTTATTAGAATCGGACTTCAGACAACTGAAAATATAAATAAAGACGGTGATGTAATAGCAGGGCCTTTTCATCCTGCCTTAAGGCAGTTGGTAGAGTCAAAAATTGCTCTTGATGCAATAGAAAAAGAAATACAAAGAAAAAACCTTAAAGAGAAAGATGTTATTATTATATCTACAAGCAAAGAAAAAATTTCAGATGTAATTGGTCAAAAAAAATCGAATATTATGTATTTAAAGGAAAAATATAAGTATAAAAGAGTATTAGTTAGAATATCAAAAGGAAAACATGAACATTGTGATATAAAATATTAATTTTGTAATATTGTCTGTTTACCAGTAATGTTATAGAATAGAGATGTAACAGGTTATACTAATACCTCTGGTCTACTGATAGATAGATAATATACATATGAAGAATATAGAGATACATATATAAAGAGTAGAGAGATAGATTTATAATAATTTTATAATTTATATAATATTTATTTATATTGAGGAGGATGAATGTATGGAAGTATTAAAGGTATCAGCACAATCTCAGCCGAAGATGGTCGCAGGAGCGTTGGCAGCAATTCTTAGAGGAAAATCAACAGCAGAAATACAAGCAGTGGGAGCAGCAGCAGTGAATCAAGCTATTAAAGCTATTGCAATTACCAGAGGTTTTGTAGCACCTAATGGTATTGACATCGTCACTGTGCCTGCGTTTTCATCAATTAATATTGATGGAGAAGAGAGGACTGCAATCAAGTTTCTTGTTGAACCAAGATAATCTTGGTTTTAAATTTTTGTTTTGTATGAATAATTAATATTAAAAAAGCTGTCTGGATAATGGACAGCTTTTTGTTTTGCATTTTTCTTGATTAAGCATAAAATTGTGTTAAAATAATTAGTGTTAAACAAATTAAAAAGATGCTAAAGAATTGAAAGATGGCAGGAAAATTTCAAGAGGTTTTATATAGAGGTGTTATAAATTGCATTTAAAAAGACTTGAAGTGCAGGGTTTTAAATCATTTGCTGAGAAAATTGTTCTTGAATTTAATTCTGGAATAACAGCAGTGGTAGGTCCAAACGGAAGTGGTAAAAGTAATATTTCAGATGCCATAAGGTGGGTGCTTGGAGAACAAAGTGCCAAAACCTTAAGAGGCGGGAAGATGGAAGATGTTATATTTGCCGGTACTGAACACAGGAAGCCTCTGGGGTTTGCAGAAGTTTCACTGTGTTTTGACAATACAGACAGAACCCTTCCCATTGATTACAGTGAAGTCATTGTAACCAGGCGTGTATACCGTTCCGGGGAAAGTGAATATAAAATTAACAAAACTAACTGCCGCCTTAAGGACATTACTGAACTGTTCCTTGATACAGGGATAGGCAAAGACGGCTATTCAATTATCGGTCAGGGCAGGGTGGATGAAATATTAAGTACAAAATCAGAAGAGAGAAGGCATATATTTGAAGAAGCTTCAGGTATAATGAAATATAAGATAAAGAAGCAGGAAGCAGAAAAAAAGCTTGAGATGACAAGTCAAAACCTTCTTAGGATAAATGACATCATTTTAGAGTTGGAAAGCCAGTTAGAACCTTTGAAAGAGCAGGCTGACAAAGCAAAAAGATACCTTTCTTTAAGGGACGATTTAAAAGAATTGGAAGTCAGTGTATATGTGGAAAACATATCTAAGCTAAAAAGCAAAATGCAGGAGATTGAAAACCACTATACAACCATAAAAAACCACATTGACACTGAAAGTAAAAAATTAGAAGAAATAACAATGCTTAATCAAAAAAAATCCCATACCTTAAAAGATTTAGATGAAAAACTTGAAAGGGCTAAAGAAAAATATTATTCTTTAGAGGGAAATCTTGAAAGGTGTAGTTCAGAAATAAAATTAAATGAAGAAAAGAAAATCAATTTAAAAATTAATATAAACCGTCTGAATGATGAAATAAGTGAAATAAATAAAAGAATAGAAGAATTATGTGATGAGGAAAAAGAGCGGAAAGAAAAGGTTTCTTACTTAAAAGACAGATATTTGGAATTTAATAAAAAGCTAGAGGAGTACAATAAAAAACTTAAGTCTCTTTTGGATAATTTAAGTGAAGATGAAAAATATATTGAAAAATTAAAAGAAAATATTATGAATAAACTTGATCTTCAAGGAGACAAGAAAAGTCAGGCTAATAATGTAAAAAACCATATTGAAATTATACAAAAAAGGCAAAACAGCATTGAAAATGAATTAAAAGGGCTTTCTTTAGAAAAAGATGGGGAATGTATAAAGTTAAAGGATTTAAAAGAAAGCATTTCTAATACTGAAAATTTGATTATTAACTTAAGAGAAAAGATAAATGATTATAAAAATAAAAAGACAAGTGTAAATAATGAGCTGGAAAAGCTTAAAGAAAAGCAAAACAATTTAAGGTCTGAGATACATGTAAAGGTTTCAAGACATAAAATGCTAAGCAACATGGAAAGTAACTTAGAAGGCTATACCAGAAGTGTTAAAATGGTACTGAAGGCATGTAAAGAGTCATCAGAATTCGGACAAGGTATCCATGGTGCATTGGTCCAGCTCATAAATGTTGAAAAGAGGTATGAGACAGCCATTGAAATGTCTCTTGGCGGGGCACTTCAAAATATAGTTACAAGCACTGAGGAAGATGCCAAAAGGGCAATTGGATTTTTAAAGAAAAACCAGATTGGAAGGGCAACCTTTCTTCCCATTTCTTCAGTAAAGGGAAGGTATTTTGATGAAAGGGTTTTAGATGAACTAAAAAGGCAGGAGGGATTTATTGGCGTTGCTTCTGATTTGGTAAATGTTGATTCTTTGTATAGAGGAATTATATTAAGCTTTTTAGGCAGGGTTGTGGTGGTTGATAATCTCGATTCAGGAATAAAAATTGCCAGAAGATTTAATTATGCTTTCAAGATAGTGACATTAGACGGGGACATTATAAGCAGTACAGGTTCTATGTCAGGAGGAAGCAAGAACACTAAAGAGTCCGGGATTTTAAGCAGGAACAGGGAAATTGCAGAACTTAAAGAAGTTATAGAAAAGTTAAAGGAAGATGAAAAAAATTTAGAAAACAAAATTACCGGGCTTTCTAAAATTCTAAATACTTTAATTGAGGATATATCCATTGAAGAGGAAAATTTAAGAAATAAAGAGCATTTAAAAATAAGGGACGAAAGCCACCTTATGCAAATTGAAGAAAATATTAAAAGAATTGAGTCAAAAGAGGATATGCTAAAACAAGAAATTGTGCAGCTTAAAAAACAGGAGGAAAATACCCAAAAAGAGCTTTATAAATACTTAGAAGAATTAAAAGAAATAGAAGAAGATATTAAAAATACAAAGGAAATAGTGGCGGAATATGAGGTAAAGCACAAAGAAAACCAGTATTTCAAGGATTTAATAAATGAAGACATCACCCAGTGCAAAATATCCATAAATTCAATAAAAGATAACATTCAAGGGGTTGAAGATGCTTTAGAACGGATTTTAAAAGAAAAGGATAATTTAAAAAACAGCATTGAAATGAAAAGTTTAGAAAAGGAAAACAGTTACAAGGAAATTCAATCTTTAGATGAAAAAAATGAAGGGTTGAGAAATTTATTAAAGGGGTATGAGGAAGAGAAAACAGGTAAAACCCTTGAAATTGACAGGATAATTGAAGAGAAGAAAGTTTTAGAAGAAGAGTCTTCAGATATAATAGAAAAAATAGCCAAAATCAATAAAGATATTATAAGTTTAAAAGAAGAATATGGAAGACTAGAAGTCAGGAAGGCAAAGATTGAGTCAGAAATGGAAGCTATGCAAAACAGGATGTGGGATGAATATGAACTTACCTATACAAATGCATTAGAGATTAAAAAAGATGTGGATAATATAAATAAAGCCCAAAAAAGGATAAATGAATTGAGAAACGAAATTAAAGAACTTGGATATGTTAATGTGGCAGCTATAGAGGAGTATATAAAGACAAAAGAACGGTATGAATTTATGTCAGTCCAAAGGGATGACATGGAAAATGCCAAAGAGAAGCTGCAGAAGGTTATAAATGAAATGGTATCAATTATGAAGCGTCAATTTATGGAACAGTTTAAACGCATTAACGAAAGCTTTAACACTGTATTTAGGGAGCTGTTTGACGGTGGACATGCAGAGCTTATTTTAGTGGATAAAGAAAATGTTTTAGAAAGCGGTATAGAAATAGAAGTGCAGCCTCCGGGGAAAAAACTTCAGAATCTTATGTTGCTTTCCGGGGGTGAAAAGGCATTTACAGCAATAGCGCTGCTTTTTGCAATACTAAGGTTAAACCCTACCCCTTTTTGTGTATTGGATGAGATTGAAGCAGCCTTAGATGATGCCAATGTGTATAAATTTGCCCAATATTTAAAGAAGTACTCAACTTCAACTCAGTTTGCAGTTATTACACACAGAAAGGGGACAATGGAAATTGCGGATACCCTTTACGGCGTTACAATGGAAGAACATGGGGTGTCAAAAGTAGTTTCTCTTAAAATGGGAGATACTATAAACTGATGCATCTTTTAAATTTAAGGTTTTTATAAACAGTGTTTTTATAAATATGGTTGTGATAAAAAAACAAATTTAAATACAAAATGTAATAAGAATTGGAGGAAAGAAAATGGGTTTTTTTGATAAACTAAAGAGAGGCTTAAAGAAAACAAAAAATACAATTACAGAAAGGATAGATCAGGTACTTGTTTCCTTTGGAAAAATTGATGAGGAACTTTTTGAAGAATTAGAAGAAATACTTATAACTTCAGACGTAGGAATTGAAACCAGTATGAAAATTATTGAGGATTTAAAAAAGAAGGTAAAGGAAACAAAGACAACTGATCCTAAGGGAGTAAAAAAATTATTAAAGGAAGAGCTTAGTGAAATTTTAGGCACAAGTAACTCAAAGTTAAATATAGAAACCAAACCTTCTGTCATTATTGTAGTTGGTGTAAATGGTGTAGGAAAGACCACTTCAATCGGAAAAATAGCCAATGTTTTAAAATCCCAAAACAAAAAGGTGGTTTTAGCTGCAGCAGACACCTTCAGGGCAGCTGCCATAGACCAGCTTGAAATATGGGCAGAAAGGGTTGGGGTTGATATAATAAAACACAGTGAAGGTGCAGACCCAGGTGCTGTGGTTTATGATGCCGTACAGGCGGTAAAGTCCAGAAATGCAGATGTTTTAATATGTGACACTGCAGGAAGGCTTCATACCAAAAAGAATTTAATGGAAGAGCTTAAAAAAATATTTAGGATAATAGACAGAGAGCTTCCAGAATGTTCAAAAGAGACTTTGCTGGTTTTAGATGCCACAACAGGACAAAATGCCATATCCCAGGCTAAGACATTTGGAGAGGCTGTAGGGGTGACCGGTATAGTTCTTACCAAACTTGACGGTACAGCTAAAGGGGGAATAGTAATAGCAATTTCTTCAGAGCTTAATATCCCTGTTAAGTTCATTGGTGTAGGTGAACAGGCGGATGATTTACAGCCATTTAATTCAACGGAATTTGTGGAGGCTTTATTCTCAAATAATGATGACTAAAGACCTATGTCTATAAAAAAATAAGTTTTAAATTATCCTCTATTTAAGGGGATAATTTTTTAATGTAAATTATTAAATTTGTATAAATTATTTTTTTGACAGTACAAACTTTGTAAATTATAATGTATAATCCTTATATATGCACATGAATCCGGGAGGGTTTAATTATTCCTTGGAGGTGAGGATGTGAGTGAAAAGGAAAAGTGTGAGAAGCAGCTGATAAAAGAAGCTAAATCAGGAAGTGTAGAAGCCTTTGAAGAACTTATTAAACAGTGTCAAAAGAAGGTTTTTAACATTGCTTATAAAATGACAGGTAGTTATGATGATGCAAATGAGCTGGCCCAAGAGGCTTTTATCAGGGCGTATAAATCCATAAATAAATTTAAAGGGGATTCCCTTTTTTCCACATGGATATACAGGATTACTACAAATGTATGTTTAGATGAGCTTAGGAAAAGGAAAAACCAAAAGGTAATTTCTATAAATGAAGATATAAAATACAATGATGAGGAGCTTAAACCTCAGATAAAAGATGAAAGTCCCGGACCTGAAAAAATATATGAAAGAAAGGAATTTAAAAGCCTTGTAAAAGAGTGTATAGAATCCTTACCCCCTGACTATAAGACTGTTATAGTATTAAGGGATATTGAAGGTTTTAGTTATGAGGAGATAGCTAAAATAATTAATTGTCCGGAAGGTACCGTTAAATCCCGTATAAACAGGGCAAGAAAAGCTTTAAGGGAAATTTTCAAAAATAAAAAGGAACTTTTTAATGAGGAATACGTCAAATAAGTATAGGAAGGAGGGTTAGATGTGAAAAAGTGTGAAGAGATAATGGAACTAATTTCATTATATATTGATGATGATTTAAATGAAACTGAAAAACATCAGTTTGAAGAGCATATAAATTCATGTATAAAGTGCAGGGAAGAACTTGACTTGCAGATGGAAATTATTAATTTGTGCCAGGACATGGAGGAAGTTGAGCTTCCAGAGGATTTTAACAGACAACTTAATCAAAAGCTTGTGGAAGAAGAACAAAGAAGAAGCCCTCTTTTCCGGATGCATTCTAAATATATTAAATTGGTACCATCTGTTGCAGCAGTATTTTTATTAATTTTTATGACTTCAGCGTTTCTTTTAATAAATAAATTTAACATGAGTAAGTCTGATGATAGTCCACATGACGGGATGCTTTATGTTAGGGGAAACTCTAAAAAAGAATCTTTAAAAGATGCTGATGGTCTTCCAAATGAGGATGTATTAAATGAAATTGCAATATCTGTCAGAGAACAGGATGAAGCTGATTTATTTTCTGCAAATAATGATGTAGTAAGCAAAGAAGAAGGTGGTGAGGATACTTATCACCGTACTGTAAGTCCTGATATTTACTATGATGATATGAAAGAAACGGGTTCATCCGGAGCCGGTATGACTGAGGAGGCCGGGGATATTGCCGTGGGGGGTGGAATGTCTTCTTATGCCGGGGAAGTTGAACCGGCGTACGGCGCTGAGGCATCATATACCATTGTAAGGGCAACTGTTATAAACAAGTCCCGGGAGCCGGAATATATGGCGTATGTTGTGGACACTGCCAATAAACTTGAAATTGAATTTATTGAAGATAAATCTAATGATTTAGTAAGATTTGAAGCGGAAATAAACAAATACCACAAATTCTTAGAACAATTAGAAAGTAGTTTTACAAACTTAAAGGTTAACATTACGGCAGATGGAGGAACAGAAATAACAGTTGAAATATTAATAGAGTAGTTAAATAAAAAACCAAATTACTGTAGATATAAAAAGCAAAGGGTAAAGGACTCTTTGCTTTTTTAAAATCTTATTGCCCGGTATCCTTTACTTAGGCTTTTTTTTTGTGTAAAATGTTTCTTGTACGGCTTTTAACAATAGGGAAAAGTGGCAATTATTTTGATTATAAAAGCTGTATTTGATAAAATAAAACGGTAAGATTTAAAAATTTAAATTTTGAGAAAGGATTGCTATGGATAAACAAAAAATAATGATTATAGACGGAAACAGCATATTAAACAGGGCTTTTTACGGTGTAGGGCTGCTTTCAACTTCTGACGGCTTACATACAAATGCAATATATGGTTTTTTAAATATTATGTACAAATATATTGAGGAAGAGAATCCCCAGTATATTTGCGTGGCATTTGACCTTAAAGCCCCTACTTTCAGGCACAGGCAATATGAGGGATATAAGGCAAAAAGAAAAGGAATGCCTGATGAACTTAGTGAGCAGGTTCCTTATATGAAGGAAGTATTAGATGCAATGAGAATAAAAAGGCTTGAGTTGGAAGGTTTTGAAGCAGATGACATATTAGGCTCTGTTTCCTTATGTGCGGAGCAAAGGGGATTGGAGGTAGTTATAGTTACAGGGGACAGGGATTCCCTTCAGCTTGCGGGGAAAACTACAAGGATAAAAATTCCAAGAACAAAGGCAGGGAATACCGAGACTGAGGAATATGATTATGACAGGATAGTAGAGGAATATGGAATAAAACCCCATCAGTTTATAGATGTAAAGGGCTTGATGGGAGATAGTTCAGACAATATTCCCGGCGTTCCCGGAATTGGTGAAAAAACTGCTTTAAAACTTATTAAAGAATATGGGAATTTGGAAAACTTGTATAAAAACATTGATGAAATAACCCAGAAAAGAGTAAAAGAAAATCTTATGACTTATAAAGAACAGGCATTTTTAAGCAGGGATTTATCCAGAATTGAAAGAAATATGCCAAGTCTTTGCGAGTTTGAAGAATTTAAATACCAGGAATATGACAGCGAAAAGCTTTTTAGTATTTTTGAAAGGTTAGAGTTTAATAGCTTTATTGACAAGTTTGCTCTTAGAAGTTCAGTTGCTTTAGATGAAATTGACGTAAATATAAAGAGGGTTGAAAATATAGGTGAGCTTAAATCTATAAAGACAAAAATACTTATGTCAGGTAAATTGTATTTTTATTATTTAATTGACAGAGAAGGCAAATTTTCAAAAAAACTTTCTTCATTGGCCTTTTCATCCGGAGATGAAGAGGTTTGGTATGTTGATTTTGCCAAAAGTATAAATGAGAAAGAATTTTTCCTTGAGTACAAGGATGTTTTTGAAGATGAAAATGTTAAAAAATATTCCCATGATGTAAAGAATTTTATTGTTTATTTAAAGCAGAATGATATTGTATTAAAGGGTTTGGCATTTGACACAATGATAGCAGCCTATATTTTGGATCCTTCCAGGGAATCTTATATAATATCAGACCTTGCCAGGGAATATATAAACTTGAGAATAAGTTCAATAGAGGAGATGGCAGGGAAGGGGAAAAAGGCTGTACTTTATAAAGATATGCCGGCAGAAGAAGTGGCTGATGTCATAGGGCGTTATCCACATGTGATGACAAAACTAAAGGAAAAATTTGAAAAACTTTTAGAAGAAAACAACCAAAAAGAACTTTATTATGATATAGAACTTACTTTAATTAGTGTTTTAGCGGATATGGAATACCATGGCTTTAAAGTTAATACTGAGGAATTGCTTAACTTTTCTAAAGAACTTCAAAGTAAAATTGATTCTGTCAAAACCAGAATTTTTGATTTAGCCGGGGAAAAATTTAATATTAATTCCCCAAAACAGCTGGGCGTAATACTTTTTGAAAAGCTTGAGCTTCCAATCATTAAAAAGACCAAAACCGGCTATTCAACAGCTGCTGAAGTACTAGAAGAGCTTAAGGACAGGCATGAAATTATTAAAGAGATTTTAGAATACAGGCAGCTGGTAAAGCTTAATTCCACATATGTAGAGGGACTTTTGGGGGTTATAAATGAAAATACAGGTAAAATTCATTCAAGTTTTAACCAGACTGTCACTGTAACGGGCAGAATAAGCAGCACTGAGCCAAACCTTCAAAATATACCTATAAAGCTTGAAATGGGGAGGAAAATAAGAAAGGTTTTTGTTCCATCTGATGAAAACTATATTCTTTTAGATGCAGATTATTCACAGATAGAGCTGAGGGTTTTAGCCCATATAACAAATGATGAAAACATGATAGAAGCATTTTTAAATAATGAAGATATACATACCTCTACAGCATCTAAGGTATTTGGTGTTTCAAAAAGTGAAGTTACACCCCTTTTAAGGTCAAGGGCAAAGGCTGTAAATTTTGGAATTGTATACGGTATTGGTGATTTTAGTCTTTCTAAAGACTTAGGAATAACCAAAAAAGAAGCAGGAAATTATATAGAGGAGTATTTGGAGAAGTATCCTAAAGTTAGAGAATATATGACAAACATAAAAAAAGAAGCAAGGGAGAAAGGCTTTGTCACCACTCTGTTTAACAGAAGAAGGTATATACCTGAGATAAAATCAAATAATTTTAATATAAGGTCCTTTGGGGAAAGGGTGGCGCTAAACACCCCTATACAGGGAAGTGCTGCAGATATTATTAAAATAGCAATGGTAAATGTATATAAAGAGCTTAGTAAAAGAAATTTAAAATCTAAGCTTATCCTCCAGGTGCATGACGAACTTATATTGGAGGTACATAAAGAAGAAATAAACCAGGTTAAAAAAATAGTTGAAGAGAGCATGAAAAATGCAGCATCACTAAAAGTGCCTTTAGAAATTGACATAAACTTAGGAAAAAACTGGTATGAGACAAAATAAATTTATAATATTTATAAAGGGTGTATGAGATTTGAAAGTAATAGGTGTTACAGGTGGAATAGGAAGCGGGAAAACCACCGTTTCCGGTATTCTTTCTTCTTTAGGGGCAAAAGTAATTGAAGCAGATAAAATTTCAAGGGAGATAATGAAAAAAGGGCATAAAGTTTTTGATGAAGTTGTAGATTTTTTTGGGGAAGATATTTTAGATGAAAAAGGGGAGATTATAAGGGCAAAATTAAGGGATATAGCTTTTGAAAGTGAAGAGAAGGTAAAGGCATTAAATGATATTACCCATAAATATATTTCCATAGAAATTAAAAATAAAATTAAAAAATGCGCCAAAGAAGACACTGTAGTGGTGGATGCTGCAATTCCACTTGAAAACGGGTTTTTAGATGTATCACATGAAATATGGTTTGTTACTGCAGACATAGATACAAGAATAAAGAGGGTTATGAAAAGAAATAATTTAACATATAGTGAAGTAATGGATATAATAAAAATGCAGCCGGATGATAATTATTATATTTCCATTTCAAATATAATCATATATAATAATGGCAGCTATAAAGAACTAGAAGAAAGAGTAAAAAATATATATATAAAAAGTGCGTATAAATAAAGGTGGTAGCTTTTGTGGTAAAAAAAATAAAAAAGAGAATAAAAAATATTCTATTTTTCGTCTTTATAATTTTAATAATAGCTTTTACAGCCAAAACAGCTTTAGAATATCTATATCCTTTAAAGTATAAAGAATATGTTTTTAAATATTCTTCCCTCTATGACAATTTAGACCCTTATTTGGTTTTTTCAATTATCAAGGCAGAGAGCGGTTTTAACCCTGATGCAACATCCTATAAAAATGCCAGGGGACTTATGCAGATAACAGATGATACTTCAATTTGGATAGCTGAAAGAATGAAAATAGAGAATTTTAAAGTGGAAAATTTATATGACCCTGAAACCAATATAAAAATGGGATGCTGGTACCTTAACAACCTTATGCAGGAGTTTATGTATGAGGATGGCGTTTATGTAATTGAAGAAGAGGACGAAAGAGAAAAGCTGGTTTTAGCAGCGTATAATGCAGGAAGAGGCAATGTAGCCTTGTGGTTAAAAGATAAAAAGTTCAGCAGTTCAGGAAAAAACCTGGAAGTCATACCGTTTAAGGAAACTGAAAGGTATGTGGAAAAAGTACAGAATTATTATTTAATATACCAAATACTATACAAAGATGGAATTTTAAAAAAGGATGTTTCTGAGTGAATGTTATAGTAAATGTTAAAGTAAATAGCTAAGATGACTTGAAATTTATAGTCTTTGAATAATTGCCTGTGTACACTGATTTATACCTACGGTGATAGGCATTTGTATAGCACAAACTACAGTATCTGCCTGAGCGGATTGATTTATTGCAAACTTCGCAAAACAGAAAGTGATTATCAGCTTCCACTATCTCAAGCCTGTTTTCACGCAAATACCGTTTTATTTTTTTTAAAGGCATATCAAGGGCACTTACAACTTCAAATATTTTAGCCTGCGGGTTTTCTTCTAAATAGACTTTAATTCTGTTAAAATCAGATTCGTCCCGTTGAAAACAGGTAGGGCATACTTTGTGAAAACCATTTGAGGTGTAAATTTTCCCACACACTTCACAGTTTCTTAGCTCGAGCATATTATTCACCTCTTAAAAAACGTCCATTATACCGGATACATCTACGATATAAGGTATAATTATATTATACAACAAAAAAAGGTTTATGTTAATGGTTAAAAAGCATTATATTAAAAACAGTACTAGTACTAAAGTCCTATTTTAATTTTAAAAGGGAGGGTAAGAATTTTGAAAAAGAATGGGTTTGGCTATTTATTTTTGCTAAATACGGTTATATTATTTAGTACCTATGAAGTTGTAAGTAAAATAATTATAGACAGGATAAGTCCTTTTCAAATTAATTTTTTGAGGTTTTTTTTAGGAGGATTATTTCTCTTTCTGTTTAGTTTAATCAAGAGGGATTATAAAGTTGAAAAAAAGCACCTTAAAATGCTGGCTGTACTTGGTGTGATAAATGTTGTTTTATCCATGAATTTATTGCAGCTAAGTTTAAGTATGGAGAATGCAAAGGCGGCACTGGTTGCAGTTATTTTTAGCAGTAATCCCATATTTGTTACTCTTTTTTCATCTGTAATTGAAAAAGAAAAAATACATACATACAAAAAGGCAGGGCTTATTCTTGGCTTAACGGGTGTAATGGTTATGTCAATTAATGAACTGAGTATAGATGCGGTAAATATATTAAGTCCTGTTTTAGCACTTTTTTCTGCGGTGTTATACGGCCTTTATACCGTTTTTGGAAGAAAAGTATCTAAAGATATAGGCAGCCTTAAAATGAATTCATATTCTTTTTTAATAGGAAGTATATTGCTGCTTCCCTTTTTACTGTTATTTAAAATTCCGGCATTTCACATTAACCCCTCAATAACCGGGCATATAATATATTTATCCGTTTTAACAACAGGGGTAGGATATTTGACTTATTTCATAGGTCTTTCCATTGTAGGGGCATCTAAAGGTTCTATGGTTTTCTTTTTAAAACCGGTTTTAGCAAGTATTTTTGCAGTGATTATTTTAAAAGAAAGTGTCGGGATTTACTTTTTGCTGGGTACTTTTTTAGTGGTTTTAGGTGTAACGGTAATTTTTTACTGGGAAGACTTTATGGGCTGGATTAAAACCGCAAAAGATAGATAATTGACAAATTTTAAAAAAGAATATAAAATAAATGGCAAAGGAGCAAAGCAAATAAATCTCTTTTAGAAATATTATCTATTAATTAAAAAAACAAAAATGTTTGGGGGAAAAATAAGACAAAATGGATATAATTAATGATTCAGTCATAGAGAAAAAACTAAAAAGTATAGAGCCAAAGAAAGGTTATGTTTTTGTCAGATGGGGTTTATTGCTTTTAATAATTCCGATTTTCCTGATTGTATCAGATAAACCTTTTTTATATGTAAGGTTTTGGTTTGTTTTTGCCTTTGCATCTGTATATAATGTTGTTTTTTCCATTTTATATTTAAAAAGCAAACTGGCAGGTAAAAATTTTGGGTTTATATTTTATGCAGATATATTGTTAGTTAGTATTTTCTCATACTTTTTAGGTGGTTTGCAGTCAGACATATATGTTCTCTTATTTTTCATCATTGCCTACTATGGAACTAGCAGGGATGTTTCTTCTATAACAAAAATAAGTATATTTACCATAATAACCTATTGTGTTTTAAGTCTTTTATCTGAAGGGGGTAATTTAGCCGGTTTTAATTTTTTAAAGCTTGCCATAAGGGGAATGTTCATCATCTTTACAGCTTACGGCATATCCAGTATTATTATTCAGGTCAAAATATATGATGAGATGCATAAAAGGGAGTTTAAACGTGCCAGGACAGATAAGCTTACCGGTCTTGCCAACAGGCATTATTTTGACCAAAAATTAGAGGAAGAAGCGTTATATGCAGAGTATTCCGGAAAACCTCTAAATGTTTTGATGTTTGATATTGATAATTTTAAAGTGTATAACGACAGTTACGGACATATTGAAGGGGATAAACTGCTCTCCCTTTTTGGAAATATTATACTTCAAAGCATAAGAAAAACCGATATACCTGTAAGGTACGGGGGAGAAGAGTTTATAATATTAATAAGGGATCTTGATCTTGAAATGGCGAAAAATGTTGGCGACAGAATAAGAAACCAGTTAGAAAAAGAAAATATGAGTTTAGAAAACAAGAAAGACAGCGTAAAAGTCACTGTAAGCTGTGGTATAGCACAATTTCCAAAGCACTCTGACAATATTAAAAAAGTGGTGGAATATGCAGATAAGGCACTTTATCACGCAAAAAGAACAGGGAAAAACAAAGTTGTGTGCTATGATGAAGTGCTGCAGCTAGAACATGAGTTAGAAGTAAATAAAGCTAAAACCAGTTAAATAAAGTTATATAAATAAAAGCTTTTAAATAAGTTTTTTAAAAACCACGGGACAATGCCCGTGGTTTTAAATTTGGATTATTCAAAGTACTATAATGTTCTTCCGACTGCTTCGGCAACTTTCCTAAGCTCCTCCATAACTTGGGAAAACTTAGAAGGTTTTAATGATTGGGGTCCATCGCACAGTGCGCAGTTAGGGTCTGAATGAACTTCAATTATAAGCCCGTCTGCACCGGTGGCAACAGCTCCCTTAGACAGGGCACTTACATACTTCCATGTTCCTGTTGCATGGCTGGGGTCTACAATTACAGGCAGATGTGAAAATTCTTTTACAACAGGTATGGCACTTAAATCAATGGTATTTCTTGTAGCGGTTTCAAAAGTTCTTATACCCCGCTCGCATAAAATTACATTTTGGTTTCCTTCTGAGATGATGTATTCAGCTGCCATAAGCCATTCTTCAATTGTTGCAGACAGACCTCTTTTTAAAAGTACAGGTTTTTTATAAAGTCCCACTTCTTTTAAGAGTCTAAAGTTTTGCATATTTCTTGCACCAATCTGAATGATGTCTGTGTAGGAGGCTACCAGCTCAACATCCCTAGTATCCACCACCTCAGTTACAAGTTTTAAACCGGTGATTTCTCTGGCTTCTGCCATTATTTTAAGTCCGTCTTCTTCTAACCCCTGGAAGGAATAAGGGGAGGTTCTGGGCTTAAATGCGCCGCCACGTAGGATATCTGCACCGGCTTCCTTTACTTTTTTGGCAGTGTCTATATAGATTTCTTTGTTTTCAATGGCACAAGGGCCTGCCATCACTACAATTTTATCCCCGCCAATTTCCACACCTCCAACATTGACAATGGTTGGGGTCTGTTTAAATTCCCGGCTTGTAAGCTTATACGGCTTCATAATAGGGACAATGCTTTCAACTCCAGGCATTGTGGATATTTCCTGTGTATTTAGAAGTCTTTTATCGCCTATGGCTCCTATTACTGTTTTAATATCCCCGAATATGGGGTGGGTTCTAAAACCAAGCTGCGACAATTTTCTTTCAACATTATTAATATCTTCCCTTGAAGCGCTTTGACTCATAACAATAATCATAATTATTACCTCCCTTATATGAAAGTCTTATTACTTTGCTTATAAAACTAAAAAACTCTTCATCCCTTTAGTCTTAAGGGACGAAGAGCTATAATCTCCACGCGGTACCACCCAAATTTGGCAAATGTGCCCACTCATTAAATGTACAGGAAATACTTCCGAAAGAAATACTTCCGATACACTCTTTCTGAGATAACGGTGAAAGTTCCGGTTAAGCCTACTTGAGCAATATTATTGCTTTTCAGCCAACAGCTCAAAGGGGAACTTCAATTATACTCCTTTTTTAGGCTTCCACCATCCCTAAATCGCTTTGAAAGTCCGTATAACCTACTTTCCCTTGTCATTGCTTTTTAAAAATATATACTTTAAAAAAATATATGGTATAATCCATATTATCACATACAAATGTAGTAGTCAATAATATTTTTTAAGCAAATTTTATAAGTCACCGACGGTATTTAAGAATCTTAAAAAACAACCCCTGATTATCCTAACCTGACGGTTCAAACATACCTCTTTCCCTGTGCATAGATATACTCATTACAACCCCAACTGCTATATAGTATGTTACCATTGCACTTCCCCCGGCGCTTACAAAGGGTAAGGGGACACCTGATACAGGCAGAAGGGCTATATTCATTCCTATATTTTGAATAAAATTAAATGCCAGCATGGCGGTAATTCCAATTGAAACATATGCCCCATATATATCTTTTGATTTCCATGATATATATATGCATCTGAATAAAATCAAAAGAATCAGAGATATAAGCAGTACAGAGCCTATAAATCCCAACTCTTCAGCTATAACGGTAAATATAAAATCTGACTCTTTAACAGGAACACCTTCTAAACTTTGTGACTGGGTACCGTTAAAAAGCCCTTGTCCCCAGATTTGACCTGAGCCAACAGTCATTTCTGCCCTGTTAACCTGGTAAGCTGCCCCTTGGGGGTCTAAGCTGGGGTCTAAAAAGGATAAAATTCTTATTTTGTGATAATCCTTTAAAACAAACTTCCATACAAGGGGAAGTGAGGCTATGGCAGCAGGAATACCTGCAAAAATATATTTATATGGTATTCCATGTACAAAAGTTATGACAAATAATATAAATAAATAAGTTAAAGCCATACCGCCGTCCGGCTGGCGGAAAATAAGAAGAACAGGAATAACGGTAAAAACAAATATTTTTATAATGGTTTTTTTATTAAATTCCTTTGAAAGCTTTTCAAAATGCTTTGAAATAAATAGTATATAAAATATTTTTGTCAATTCAGAAGGTTGAAAACTCATATTAATAACAGGAATTATAAGCCAACGCCTACTTCCTAAAATATCCGTACCAAACCTTAAAACTGCCACCAGCAGCAAAATACCAAATATATACAAAAGAGTGCTTAAACTTTTGAAGATGTTGTAATCTAAAAAGTTTAACACAACACAAATTCCAATACCTAAAATCATGCTGGCAATTTGCACCATTACCATTCTGCTTCCACTTGGATTTGTTGCTGTTGCACTGCATAGGACAATAATGCCAAATATGGATAACATAAACACAGAACAAAAAAGTATATAGTCAAATTTAAATTTCTTTTTTTTCTTTTTATCCGATAATGAGTACATGGCAACACCTTTTATTATTTTTTTAAAAAATCATTTATTTTTCAGTTTATCACAAAACATTCAAATAATCTACATGAAAGATTTTGGATTTATTAATTGAAATGGTATACTATTTTATGATATCATTATAATTAGAAACTTTTCAATGATAAATTCTTAAAAAAGAAAGGCATCTCTTGTATTTACAGTACCAGATTTAAAATTCAAAATGCCAAGTTTTACAGCAGTTATTCTAAAAACGAGGAGGTATTATTGTGAAAGAAATGCAGATTGTGGTATTCACATTAAACGGAGAGATTTGTGGAGTGGATGCATCTCAAGTTAAAGAAATTGTCAAATTTGAAGGACTTGCCAAAATGCCCAAGATGCCTAAATTCATTGAAGGAATAATAAATTTAAGGGGTATGGTTATACCCGTAGTAAACCTTAGTAAAAGATTTTCCTTAGGAGAACTTGAGGTTACAAAGAAAACAAAAATTATAATTATAGAGGCGGGGGAAAAGTTAATAGGATTTATTGTGGATGATGTAACTGAAATTTTAAAATTATCCTCTCAAAATATTGAAGCCACACCGGATATAATTCAAAAAAGCTACAATCATTATCTTGAATATGTAGGTAAAAAAGGCGAAAAGTTAATTTCTATTTTAAATCTAGCCAATATTCTGACTGATGCAGAATTAGATAAACTTGACAATGGAGAATTTGAAAGTTGTGAGAATTGTTAAAATGTTTTCTTGCATTGGCAGTTCATATAATATATAATTTGTTCATATAATATATAATTTATTTTGATTTTAACACAAAAGCTATAAACTCATTTTAAACTCATTAGAAAGAAAGGGAAGATTTTTAAATGAAGTTAGGAATAGTAGGACTGCCAAATGTAGGTAAAAGCACACTTTTTAATGCTCTCACAAAGGCCGGGGCGGAAGCAGCAAATTATCCTTTTTGCACCATAGAGCCTAATGTCGGGATAGTACCGGTTCCGGATGAGAGGCTTGATGTACTTGCAAAAATGTACAACCCTGAGAAGGTTACACCTACCACAATTGAATTTGTGGACATTGCAGGGCTGGTAAAGGGTGCAAGTAAAGGTGAAGGACTAGGTAATAAATTTTTATCCCATATAAGGGAAGTTGATGCCATAGTGCATGTGGTAAGGTGTTTTGAGGACAGTGATATAGTTCATGTTGATGGTTCAATAAGCCCTGTAAGAGATATTGAAACCATTGAGACTGAGCTTATATTAGCTGATTTGGAAGTTATGGAAAGAAGGGTTGAAAAAACCCGCAAAATGCTTAAATCCGGTGATAAAAAGTATAAAATTGAATTGGACGTTTATGAAAGGATATTAAAGACGTTGGAAGAAGGAAAAACCGTAAGATCAATGGATTTTGACCAAGATGAAAAGAAAATTGCTGATGAGCTTTTTTTAATTACATCAAAACCTGTATTATATGCAGCAAATGTGTCAGAGGAAGATATAAGCTCAGAAAAGGACAATGCTCTTTTAAAAGAATTGTCTGATTATTCCAATAAAGAAGGTTCAGAAGTAATGACGGTATGTGCAAAAATAGAAGAGGAAATTGCGCAGCTTGATGAAGGGGAGAGGGAAGAGTTTTTAAAAGGTTTAGGATTGTCAGAGTCAGGACTTAGTAAACTTATAAAGAAAAGTTACAGGCTTTTAGGACTTATAAGTTTTTTAACTGCAGGTCCTAAAGAAGTGCGGGCATGGACTATTTCTGAAGGTTTAAAAGCCCCTCAGGCAGCAGGTAAAATTCATTCGGATTTTGAAAGGGGTTTTATACGTGCCGAGGTGATTTCCTTTGAAGAACTTGTAGAGTGTGGAAGCTACAATGCAGCAAAGGAAAAAGGATTAGTCCGTTCTGAAGGAAAGGACTATGTTATAAAAGACGGGGATGTAGTTCTTTTTAGGTTTAATGTATAGTTACAAAAGTTATACATAAACAAAATGCAATATATAAAAAGGAGGGAGAATATCCCTCTTTTTATTTTATTTTTATTTTATTTTGAATCCTTGGTAAAATAAAATTTAATACTCTTACTATAACATATGCCACTCCCATACCGTATATGGGGTGCAAGGGGAATACATACCTGGAATTTCCCTCAAGTACAAACATCATGGCATTAAAGTACAGGAAAACCAGCAAAATAAATGTGTTAAAATCTACTTTTTTATGACGTATAAATCTAACGGCAGCATACAGAATATAGGCAAAAAGAACTAAATAATAGGGTCTGTATAAAAGTTTTTGAAGTTTTATAAATTTTGTATGAATTGGGTGCCACTCATTGATGCCGGTTTCTTCCTTTATGGTAAATGCCCACTTTATTTCTTCCGTTTGCCACCAGTATGAGTTTGCAAGCCTTAAAAATGCAAGTCTTAGAAATTCTTTTGGATTTTCCTTTATCCACTCTACAGCAAGCTCTTTTCCCAGCTTGTGTATAGCCATTTCATCAAACCATTCATCTGTCCTGTATTGTAAAAAGGGACTGTCGGGATACTTATAAGGGTCGCTCCAGCCGCCTATGGCATAATCATTGTTGTTTACGTATATTACATAGCCCCCGTTGGTGGAAAAGACAGGCTCCCCAAAAACTTTATAGTTTCTTATAATCCAAGGGGAAACTGCCAAAGCAAAAAATACACCAAATAAAAGTACGTATTTAAATTTTTCCTTTAAGAGCATATCTTTTTTTATAAATATAAAGAAAATGAATATTGCAGGAATAAACATTCCAATAGGTCTTATAAGTGTTAAATATCCTATAAGTAAACCCAGTAAAACAGGGTTGTTTTTTACAAAGAACAAATAAATTGAAAGCATAAGCACTGCTGAAAAAAGTATTTCAGAACCTAAAACACTGTTATAACAAATGGTAAGGGGTGATAGTGCAAAAATAAGCAGTGTAAAAAAAGCAACCTTTTCATTAAAAAATTTTAAAGCCAGTTTATATGTTAAAAACATAATTAAAGCTGAAAGTAAAACATTGAATAATTTTCCCACCAGAAAATTTATCCCGAAAAAATAATATAAAATGGCTAAAGTTCCCGGATAGCCAATGGGTCTGAAGGCAGTAGGCAATCCCGGATTTCCTGTGTAATAGGGGTATATGCCGTTTAAAAAGCCTTTACCTTGGGAAATTTCCACTGCTTTAACATGGTACCACATAAAATCAGTATAAGGATATGTATCCATTATCAGCACCCATATCAGTCTTAAAAGAACGCCAATGGTAAATAAAACTATGAAATTGTATTTTTTTATAAAATTCATAATTTTTGAATTCATATTATCTCCTTCTATAAAAGTTTAATTTTTAAATGGTTCACTGTACATTTTACTTATCATAAAAGTGGTATGTCAATAGGAATTTAATATAAAAGCCTTTTAATTTGTGATAAAATTATATATAATTGATATATATTTAAATATAGAAAATAAAAAATACTAAAGAAGAGGAAAAATAATATGGTGGAAATTTTTTGTTATACATATGTTATTATTGTAGGACTTTTAATTGGTTCATTTCTAAATGTTTGCATATGCAGAATACCTAAAGGCGAGTCAATAGTAACACCTTCTTCCCACTGTGTAAAATGTGACCATAAATTAAAGTGGTTTGAACTAATCCCTGTTTTTAGTTATTTATTTTTAAAAGGTAAATGCAGAAAATGCGGCGAGAAAATTTCACTAAGATATGCTTTGGTTGAAATGCTTACAGCACTTATTTTTGTAATATTGTTTCATAAATACGGTATAGAAAAAATCGGGGATTTTATTGCTGCAGCTTTTTTCATGTCGGTTATGATTGTTGTGTTTTTCATTGATTTAGAGCATATGATAATCCCAAATGGTGTTGTTGTAACCGGTATAATTGGGGGTATGGCAGCAGGCATTTACAGTGCTTTTATAAATCCATTGGAGATTTATGGGGATGATAAGTGGTGGAATCCTTTCTTAGGTGCTGTTATTGGATTTGGAGTCCTCCTACTTATAGCCCTTTTAGGATATCTTGTATATCGTACTGAGGATGTAATGGGCGGAGGAGATATAAAGATATTTGCCCCCATCGGGCTGTTTTTAGGATGGAAAATGGCTCTTATGACATTTTTTATTTCTGTTATTCTTGCAGGAATTGTTAGTGTTATTCTGATACTTTTAAAAATAAAAGACAGAAAAAGTGGCATACCTTTTGGACCTTTTATTGTAGCAGGTACTTTTTTGACATACTTATTCGGCTGGGACTTACTTAACTGGTATATAGAGAGGGTTTTTGGTTAGTAAAACTTAGTGTATTGAATTTTGCCAATGTGAGAGGGTATTAAATAACGGAAGGGTGATATAAGTGCCGCAGTTAAAAAATTATATGGAAGATGTAGTTATATTGGTGATAAAAGATATTATTAAAGATATGGAGGTATGTACCTGTGAAAAATGTTCATTGGATATTGCAGCAATTGCCTTAAATACTTTACCTCCTAAGTACATAGTAAGTGAAAAAGGGGAATTATACTCTAGAATAGATGCATTAAGACAGCAATTTGAAGTGGATGTTATGACAGCGGTTACAAAAGCTGCCTCCATAGTAAAAAATAATCCAAGGCATGAATAACTTTTTTATTTTGTTTTAAAAACCCGTTTAATTAGCTATAATAGTGTTATACCTTGTTTGGTATAATACTTTTTTATGGGTGATTATATTGACAAGATTTGGACCGTCGGGAAATCCGGAAAGTTTTTACAATGCAGGATATAAATCTTCTGTCGATATGCCAAAATGGCTCAGCAACATGGGGCTTAGTGCATATGAATACCAGTGCAACAGGGGAGTCAGGATAGGGAAGGAATTGGCAGAAAGAATTGGTAAAGAAGCTTTGAAATATGATATTTTTCTCAGCATACATGCTCCTTATTATATAAATTTAGCAAGTCCTGAAAAAGAAAAGAGAAAAAAATCAATAAATTATATTATAGAAACTTTAAAAGCTGCAAAGTGGATGGGAGCAAAAAGAATTGTAGTGCATACCGGATCTTACAGTAAAGTTGATAAAAAATGGGCTTTAGATACAGTCAAAAAAGAACTTTCCCATGTGATAAAAGAGGCAGATGCTTCAGGGTATAGTGATATAACCATTTGCCCTGAGATATTGGGAAAAAACAATCAATTAGGTTCTTTAGAAGAGATACTGGATTTGTGCAGTATTGATGAAAGGCTTATTCCTACAGTTGATTTTGCCCATTTGCATGCACGGGGGCAGGGAAGCCTCAATTCCCCTGCTGAATTTGAAAAGGTGTGGTATATATTGGAAAACTCATTAGGAAGAGAAAGGGTAAAAAACATTCACTGTCATTTTAGCAGGGTTGAGTTTACAAAAGGGGGGGAAAAGAAACACTGGACTTTGAAGGATACAGAATTTGGACCTGAGTTTTCCCACCTTGCAGAAATTATTTTAAAAAAGAATATAGAGCCGGTTATAATATGTGAGTCCAGGGAAATGATGGCGGAAGATGCTTTGGAAATGAAGAAAATATACCAAAAGCTAAAGGGAGGAGTTTAAAATGAAAAAAATACTTCTTATAAATGGTCCCAATTTAAATTTATTAGGTACCAGAGAAAAGGACATTTACGGGACGGAAACCCTTGAAGATATAGCCAGAAAAGCAAATGCAGAGGCTTTAAAGCACAATATGGATTTAACCTTTATCCAGACAAATCATGAAGGGGAAATAATTGATAAGATACATGAAGCAAAGGGAAATATTGATGTTATAATAATAAATCCGGGAGCATATACCCACTACAGCATAGCCATAAGGGATGCCATAAAAGCTGTAGAAATACCCACTATAGAAATTCACCTGTCCAATATATATAACAGGGAAGAATTTCGAAAAGAATCAGTAATTGCCCCTGTTTGTGTAGGACAAATAAGCGGTTTTGGAAGCAACAGCTATATACTTGCAATAAATGCAGCAGCTTTAATTTAAGATAAAATTAATGCTTTAAGGAGATTTTAATATGACAGGAAAAAGACTTGAAAAATTAAGACAAAAACTAAAAGAAAAAGATTTGGATGGAATTTTAATTGTAAAAAGAGAAAATTATATGTATATTTCTGGTTTTACAGGCACATATGCCTACCTTGTAATTTCACAGGAGGATGCTGTTTTGCTGACTGATTTCAGATACAGCAAACAGGCAAAAGAAGAGGCGGAAATTTTTGAAGTTATAGAATATGAAGGAAGGCTTTTAAATGCATTAAATGACGTTATTGTGTCTAAAGGCATTAAAAGACTCGGGTTTGAAGAAAATGTGGTTACATATAAGACATATACCGAAATGAAAAAGCTTTTAAAAGTAGAAAAGCTAGTGCCTGTTGACGGAATGGTGGAAGATATAAGGGCGGTAAAAGATGATGAGGAAATAGAAATTATAAAAAAAGCAGTGGAAATTGCAGACCATGCCTTTTCACATATATTAAACTATATAAAGCCGGGGGTAAGTGAATATGAAATAGCCTTAGAGTTAGAGCACTATATGAAAAAGAAAGGGGCTAAGGGTACATCCTTTGAAACCATTGTGGCATCCGGTTACCGTTCTTTTTTTCCCCACGGTACGGCAAGCAGCAAAAAAATTGAAAATAATGAAGCGGTAACATTAGACTTTGGGGCTGTGTATAAAAACTACTGCTCTGACATGACCAGGACTGTATTTGTTGGAAAGCCAGATGATAAGCTCTTTAAAATATACGATATTGTACTAAAGGCACAAAAAAGTGCAATAGAGGCGGCAAAAAAAGGTTTTACAGGAAAGGAAATTGACTCTGTAGCAAGAAATATCATTGAGGAAAACGGATATGGAAAGAATTTCGGTCATGGTTTAGGTCACGGGGTAGGTCTTGAAGTTCATGAAAAGCCCACTTTATCCAAAAGAGGGGATGTGAAAATGGAAAACGGCATGGTTGTCACCATTGAGCCGGGGATTTATTTGGAGAATTTAGGAGGGGTAAGAATAGAAGATATAGTAGTCATAAATGATGATTTTCCTGTAGTTTTGACTAAGTCACCTAAAGAAATAATAGTGCTGTAGATTTTTAGTTTATTAAATATATGAAAATTTTTCTTGAATTATAGCTGATTTTAATTTAATATTAACTTATGAATTAATTAATAAAAAGAATTATAAAAAGCAAATAATTAAATGTATATAAACATCTTTAACTGATGTTAACAATAGATGATTTGATAAGATGAAAATTTTGGAGGGATAAAAAATGATATCAGCCGGTGATTTTAGAAACGGAGTAACTTTTGAGATGGATGGCAGCATATACCAGGTAATTGAGTTTTTACATGTTAAGCCTGGGAAAGGTGCAGCTTTTGTGAGAACTAAGCTTAAAAATATAGTCACAGGAGCTACAATTGAAAAAACTTTTAACCCGACAGATAAGCTGCCTAAAGCTCATATTGAAAGAAAAGATATGCAGTATTTGTACAATGATGGAAGTCTTTACTATTTCATGGACTTGGAAAATTATGAACAAATACCACTTGGAAGTGATATAATAGGTGATTCATTTAAATTTATAAAAGAAAATGAAATTGTAAAACTTCTGTCTCATAAGGGCAATGTATTTGGAGTTGAGCCTCCTAACTTTGTTGAACTTGAGGTAACAGAGACTGAACCAGGGTTTAAAGGTGATACAGCCACAGGCGCAACTAAACCTGCAACAGTTGAAACAGGTGCAACAATAAAGGTACCTTTATTTATTGATATAGGAGATGTTATCAGGATTGATACCAGGACAGGAGAGTATATAGAAAGAGTATAGGGGTTATACTAATATTATATTTTGTATTAAAAACAGGAGGTATTTTATGGGATATGTAAAAGAGAGGGTTGCCTATCTTAAAGGGCTTGTTGCAGGTATGAATATTGATGAAGCAACAAATGAAGGTAAGCTTTTTAAAGAAATAATAGGGGTTTTAGACGATATTGCAGATTCGTTAACGGATATTGAAGAAACCCAGGAATACTTAGGAGAGCAGGTTGACAGCATTGATGAAGACCTTGGGGCATTAGAAAGCATGTTGTATGATGATTGTGATGATGACGGGGTAATTGCAGAAATTGAGTGCCCTCACTGTCATGACATCATTGAACTTACTGAAGATATGCTGGATGATGAAGCAGGTTCTTTTAAATGCACTTCCTGTGGAAAGGACATAATGGTTGAGTGGGACTGCAATTGTGATGAGTGCAGTGATGAAGGGGAAGAATCATAAGTACTTATTATTTTAAGAAGTTATAGCAATATAAATTTGTAATTTCCAAAAGTTTAGAACAAAAAAGCAGTATGTGTATCTTTTGATGCATGTACTGCTTTTTTTGTATTTATTTTTAGTCATAAATTTGGACAAAGGGAATACATATAAAACAGATAAAAAAAGGAGGGACAAAAAATGCTTACCAAAGACAAGCATATTGTTAAAATGGCGGATATACAGTCTTTTGAAAGGGAAATTTTAAAATTTTTATCCTACGGGTTAAAGGAAGTTCTAAAAAAAGTAAATCCCCTAGAACTTGTTAATTTAGAAGAGATAAGAATACGGGCTTTAAAGCCTGTTATGCTGCAAAACAGAAGGGGTAGGTTTTTTTTAAACTGTGACGGCAAATTGACAAATAATAAGTTTAATCTTTTTTATATGGATCAGGAACAAATTTTAAAAACTTTAACTCTAATAAGCGAAAATTCCATTTATGCATATCAGGATGAAATAAAAAACGGCTTTTTAACTTTAAAAGGGGGACACAGGGTTGGAATAGCAGGAAGGGTTGTTTTAGAGGGAGAAAGGATAAAAAACATAAAGGACATATCCAGTCTTAATATAAGAATCTCTAAGGAAATTACAGACTGTTCTTTAAAAATAATAAAATACATAATAAATGACAAAAATGAAGTTTACAATACCCTTATTATTTCACCTCCCGGATGTGGTAAAACAACCATGCTAAGGGATATAACAAGAAACTTAAGCGACGGGATTGAAAAATTAGGATTTAAAGGTGTAAAGGTGGGTCTTATTGATGAACGGTCTGAAATAGCCGCCTGCTACAGGGGGGTGCCTCAAAAAAAGGTGGGAGTTCAGACTGATGTATTGGATGCTTGCCCAAAACAATTAGGAATGACAATAATGCTAAGGTCTATGTCTCCGGATGTCATTGTGACTGATGAAATAGGGGGAAGGGGAGACAAAGATTCAATAATAGAAGTTTTAAATGCAGGGATAAAAATTATAACCACTGCCCATGGGTATAATATTTCCCAGCTAAAAACAAGAAAAGAAGTTTTAAGCCTTATGGAGGAAAAGGTTTTTGAAAGATTTATTGTGCTAAGCGGTGAGGAAGGTCCTGGCACTGTAGAAGAAATAGTTGACGGAAAAAGTATGGATGTTATTTACAGGAGGGGGAAAAGTGGCAGTTAAGCTTTTTGGATGTTTCATTGTATTTATGTCAAGCAGTTTATTAGGATATATTTATTCAAGAAAATGTGCTAAAAGGCCTGAAGAACTAAGAAGCCTACAGGGTATGCTTCAGATGTTTGAAAATGAAATCAGCTTTTTATCAAATAAACTAACAGATGCCTTTTATAAAATATACAGCCAAAGTGACAGTCCCGTTTCAAATTTCTTTAAACACGCAGCGGAAATTTTGCAAAAAAAACCTGAATTAAGCGCATACGAGGCATGGAAAAGAGCTGTAAAGCTAAATATAAATGACACTTCTTTAGACAAAGAAGATGAAAAGGTGATAGTATCCTTTGGCAAAATGCTTGGAAGCTCTGATTTAGAAGGGCAGATAAAAAACATAAGGCTTACTTTAAACCAGCTGAAGCTGCAAGAACAAAAGGCTGAAGAATTCAGAAAGAAAAATGAGGCCATGTACAGAAACTTAGGGATACTAGGGGGATTGGCAATTATAATTATACTGTTTTAAATTTTTTTTAGAATATTTTTGTACCAAACATGAATATACTTGTACAAATGGTAAGTGTAAAAAATACATAAGGGGAAAGAAGAGTATATGGATATAGATTTAATTTTTAGAATAGCAGCAATAGGAATTTTAGTTTCTGTTTTAAATGCAGTATTAACCAAGTCAGGCCGTGAGGAGCAGGCCATGATGACTACTTTGGCAGGGCTTATAGTGGTACTTATGATGATTGTTAAGGAAATTGCATATTTATTTGAAACTGTAAAAACCATATTCCAGTTTTAAAGAAGTTAATTTTAAAGAAGGTGGTGTTAATATGGAAATATTTCAAATAGTTATACTAGCTGTAGTAGCCACCTTAATAATTATGGTACTGAAGGTTCAAAGACCTGAAATTGCGCTGCAAATAAGCATCATCACAGGGGTAATTATTTTCTTTGTAGTTTTAGGAAAAACATCTGCTGTAATTGAGCTTCTAAAAACTTATGCAGACAAAGCAAATATAGATACAGTGTATTTTTCCACACTTCTAAAAATCATTGGCATTGCATACATTGCAGAATTCGGGTCAGAAATTTGCAAAGACGCCGGCGAAAGCGCCATTGCTTCAAAAGTTGAACTTGCAGGAAAGGTTATCATAATAGTGCTGGCTGTTCCTATTGTGACATCTTTGCTGGATCTGGTAATAGAAATTATGCCTTGAGTAAATCAAAAGTAAAAATGGGGAAAGTAATCATGAAAAACAAAAGATATTTAAAGCTAACAAAGAAAATACTTTGTCTCATTGTTGGTATATGTTGTATGAATTTCTGCCATATAAAAGCAGAAGAAGACATAAAGGAAAGAATTATTGAAAGCCAGACTAAAACAGAAGAAATTACAAAGATAAAAGAAAGCCTCAAAGAGTATGCCGGTGAAAATATTGATGAAATTATACCCGGATATGACCCGGAAAATATAATTTCTGATGTTTCTAAGGGGAATTTTAAGTTTGATTTTATGGGAATTATAAATGGCATATTGAGGTTTCTTTTTAAAGAAATATATTTAAATATATACATACTTGCAAGATTAATGGTATTGGTGGTTTTGTGTGCAATACTTAAAAATTTGCAAAGCTCATTTTTAAGTAAAAGCACAGGAGAGCTGGCTTTTTATACATGCTATATAGTTTTGGTATCAATACTTTTGGTTAGCTTTAATACAGCTGTAGAGGCAGGGATAGGAATAATAAATGCAATGGTAAACTTCATGCACCTTTCCCTGCCTGTTTTGGCAGCACTTCTTACGGCTTCCGGCAATGTTACCACAGGGGCAGGAATGCAGCCAATGCTTATTATGATGGTTCAGGTTTTTGCAGCTATAATAAAAAACATATTAATCCCAATTGTAATATTATCCACCATTGTATCGGTAATTGATAATATATCGGAAAAAATACAAATATCAAGGCTTTCTGGATTTTTGAAAAGCTTGGCAGGATGGCTTTTGGGACTTATACTGACTGTTTTTATAGCAATAGTTAGCCTTCAAGGTGTAATAGGGGCGGTGGCAGACGGTGTTGGAAGCAAAACTGCAAAATTTGCAATAGGTGTTTTTGTACCGGTGGCGGGAAAATACCTGGCAGATGCAGCAGATGCAGTTATGGGATGTACATTGCTTATAAAAAATGCAGTAGGGGTATCCATGCTTATAGGCATTGCTTCTATATGTATTTTGCCAATATTAAAAATAATTGCAGTTGTAATTTTATATAAGCTGACGGTAATTTTATTAGAACCTGTGGCAGATGACCGGATTATAAAGTGCATAAACTCTATTTCAGATTCAATGTCTGTAATTTCTGGAATTATGGCATCAGTTGCATTTATGTTTTTAATTACAATTACAGCCCTTGTTGCAGCTGCAAATATAAGTGCAATGATAAGATAAAACAAAATTACGCGGGGGATAAAAATGGTTTTTTTAAAGAAATGGGTTTTAAACATTGTTTCATTGTCTCTTTTTGTGTTACTTATAGAAATACTCATTCCATCAGGAAGAATTAAGAAAGTGGTAAATATGGTTACAGGCTTTATATTGGTAATTGCCCTTATTAACCCTGTACTAAAGCTTCTAAAAATGGATATAGATTTGGAAGAATTTCAAATTGAATCGGGTAATTTTATAAATTCAAAAGAAATATCTATAAATAGTGATGTTTTAAAAGAAGAGCAGATAAAACTTATGACGGGGGTGTATAGGGAAAAAATAATTGACCAGTTGGAATATTTAGCAAAAAAAAACAATAAAGTAAAAGATGTAAAAGCTGATGTGATAATAAATGAAGATTACAATAGTGAAAATTACGGAGAGGTTGAGAGGGTATATTTGTATTTGGCCACGGATTATGAGGAAAACACCATAAAGCCCATATTAAGTATTAAAAAAATAAAAATCGGAAAGATCGGGGATTCAGAAGAAGAAAATCAGGAAGAAACTTCTTCAGATAAAATAGAAGCTGAAATTGAAGAAGAACTAAAAGAGAAAATCCATGAACTCTTTAAAATACAAAAAGAAAATATAATAATTTCTTCTTTAAAATGACAGGAGGTTAAAAAATGGATAAAGTACGCAAAATGATTAAAAAATTTATAGGCACATTTGGAAAAGATAACAAAAAACTAGGAGAAAATCTGGTAATAATGATAATTGTAGGTATGATAATTATTATAGCAGGGGGGAGTTTGTTTGGGGGAGATAAAAAAAAACAACCGGAAACGGAAGATACCAAACCTGAAAAATCAGAAGCTTTCGGATTCAATGATGGACTAGAGGAAAAGACTGAATTGGAAGTAAAGGTGGAAAAAATACTTTCCCAAATAAACGGCGCAGGGGAAGTAAAGGTGATGATAACCTATGAGTCAGGGACTGAAATTGTGCCTTTTACAGATGTAAAAAGAAGTGATGATGTTATTGATGAAAGAGATAGTGCGGGGGGAATTAGAAAGACAAATCAGACAAGTTATGAAAGCAGTATTGTATATGAGGAAGGGAACGGTGTAAAAAAGCCAATTATAGTTAAAGAGGTGTATCCTAAGGTAAAAGGGGTTGTTGTTGTTGCTGACGGCGGGGGGGATTTGACTGTAAGGGAAAACCTTTTAAGGGCTGTACAGGTTTTGTTGGATGTTCCCGTTCACAAAGTACAGGTTTATGAGAGGAAAGAATAATTTAAAGCTATTCCTAAAAAAAAAGATATAAATTAAAGGGAAATATAATATATATGATAGTAAAAATAAAGACAATCCGGTTTTGAAGGGAGGGATTTTTAAAAGAAAATATTTATTTTTAAGAAATTTGATTTCACATAAAAAACACTGGGATTAAAGGGGGAACATCAATGATGGTATTAAAAAGAAAACAAGTGGTTGTATTGTCTTTAATTTTAATGATAATAGTGGCAGGTATTTTACAGTACACATACAACAAAAGCGGCTCATCTTCTAATGGGTTGGATGATATTTCAGCCGGCAACATTTATGAAAACATGGTACTTGATGAAGAGGGTGATGAAGATGTACGCCTTGGGGAAGCTGTGTATGTAGATAGTGAGTTAATGGATGATGATATTTTTGTTAAAAAAGAAGACGGGGAAGATAAAGATGAAGAGGGTGAAAAGGCTTTAGAGGCTTCTAAGGAAGCAAATGATTTTTTTGCTCAGGCAAAGATAAACAGGGAAGTAACCAGAAGCAGGGATCAGGATGTACTGAAAGAAATTACCCAGGATGCTACATCTAGTGAAGAACTTAAAAAAAGTGCACAGGAATTGATGATGCAGATAATAGAAAATTCAGAAAAGGAAATGAGAATTGAGACACTGATTAAGGAAAAGGGTTATAAAGACGTTGTTGTATTATTTGGCAGCGACGGTAGTGTGGATGTGGTGGTTAAAGCTCCAAGCCTTACTTCAGTGCAAGTTGCTCAGATAGCTGATATAGCCTCAAGGCATGCTGATGTGGATATAAAAGATGTTTATGTACGGCAAAAGTTTTAGTATAATATTGATATCACATTTTTGAAATGATATAATTATTTATTGATATAATTATTTATGGTTAACTCTCAAGGGTTATTATAAAAATTCCCTTTTTTAAATATCTAAAGCGTTAAGATTGCTTAGGTACTTAAAAAAGGGAGTATTTAAACTCTTGGCTTGTTTCTTATAAAAGGAGGTTTTAATATGGAAGGAACAGAACAAAACAGCATACAAAGCAAGCTGAATGAAGTAGGGGAAATAAAGATTTCCGAAGAGGTAGTTGCAATAATTGCAGGTATTGCTGCTATGGATGTTCCCGGTGTTGCAGGTATGAGCGGCGGGATTGCAGGCGGTATTGCCGAAATGCTGGGGAGAAAAAATTTGTCTAAAGGTGTAAAGGTGGAAGTGGGTGACAAAGAAGCAGCAATTGACCTTTATATTATCGTTGAATATGGGTGCAGGATACCGGATGTTTCATGGGATATTCAAGAAAGGGTAAAAGAAGCTGTTGAGACAATGACCGGGCTTGATGTTGTAGAAGTTAATATTCACATACAAGGTGTCAATATAGAAAAGGACTTCAAAAAAGATTTGGCAGAAGAAGTTGCAAGGGTTAAGTAATTATATAACAGGTATGTTAAAAATGTTTATTGGAAAAAATAAAATAATAACCCCTGTAGGGTTTATTTTTTTTCTAAAATAAAATATAATGTAAGTGGGTATTGGAAACATAAGATAAAAAAGGGGTGGTAGTAAGCCTATGAATATTTTTTTCAGGATTTTGCTTGCTTTTTATGCTTTTTGTCTCACAGTTATTTCTCTCATTTTAATGATTGTGACTCTAAATAAAGAAATGTTTATAAATATCACAAATTTTTTAGAAAAAACTGTTTTAAGCAATAAGGCGTCGGTTATCCTGCTCTTTATAGTAGAACTGATATTTTTTGGTTTAAGCCTTATGTTTTTACTTTCAGGAGTGAGAAGTGAGAGAAACAGAAAGTCTATAACAAGGTTTAATAAAATAGGAGAGGTAAAAATATCACTAAACACCATTGAAAATATAGCCCTTGCAGCATCAAGGAGAAATAATGGTGTAAGGGATTCAAAAGCTTATGTAAAGAGAACAGGTGAAAATGTTTCTGTACATATAAGGGTAGTTGTAATGCCTGACATTAACATTCCGGCCCTTCTGGAGGATATACAAAAAAGAGTTAAAAAGTCTGTTGAAGAGACTTCAGGTATTTTGGTAGATGATGTAAAGGTGTTTGTGGAAAATATATATACAGGTTATAGATCAAGAGTTGAATAATGGAGGCATGGGCAGTGAATAAGGAGAAAATTTTAGATTTTTACCGTTCACATTTCGGAGAGATAAATGGCGCTCTTGGAGGTTTGATTTTTTCGGTAACTGTATTGTTAGTTGGATTTTTAAAAACAATTTTTATTGCAATATGTGTTCTGGCAGGTTATTATATAGGAAAAAAGATTTCCAATGATAAGGATTACATAAAAAATCTTTTAGACCGCATACTACCACCAGGTACATATAGATAATACAAGATACATAAAGGTTTATTTTAAAATACAGTTTTGGGGAGGTATAAAAACTGTTAATAGGAAGAAGAGCTGCAAGAGAAATGGCTATGAAGCTTTTATATCAGTTTGAAATAAGGAAGGAACCTATAGAAGGGCAAGTTGAAGATTTTTTAGCCCGGCATAAATTTAAAAAGGAAAACTTAGAGTATATAACTGATGTGCTATATGGAGTACACAGGAATAAAGAAAAAATAGACAGGGCTATTGAAAAATATTCAAAAGGGTGGAAACTGTCCAGAATATCTAAAGTTGATTTGTCAATTTTAAGGCTTGCAATTTATGAAATTGTTTTCAGGGATGACATACCCCTTAATGTATCCATAAATGAAGCTGTTGAACTTGCAAAAAACTACAGCGGGGAAGAAAGTGGTGCATTTGTAAACGGGATTTTAGGAAGGTTCCAAAAAAACAGCCCTTTGCCTGTTGGGAGCAAAGAGAATGAGGAAAATTAAGCTAAGGTGAAATTATATGAATTTACTTCATACCCAAAATAACAATATTTTAACTGTCACGGCAATAAACAGGTATATAAAGGAACTTGTTTCAAAGGATTTCATACTTTCAAATCTCTGGATCAGAGGTGAAATATCCAATTTTAAACATCATTCTTCGGGACATATGTATTTTACCCTGAAGGATGAAAACAGCCTTCTAAAATGTGTAATGTTCAGAAGCTGCAATTCAAGTCTTAAATTCATACCTGAAGATGGAATGAAAGTCATAATAAGAGGCTATATTTCTGTTTTTGAAAGGGACGGGCAGTACCAGCTGTACGCCCAGGAAATGCAGAATGACGGTACCGGCAATTTACATATAGCTTTTGAACAGCTTAAGAAAAAGTTGTTTAATGAAGGGCTGTTTGATGAGAAAATCAAAAAAAGAATACCTTTTTTGCCTCAAAATATAGGAGTGGTGACATCCTCCACAGGTTCTGTAATACGGGATATAATTAATGTATTAGACAGAAGGTTTTATAATACCAGTGTAAAGATATATCCTGTAAGGGTGCAGGGAGAAGGGGCAGAAAAGGAGATTAGCAAAGGTATATTAAGGTTTAACCAGCTAAAATGTGTGGATGTGATAATAATTGCAAGGGGTGGGGGTTCATTAGAAGAATTATGGCCTTTTAATACCGAGGAAGTTGCAAGGAGTATTTTTGAGTCTTCTATACCAATTATATCTGCAGTGGGACATGAGACTGATTATACAATTGCGGATTTTGTTGCAGATGTGAGGGCACCAACCCCTTCAGCTGCAGCGGAGCTGGTTATTCCGGAAAGAATTGCAATTGAAAACAGGATAAAGGAGCTGAATTTAAGGCTTGGTAACTCCCTTAAAGGTAATTTGAAATTAAAAAGGGAGCGGCTTTTAAAAATTCAAAATTCACCTGCATTAAGGCAGCCCTATGACAGGATATACCAGGAGAGAATGAAGCTGGACATATTAAACAGGGATTTAAGGAAGGCTGTCTTGACTAAACATGAAAGATTAAAAGCAAAATTTAGTCTCTTAGTTGGAAAGCTTGATACATTAAGCCCTTTGGCGGTATTGTCAAAAGGTTATGGTCTTTTAAAGTCTAATGAAAAAAGAAGCTTTATAAAATCAATTGAAGATGTGGATATTGGAGATGAAATTGAAATTAGTCTAAAAGACGGAAAGATAATTTCAAAGGTTCTTTCAAAAGAGTAATTTTTCCTTTATAATTTTTTGGAAGGTGAATAAATATATGGGTAAAGAAAAGAAGACTTTTGAACAGTCAATGAATGAATTGGAAAAAATCGTAGAAGATTTGGAAAAGGGTGAAATGCCTTTAGAGACCTCCATTGAAGTTTTTCAAAAGGGTGTGGAGCTTTCAAAAAACTTAAGTAAAATTCTTGATGAAATGGAAAGAAAAATAACAATATTAATAGAAAAAGAGGACGGTTCAATAAAAGAAGAGAATTTTGAAAATTGAGATTATATGTCAGTTGCGAGAAATATTTAAATGTGATATAATTCTTTTCACACAAAGTTTAGGGACAAACAGGATGGAGCAGTATTCTAGTCAGTACTGCCGGTTTCGAAGACGGGGCTAAAAATCCGTTAAGGGCACATCGATGAAGTTCCTGGTGTTGGCTTGTTACGCCCAGTGATGGGCTGATGCTGGGAGTTAAGGTTTAGGGGCACTCTGCAAGGGCATGCGGATGCTGTCCCCTCTACCGTGGAGACCCTATGCCGTGGGATAAACAAATAAATTTGTTGCCTACGGGTAGGGAGTAAACCTGTTTTGCGGTACGTAAAGTGCTGTGAACAGCGTAGCCTGCCTTGAGTGGTGTTGGCGGATAACCGTCAGGTGCGTAAGTATTGGCCGGTACTTATGCGCTAATGCAGTTTGAAACCAACATTGCAAAAGAGGCTAGAACCGGTAAGACTGTTGAGGAAATCTCCTAGACTGTTCTTAAAAGAGGTATGCTGGGGATTGAAGTGTGGACTAAGTGGTAGTCAGGCCCCATATTTGGAAACAATATGGCTGGACCCTTAAAGGGAAACCGCTGAACTGGCGACATTCAGTGGGTCCTGTGGAAATCAAGCTTGACCTAAGCCGCAAAATTTACCCAGCATATTTCCATCCTGTTATCTACATAAATTTACATTAGGAGGAAGGCAGTTTAAGTGGATGAACACAGTAGAAACACTAATAGCACTAGAAATTCTAATAACAGTAAAAATTCCAATAAAGCAACTAAAGCCAATAATAAAAAAATAAAGTTCAAACCAAATGCTTCAACTGTTTCTAAAAAGGAAAACGCCAAGTGGGTTACATTCATCGTCTTACTAACTTTTTTTCTATCTGCAACATTATCTAACATTTCTTCCACTATATTGGAAAGTGCGGGACTTGCCATTTCTTTTTTAATATTATTAATTATAATAATAATAGGGATAATTTTTGATATAATAGGTATAGCAATAACAACTGCAGAAGAAGCCCCCTTTCATTCTATGGCGTCTAGAAAACTTTATGGTGCAAAACAGGCAATTAAACTTATAAGAAGTGCAAATAAAGCCTCCACCATCTGCAATGATGTTATAGGGGATATTTGCGGTGTTATAAGCGGGGCTGCAAGTAGTTACATTATCATAACCATATCTAAAACGGCAAGTTTGACAACAGCGGCTGTTGCAGGATTTAGTTTGACAGGTCTTGTAGCAGCGGCTACAATAGGAGGTAAGGCAATTGGGAAAACTTTTGCATTAAAATACAACAATTACATCACATACAAAGTGGCTATAGTCTTAAGTGTTTTATCCGGAAGGAAATCATAAAAATTTTTAAATTTATATACTAACTTTTAAAAATTAAAAAATAAATTTTAAAAGTTTGAAAGTGAGATGAAAGCTAGTTGGAAAATATATTGGATTGTGTAAATTCTCCTGAAGATTTGAAAAGTCTTAATTATGAACAGTTAAAAGGACTTGCTTCTTCAATAAGGTCTTTTTTAATAGAGAAGATATCAAAAACAGGAGGACATTTAGCACCTAATTTAGGAGTAGTTGAGCTTACCCTGGCTCTTCACAGGGTGTTTGATACACCCCGTGATAAGATTATATGGGATGTGGGTCATCAGTGCTATGTACATAAAATTATTACCGGGAGAAAAAATAAGTTTGATACCATGCGGAAGTTAAACGGGCTGTCGGGTTTTCCTAAAGTAAACGAAAGCCCTCACGATGCTTTTAATACAGGCCACAGCAGCACATCTATTTCCGCTGCTTTGGGGATTGCAAAGGCCAGGGATATAAAAAAAGAAAAGTATTCAGTTATTGCAGTGATAGGTGATGGTGCCCTTACAGGGGGTATGGCATTTGAAGCCTTAAATGACGCAGGAAGATCCTTTAACGACCTTATTGTTGTACTAAACGACAATGAAATGTCCATATCTAAAAATGTAGGGGGTCTTTCAAAATATTTAAGTAAAATAAGAACAGAGCCTTTTTACTACAAAGTAAAAGAGGATATTGACATTATATTAAACAAAATTCCGGCAATAGGGAAAAGTGCAGTAAAAGCCCTTGACAGGGTTAAGGGCTCTATAAAATATATGATAATGCCGGGAATAATTTTTGAAGAACTTGGATTTAAGTACATAGGACCAATTGACGGTCATAATATAGAAGAACTGGAAAATGTATTTAAAAAAGCAAAAAGTATTAAGGGACCGGTTTTTATACATGTTTGTACTCAAAAAGGCAAGGGATATAACCATGCAGAGGAAAATCCGGATATATTCCACGGGATTGCACCTTTTGAAATAGAATCAGGAGAAGTTATTTCCAATGGAGGACCTGGATATTCTAATATTTTTGGGGAAGAATTAGTTGAAATTGCAGAGAAAAATAAAAAGGTTGTCGCTATTACCGCTGCAATGCCAAACGGGACAGGTTTGGATGCATTTTCTAAAAAGTTTCCTGAAAGATTTTTTGATGTGGGGATTGCCGAGCAGCATGCAGTGACATTTGCAGCAGGGCTTGCCAGAAATGGCTTGGTGCCTGTGTTTGCCGTATATTCGTCTTTTTTACAAAGGGCATATGACCAGGTACTTCACGATGTGGCAATTCAAAAATTACATGTTGTTTTTGCCATTGACAGGGCAGGTATTGTAGGAGAGGATGGGGAAACCCACCAGGGTATATATGACATATCTTTTTTAAGGCATATTCCCAATATGACCATTATGGCACCATGTGATTACAATGAGCTTAGAAAGATGATGAAATTTGCCATAGAAGACTTTGACGGACCTATAGCAATAAGGTATCCCAGAGGGAGTGGGTCTCATAAATTATTTGAAAGTCCCGGTATTGAATTAGGGCAGTCCCTTATTTTAAGGGAAGGGAAGGATGTTTCAATAATAGCTGTGGGAAATAAAGTGGAAGTTGCCATGGAAGTTGCGGCTTTGCTGGAAAAAATGGATTTATCGGCAGATGTTATCTATTCACGGTTTATAAAACCTGTTAATCCAAAGCCCATAATTAATTCTGCAATTAAAACGGGAAAGATTGTAACCATTGAAGACAATACCGTTGAAGGTGGTTTTGGAAGCAGAATACTTGAGATTATAAATGAAAGCGGCATAAATGTTAAAACAAAAATATTTGGATACCCTGACAGGTTTATTTGCCATGGTTCTAAAAAAGAATTGGAAAAAATGTTCGGACTGGATGCAAAATCAATTTTTAACTGTGTGATGAAAATGTTTAACAGGTACAGTGTAAAAGATATAGTTGTGGAGGGAATTTAATTTGAAAAAGGAGAGGCTGGATGTACTCCTTGTTCAAAAAGGGTACTTTGACAGCAGGGAAAAAGCCAGAAGTTCAATAATGGCGGGTGTAGTATTTGTAGACGGTGAAAAGGTAGATAAACCTGGTACTAAGGTTGGTATAGATTCTAAAATTTTTATAAAAGAAAATGTCCATCCTTATGTAAGCAGGGGCGGGCTGAAATTAGAAAAGGCAATAAAAGTTTTTAAAATAGATTTAAATGAAAAAGTTGCCATTGATATAGGGGCTTCAACAGGCGGGTTTACCGACTGTATGCTGAAAAACGGTGCAAAAAAAGTATTTGCCGTTGATGTAGGCTACGGTCAGCTTGCCTGGGAACTTAGAAATGATGAACGTGTAGTGTGTATGGAAAGAACAAATATAAGATATGTAACAAGGGACCAAATAGGGGTTTTAGCAGATTTCGCAGCAATAGATGTATCCTTTATCTCTTTAAAAAAAGTGATACCTGTGGCAGTGGATCTTTTAAAAGAAGACGGGGAAATATTATGCCTTATAAAGCCTCAGTTTGAAGCAGGAAAGGACAAGGTAGGAAAAAACGGGGTGGTAAAGGATAAAGATACCCATAGGGAAGTTATAGAGGATATTTTAGGTTTTTCCATAGAATGCGGCCTTAAAATAAAAGGTTTTGACTTTTCCCCAATTAAAGGTCCTGAGGGGAATATTGAGTTTTTAGCATACCTTTCTAAAACAGAAGGAACCACTTCTTTTGATGCTAAAAACATTGTAGAAAAATCCCATGAAGATTTAAATTTAAAATGATAAAATATAAAAAATATATTTATAAAAAAAATATATTTACCCTGTTATTTTTTGAATAATTTATTGTGAATTAGCAGTATTTATGGTACAATAAAAACATAAGACAGGATTTTGTACCAATGATAGGTTGTAAAATCAAAAAACTACTTCTTTTTTTGTCTCACTAGAAAATTTTTGTCTAAAAGTTTTAGTTTGTATTCCAAGGGGTAAGTATAAGCTATATCAAGGGGTAATTATATTGTATTTAAGGAGGATGATTCACTATGACAAAGCAGCAGGAAAGCAATTCCATTCTTTCAGAAGTGTACAATCCGGGTGTGAATGCGCCAAAGAAAAATAGAAAGGTTTTAAAAACCGTTTTATTTGTTTTATTGGTTATTGTACTTATGGGAGGAACAGTTTTAGCAACAACTTTTTATTATGAAAATTACCTTATAGAAGGTGACAGAGCAACTACCACAATTGTAGAACCTGATACTGCAGACTATCCAGGGTTTATTGCAGTTAAGGTTAAGGACGGAAAAATCGGAATAGACGAGGTTGAAGATTTTTTTGATGAAGGCAATGTATCTGTCATTAAAAAGAAGGCAGGTCTTATTGATTTTTCAGACGAAAACTTAGAAAATAAAATCAGGGAAAAAATAAACAAAAAAACAGGGGTTATATTTGATACTGATGTATCCCAAATAAAAGCTTTAGATTTTAGCAATTCTTCAATCCAAAATCTTGATGGCTTAGAGTTCTTTACAAACTTAGAAAAACTGGATTTAAGCAACAACTACATAAGGGATTTAAGCCCAATTAGAAAGCTGACCAATTTAACATACATAAATTTATCCCAAAATCAAATTACAAATATAGGTGCTTTAGAAGAAATGGCCAATTTAAAAGAGCTGGATTTAAGTTATAACTTTATTGACGATATAGAAGCCATTGGTAAGTTAACTTCTTTAGAAAATCTAAATCTTAAAGGAAACCGGATTAAAAACATTACTCCTTTAGGCGGACTAATTTCTTTAAAGACTTTAGTTCTTGCGGAAAACGACATTGTAGATGTAAGTTCCCTTAGCAATTTATCCAATTTAGTTACCCTTGAGCTAAATGACAACCAGATAACTGATATTTATGGTTTAGAGGGTTTAACCAATGTTTATGAACTTTCACTTCACAATAATAAGATTTTGGATATAAGTCCTTTAGAGGGATTTACAAATTTAAGAAAACTAGATATATATAACAATTTAGTTTCGGACATAAGTATTTTAGATAATTTTACTTCATTAGAAGAAGTACGGGTTGACCGAAACCCTATAAGCGATTTTGAAAGATTGGAAAAGTACAGGAAAATGGCACCAAAAGAAGATGTTGAAGAGAATAATGTAAATGAAGTAAGTGAAGTTAATAAAGTTAATGAATCCCATGAAGAAAATGTAGTTGAAACAAATGAAGAAAATGGAGCAAATGAAATAACAGATGTGGATGGAACAAATGAGACTTAATTAAAATACAATGTGTTATACATAAAAGACAGGTATTATAATGTACCTGTCTTTTATAATATAATAAAAATACAGAAGCTTTATATAATATGATACATATAATTAATATAACCACTATATATTAACAACTACTTTATATTTCTTTAAAATACTCATTTATAGACTCTTTACATACCCTTACTATAAAGTCAATATCTTTATTTTCTACAACATAAGGGGGCATAAAATATATTATGTTTCCCAGAGGTCTTAAAATAACGCCTTTTTTAAGAGCTTTTTTATATATATTGTATCCAACCCTTTTTTCAGACTCAAAAGGCTCTTTCGTTTTTCTGTCTTTTACAAGTTCAATTGCACCTATCATACCCATTTGCCGGTATTCTCCAACGTATGGGATATTTAGGAGCTCTTTTTCCGCCTTATTTTTAAGATAAGCTTGTTTTTGGCTGTTTTTTTCCAGTATTTTTTCATCCTCAAATATATTTAAAGATTCAATTGCAACAGCACATCCTAAAGGATTGCCGCTGTAGCTGTGACTGTGTAAAAATGCCTTCATTTTGAGGTAGTCGTCATAAAAGGCATTGTATATTTCATCTGTCATAACCACTAAGGAAAGAGGCATGTAACCTGCTGTAAGACCTTTAGAAAGGCATATTATATCCGGGGAAATTCCGGCATGTTCACATGCAAACATTTTGCCTGTCCGCCCAAATCCAACGGCTATTTCATCTGCAATAAGGTTAATGTGGTATTTATCACAAAGTGCCCTAAGCTTTTTAAGGTATACGGGAGGGTATATTTTCATTCCTGCAGCACACTGAACTAAAGGTTCTACAATAATGGCGCTTATTTCTTCATGCATTTTCTTAACATCTTCTTCAATAAATGTAAAGCATTCTGCACTGCAGCTTTCTCTGTGTTTATTAAATTTGCAGCGGTAGCAGTCAGGACCAGTGGAACGTATGACATCAAGTAATAAAGGTTTATAGATTTTACTGTATAAATCAATCCCTCCCACAGAAAGAGCCCCTATTGTTTCACCATGGTAGGCATCGGTTAAGGCTAAAAAGCGCACTTTTTTTGTTTTCCCGGTTTGCTGGTGGTATTGAAAACTTAGCTTTAATGCAATTTCAACGGCGGAAGAACCGTTATCCCCAAAAAACACTTTGTTAAGGCCTTCAGGAAGAATATTTACAATTCTTTCAGAAAGTTCAATAGCCGGCTCATGGCTGAAATTTGCAAAAATCACATGTTCCAATTTGTTTGCCTGCCTGTACAAAGCCTCATTAATGCGCTTGTTGGAGTGGCCAAAAAGGTTTACCCACCAGGATGACACTGCGTCTAAATACCTTTTTCCGTTTATATCTTCTAAATAAGCACCTTCCCCTCTTTTAATTACAATAGGGGGGAACTCCTCATAGTCTTTCATCTGGGAGCAGGGGTGCCATATGTATTTTAAGTCCTTTTCCTGTAAACTCTTCATTTCATCCATTTTAAAATCATTCCTTTTCTTTTAAAATTTACATCTTAAAATCTTCATCAAAAACATAAGCTTATTATTTTATCTAATTCAATATGTTTTTTATAGTAGCTTTTTAAGTGAGAAAAATCATATACATTTATCTGAGGCATTACAGAAACTATAGGAATTCCTGTAGCTTTTTCAATTATATCTATATTATCTTTTTCACAAAATGTATTGGTATAGCCGTTTATAATTATTCCTTTAATTTTGATGCCAGTGTTTTTTGCAAATTCACAAGAAAGGACCGTGTGGTTTATTGTTCCCACACCTGCCCTTGCCACAAGTAAAACAGGCAGATTTAAATCTTTTATAAGGTGGTACATATAATATTTATCCCTTATTATGGGGACAATTAAGCCTCCGGCACCTTCCACCAGTGTATAGTTATATTTTTCTTTTAAATAATTAAAGCTTTCCAATAACTTATTTGTGTCAATTTCAACACCTTCTAATTCAGCGGCTAAATGTGGCGAAACTTCTTCCTTCAGGCAGTAGCAGTTTAATTTTTCATAAGGTTCATCAATACCGGTTAGTTTTTTTACAAATTCTATATCCCCTGGTATAAGGGAGCCGTTTTTTTCTATTCCTCCTGACTGTACAGGCTTAAAAGAGCAGCATTTATAGTTTGCCTTTTGAAAACAATAGTTTAAGCCTGCAGTGATGAAGGTTTTTCCAACACCTGTATCAGTTCCTGCAATGAATATGCCTTTTCCCATTTTTAAATCTCCTTTTTTATAGTTTGGATTTTATAATTAATATAAATCCTGTTATAAATATAAATTTAATAATACTATAACCCTGATAAAAGTCTGAATTTGATAATTGCTATAAACTTTATCCAAACTTAGATTGATAATTTCTATATTGATAATTTCTATATAGTAAATCCTGCCTCCATTATCATGGCTTTATCCTTTTTTACATCACTTCCTGTTGTAGTGAGGTAGTTGCCGGTAAGTGCTGCATTTATTCCGGCTTTAAAGCCAAGGGCTTGCTTGTCTTTTAGTGCCATTCTGCCTCCTGCATACCTGATGTAGCAGTCAGGGAGTATAAATCTGTAAACAGCCATGGTTTTTAAAACTTCCATAGGCGACAATACTTCTAAATTTTCAAGAGGGGTTCCTTTAATGGGGGTCAGGACATTTACAGGTACTGATTTTATACCAAGGCTTTTTATTTCAAAGGCCATATTTATCCTGTCTTCTAAGCTTTCACCCATTCCTATTATCCCGCCGCAGCATACGTGCAGCCCTGCTTTTTTGGCATTTTCTATTGTTTTTACCCTGTCTTCATAGGTATGGGTGGTGCATATGTTTTTATAATGGTTTTTGCTTGTTTCCACATTGTGGTGGTAGGTAATAACTCCTGCCTCTTTAAGTGTTTTTGCCTGCCGGTAGGTTAAAATGCCATGGGATGCACAAAGTTCTATACCTACGTCCTTTGAAAGCCTTTCATATATTTTAGCTAGCTTTTCAATATCCTCATCTTTATCAACCCCTTTTCCGCTGGTAACTAGTGAAAACCTGTGGACACCGTTTTCTTTAGCTTCCAAAGCTTTTTCCAAAACTTCGGAGTATTCCAAAAGATCATATTCTAAAACCCCTGTGTTGTAATGGGCGGATTGGGCACAGAATTTGCAGTTTTCAGAGCATCTTCCTGATTTGGCATTTAAAATTATACAAAGGTCAGCTTTTTTTCCCACCAAATTTTCACGTATTTCATTGGCAGATTCAAATAAAACATTAAGGGAACAGGTGTCATTTTCATCTATTTTTATAAGTTTTAAAGCTTCATCAAAAGCAATGCTTTCACCTTTTAGTATTTTATCCTTTAGATTTAAAATAAACTCTTTCATAATTTGTACCTCCAAATACATTTAATTTAAAATATTTTTAAGCTTTATACTGCATTTTTAGAAATAAAAACAAACAAGCTGTGATATGTTGCTGCAACTTTGCCGTCTTTTTTAAAGTCCTTATCATATATGTCAATTACTTTGTCAATAAAGTCCAGAGGGACTTTTATTATGTTTTTTTGGCTGTTATTTGCACCTATTTTTTTAATTGAGTAAAGAAAGTCTTTGCAGCAGTTAAAATACTCATATTCATAGGTCTCCATAAAAGAAAGGGTAAATTTTTCATTAAATATACTGCTGCATATTTTTTTGTAGTCCTCAAGGGATAAAAAGGGCTGGCTTGAGTAAATGGTATCTTTTATGCCAAAGTATACACTTGCCTTTTGGTAGCACTTTTTAAGCTCTGTAAAAGTGTTTTTCCCAAAGGTTGAAAAGCACATAAAGCCACCAGGAGCCAGAGTATCTGCCAGCTTTTTTAAAGTGTTTTCTAAATTATTAAACCACTGGAATGTGGCATTTGATATAATAAGGTCATATTTTTTATCAAAATCCATTTCTTCTGCATCGGCACAGATAAATTCTACTCTTTTATCTAATAATTTGGATTTTACGTGGTTTATCATGCCTGGTGCAATGTCAACGGCGGTTATATTTGAGTCTTTAAAAAGCTCAAATAAAGCCGTTGTAACATATCCTGTCCCACAGCCTATTTCAAGTATGTTTTTGTACCGGCATTTGGTGGATTTTATTTTTTCAATTAAAACATCCCCCATCTTTTTTTGTACTTTTGCATATTTATCATATTGATTTGCATTTCTGCTAAACCTTCTTTTTAATTTTTCCTTATCAATCATAATTCTCTGACCTCTTAATGTCTTTTTATTATTTCATAAAGCTTACTAGGGTCGGTATAAAAGGGTATGTGCCCTGTATTTTGCAATGTTACCAATTTTGCATTTTTAAATTTTTCTTTTATGTACTCACTTGATTTGTACGGACAAATAACGTCCCTGTCCCCGTGTATAACAAGAGGGGAGAGGGGAAGGGAAATTTCCCTTAAATCCGTGTTTTTAAGATATTCAAGGCCGCATATAAGTGAATTTATATTGCAGCAAGGTTTATGAAATTTTATTTCTTTCATAAATCTTTCATAATGTCCGTCTCTTTTTTCAGTTTTAGAAAAAAAGTTTTTGTAAAATTTATTTAAAGTGCTGTCTTTATCGCTTTTTAGCATATAAATCATTTTATCTATGGTATCTTTTGACCAAAGGGCGGTATAAATGTCGTCTTTATCATTTACAAATTTTAAAGTGCCGCTTATCAATATTAAATTATCAATTCTTTTATAAAGAATTTGTGCAATTTCCACTGCTACCATAGAGCCTAAGGACCAGCCCATAAGGGTAAAATTTTTACCGCCTTTTATTTTATCATCTATTATGTGTAGGACTTTTTTCTTAAAACCATCTATTGAAAAAACGTCATCCCAGTCCACAAATGTAATTTCAAAATGTTTTTCCAAAAGGCCAAATAAAGTTTTCCAGGGAAATTTACCTACAGCCCAACCTGTAAGCACAACCATATGTCTTGTCATCTTAAATCAACCCCAGCTTTCTGCCTGTAGTTTTAAGCCTTTCTATCACATACTCCAAATCCTCCCAGGCATGGGCTGCAGTAATTGAAATCCTGAGCCTGCTGCTTCCTTTTGGCACCGTAGGAGGTCTTATTGCAGGAATGTATATCCTGTCATATAAAAGCTGCCGGGAAAATTCCAGTGTCTTTTCTTCATCTCCCACAATTACGGGTATTATGGGGGTTACTGTGTCCGGGATTTTAAATCCTAAATTTTTAAGCTCCATTTTAAACCGGTGTGAGTTTTCCAAAAGCCGCTGCCTTCTTAAAGGTTCGTTTTTTATAATATCCAGGGCTTTAATGGAGGCTGCAACGGATGAAGGAGGAAGCGCCGTTGAGAAAATAAAACTTCTGGAGAAATTTTTAAAGTACTCAATAAAGTATTCTTCTGAAGCGGCATAGCCTCCTATTGAGCCTGCAGCCTTGCTTAATGTTCCCATGTGAATATGAATTTCACTGTTTACTCCAAAATATGAGGCAGTCCCTGCCCCGTCTTTTCCTAAAACCCCAAATCCATGGGCATCGTCTACCATTATAACGGCGTTGTGCTTTTTTGAAATTTCCACAATTTTATCTAAAGGGGCAATATCACCGTCCATGCTGAATACCCCGTCTGTAACAATTAAGTTGCACTTTCCTTTAAAATTTTCCAGCTTATAAGACAAATCATCCATATCACAGTGCCTGTATCTTAAAAACTTGGCCCCGCTTAAAAGGCAGCCGTCTAAAATGCTTGCATGATTATATTTATCGCAAAATATAACCCAGTCTTTATTGCAAAGGGCTTGTATAATTCCTAAATTGGCCATGTAGCCGGTATTAAACACCAATGCTTTTTGGGTGCCTTTAATATCTTTGATTTTTTCCTCCAGCATACTATGGAGTGTGTATGAACCTGTTGTAAGCCTTGATCCTCCTGCACCCACCCCATACTTTTCTATTGCTTCCATAGAGGCTTTTTTTACTTCTTTGTGGTCACAAAGACCTAAATAATTGTTAGAACCAAGTAGAATTATTTCCCTTCCGTCTATAACAACTTTTTCTTTTTGGGGTGACTGAAGTTTTTTAAATTCTCCCCTGTATTTATTGTTTTTCTTTAAATTAGATAAAATCTCATTAATATACTCCAAAAAAATCCTCCTAAATAAAATAGCACTAGTATAAAGAGCGACAATTATAAAATATAACAATAAAAAAAGATTGTCAACCAAAAACTAAAAATAGGTTGACAATATAATATACTTTAAAGATAATATAGTTTAGGCAAATATAGTTTAGACAGAAGATGATGTTAAATTTAAAGTATAAAATTAAAAAGTATAAAATTAAAATGCATTATTTATAAGTTGGTTTAGATATAAAGCACTTTATATAGAGAAGTTTAAATAAATAAGATTAAATGTAAAAGCAGGAGGTTTTTTTATATGGTATTTGATGAAGTTAAAAAAATATTAATAGATGTTATGGGATTGCCGGAAGATGAGGTTTCATTAAAGAGCCATCTTTATGATGAATTGGATGCTGATTCCCTTGACATATCCCAGGTAGTTTTGTCGCTGGATAATAAGTACAAAATAGACATTGACCAGCAGGATGTTTTAAATTTTGAAACTGTTGAGGATATAGTAAAATACGTAGAAGGACAAATTAAATGTGCGAAAGGGCAGGTTAAATGAAACGAAGGGTTGTTGTAACAGGTGTTGGTGCAGTTACTCCCATTGGAAACAATGCAGAGGATTTTTGGAACAGTGTTAAAAAAGGTGTTTGTGGCATTGACTATCCTACTCTTTTTGACGTAAAAAATACAAAGGCAAAACTTTTTGCAGAAGTAAAAGATTTAAAGCTTGAAGACCATTTTAGCAAAAAGCAGATATTAAGAAGCGACCGTTTTTGTCAATTTGGAATAATTGCGGCAAGAGAAGCCTTTATTGACGCAGGTCTTTCTCCTTCTGATATTGATAAAAGAAGACTTGGTGTTGTAATGGGAAACGGGGTTGGCGGAATAAACACAATAGTAAAAGAGACAATTAATTTACACACCGGCGGGATGAACATGGTTTCACCTCTTTTGATTCCAAAATCCCTTTCAAATATTTTAGCAGGAAGCATAGCAATAGAATTTGGTGCAAAAGGAATATGCAATGCAATTATAACAGCCTGTGCAGCGGGGGCAAATGCAATTGGTGAAGCAATGAGGAGTATACAGTACGGTTATGCGGATATAGTTATATGCGGGGGAAGTGAAGCATGCATAAACCCTCTTATGGCGGCGGGCTTTACAAACATGAATGCACTTACTTTAAGTGAAGATAAATCCAGGGCTTCCATACCCTTTGACAGGGAAAGAAGCGGTTTTGTAATGGGGGAAGGGGCAGGGGTCTTGATACTGGAAGAATATTCCCATGCGCTAAGGAGAAATGCAAAAATATATGCGGAAGTTGCAGGTTACGGGTTTACCTCTGATGCATATCACCTTACAGCTCCTGCGCCTTTGGGGGAAGGTGCTGCAAGGGCAATGGAATTAGCTCTTTCGGACGCCTCAATGAGTCCTTGTGACATTTCATATATAAATGCCCACGGCACCTCTACCGTTTTAAATGATAAGTATGAGACAATGGCGATAAAAGAAGTTTTTGGGGATTTGGCATACAGCATCCCGGTAAACTCCACCAAGTCCATGATAGGCCACCTTTTAGGGGCGGCAGGTGCCGTGGAAGCCGTAGTGTGTGTAAAATCAATAGAAGACGGTTTTATTCATGAGACTTTAGGCTATAGGGAAAAGGATTCGGAATGTGATTTGGACTATGTAGAAAATAGGGGAAGGGAAGAGAAAGTAAAGGCTGTTTTATCAAATTCTTTTGGATTTGGAGGACACAACGCTTCCATTATATTTAAAAAAGTATAATAAAAAATCAAACTAATGGTTAAACTATTTTTATCTTTTATTAATAAAAATGGCAGGTGTTTTTTAAAATAATACAAAATATTTTTAAAGGAGATAAAAATGGAAACCATTAGGCATGAGTATCAAAGTGATTATTTAAAATTTAATTTTAATACAAAAACCATTCCTGAAATTCAGTTGATAGAGCTTGAACTTATAAATGTCCTTTCAGACAGCAGAGGGAAAATAAGGGATATGTGCACAAGCATTTTAAATGCAGGTGGAAACAGAATAAGGCCTTTACTTACCATGTACAGTGGTAAAATACGGTACTACTTTCTCCTTCTTTTACAATGCTTGTACTTACTTTTTTATTGTGTTTTTGAAAGGCTTTTTTATCTGATAAATACATGGCAAGAAGGCCTTTTACCACTGTTTTGTGAAATAGAGGGTATTTTAAAGTGCTGCACATTTCTAAAGATTTTTTTAAGAAAAATATTATCCTCTCTTCGCATAATTTTATGTCTTTATAATAAAAAGTGAAGTTTAGCTGCTTTTCTTCTAAATCTTCCATATAGTCAATGTAGTAATCCAGTAAAATGTGAAGACCGCAAATCCAGGGAAAATAAGCTTTGTCCAAAGATGAAAAATCTTCTTCTTTAAAAAAAGGGTCGTAGGATGCTGCATACATAGCAAAAATACCTAAAGTTGATCCGGTTGCAGCTAAAATTTCCATATACTTATTTTATGATAGTTAATTAAATGTTTTTTGCCCCAGTTTATTAAGTATTTTTCCCTTACATCAATAGAGAGGTGTTTAAAGGTTTGCAAATTTGAATAGAAGTTTACGTATTTTTTTATGTAGGGGAGTGCTTTTTCATATGAATGTAAGTTTAAAAGGGAAGACCTGCACTCTGAAACAAGGTAATGAAGGTATTTGCTGTCTTCTTTTATGGGATAGTATTTATAATAATCCCCAAAAAAAGATGAAGTATCTGTAGCATCTAAAAGGGATAAATGAAGATGGCGGAATGCCTTTTCATCTGAAATTTTGGTTTTGTCACAAAGGTTGTCAAGATAGTCGCTTATTGTCTGTAATGCGCAAATAAATTGTATAGAAGAGCTAAAGTCAGCATCCGGGTACAAAGCATAAATGCTTCCTCCTATACAGTGAAAACTTTTTGTATGTATACTGGATAATGCCTGTTTTTTAAGCTCATTGTCATTGGTGGTTTTTAATTTATTTTTATACTTTTTAAGCTTTTCTTTTACTTTAGGAAACACATATATTACATATTTTAAAATCAGATTTAGTCCGCTGTTATATTTAGTTTTGATTTAAATTAACCTCCCTTGTAACTGGTATTATATTTTTACTTTTCCCATATTTTATGCATTTTATTATTGTATTTAAGAATATAAATAAATAGAATTTTTGTAAAAAGGACGGACTTATTAAAATGGTAATGAATTTATCAAAGCATAGGGCAAAAGTTTTCTTTTGTATAATTGGAATAATATCATTATCCTTTGGCTTTTCTACGGCTTTTAGCCGGAAAGTGCTAAATGACAGTGAGGGGAAAATCTTAGACACTGAATTCAGTTTATATGAAAGAACTATGAAAAGGGATATTTTGTCCTTGATGATGGCCTATCCTGAACATATAGAAGGTGTAAGAAAAAAGGATGACGGGAATGTTTACATTGTGATGAAGTCAGGTAATGAAATTATTTATGATGACAGAGGGGAAAAAAGCTTTAGCGAGAAAATTTATAACGGAGATCTTCAGGATATGCTAGAGGATATATACCCTTTATGGGATACCTATGAGATAATGGAAAAAAATATAGACCCGGGGCGCATCAGGGTATATCCTTTACTTAAGGAGGTTTATGGCAGTTCGGAAAAAGAGGTAAGTTCAAATCTTGAAAATGTGTTTATAGGGGGAAGTGCCTTTGCATTCAATAAAAATAATAATGCTTCAAAAGCACTTAAAAAAGCCATTGATGAAGTTTATCAACTGCTTAAGGTAAAGCCTGAAATATACCAGCATGTATTTCCCGTAAACGGCACTTACAACTATCGTTTTATAGCAGGTACCAATTTATTAAGCCCCCATGCCTTTGCAATTGCAGTGGATTTAAAAAGCGACAGCAGGGATTACTGGAAGTGGGCAACACCGGAACAGGCTCAGGAAAGACTTGATAGTTACCCTAGGGATGTTGTAAAAATATTTGAGAATAACAATTTTATATGGGGAGGTAAATGGTCTCATTTTGACATACTTCATTTTGAATACAGACCTGAAATAATAATAAAATCAAAATATTTTGTGGAATCCCACGAGGCAGTTGACCCCTGGTATTATGGCTTTCCTACAGATGATGAAAATGTACGGCAATACATAAAAATAATTGAAGAAGCTTTAGATTAAAATTTTTAAAATTATGATTTATTTCTAAATTTAACTGAAAAATAAATCCAAAAAGCAATATTTGCCACTGCCCATATGAGGAACATAATTACCCATAGTAGAAGTACTCTGGACAACTGATCGGTAAAATTGTTGGTATAAATTTTTATAGTGTAACTAAACCCAAATGTAGCCAAGTCAAATAAAAAATTAAAAATTACTATAGCTATAACTATAAATAGGGAAACATAAAACGGCTTAATAACAAAAAGTTTGAGTACCCCGTTTTCCTTCATGTACTGCCAATGTTCTTCATCACTCATGAAAATAGGAAATTTACGCATATTCTACCTTCCAATAAAAAAATAATAATTACATATATATATTTTAACACTAAGTAGCGGTGTTTTGTCAATAGCTTAAATTGTTTACAAATTATTTTGGCATTATAGCTTGTTATATTGTCAAAAAAAAATTATACTAGAAGGTGAAACATTTTTAAAGGATTATTTAATAGCTAATATAAAAAGTGGTGATTTATAAAATGAGGGGACTAATTTGTTATTGTTCAAATACGGGAAATACTGAACTTACAAGTAGATATATTGATAAAAATATAAGCAATGCCCAATTTGACTTTTATAATATTTCAGAAGGCGGGTATTTTAATTTAGATGAATATGATATTATAGGTTTTGGTACATATACTCATTGGTGGGGGATGCCTGAGGTTTTTGAAAGCTTTATAAATTCTTTAAATAAGCAAGAAAATAAAAATGCTTTTATATTTAATACGTATTCCCATTTTAGTGGAAATACCCAGAAGTGTATGTATACCAAATTAAGAGAAAAGGGATTTAAAATAATAGCTGCCCATTCCCTGCGCGTTCCTACCAGTTATCCGCCTAAGAGGGCGAGAAAGAAGAAAAAGATTAAAGACTCTCCAAACTTTAAAGAGTTTTGGAAATTTAACTGTTTTATAAACAAGTTAGACGGGTATATTGACAGGATCTCAAAGGAGAGAAGTGTAGATGAAGTTAAAATAAGAACCAATGTAATTGGATTTTTGCTTTCTAAGTATATAAAACCTAAAATGAAAGATATTACAGGGAAAAAATATGTGGATGCAAAGTTATGTACCCAATGTGGTGAATGTGGGAGAGTATGTACCTACGGTGCTGTTGTTTTTAAAAAAGATAAAGTTACTTTTAACAAGTCTAAATGCAGGAATTGCTGGGCATGTTTTAACAACTGCCCACAGCAGGCAATATATACAGAAAATGTTAAGGGAGCTGCACAGTACAGAGGACCATGTAAACAACTGGCTATGAAATTAAAATAGTATTAAAAAATAAACTTTAGGAGGATTTAATATGAGATATGAATATATATTCTTTGATTTAGACGGGACAATTATAGACTCTTCAGAAGGTGTGACAAGTTCCGTTGCCTATGCACTTGAAAAATATAATATTAAAGTCAGTGACAAAAAAGAATTGTATAAATTTATCGGTCCCCCTATAATAGAATCTTTCCAAAACTTTTATGGTTTTTCAAAAGAGAAAGCAGGTGAAGCACTAAAATACTACCGTGAGCACTACAAGGAAAAGGGTGTATTTCAAAACACACTCTATCCGGGGATTGAAGATTTAATAAAAGCATTAAAGGATGATAACAGAACTCTTATAATTGCAACATCCAAACCTGAAGTATATGCAAAACAAATATTAGAGGATTTTGGCATTGCTAAGTTTTTTACCCACATTGCAGGAAGCACCCTTGACGGAACAAGGCTTACCAAATCCGATGTTATGAAGTATGCAGTTGAAATTTCTGATATTAAAGACTTTTCAAAGGCAGTAATGATTGGTGACAGGGAGTATGATGTTTTAGGCGCAAAGGAAATGGGCTTAAGTTCCATTGGTGTCTTGTATGGATTTGGCAGCAAGGAAGAGCTAGAAAAAGCAGGTGCAGATTTCATTGCAGCCTCAGCTCAGGATATCGGAAAGATTTTGTTGGGATGATGTGGTATACTATTAGTCTAATTTTATGTTTGTAAATAAATACAGCGTATTATTTTCTGAATCGTCATAATAACGTTTGGAAAAAATGAATTTTCATCCCAGCCAATGACATCATAATATGGATGCTCTGTTGGAGTTTCCTTAATGCTATAAAAATCGCCTGTAAAACATATACGGGAATTGAGGAATACCAATCCTCAATAATACCGAAATTTCCAAACAACCTGATATTTTGCATGTACATATTGGATAAATCTACTTCATTTACGTATTTATATTTTTTTTGCCCGTCTTCTGATATAACATACAATTTTTTATCCCGGTAAGACTTATTTAAAATTATTAACTTGTTGTTCATTATGCGTGTTTTCTGATTCATTATTTTTCAGGCTGCAACCTGACAGTAAAATGATAACCAGTATAAGTAATAGTTTTGTTATTTTTTACCTCCTTTAGGAGAATACCTCTAATTAATAATAATTTCCGGAACAAACAAATCCTTCATATTTAATACATCAGGAGTCTCAATACCACTAGGGCTGCAGTCCCCTGATAAAACCATTGTGCCGTCGGATTTTAAACCTATGGCAAAATATTCACCGGCTGCAATGGCTACAATATCAGTCCAGTCACTTACATCTATTTTTCTTTCGGTGGCACCTTCAGTTATAACCACAGTACCGTCTCTTTTTAAACCCATTGTATAAATATCACAGCTGGATATGGCAATTATGTCTTTCCAGGTGGATACTTCTCCTCTTCCAAATTTGTTTGTACCGGCAGATACAACGGTTCCGTCTTTTTTTAAACCGATAAGGTCGCCGCCTGCAGATATAGAAACAATGTTTTTCCACTTTGATGTTTTTATTTTTCCGGGATAAGAAAAAACACGACATTCAACAGTACCGTTTTTTTTAAGACCCGCTATATAACCCATTCCGTCTGCAATTGATACTATATTTTTCCACTTAGAAATTGCTTTAACATCTTTTTTACCGAGGAAAGGATAAGCTGTATAAACAAATCCGTCATTGGTAACTGCAACAGCAGATTGAGGATAGTTTGCCTTAAATGCTTTTATATTGTCCCAACTGGATACTTCTTCAATAACATTGGCTATTTCCCTGGTTATGTCAGATTTAAAGTTCAACAATGCTTCTTTTGAAATGGTACTTGTTGTTATTACTTTTCCGTCCTTTGTAAGAGCCTCAACAGAATTACCGCCCATACATATGGCTTTTATATTATTCAATGATTCTGTACCGGTATATTTGTTATTATCACCTTTATAGGCTATTTGCACCCTGCCGTCTTTTGTAATGGCTCCCACGGCCCAAGTACCGTTACATATATAAGAACCTTCAATTAAATACCGTATTTGTTCCAATAAATTTTCAGAGTCTTTATAATCTCCCAGCTTCATTAAAATACCCATTGCCTGGGGGTATGCTTTTTCTTTTATATGGTTAATTGCCTCAGTATATAATTCCTCATTTGATTTTTTTGAAAAAAAACACCCTGTAACCAGATTGAATATAAGTATCAGGCATAAACACAAGGTTGTTTTTTTAGGGCTTGTTTTCCACATATCTTACTTAAACCTCCGCTTTTATAAAAAAACTCAATTAATTTCATTATACAGCCAATTTATTATTATTTCAAACTATAGATATAAATTATATTATTAATTTTTGAAAAAAATCCATTGACAAAAGAGTGTTATATGAATTATACTGTATATATACGGCATAAACAGTAATAACTTTTGGAAAGGAGCCAAAATGAACATTATTATTTCAAACTCCTCTGAAAAGCCCATTTATGAGCAAATAATTTCGCAGATAAAGGACCATATCATAAAGGGTGTACTAAAAGAGGCTGATGCTCTTCCGTCTATAAGGAGCCTGGCAAAGGAGTTAAAAATAAGTGTGATTACAACCAAAAGAGCATATGATGAATTGCAAAAAGAAGGGTTTATAACCGTTGTTCCCGGAAAGGGCACTTATGTTGCCGCACAAAATAAGGACCTATTAAGGGAGTCAAGGCTCAGGATTGTTGAAGAAAAGCTTTTGGAGGCAGTAAATGCTGCAAAATCCATAGACCTGTCCTTTGATGAACTTTTGGAAATGTTAAAACTATTTTATGAGGAGGATTATTGACATGGCACCCATTCTTGAAATAAAAAACTTAAGGAAAGAGTTTAAGGGTTTTTGTTTAAAGAACATAAACATTACTCTCGAAAGAGGATTTATAATGGGATTTATCGGTCCTAACGGTGCCGGTAAAAGTACCACCATTAAACTTATATTAAATCTTATAAACAGGGATGGCGGAGAGATAAATATATTTGGGAAAGACAACATTAAATATGAAGTGGAAGTGAAAAACAAGATTGGGTTTGTATTGGATGAAAGTTACTATTATGATGAAATTACCGTTAAGGAAATGAAGAGTATAATTGCCCCTTTTTACAGTGGTTGGGATGAGGACACTTTTAATAAATATGTTAAGGATTTTGGCCTTCCCGTTAATAAAAAAATAAAGGAACTTTCTAAAGGAATGAAAATGAAATTTTCACTGGCTGTTGCACTGTCACATAATGCAGAACTTTTAATTATGGATGAACCTACATCAGGACTTGATCCGGTGATAAGAAGTGAACTTTTGGATATACTGAGTGATTTAATTCAGGACGAGAACAAAGGGGTTTTCTTCTCTACTCATATTACTTCAGACCTGGATAAAATTGCTGACTATATTACATTTATAAATGACGGAGAGATAGTTTTTAGCACTTCTAAAGATGATATACTGGATAACTTTGGTCTGGTGAAGGGGCCGAAGGAATTAGTTTCTGAAAGTAATTTAGGCGAATTCATAGGAATTAAGAAAAATCAATATGGTTTTGAAGCCCTTGTACAAGACAAGGAAAAAATCAAAAAATTATATGGTGACAAAGTCATCATTGAAAAACCTGCGTTGGAAGATATTATGATTTATTATACAAGGAGGGGTAAAAATGCTTAGACTTGTAATTAAAGATATACTTATACAAAAGAAAACCTTTATTGGTGCACTTATCTATTTGATATTTGTTATTTTTGCATTTCAGGGTCTGGAAGGGAATGCCTATACCGCTGCAATTGTTGCTTTTTCATATTTGATGGTAATGGGAGCATTTGGCCATGATGATAAAAATAAATCGGATATTATGTTAAACAGTCTTCCTATTAAGAGAAAAAATATAGTAATGGCAAAGTATATATCATTATTTGCCTATATTACCATTGGAACATTAGCGTTTATTGCTGTTAATTCACTAGTTTCAGTATCTAATATCAATATAAAAACATATCCTGTGACTCTTGAATCGATAATTAGTGCTATTTTTGCCATCAGTTTATTAAATTCAATATCTTTTCCGCTGATGTTCAAATTAGGTTTCACTAAATCAAGGGTTTTTAACATGATATTGTTTCTTTCAATATTCTTTGCCGCTCCTTATGTAGTTAAGTTTTTTTCAAAACCGGAAAGTGCATTTGCCGTGAAAATTATTAATTTTTTAAAAAACCAGTCTGACATTGCAATAGTGTCAGGATTACTGGCTGCATCCTTTATAATTCTATTAATTTCATACCTGATTTCAGTTAAAATGTATAAAGGAAGGGAATTTTAAGTAAATTAAATTATGGAGGCCGGAATGTTTAATTCTAAATATACCGTGATACAAACAGCCAATGTAAATGTTCATGTTTAAATCCCTTTAGGGTTGTATAGATAAACTGTATGTAAGCTTTTTACTATATATAATTTAAAAAAGGATAGCAATTAAAATGATAATATGGTAAAATAAAATAAATGTAAAAATAAATTAATAATTTATAACTCTAAGAGGAGTGAATTAGGGTTTGGATGAAAAAATTTATGAATTGATAACAAAAATGTATTCAGACATTACAAAAAGGTTAGACGGAATTGATGAAAGGTTAGGCGGGGTAGACAATAGGTTAGACGGAATTGATGAAAGGTTAGGCGGGGTAGACAATAGGTTAGACGGAATTGATGAAAGGTTAGACGGGGTAGACAATAGGTTAGACGGAATTGATGAAAGGTTAGACGGGGTAGACAATAGGTTAGACGGAATTGATGAAAGGTTAGACGGGGTAGACAATAGGTTAGACGGAATTGATGAAAGGTTAGGCGGGGTAGATAATAGGTTAGACGGAATTGATGAAAAGTTAGGCGGGGTAGATAATAGATTAGATGGAATAGACCTTAGATTAGATGGGCTTGATGCAGATGTTAAAAAATTAGGTAATCAGCTTACAAAATTAGAAGTGGAATTAAAAGACGACATAAAAGCATTATATGACGGATATAAGCAAACCTATGAAAAAGTTACTTTCCTTGAGAGTAAACTCGATAAACAAGAAGTAGAAATCAGGGTTGTTAAAGGCGGAAAATGATTTTAAAAAGTTAAGATACCAAAAGCCAGGCAATATTTGAAGGTTATTAAGTATATATGGGGAGTTTGAAAACGGGCAATTAATATTTAGGGGGGTTAATATTCATTATGAAAAAAACATTTAAAGTCAGCTTCATTATTTTTTTCATTGTATTTTTATTGCTTGCTTTAAATGTTAATGCAAATGAAAGTGAAAATTCAGATGTTTTCTATAAAGATTCAATTAAATTTAGTGATGAAAACGGAAAATTTTTATTAGAGTCTGATTTGTATAAATTTATCTATAAATATGGTCTTCCAGGTATTATGAGCAAAAGAATCATAAATCCGGTTATTGTTATTGCAAAGGGACATGATTTTGTGTTATCAAATAAAAATATTGCCGGCAGCGTACAAATAAGCACATATGAAGAAGAAAAAGATACGCAGGAAGAAGGAACGGCAACTGATGCAATTAATGAAACAGAAAGAATTTTATCTTTAGTTAAAGAATCCACAGTATATGGGGAGATTATTGAAGATACAAATTATTATCAACATCGTGGAAGCGGCCTTATTGGAACATTTCTAAAGGGAGAAACAGTAGAAATTTTAAGAGATTACAGTGAAATATGGTATCAGGTAAAATCAGGAGATAAGGTAGGATGGGTGAGAGAAACAGCATTGAGTATTCCGGAAGAACCCAAAACAAATGAACATAGGATGACGAAAGAAGAAATAGAATTTTTTGTAAACCATATTGGACTTTCAAGCGATACCCACTACCTTGTATGGGTTGATATTGACAGACAGTTAACCCATGTTTTTCTTGGTACTAAAGGAAAGTGGGGGCTTATAAGGACCATGGTTTGTGCAACAGGAAAAAATAATTCTCCGACTATAAGAGGTACATATAAAATCCAGGACAGAGGTACTTGGTTTTACTCACACAGATTAGGAAGCGGGGCAAAATACTGGGTAAGATTTTCTGGAGATTATCTTTTTCACAGTATAGCAATGGATATTAATCAAAATATTATAGACGATACACTGGGAAAAAGGGCTTCAGCAGGATGTGTCAGGCTTTCTCTGGAAGATAGTAAATGGTTTTATGATTATGTATCTCAAGGAACTACTGTATTTATAAATTAATAAAAGGGAAGCAAAAGAATTAATTTTGAAAAATTATAAAAGATTGGGACAGGGGATATACTTGTCTCATTTTTATTTTTTCAATTTGATGCTTTATGCCGGATATTATATAATATAATTACAATATATATTTAACAATAATTTATATGAGGTATCAATCATGAAAAAGTTTTCATCCTTTCTATTAATTGTTTTCCTAATTATCTTCCTGCTAGCTGAAGGATATTTTGTCACTGCCATAAACACGCCGGAAGAGTACATATGGAATCCCGGAGTGGAGGGAGGAATCCCTGATGTACCTAATGTGGTAAATGTTCTGGATTTCGGTGCTAAAGGTGATGGGGTAACAGATGACTACGAAGCCTTTAAAGCTGCTGTTTCAGCCGTTACTGAAGGCGGCGGGGTTTTTATACCGGAAGGAAACTACCTGATAAAATCCCCACTAACCTTTAATAAGCCTGTTGTGCTCCGGGGGGAGGGTACGGATAAAACCCATCTTCTAATAGATCATAATTCAAATGCTTTTGAAATTATAACTTACAAAAGAGGTGCCTGGCAAAAACTTGCCGGCGGGTTTACAATGGGCTCAAACAGGCTACTGGTGGAAGGCGGGTCATCCTTTAAGCCGGGACAGTACGTGGAAATACAGCAGGAAAATAATCCGGATGTCATGTATACTTTGCCGGAGTGGAATGTGAACTGGGCAGAAGCGGAGGACATGGGTACGGTGTCCAGCTGTGGTTTCATTCTACAAACTGCCTTATTGAAAATAATATATTTAAGCATTTAAGGCATTCCATGATGGCACAGCTAGGTTCAAACGGCAATGTTTTTGGATATAACTATTCTATAGAGCCTTATCAAAGCGAAGGAGGCAACTGGACGCCTGCAGATATTTCACTCCACGGGCATTACCCCCATGCTAATCTTTTTGAGGGAAATATAGTTCAGAAAATAACCGTGTCAGACTATTGGGGACCTTCAGGAGCAAATACTTTTTTGCGCAACAGGATAGAGACTGAAGGAATCAGGATTGAAGATTCTTCAAACTATCAGGTATTTTTAGGTAATGAACTGGTAAAGGGTAGTTTGTTGTGGGATACAGACAGCCGATACCCTCATTTAATAGATCCTTCCACTTTTTTAATACATGGAAATTATATCAACGGCTCAATTGAATGGGATGAAAGAGTTTCCGGTCACATCATACCGGTTTCATATTATCATAATTCAAAGCCATCTTTTTACAAGTCTTTAGAATGGCCTTCAATAGGTGCAGACAGGTTAAACGGAACAATTCCTGCGAAAGAACGGTATTTAAATCAGGGTATATTATATGGGGATTTAAATGGTGATAATACAGTTGATTCACTTGACTGCGTGCTGCTTGGAAGATATCTTTTGGAAATTATCAACGAATTTCCAAACCTTAATGGTATAAATACAGCGGATTTAAATAGGGATGGAATAATAAACACTTTAGATTATGCCTTGTTAAATAGGTATGTTTTAGGAGTTATTGATGGTCTGTAAATCTAAACATCATTTTATAAAAATGATATTTATAGCATAATTTAAATTTAAAAGATGCTTAATATATAAATTTAGTGGAAAATAAAAAGCAGGTATAATATTAGTAAAAACGGAGGAACCGTGGTGAAAAAAGACGATATTCAATTTAGCAATTCCCAAGCAAAAAAAATTGCCATGAAAGTATCTAAAATAACCATTATTATGAATCTCATATTATTTATTTTAAAACTTTTTGCAGGTATATTTGCAAAGTCGGGGGCAATGGTTTCAGATGCTATACATACGGCTTCTGATGTATTTAGTACTTTCATAGTAATTATAGGTGTTAACATTTCACACAAAAAAGCTGACAGCACTCATCAATACGGGCATGAAAGGCTGGAATCCGTTGCATCCATTGTGCTTTCAGTTATGCTGGCTGTTACGGGAATGTTTATCGGATTAAATGGATTAGAAAAAATATTTGGCGGAAATTATGGAGAACTTGAAATTCCGGGGGTATTGGCACTTATTGCAGCTGTTTTATCAATTGCTGTTAAAGAGTGGATGTATTGGTATACCAGAAGTGCAGCAAAGAAAATCAACTCAGGTTCACTTATGGCAGATGCCTGGCACCACCGCTCGGATTCACTGTCATCAATAGGTGCATTTATAGGAATTTTAGGGGCACGTATAGGATTTCCCATACTTGATCCGGTTGCCGGTTTAGTAATATGTATATTTATAGGCAAAGCAGCCTTTGATATTTTTAGAGAGTCCGTTGATAAACTGGTAGATAAATCCTGTGATGAAGAAATATTAGAGAAAATCAGGAATGTAATAAAGGCCCAGGAAGGGGTGCTGCATATTGATGAAATTAAAACCAGATTATTTGGGAATAAAATGTATGTTGATGTGGAAATTGTTGCGGATGGCTCTAAATCATTAAATGAAGCCCATGAAGTTGCTGAAAGGGTGCATGATGCAATTGAAAGAGAGTTTGAAATGGTAAAACACTGTATGGTACATGTAAATCCTAAATAGCAGGGAAGTATGATAAAAGCATTAAAGGATGTATCATTATAAAAAAGAAAAAGTATATGGGGTGAGAGTATAAAAAAGGGGAGAACCGGAAAAAAGTAAACTTTAAAGAATTAAATTCAAAAAATAAATTAAAATAAATAAATTAAAATAAATTAATTAAAAAAGAAAGCTGTGGCAAAAGGCTTACCCTTGCCACAGCTAAATTTCAACTTTTTACGCTAAATTTCATCAATTTTACCATAGTCATGCATTGGGATATCCAGTTCTTTATAATTCATACACTATAAAGTGGTGGTCTGTTTTTTTGGAAAGCTCTATATATATTTGTCCTAGCATTTCCTCGCTTGTTCTGTAGTAAGCTTTTCCTTTAGCACTTGGGTATGCAATATCTAATAGTTTATACTTTCTGTTTTTCTTAATAGCCTTTCTGAATTTTTTCGGCAGTTCAACAGCGCCAATTTGTTTTTCGTCAGTAAGGTTTGAGACCACAATTTCCAGTACAGGGGTACCTTCTTTACCGTGCTTTAGTTCATCCCATTTTTTAGTTACAGGGTTTTGATATATTATTTTTCTTCCAGGTGTTATGTTTGCAATCCATGTAAAAAATGTACCGTGTTCAATGAGTCTTTCAGGGTAGTCAAAGGGCTGGCTTTCCCTGTTAAAAATCTTTGTAAGCTGCTTTTTAAAAGGCTCAAGTTTTTGAATAGGGGGCAAAATCCTGCAGAAATTTTTATTTTGGTTTTCAATACTGCAGGAAGTGCCGGCAATATTTATATTAAAATACTCTTTTATACCCACTTCCTCAGGATATAGAAGTGCAAAAATATCCTGCAGGGGAATGGTTACAGTTTGGGCAGAAGACGTCACAAAGGCTTCCAACATGGCAATACCCATTTGGGAGGTTATGTCTTCAGGATTTAAAGGCGTTTGATTCGGGGTTGTCAAAATTCCAAACTGCTGGCTTAAAAAGTTGGCTATTTTGTGCTCCGGGTACCTGAAGTCCCACAAATCAATATCCCCTCTTTTACCGCAGAGAATTTGGATAATGGTAGGTAAATCGTGGGTGGTTAAAAACAACTCTATATCCTCAGGCAGTTTTTGAGGATTTGAATACTGGCCTCCCAAACTCTTATGAGGGGCAACATACATTTCTGCAATGGGGTGTCCTTCCTTTTTCATTTTCCTGATGGCTTCTTCAACAGCACTTTGTCTTGGAGCGTCCCCAAGAGTTTCCCCTCCAACTTCAAGTCCGTGTTTTAGGGCAATTTTAATGATTCTCTTAACATTCTTAATTTTTTGTGCCCTGTTGGAAGGGTCAATTTCATACCTTCCCGGGTCATTTGGCACTCCTTTTTTTATGATGTACTGGGTGGCATAGCCGCACATATGGTCTAAAAATATAACGTCGATATATTGGGCCAGGTATTTTATTCTCTGTTCCATCAATTCATAGTAAGCTTCGCTTTCTGTGATATACGGCGGGATGCACCAGTTTTGACCGTTGTCAGTCCCAAGCTCATATTCAATATTAAACGCCTTTCCTTGAAGTGCCCACACATCCCCGCTGGCAGAGGGGTCAATTCCAAATGCAATATTTACTTCCCGCTTAAGTCCAAGCTCATTGTATAATTCTTTTATAAAAAGCTGCTGTTCGTGCATACAAAACTGGCTGTATTTATAAATTTCAATTTCTTCAGAATGAAGGGATGCCAATATCTTTACTTCTTCGCTTTCCGGATTTTGATACCTTTCCGGCCAGGTTCTGAAATCAGGCATTGCATCCATATAAGTATTTAGCACTTTACTTTGCACAATGGAGAATATAGCATTTATCTCTAAGTTTTCCTTATAGGTGTTAACATATTCCTCATATTCCTTAGCCCGTTCAGATTGTGGATCTTTGGAAATTTTATCAACAAATTTTTTATATGCCTTAGCTAATATCCCTTTACGTATTTCACGGTGCATGGCAAAATCACAGACCATATCCTTTTCATAAGAAGCAGGCCTTTTAGGAATCATAGCTAAAAGCTCAGGACTTTCCTGTACTTCAGGAACCAACTCTAAAACCAAATAATCCAGTTCCAATCCAAAAGATGATGAAGAAAAAGGACTTGTTGTACTTTGGTGTTTTTGGGTAAATGGAAGTTCTGCAATACCGGAAACACCAATGTCTTTTAAAAAGTGCATAATATATATTAGATCTTCAAGATTTCCAGAAAAGTCCCGTCTTGTAAGAAGGTTCAAAGCGGTTTTTATGGCAGCCATTTTAAAAAACGGGTCAAAATCTATTTTCTCTAAAATTTTTTCTGACTCATTATTTCCTGAGTAATATATTTCGGGAAACACTGTAAGAAGTATTTTAATCACGTCATTTAACCGGGTAAAACTTGAGGATGAATTGGCGGCGAATACTGGTACGATAACCTTTGATTTTTTTACATATGACTTTTTCATTATATACCCCCTACATCTTTGCTATATAATATTTTAATACCCTATTATATATCGGATTAAATCCTTTAAACATAAAGACTTCCTTTATTCATAAAAAATTCATTAAGAATTCATTTAGATATAAAGATTTCATCTTGTTACAGGAAGTAAGTTGCAATGGAATTAATTAGTAATCAATTCTGTGCAAAGGGTTAAATATTTTTTATTATAACATGATAAATATTATATTTCCCAGGTAGTTTCGACCAATACAATTTTATTTTACCAAAAGATTTTATTTTACATTTAGTTTAAAAAAATCTTTTTAGTATCTTTTTATACTATAGTGTGTTAATATTTTTACAAAGGAATGTCGATAAAACTATAAAAACAGTTTATCAGGGGGATTTATATGTTGAAGTTCAGGTCTTCAGTAATCATCCTATACATTGTCTTTACACTAACTTCATTTTATTCATATGCACAGCAAAATGTGAACATAGCTTCAAACAGTGCAGCTTACATATTAATTGATGCAAATTCCGACAAAGTAATTTTAGAAAAGAATGCTGATACGAAATTGCATCCTGCAAGTGTATCCAAAATTATGACAGCAATACTGGCCATTGAACTTGGTGATTTTTCAAAACCCTGTGCACTGCAAGTAGTTTTGCAGTAAAATCTATAGGACTTGGCGGTTCTAACGTTGGAATACAGCCCGGAGAACAAATATACTAAAATGACCTTTTACATATGTTAATGCTTGCATCTGCAAATGATGCCGCCAATGTTATTGCTGAAAATATTGCAGGGAGCATTAATGGTTTTGTAAACCTCATGAATAAAAAGGCAAGGGAAATCGGTGCTAAAAACACCAACTTTTCAAATCCCATAGGTTTGGATGTGGAAGACGGCTTTCCTGATAACAAAACAACTGCCAGGGATTTGGCATGTATAACCCGCTATGCCATGTCTAATGCAAAATTCAGGGAGATTGTATTAAAAAGTGAATACGTTGCCCCGGCTATAAATACCTTTACACAGTAAACGGCGTTAAAACAGGAAACACCAAAGCAGCTTTAAACACAGGTGTATTTTCTGCAAGAAACAATGAAGGAGCAGAATTAATATGTGTTGTTTTGAAAAATCCTGACAGGACAAATATGTTTGAGGAAGTAAGAGAGCTTTTTGACTACGGTTTTACACAAAACACAGTTGAACTTCAAAAAAGTTTTTATGATATAATATTTAGATGGTCTAGGGTTCAAATAGACTCATTTTTACAAAAAGGGTATATCCGGGGGTACGAAGACGGTTCTTTCAGACCTTGTAATGAAGCTACAAAAGAGGAGTTTATAAGCCTTCTTATGAAAATAAAGGGAATTGAGCCTTATGAACAGCAGGAATACTGGTCTAAAGGATACATTGATGAAGCAGTAAAGAGAGGTTTTATTGATGATTCGTGGCATGAAAGAAGAAAGGAAACAATAAGCCGTTTAGAATCCTTTCTTGTACTTTCTAAAGCATTAGACTATGATTTTGACATAAACATGTTAAGTAAAGAAAATTATTTATTAGTGTCTAAAGGTGAAAACACTTTTTCTAATGTATCCAGTGGCATTCCGGAAGACATTATAAAATTATATAATTATGGAATAATCAGTGGTTATAATGGAGATTTATTTCTAGACAAGATTTCAACAAGGGAAGAGATGGTGGCAATGATTAATAATTATTTAAATTTTAAACTGGGAGTTCAATTAAGTGCTCACTGACTTTTTAAAAATTTTTAGGTTGTGGCACTGGTTTTTAAATGCCACAGCCTTAAAAAATATTACAAAGCCCAAAAAATATTTTAATCTCCGGTCACAATTGGGATTTTGTTGTCTGTAGCGAATTTAGAAATTTCTTTTTTGTATTGCTCAAAATTATCCCAATCCATTAACTTAGTTAAAATAATAGGTTTTTTTGCCCCTTTGACAACGATTTCTATTTTTTCAGTTGTTTTTTTAGAAAATAGTTTTGTTATGGTATAGTAGCCAATTCTGATTTCTTGTATTTGTGAATAATCCAGAAAAACACGCTTACCGTTTTTTGTTGTTACAGTAATTCCTGTCCATTCCCTGTTACAAGCTATTAGTCTGTCGCCCTTTCTCATTCCCATTTCCCTCCCTGCAACAAATTGAATTGTTTTATAGAAACTGATAAGTTGGTATTATATTAATTAAGTTGGTATTATATTAATATTGCAAAAGAAAAAAGTTAAGTACTGTATGCCTTAAGTTGTGAATTTTAAAATAAAAATACCGTTTACATTTCATGATTATTATATATAATATTACATAAGATTTATATTTTGATTTATATTTAACGGGATTTTAAATTAGTTATATTGCTATAATTACATTATAACATATCATAGTGGTGGCTGCAATTAATGTGACGCCTTATGCTACATAAGATATGAAATTTTAAACCGGAGGGAGTAACAATGAAAAACAGCAATAATTTTCTAAACTGGATTTTTGAAACTTGTGCAATTAGAATAAGTTCTCACCAAAAGCCATTTTGGTATACTTCAGGTACAATTGGTCCTTATTATATAAATACTCATTTTCTTTATGGCAGTGAGGAAAAGGCTATAGATTTATTGGGTTTTATAGACAGGGAAAAGGGGAATAAACTAACCTTGCCTGAAAAGCTTTTTTCTGAAACATATAAAAATTACCAAAGCAATGACATCTATAAGGGCGTAATTGATGAAATGTGTAATTTTATTAAAAGCAATATAGATTTAGATGAGGTTGGCTACATATCAGGGGGAGAGAGAAGGGATTGGTTTTTTTCCATACCCGTGTCTAAAATATTAGAAAAACCTCACATAACAATATATAAAGATTTGGACACTGTTATAACCTGTAACGGCAAAACCGAGTATTTAAAAAATCTAAATGGGGGAAAAGTACTGCATATAGCAGACCTTATAACTGAAGCTTCAAGCTATGAGAGGGCATGGATACCTGCAATTAAAGAAAAGGGCGGTAAAATTTTTTGGAGTGTTGTAGTTGTAGACAGAATGCAGGGGGGAAGGGAACTTCTTGAGAAAAACGGGATTAAGTCTTTTTCCATGATAAATATAGATGTCAGCTTTTTTAAAGAAGTTTTGGCAATGGGTATTATTAACCAGGAACAATTTGATTTGATAAGTAAGTATTTAGAGAATCCTAAAGAGTCAATGGCTTTATTTTTAAAAAACAATCCTGACTTTTTAAGAGAATCCCTTGAATCTGACGGTAAAGACAGGGAAAGAGCAAGACTTTGTATTGAAAAAGATATTTACGGGCTAAAAGGCTTGGAATTTTAATTTGTAGCTTTAAAAGGAGGAAGGATTTTGGAAAGAAGAGACAGCCATGTTCTAGAAGAAGAGTTAGAGAGGCAAAAGGAATTTATACAGCTGGTTGCAGACAGAAATGACGGGAAAATTCCCAAATATTACCTGAATACTTTTGGGTGCCAGATGAATGAGCATGATTCTGAAAAGCTTGCAGGAATGCTTTCTAATATGGGATATGTTGAAACTGATGATGTGGATGAATCTGACCTTATTATATACAATACCTGCTGTGTCAGGGAACATGCAGAACAAAAGGTATACGGTCATTTAGGCTCTTTAAAGAGGCTAAAAGAGGAAAAACCGGAACTTAAAATTGCAATATGCGGATGTATGATGCAGCAAAAGGAAGTGGTCAGTCATATCGAGAAGACGTATAGACATGTTGACCTGATTTTTGGGACCCACAATCTTCATAAATTCCCGGAACTTCTTTATAAATCCTTTGACAGGGACAAAATGATTATTGATGTATTGTATGCAGACGGGCAAATAGTGGAAAACATTCCTGTTAAGAGGAAAGACAATATAAAAGCATGGATTACAGTTATGTACGGGTGCAATAATTTCTGCTCATACTGTATTGTCCCATATGTACGGGGAAGAGAGAGAAGCAGGGAAGTAAAAGATATAAAAGAAGAGGTAATGATGTTAGGACGTCAAGGGTTTAAGGAGATAACACTTCTTGGCCAGAATGTAAACTCCTACGGTAAGGATTTGTCTGTTAAAGTTACCTTTGCAGAGCTTTTATATCAATTGAATGAAGTTCCTGGTATTGAAAGAATCAGGTTTTTAACTTCCCATCCAAAGGATTTGTCAGATGAACTTATATTTGCAATGAGGGATTTAGATAAGGTTTGCGAACACTTGCATCTTCCTTTTCAGGCCGGAAGTACAAAGGTTTTAAAGGAAATGAACAGGGGTTATACAAAGGAAGAGTATTTAGAACTTGTTATGAAGGTAAAGGAAAACATACCGGGTATTTCACTTACAACGGACATAATTGTGGGATTTCCGGGAGAGACGGATGAGGATTTTGAAGATACTTTAGACATTATAAGAAAAGTACGTTTTGATTCTGCTTACACATTTTTATACTCAAAAAGAACAGGTACACCTGCTGCAAAAAGTAAAAACCAGGTTCCGGATGAAGTGAAAAAAGAAAGATTTGAAAGACTTCTAACCCTGCAAAATTCAATAAGCAGGGAGATTAATGAAACTTTTTTAGGGAAAAAAGTAGAAATTCTTGTTGAGGGAATTAGTAAAACTAACGATAATATATATACAGGAAGAACAAGGGGGAATAAAATAGTGAATTATAAGGGAAGTGAAGATGATATTGGCAAATTAAAAAATGTTTTAATAGAAGAAGTTAAGACTTGGTCATTAGAAGGAAGGCTAATTAAGGAATGTTAATTAAGAAAAGTTAAATACAGGGGGTATCTTATTAATGAAAAAGTTTGCTACAGTTGCCGTAATAGTTGTATTTCTTTTTACATTTAGTGCTGTAAATGTACATGGAAATGATGACATTAAAGTTACCATAAACGGGTTTTTAATAAAATTTGAAGATGTAAAGCCAATTATTATAGATGGCAGGACTATGGTTCCTGTAAGAGGAGTTTTTGAAAATTTAAATGCACGGGTAAGGTGGTTTCCTGAGGAAAAAGCGGTTCTCATTATGAAGGAAACCCTTCAGATATACTTCCGCATTAATGACAAAAAGGTTAGCGTAAGCCAGGAGGGGGACTTTTTACTGGATGTCCCTGCCACCATAGTAAATGGTAGGACTATGGTTCCCTTAAGGTTTATTGCGGAAACATTAGGTGCAAATGTATCCTGGGACGCAAAAAACAGGACTGTAGAAATAAATATCCCACACTACCCTTTTGCCTATATTGAAGAAATTGGGTTAGAGCTTTTGGCTGAAAAATACCAGGACAACATAGAATGGCTTATGGGTGCTCCATTAGAGTATGTTGAGCATATACTTGGGAAACCGGACAGAATAGATTTAAGCAGGTATGGGTTTGACTGGTATGTTTACAATTCCGATTTGGAAAAATACCTTATGGTGGGTATAAAAAATAAAGTTGTAGTGGGTATTTATACTAATTCTTTGCACTATAAAATAAATGGAACCATTGGTTATAATTCATCAATAGAAGAAGTGCGTGAATTTTTTGGAAGACCTGCACCGCCTACTATTATAAAGGGTAATAAAAGATATGTGACAAGTGAAATAAACAGTGACGGAAAAACTGAATTTCAAACCTATGATGTTGAAAAAAGATATTATGCCACTATTTTTCACGACATACACAATGAAGAAAGGGTAACTTCCTTTATGCTTATAGACTATGCAACGGAACATTCGCTACACGGGTATTACGGAAAGCCTTCAAAAGAATTGGTGGAAAGTTATGAAAGACAGTTATTTGATCTGGCAAACACAGTTAGGAAAAGGTATAATAAGCCTCTTTTGACTTTTGATGAAAAGGCTTCTGCCGCAGCAAGGATGCACAGCATAGATATGACACAGAATAACTTTTTTGACCATATGAACCTTAGAGGGCAAAGCCCCTTTGACAGATTAAAAAATGCAGGGATCAATTATAGAAATGCAGCTGAAAATATTGCCACAGGTCAAATGTGTGCAATATTTGCCCACGAAGCCTTAATGAATTCAAAAAAAGGACATAGGGATAATATCCTGGGAAATTTTACACATATAGGCATAGGAGTTTCTTTGGACTCTGACGGAACTCCCATGTATACACAAAAATTTTATACTCCTTTAAAAAGCAAAATATCCTTTTTTAAAATTTATAATTGAATTAATAAGCCGGTAAATTTATAAGAAGGCTTTTAAAAATTTATTGTTAATTTTTAAGCTGTTTTATGATAAAATTATATAAAAAATTATATAAAGCATTAGCTAAAATGTACACTCAATATCTTTTCAACACAGCAATGTACAAAATATATTTAAAAGGGTGATAATATGGATATATTGGAAAAAGCAAAAGAACTTGGTGAAATGATTGGATCATCAGAACAGATGCTTACATTCAAAAAGTGGGAAGCTGACCTTGAAAGAGACCATAAAGCAAGGGCTATACTCCGTGAGTACCAAACGCTGCAGACTGAGATGATGCGGGCAGCTCATGAAGATGCAGAAAAGGAAGTACTAGATGAAATAAAACAAAAACTTTCACTTAAATTTGATGAAGTCAATAAATGCGACATAACCAGAAATTACCTTGAATCCAAGGACAGGCTGGACAGCCTTATAAAAAAGGTAAATGATGTGCTTATATACTCTATTACAGGTGAAGAACAGTGCATGCCGGAAAAATGCGGCTCTTCCTGTGGCAGGGGATGCAGATAAATTACGGGTTAATTTAATATATTCACGCAAATTATATATGTTTATATAAATTAAGGGGTATATATAAGTTGTATTTTGATTATATTTTTTATTATATGATATGATATATCTTATATTATATGATGCATTTTATATTATATGATGGCTTTGACATCAATGTGACAAATTATAGAGAAGAGGTAAGATAAAATGGCAACACTGACACCTATGATGCGGCAGTATGTTGATATAAAGGAACAGTATAAGGATTGCATTCTTTTTTTTAGATTAGGGGATTTCTATGAAATGTTTTTTGAAGATGCAAAAATAGCGTCTCGGGAGCTTGAAATAACCCTAACTAGCAGGGAATGCGGATTGGATGAAAAGGCTCATATGTGTGGGGTGCCTTTTCATTCCGCCGACTCCTACATTGCAAAGCTGGTGAATAAAGGCTACAAAGTGGCTATTTGTGAGCAGGTGGAAGACCCGGCACAGGCTAAGGGGTTGGTAAAAAGGGATGTGGTGCGGGTTGTTACGCCTGGTACAATAACAGAATCCCCAATGATTGAAGAGAAGAAAAACAATTACTTAATGTCCATATACAAATTAAAAAGCTATTTCGGACTTGCTGTAACAGACCTTTCCACCGGTGAGTTTTTGGCCACATCCATAACACTTGGCAACACCAAAGGAAAGCTTTTTGATGAAATAGCAAAGTTTTCCCCTTCTGAAATTGTAGTAAACGGGGAGTTTGAAAAGGATATAGATTTGGTTAAATTTATAAGGGACAGATTTAATGTTTATATATCCAAAGCAGATGATGAACTATTTTCCAGTGATTTTTCATGTGAGAAATTAAATAGTTATTTTAAAGACTATAAATTTGAAAACAATGATTTTAGTTTATATGTAAATGCATCTGGTGCCCTTATAGGCTATTTGGAACAGACACAGAAAATAAATTTAAGTCATATTCAAAATTTCACCAAGTACGAAATAGAAAAATATATGATTTTGGATATTTCTACAAGAAGAAATTTAGAGCTTACCGAAACAATGCGGGAAAAGTCCAGGAAAGGCTCCCTTCTGTGGGTTTTAGACAGGACAGTGACATCTATGGGGGGAAGAACTTTAAGAAAGTGGATTGAACAGCCCTTAATAAACATATATGATATAAATGACAGGCTAAAAAGTGTAAATGAATTAAAAGAAAAGTTTATGATAAGGATGGAAATAAGGGAGCTTCTAAAAAGGGTTTATGATATAGAAAGGCTTATGGGTAAAGTTATTTTAGGGAGTGCAAATTGCAGGGATTTAATTGCAATTAAAAATTCCATAGCCCAAATCCCCTACATTAAAGAACTTTTAAAAGACCTTAGTGAAAACCTTAATGTTAAATACTATGATGAACTTGACCCTCTTTTGGATGTACATGATTTATTAGAGAGGGCAATTATTGACGATCCTCCTGTTACAGTAAAAGAAGGGGGGATTATAAAAGAAGGCTTTAATGAGGAAGTGGATAAATACAGGGAAGCCTCAAGAGAAGGTAAAAATTGGATTGCATCTTTGGAAAGCAAAGAACGTGAAAGAACAGGCATTAAAAATTTAAAAATAGGATATAACAAGGTTTTTGGCTATTATATTGAAGTTACCAAGTCATACTACTCCCAGGTTCCTAAAGAATATGTGAGAAAGCAGACTCTTGCTAACTGCGAAAGATACATAACGGAGGAGTTAAAGGAAATTGAGGACACCGTTTTAGGTGCCCAGGAAAGGCTTGTTGAGCTGGAGTATAATTTGTTTACAAAGGTGAGGGATGAGATTTCAAAAGAGGTAAACAGAATAAAGGCAACGGCAAAAGCCCTTGCAAACATTGATGTTTTGTGTACTTTAGCAGAGGTTGCGGACAGGGAAAACTATGTAATGCCAAATATTACAAATGAAGACGTTATAGAAATTGTTGACGGGCGCCATCCGGTGGTTGAAAAAATGATTGATGAAGGCGAATTTGTGCCTAATGATACATTCTTAGACAGAGGGGAAAATTTAGTTTCCATTATTACAGGACCTAATATGTCTGGTAAATCAACATATATGAGACAGGTTGCATTAATTGTGCTTATGGCACAGATTGGAAGCTTTGTTCCTGCCACAAGTGCTAAAATTGGAATTGTAGACAGGATATTTACCCGTGTGGGTGCATCAGATGATTTGGCATCAGGGCAGAGTACTTTTATGGTGGAAATGACGGAGGTTGCAAATATATTAAACAACGCAACTTGTAAAAGTCTTTTGATTTTAGACGAAATAGGCAGGGGAACCAGTACCTATGACGGTCTTAGCATTGCCTGGTCTGTTATTGAATATGTGGCTAATAAAGAAAAACTTGGGGCGAGGACGCTTTTTGCAACCCACTACCACGAGCTTACAGAGCTGGAGAAGAATTTAGACGGTATTAAAAACTACTGTATTGCCGTTGAGAAAAAAGGTGACGATGTTATATTTTTAAGAAAAATTAAAAGGGGCGGTGCAGACGACAGCTACGGAATTGAAGTTGCCCAGCTTGCCGGGGTGCCTCTTCCTGTAATAAACAGGGCAAAAGAGATATTGAAGGAATTGGAAAGTGCAGATATAAGCAAAAAGGACAGGAGCAAAAAAGCTAAAAAGCCCATTGGAGGTCAGATTGATATTTTTTCATTTAATGCTGCCCAGAGAAATACCAATGAGGTTTTAACGGATTTAAAGGAAATGGACATTAGTACTCTTACCCCGCTAGATGCACTAAATGCATTATATAATCTGCAAAAGAAGGTAAGGGACTGCAGCTGAATAAATTGTTAAAACAATTAAAATACTTAAATTATTTATAAAAAGTTAAGATTTTAAAAGCTTTTAGATAGGGTTTAGCATTGAATTTTGGTATGAAGCTTTAAAATAAGTATTAGGAAAGGTTTTATTTATGGGACAAATTGTAATACTTGACGAAAATACATCCAATCAAATAGCAGCCGGTGAAGTTGTGGAAAATCCTGCATCGGTTGTAAAGGAGCTTGTGGAAAACTCCATTGATGCAGGGAGCACAAATATAACGGTGGAAATTCAAAAAGGCGGTATAACCTTTATTAAAGTAATTGACAATGGCTGCGGAATGGAAGAAGACGATGTTTTAATTGCTTTTGAAAGGCATGCAACAAGTAAAATCAGAAGCTCCAATGATTTAGAGGGAATTTTGACATTAGGTTTCAGAGGAGAAGCCTTAGCAAGCATAGCATCGGTGTCTGTTGTTGAGCTTACAACCAGGACCAAAGACAAACCCTATGGAAGCTATGTCAGGGTAAAAGGCGGTACAGTGGAAGAAGTTAGGGAAGCAGGATGCCCTGTAGGGACAACTTTTGTGGTAAGGGATTTGTTTTTTAACACCCCTGCAAGGTTTAAATTTTTAAAAAAAGACTCTACTGAGGCAGGATATATTTCAGATATATTAAATAGAATAGCATTAGGAAACCCCCATATATCTTTTAAACTTGTAAATAATAAAAAAACAGTTGTACATACACCGGGAAATAAAGACCTTCTTAGTACAATATTCAGCATATACGGAAGGGAGACCGCAAAAGAGTGTATTAAAATTACTTATAAAGACGAAATGTTTGAGATAGAGGGATATGCAGGGAAGCCTTCCATAGCAAGGTCTAACAGGAACTGGCAGTCCATTTATATAAACGGAAGATATATTAAAAATAAAACAATAACCGCTGCCATTGATGAGGCTTATAAAACAAGCCTTATGAAAAACAAATTTCCCTTTGTCGTTTTAAACATAAAGATTAACCCGGTTTTAGTTGATGTAAATGTGCATCCTACAAAAATGGAAGTGCGGTTTACAAATGAACAGGATGTGTTCAGGGCTGTGTATTATGCTATAAACAACGCCCTTTTAAGTGAGTCCCTTGTAAAAAATATTGAAATTGAGAGTAAGAATAATATTTTTAAGTACGAAATAAATTCCAAAAAGGATGAATATATCCAAGAGAGAATTGGCAATATAAAAAGTGGGTCTCAAATGTCTAAGCCTGAAAAAGCTGAATCAAAAATAACCGGATGTGAAACAGCTGAACTTAAAGAAGCTGAGATTAATGAAGGTGAACCAAAAGCAGAAGAAAAAAGAAAATCCGTATCTGAAACAATTGAACTTAAATCTGCTAAAATTAAAGAAACTGAATCTATAGCTAAACTTAAAATAACTGAACCTGAAATAACCGAAACAAAAATAACTAAACATGAAGCAGCTGAACCTGAAATAATTAAGCCCGAAATAGCAGAACCGGAGGCAGCAAAGCATGAAATAGCAGAATCAAAGAGAGAAAAGAATGAAATAACAGAGCCGAAAGCAGTAAAGCATGGAATAACAGAAACTGAAACAGTAAAAAATGAAATAGCAGGGATAGAAGCAGCAAAACCTATTAAAGCTAAGCAAAAAGCATCCGGACCTCTACTGAAAGAAGAGCCGCAAGGGGTGGAAGACATAACCCTTGAAGCAAAAGAGGATATATTCACTGACTATAGAATAATTGGACAGGTTTTTTCAACATATATTATACTTCAAAAGGGTGAAAATTTAGTTTTAATAGACCAGCATGCAGCCCATGAAAGGATTGTTTTTGAAGAATTAAAAGAAAAGTACTACAAGGAAGAAAATTTAGCCCAGTACCTTTTAGAGCCTGTTGTTATAGAGCTTACAAGCCAGGAGGCAGAATTTATAAATGACAAAAGTGAAATGCTTAATAAGTTAGGTTTTATTACTGAAAATTTTGGCGATAATTCTATTATACTAAGATCGGTTCCTGCAAACAGTGAAGGCGGCAGTATAAGGGAAGCTTTTTTGGATGTTTTGGATTTTCTAATGTCGGAAAATAAAAAAGACAATGTTTATATAGCAGAGGAAGTACTTTATAAAATGGCGTGTAAAGGAGCAGTTAAAGCCAATGAAAAGCTTGGGGACATTGAAATCAGAAATATTATAAAGAAGCTTTCACAGCTTAAAAATCCTTATACCTGTCCCCACGGCAGGCCAACAATTATAAAAATTACAAAATATGAATTAGAAAAGATGTTTAAAAGGATAGTTTAAGGATATGGATAATGTAGTAGTTATTATAGGACCTACAGCTTCTGGGAAAACAAAGGTTTCAATAGAACTTGCAAAGGAAATACAGGGAGAAATAATTTCTGCCGATTCAATGCAAGTGTATAAATATATGAATATAGGGACAGCAAAGCCCACTAAAGAAGAAATGGCAGGAATAAAGCACTACCTTATAGACGAAGTAGAGCCCTCTGAAGAATTTAATGTTGTAAAATATCAAAAACTTGCATACAAATATACTGAAGAAATTTTAAAAAAAGGGAAAGTCCCGATAGTATGCGGCGGTACAGGACTTTATATAAATTCACTTGTTTATAATATTGAATTTGCCGATACTATTTGTGACTGGGATTTGAGAGAAAGACTTGCAAAAGAAGCGAAAAAATATGGAAATGAGTACGTTTATAACAAGTTAAAAGCTATCGACCCAAAAGCTGCAGAGAAAATACATATGAACAATGTTAAAAGAGTAATAAGGGCTATAGAGGTTTATACCCATACCAAAAAGCCAATTTCTCTCCATCAGGAGGAATCTTTAAATAATCCTCCCAAATATAATTATATTATTATAGGTCTTACCAAAGAGAGAGAAAAGCTTTATGAAGATATAGAAAAAAGAGTTGATCTTATGATGGAACAGGGGTTGGTAGAAGAAGTTAAGAATTTAATGGAAATGGGGTATGATAAAAATACCATAGCTATGCAGGGATTAGGTTATAAAGAGATAATATCATATTTAAAAGGGGAAATATCCAAAGAAGAAGCAGTATATATATTAAAAAGGGACACAAGAAGGTATGCAAAAAGACAGATTACCTGGTTTAAAAAATTAAAAAATGTTTACTGGATTAAAGTAGATGAGATAAAAAAAGAAAAAGAAATTATAGAAAAAATCAAATATCATATTGCAAGACATGGAATTATCTTGTAGAATATAAATTATAGTATATACTATCAATTGAAATAATTATTTATGTTTTTAATAAAAGAAAGAAATAAAGAAAGAAAATAAAGAGAGAAAAAGAGGAGGATTACTTGTGTCTAAGAGTACTATTAATTTACAAGATGTCTTTTTAAATCAGGTAAGGAAGGAACATATTCCTGTTACTGTCTATCTTACCAATGGCTTTCAATTAAAAGGGCTGGTAAAAGGGTTTGATAATTTTACCGTTGTTTTAGACAGCGACGGTAGACAGCAGCTAATTTACAAACATGCTATTTCCACAATTAGCCCAATGAAATTGGTTAGTCTTATTTTTAATGACTCCAGGGGTTCTGCCGAATAAGATTAAAAACAGCAAAGGGTAAAAGTATTAAATGCCTTGTCCTTTAAAATTGTTTTACAAATTTTAAAAAAGGTAATCTATATTTAATTTAAGTTCTTGTAGTTCCTTTAAATATGGTATACGGGCAAAAAAAGAGACTTCCGGTTTAAGTGAAGTCTCTTTTAGCCATATTCCTAAAACTTTACCCCTCAACTTTATTCCTTAACTACTTTACATCAAAACTTTATCCCTAAGTTTTTTACCTCTATACTCTAAATTACATTTTTCTAAAAACGCCTATAACTTTACCTAGAATGGTTAAATCCTCTTTTACTATAATGGGGTCTAAATATTTGTTTTCCGGCTGAAGTCTTATATGTTCTTTTTCTCGGTAAAAAGTTTTAACAGTTGCTTCGTCTCCAATGAGCGCCACCACTATATCCCCGTTTACAGCGGTGGACTGCTGCCTTACCAGTATATAGTCATTGTCTAAAATACCTGCTTCTATCATGCTGTCCCCACTTACTTTAAGCATAAATGCAGAAGAATTTTGAACAAAATCCAAAGGCAGTGGGAAAGTATCTTCTATATTTTCAACTGCAAGTATAGGCTGACCTGCAGTAACTTTTCCAACTATAGGCACTTCAACAAGTTCTTTTTTACTATAGTAATCCTTTTTATGATTATCATTTTTATTATCATCAAAATTTTTATTGGAATTTTCTAAATTTTCACCTTTACTTCCTTTTACAACCCTAAGAGCCCGTGATTTAGCAGGACCTTTTACTATATAGCCTTTCTCTTCTAATTTGGTAAGGTAACTGTGTACTGTGGATGTGGATTTAAGACCGACGGCTTTGCATATTTCCCTTACTGAAGGGGGGTAGCCTTTAGCTTCTATTTCTTTATTTAAAAAATCGAGAATTTCCTGTTGTTTTTTCGTAAGTTTATTTTTCATTTTTTCACCTCTTGAAAATATTAGTCTTTATTTATCCTAATGATATTATATCACATTATTTTTCAAAAAACAAACTAATGTTCGGCAAAAGTATTGACATAAGAACTTTTGTTCGGTATAATTCTTTATAAGAACGCATGTTCCTTAGATCATTTGTTTGGGAGTTGGTTTTATGAAAAAAAGATACGTTTTAAAAAATAAAAAGAGATTTATTTTCTTTATGGCTTTTGTCATAACTTCAATGTTTATAATAATATCAATGGTAAATATCTATGGATATAAAGAAGAGTGTTATGAAATAATTAAAATAAACAGCGGTGATACTCTGTGGGATATTGCAGAGCGCTACAATAAAAAAGGTGATATAAGGGAATACATACATAGAATAATGGAGATAAATGATTTAGAAAACAGTGAGATTAAAGCCGGAGACGAACTTGTAATAATTGTTGAATGATTATTAAAATTTATTGCCTAAAACTCTTTTAAAAAAATCATTCTTCTGATAAAATGTTTATGCAAAAATCAGTTTTTAAAAACTGATTTTTGCATAAATATGATATGTTAAGGAGAAGCATTATGACAGGATGGCTTGTTGTAAATCATTTTGTTAAGTCAAAAAAATTTATGGAAATTTTTAATATGCTTCAGGAAGCGGCAGAAAGACAACAAGTTAATTTAATTAAAAAAACAAATGTTGAATTAATGTGTGGTTTATTTGATTACGATAACATTAGCATTTTTGAAAAACCAAGCTTTATTTTGTTTTGGGATAAGGATATAAGACTTGCAAATTTTCTTGAAGAAAAGGGATTCAGGCTATTTAACACGGCATCAGCAATTGAAATATGTGATGACAAATCACTATCACATATTAAGCTTTCCCAACAAGGTATAAAAACACCTAAAACCATTGTATCACCTAAAATTTACTGGGATGTGGATTATGAAAAAGAAGAATATATTGACATGGTAATAGAAACATTAGGATTTCCCTTAATAGTAAAGGAGTGCTTTGGCTCCTTTGGGCGGCAAGTTTATTTGGTACAAAACAAAGATGAATTAATAGAGCTTCTTAAATCTTTGGGAGTAAGACCTATTCTCTTTCAAGAATTTATTGAGTCCAGTAAGGGCAGGGATGTTAGAATACACATTGTCGGCGGGAAAATGGTGACATCAATGTACCGCTATAATGATAATGATTTCAGGGCTAATATAACAAATGGAGGAAAAATGAAAGAATATACCCCCACTGATGACCAGATTGAACTTGCTGTTAAAGTATGTGATGCTCTTGGTTTGGATTTTGCCGGAGTAGATATATTGTTTGGCGAAAATGATGAGCCGGTTTTTTGTGAAGTGAATTCAAATGCACATTTTAAAAATATATATGATTGCACGGGGGTTAATGTGGCAGATTACATTATAAGACATATTATAGATGAAATAAACGGGTTTAACTTAAACATGAAGCTTTATGCCAACTAAAACTTAGAAAGTTTTTGTACGGAAAAGTACAGTTTTATAAGTAGAGTTTTATTAAAAGAGCAGTTTTTATAAATTAATTTTTATAAAATTAATTTGATGGAAAAGCTTAAAATTTTTTAAAAGCAATTTTAAGTAAGATTTAAAATAAATCATTTTTAAAAGTTTTTTAGTTAAGTTTTAAATTAAGCATAAAGAATGTTGCGTGAAAATTGCATAAGCTACGGTTAAGTTTTAGATTATGAGAAAAGGGGAGCTAAAGGAATAAAATAATGGAAGCATGGCTACTTTACGACAAGTCCAGGGTTGACAGAAATATACACTATATCAATATATATTTTAAAGAGTGTAGAAAAAGAAATATAAAACTTAAACTTATTTTAATTGAAGATATTGAATTTGGTATAAAGGATAATAAATGTGCACTCTTTTATAAGAAGGAAGAGTGCAGTCTTCCTCAATTTGTTATCATGAGAACCATTAATCCTCTTTTAAGCAAACAATTTGAGAATATGGGGGTACCTGTTTTTAATAACAGCTTTGTAAGTTATATATGCAATGACAAACAAAAAACTTATCAATACGTTTCTAAAGCAAATGTTAAAATTATGGACACGCTTTTTTTAAAAAAAGGCGCCTCAGTTTCCATAGAATACCCTTCAATTGTAAAGCCTTCCTTTGGCAGTGGCGGGGAAAATGTTTTTTTAGTTAAAAATGAAGAACAATTTAAAAAGGCTGTAGACCTGATTCCTGATGAAAATATAGTAATTCAAAAACCTGCCGGTGATTTGGGGAAAGATTTAAGGGTTTATGTATTAAAGGACAAAATAATAGCCTCAATTTTAAGGGTTTCTGATTCTGATTTTAGAAGCAATTACTCTTTAGGAGGCTCTGCAAAAGTTTATAGTTTAAGCCCTGAAGAAAAATCTACAGTATATAAAATAATTGAGCTTTTTGATTTTGGACTTGTAGGTATAGACTTTGTATTTGACGGAGGAAAAATGGTTTTTAACGAAATTGAAGATGTTGTAGGGGCAAGAATGCTGTATTCAACAACTGATATAAATATTGTATCTTTATATTTAGATTTTATTATAAATGAACTAAAATAAAAAATTTAAAAAAACTCTTGACTAATGCTTTAAATTGAAATAAAATGGGGTGTAAAGTGTTTTACTTTACAGGTGAATAAAATATGGATGATGTTTATAAAATGTCAATGCTTTTGGATTTTTACGGACAGATACTTACTGAAAGACAGTATGAGATTATGGATTTACACTTTAACAGCGACTACTCCTTAGGTGAAATAGCCCAGCACCTTAATATAAGCAGGCAGGGCGTTTATGACAATATAAAGAGGTGCAAAGCAATACTTAAAGATATGGAAGATAAGCTTGGGCTTATAAATAAATTTGCAGTACAAAAAGACAAAGAAAAAAAGATACTAAAGTATTTAGAGGATATAGATAAAAGCAATATGAAAGAAGAAGATATTTCTATTTTGAAAATGGTAGAGGAAGAAATACGGAAGATAATTGAAAGTTAAGGATATCGAAAATGAGGTGTCTTATATTATGGTTTTTGAAGGGTTATCCAGTAAGCTTCAGGAGACTATAAAGAAGTTTAGGGGAAAAGGAAGAGTTACAGAAAAAGATGTAAAACAAATGATGCGTGAAATAAAGCTTGCTCTTTTAGAGGCTGACGTTAACTTTAAAGTGGTAAAGGACTTTATTGACAAGGTTTCTGAAAGGGCTGTTGGTCAGGATGTTTTAGAAAGCCTGACTCCAGGACAGCAGGTTATAAAAATAGTAAATGAAGAAATGATTGACCTTATGGGCTCAAGCCAGAGTAAGGTAACTTTTTCTTCTAAGCCGCCAACTGTATATATGATGGTAGGGCTTCAGGGTTCTGGTAAAACAACCACCACCGGAAAGCTTGCCAATCTTTTAAGAAAACAGGGGAAAAAACCCCTACTGGTGGCATGTGACGTTTACAGACCTGCGGCTATAAAGCAGCTCCAGGTTGTTGGAGGCCAGCTTGATATTGATGTTTTTGCGATAGAAAACAGCAAAAAACCTGTTGATATAGCAAAGGCAGCTGTTGAACATGCCATTTCAAACCAGTTTGATTTAGTCATAATAGATACTGCCGGAAGGCTTCACATAGATGAAGAGCTTATGAATGAGTTAGAAAACATAAAGATGGCGGTAATGCCCCAGGAAATCCTGCTTGTTGTAGACTCTATGACAGGTCAGGATGCTGTTAATGTGGCAAAAACCTTTAATGAAAAATTAGGAATAGATGGAATCATACTTACTAAACTTGATGGCGACACAAGAGGCGGTGCTGCTCTATCTGTAAAAGCAGTTACCGGAAAGCCTATAAAGTTTATAGGTACCGGGGAAAAACTAAATGAAATAGAACCGTTTTTCCCTGACAGGATGGCATCTAGAATCCTTGGGATGGGGGATGTTTTAAGTCTCATTGAAAAAGCCCAGGAAGCGTTTGATGAGAAAAAGGCCATGGAATTAGAGAAAAAAATGCGCACACAGCAGTTTACATTGGATGATTTCCTAGAGCAAATGCAGCAGATTAGAAAAATGGGACCTTTAAATCAATTGTTAGGAATGATTCCGGGTCTTAACGCCAATGCACTTAAAAATGTAGAAATTGATGAAAAAAAGATGGTTCATATTGAAGCTATAATACAGTCAATGACCAAAGAGGAAAGATTAAACCCATCAATTATAAACGGCAGCAGGAGAAAGAGGATTGCCAGGGGCAGCGGCACTACAGTACAGCAGGTTAACAGGCTTTTAAAAGATTTTGAAAACATGAAAAAAATGTTCAAATCCATGTCTGAAATGACTAAATTTGGCAAACGTGGCAAAAAGGGATTTGGAAAATTCCGAATGCCATTTTAATAAAAAATCAGTTTATTTTAAAGTCGGGAGGTGAAAAAATGGCAGTTAAAATAAGATTAAGAAGAATGGGTGCAAAAAAAAGTCCTTTCTATAGAGTTGTTGTAGCTGATTCAAGATCTCCAAGAGACGGTAGGTTTATTGAGGAAATAGGATTTTACAATCCTATGACTGACCCGCCTGAAGTTAAAATTGATGTTGAAAAGGCGCAAAAATGGATTAAAAATGGAGCACAACCTACAGATAAAGTAAAAGCCCTTTTAAAAAAGGTTGAGGAAGCTTAAAATAATGGGTAAAATAATATGGGAGGCAAGAATATGAAAGAACTTCTCGAAACACTTGCTAAAGCATTAGTAGATAACCCAGATGAAGTATCTGTTAATGAAGTAGAGGGTGAAAAATCCGTTATACTTGAGTTAAAAGTAGCAAAAGATGATATGGGTAAAGTAATAGGCAAACAGGGCAGAATAGCAAAAGCGATAAGGACTGTTATGAAAGCTGCCGCTGTAAAAGAAGACAAAAGAGTGTCTGTAGAAATACTACAGTAAAATATTGCTTTAGCAAAATTATATGGGGATTTTATTCCTTGTAATTTTAAATATTTTGATACTTATATGATGTTTATATAAAAGATGTGGACAAATTTTTGTCCACATCTTTTATATAACAGGACAGGCTGTATAATATAACAGGACAGGCTGTATAATGAAAAATACTTTTTGGTGGTGTTTCTATTATGATAAAATTCTTGCAAATAGGAAAAATTGTAAATACCCATGGTATAAGAGGGGAACTTAAAATTATACCCTTAACTGACGATCCAAAAAGATTTGATAAATTAAAACAGGCGTATATTTCTCCTGATATATCAGGGAATATGGAAAAATACAATGTGGAAAAAGTAAGGTATCATAAGAATTTTGTGTATATAAAATTTAAAGAAATAACCAATATAAATGATGCAGAAAAGTTTAAAAATTCATATGTGATAATTGATAGAAAAGATGCTGTAGACCTTCCTGAAGATTCCTTTTTTATATGTGATTTAATAGGAATGGATGTGTATGAGGAATCAGGGGAGGTTGTTGGAAAATTAAAAGATGTCCTCAAGACAGGCAGCAATGATGTTTATATTGTAAAGAGGAAAAAAGGAAAAGATATACTGATACCTGCATTAAAGTCGGTTGTTAAAGATGTTTCAATTGAAAATAAAAAGATGGTGGTAAGTTTACCTGAAGGGCTGGTGGACGATGAGATTTGATGTTTTAACTCTTTTTCCGGATATATTTCATGCAGTGATGAAAGAAAGCATAATAGGAAGGGCACAGGAAAAAAACATAATTGAAATAAATGCAATAAATATAAGGGATTTTTCTAAGGACAAACATAAGAAGGTGGACGATTACCCATATGGCGGCGGGGGAGGTATGGTAATGACGCCCCAGCCCATTTATGATGCATATTTATCAATTGTAAAAGATCTTCCCCATAAGCCTAAGGTAATTTATTTGAGCCCTCAGGGGAAGGTTCTGAATCAGAAAAAAGTAGTGGAATTGTCAAAGGAAAAACACTTAATTCTTCTTTGCGGGCATTACGAAGGTGTTGATGAGAGGATTATTGAAGAAATTGTTGATGAGGAAATTTCAATAGGGGACTATGTACTAACCGGCGGAGAAATTCCTGCAATGGTACTAATAGATTCTGTAAGCAGGCTGGTTCCTGATGTACTTCCAAGTGAAGATGCATATAAAAATGAATCCCACTACAATGGGCTTCTTGAATACCCCCAATATACAAGGCCTTATGAATTTATGGGCAGGAAAGTACCTGATATTTTGCTCTCAGGACATCATGCCAAAATAGAGGAGTGGAGAAAAGAACAGTCGTTAAAAAGAACTTTAGAAAAAAGACCTGACCTTTTGAAAAAAAGAGATTAATCAAAAAAATGAGTCTAAATAAAGAATGAAAAAATAAATCTAATTAAAAAATAAGCATTAAAAGCAGGAAAAAAGATTTTTATTTAGAAGAATATATAATATAGACAATTATTTTGTGGCAGGAAGATTTTAATGGAGATTTTAATATAGAGATTGAAGATTATAACATAAGGGTTTTAAATAGAAAGGGGAAATATTGTGGTTTTTGATAATGTTGAAGATAGAATTAAAGTTATTAAAGGTGACATAACAAAAATAGAAACCGATGCAATAGTTAACGCCGCAAATAACAGTTTGCTTGGTGGCGGTGGTGTAGATGGTGCAATACATAGGGCAGGCGGAAAAGAAATATTGGAAGAGTGTATAAAGATAAGAGAAAAACAAGGGGGATGCAGGACAGGAGAAGCAGTTATAACAACGGCAGGTAAATTAAAAGCAAAATATGTTATACACACAGTGGGACCTGTTTGGAAAGGCGGGGAAAATAACGAAAAGGAACTTCTTAGAAAGTGCTATTACAACAGTTTAAAATTAGCTGTTGAAAATAATGTAAAGAGAATTGCTTTTCCAAACATCAGTACAGGTGTGTACAGGTTTCCAAAGGATTTAGCAGCTGAAATTGCCATTAATGAGGTTGTAAATTTCCTGCAAAAAGATACAAGTATAACAGAGGTTATATTTGTCTGCTTTGATGATGAAAATTACAAAATATATTTAGACTATATTTAAGGTGGTTGCAGTAAAGTCCTTGTAATAATAAATAATAAAAAGGTGGCGTAATTATGGATTTAGTAGAAGCAATAGTCAGCAATCCTCAATGCAAAATCTTTGAAGTTTTAAGCAGCGGTGATGAAGGATTTTATTCATGGAAGGTGGAGCCATTAAAAGAAGAGATATTGCCGGAAAGAGAAGGATTTTACATCATAAAGGCCAAAAATATTATTACAAAGGATAAAGTTGTTGATTGCTACATTGATATTTCAATGACTGAAAGGATTAGCGACTGTACATATTTTGTTGAAAAGGATAATATATTTTGCAAATGCACTCATGAATGGGAAGGGGATGTTATTTCTGCAGTCCCCATTGCATGTTTTGGAAACTATGAATTGTTTTACTCTAAAATCAACCCTAAAATTGGCATAGATATTTTGAAAGAGGGATTTTCAAAATCAAATAATGTTTTTATTGCTGAAGATTTAGCATATATCCTCCGGGATGAAGGACTAAATGAGGAAGCCATAAAATATTTTGAATTTTCAGTAAATAACGGACCTTCTTCCGAGTATATTTATTCTGAGCTGGCACAACTATATAAATTAGAAAATAACATTGAAAAGTATAAATATTATAATTCTTTATTTAATGAGAAGTCTAAGTAGAGCTGTATTAATTTAAATTTAAAATTTAAAAAGCTAAATTTTAATTCAGTGCTTTTAAAAAGAAAAGGACGTGTAGTCTTCTTTTATGTAAAGAATGTGGGGGTTTTAAATGAAAATTTCCTTTGATTTGGATGATACGTTAATATTGACAGATAAAGACGCAGTATATGAAAAGCCTGTTAAACATTTCAAGGCTTTTTTCTTTAAAGAAAAGCTTCGGGAAGGAATAAGAGAATTATGTAAAGAATTGAAATATTTGGGGTATAAAATTTGTGTTTACACAACTTCCGAAAGAAGTATCAGATATATTAAAAGCCTTTTTGATGTTTACGGTATAAAGCTACATAGTGTAATAAACCTTCAGGTTCACATGAAAGTTGTCCAGGGAAACAGAAAAGAAATTATGCCGTCAAAGGTTCCTTCAAGGTTTGGGATAGATTTACATATAGATGATGATGTTTCAGTAAAGCAAAATGGAATACAATTTGGTTTTAATGTGTTAATTATATCAAAAGATGATATAGAGTGGACTGTTAAAGTATTAAATGAAGCAAAACGGATTAAAAAAACTAAAGAGAATTTGATGTGAATTTATATTCGAAATGAAATTTTTTAAGAAAGATATTTATGAAATTTGTATAAAAGAAATGGTGGTTGAAGTTTTTTTTGAGAATGTTTTAAAGTATTGGAAGCATTTTTTATATGAATATGAAAAATCTATTTTAATTTATATATAATTGTGTTGTTGTCAATAAAAATTGGTTCTTTACATCGTTAGTTGAAACCGAATGATTTTATTATCCAAATTTGCTGACTACCATATTCATATTTGATTTTTCATCTAACTCTGAGAAGAAGAAAAATTATTTGACGTTCACAATAATAAGCAGTAAGCATTCATAATGTGTTTGTTTATTATTCAAATCAACATAAAATTTGGGACAGTTAGGATAATTTACGTTTAATATTGTAAAAATAGGTAGACAGTAGCTGTTTAAGTTAGTAAAATATGAAATAAAGAAAAATTTATTAGTATTACCTTAAGAAAAGGAGAAGAAAATGAGCGTGTATACATTTTTTGATTTGATAGATGAAGTTTTTAATTTATATAAAGAACCGTTAACAGATAAAGAAATTTGGGAGAAAGCAGTTGAGAGCGGTTTGGATAAAAAAGTTGGAAGTGTTGGTAAAACTCCTTGGAAAACTATAGGTGCAAGAATTTATGTTGATATGAGAGATAATCCGAATTCGAAGTACATAAAAGTGGGAAGACGACCGACACGGTTTTTTCTAAAAGAACTAATGAAAAATGAAACAATTGAGTCAATATCAAAAAAGATTGATGATAAGGACAAAAAAGAAAAAGAAAATCGAAAAAAATATAAAGAAAGAGATATTCACCCGTTGCTTGTAAAATATATTGTAAATTTTCAAATTAAATTAGATAATATTTTCAAATTATTTTAGGTCAATTTTACCACAAATTAGTGAATATTTTCAAATTAAAATAGGAACGCGATAATCAAATTTTCAAATTCCAGTAGGATTCAAAATAAAATTTGGAAAAATAAGTATTGCATAACACTTTCAAATTTGTATAATAAAAATGAGCAGATTAACTGCTCTTAAAATTTTAATCAAAATATTGATAATAGAAAACTTTTAA